>ERZ761602.3226-NODE-3226-length-23501-cov-43.832168_pt1 | contig 23501 bp, 16 predicted proteins | sample MGYA00512165_ERZ761602 | MGnify/ENA primary metagenome ERZ761602 (study PRJEB28899, sample SAMN02445085) | bioreactor sludge metagenome | biome: EBPR sludge; isolation source: Thorneside wastewater treatment plant | place: Australia: Brisbane, Thorneside...
CCGCACCGCTGGCAAATTAGCCTCGGCGTGGCGCAAACAAGTGTCGATCACTCTGACGAAGGCGTCTTCTGCGGAGGTCTCAAGATCCAGTTGCAGCGGGCGGGCTTTGACTGAGGCGATGGCCGGATTCATGACCGATGAGCGTTCTAATTTTTTGCAAAATTAAGATTAAACAGGGAATTATGGGCACATTCAAACATTGAGACACTCGTGTGTCACAATTAATCTAGACAAGCCCGTGCACGACCTTGAAATTGCGATAGCGGCTCAAAATCGAATGCTTGCGGTGTATAGATCAGCGTGGCAAAGCTAGTATGATCTTTAATCAAACCTCTTTCCCTCAAAATCAGATGTTGATTGTCCAGCCAAAAAATTCGCTGTAGAGCCACTACCCAACTATCCGATATTGGCGCCCGACCTTCAAGCAAAGCTTAATGTGTGGCTTTTTGGGTACCGAGGCCGCCTAATATTCGGATGGAAACTTCCGCAACCTGTTCGGGTGGGAACAAGCGGATGCGCGCGGGCTTCAGACGCACCCGCTGTCCGGGCTTGAGATTCAATCCGTCGGCGCGCTCGCGCGATAGCTCCACTTCGTAAAGCCGCCTCGGTTCGCCGTGCGCTCCGGTCAGTTCGACGCGCGCGGTCGATCCAAAGGCCAAAATCCGCTCGACCTGGGCGACGAAACCTGAAGGGTCCGCCAGATCGGTTGCGATATCCAATTCGTGCGGGCGGACGAAGCCCAAGGCCTCGGTGCCAGCCGGAAAATTACCGTAATTCAAAGGCAAACGCCCCTCGGCCACATCCAAATGTTGACCTTGCACCCAGCCGTGAAACAGATTCACCGCCCCGAGAAAGCCGTAGACAAACGGGGTGGCGGGATGCTCGTAAACCTGGGTGGGCGTTCCGACCTGCTCGACCCGGCCGTGATTCATCAACACCACCTGATCGGACACCTCCAGCGCTTCTTCCTGATCGTGGGTCACGAAAACGCTGGTGAAATGCAGCGCGTCGTGCAAGCTCCGCAACCAGCGGCGCAGCTCCTTGCGCACCTTGGCGTCCAAGGCTCCGAACGGCTCGTCGAGCAGCATCACCCGAGGCTCGACCGCCAGCGCCCGCGCCAGGGCGATGCGCTGGCGCTGACCGCCGGACAACTGAGCCGGATAGCGTTGCGCCAAGGCCGCCAGTTGCACCAGATCGAGCAGCTGGCCGACGCGCTCGCGGATCGCGCTCTCTGCGGGGCGCTGGCCGCGCGGCTTGATCCGCAAGCCGAACGCCACGTTGTCGAACACCGTCATGTGGCGAAACAGCGCGTAATGTTGGAACACGAACCCGACTTGGCGCTCGCGCACGTGGGTGTCCGAGGCATCCTCGCCTTCGAGAAAAACCCTTCCGGCGTCGGCCGACTCCAAGCCGGCGATGATGCGCAACAGCGTCGTCTTGCCGCAGCCGGACGGCCCGAGCAGCCCCACCAGTTGGCCGGTCGGAAAATCCAGCGTGACGTTATCAATCGCCACGAACTGGCCGAAGCGCTTCACAATCTTTTCGACACGAATGCTCATCCTTTCCCCTTAGGTCGCTTCCTGATCGGCGCTCAACTGCTGCTGGCCGCGCCACTCGACCACCGACTTGACCACCAAGGTCAGCAGCGCCAGCAACGCCAACAACGACGCCACCGCGAAGGCGGCGGCAAAGTTGTATTCGTTGTAAAGGATCTCCACATACAGCGGCATGGTGTTGGTGCGCCCGCGAATGTGGCCGGACACCACCGACACCGCGCCGAATTCACCCATGGCCCGGGCGTTGCACAAAATCACCCCGTAGAGCAAACCCCATTTGATGTTCGGCAAGGTCACATGCCAAAAGATTTGCCAGCCGGACGCCCCCAGCACCACCGCCGCTTCCTCGTCTTCCCGCCCCTGAGCCTCCATCAAGGGAATCAGCTCGCGGGCGATAAAGGGAACCGTGACGAACACCGTCGCCAACACCAATCCCGGCATCGCGAAAATAATCTTAAAATCGTTTTGCAAAAGCCATGCCCCAAACCAACCCTGCGAGCCGAACAACAGCACGTACATCAAGCCGGCGACCACCGGCGAAACCGAAAAAGGCAGGTCGATCAACGTGGTTAATAATTGCTTGCCGCGAAAATTAAATTTGGCGACCGCCCAGGCCGCCGCGACGCCAAAAACCAGATTGAGCGGCACGGCGATGGCGGCGACCAGCAAAGTCAGCTTGATAGCCGAGCGCGCGTCCGGTTCGGTCAACGCCGCGAAATAAACGACCCAACCCCGGCGCAAGGCTTCGGCGAAGACGGTCGCCAGCGGCAACAGCAGAAACAGCGCGAAAAACGCCAGCGCGATGGCGATCAGCAGCCGCTTAACCCAAGCGGGCTCGCGGGTGGCGGCGTTGGTTTCGAACCGGTGCGAATGCACCACCCAATGACTGACGACAGCGCCGCTCATGATTTACCTTTCACGGCTGCGGTTGGTCCAGATTTGCAGGCCGTTGATCAAAAAAAGCAACACGAAAGACACCACCAGCATCACCACGGCGATGGCGGTCGCGCCGGCGTAATCGAATTGCTCCAGCTTGCTGATGATCAATAGCGGCGTAATTTCCGAGACCATCGGCACGTTGCCGGCGATGAAGATCACCGAGCCGTATTCGCCGACCGCGCGGGCGAAGGCCAGCGCGAAACCGGTGAGCAAGGCCGGCAGCAGCGCCGGCAACACGATGTGCCGGAAGGTCTGCCAGCGATCCGCGCCGAGACTGACGGCCGCCTCCTCCAACTCGGTGTCGAGGTCTTCGAGCACCGGCTGCACGGTGCGCACCACGAAAGGCAAGCCGATAAAGGTCAGCGCGATCAAAATACCCAACGGGGTGAAGGCCACCTTGACGCCCAAAGGCTCCAGCCATTGCCCCAGCCAGCCGTTGCCGGCGTAGATGGCGGTCAACGCGATGCCGGCGACGGCGGTGGGCAGAGCGAACGGCAAATCCACCAGCGCGTCCACGACCCGCTTGCCCGGAAAGCTGTAGCGGACCAACACCCACGCGAAAATCAAGCCGAACACACCGTTGATGGCGGCGGCGAGCAGCGCGGTCCCGAAGGTGACGCGATAAGACGCCACCACGCGCGGCGCGCTGACCGTCGACCAGAACTGCTCCCAATTCAGCGTCGCCGATTTCAAGAACACCGCGCTCAACGGAATCAACACAATCAGCGCCAGATAAAACAGGGTATAACCCAGCGCCAGCGGAAACCCCGGCAAGACGCGATGCCGTTTGCCCGGCCGCATCAACGATTGACCATGATCTGATCCAGCATGCCGCCGTCGGCGAAATGAGCCTGCTGGGCCTTGGCCCAACCGCCGAAGACCTCGTCGATGGTAAACAGCTGGATCGGCTTGAATTGTCCGGCGTGGCGTTGCATCACCGCGTCCAGCCGAGGCCGGTAGAAATGCCGGGCGACGATCTCCTGGCCCTCGGGGGAATAGAGAAATTCCAGATAGGCTTGCGCCTGCTTGCGGGTGCCCTTCTTGTCCACCACCTTATCCACCACCGCCACCGGCGCTTCGGCCCGCACGCTGATCGAGGGATAGACGACATCGAATTGGCCGGTCCCCAATTCCCGCTCGATCAGCACCGCTTCATTTTCGAAGGTGACCAGCACATCGCCCATGCCGCGCTGGGTGAAGGTGGTGGTCGCGCCGCGCCCGCCGCCGTCCAGCACCGGCACGTTGCGGAACAGGCGCGTCACGAAATCGCGCGCCGCCGCCTCATCGCCCCCTTTCTTGATCGCATACCCCCATGCCGCCAAGTAGGTGTAGCGACCGTTGCCGGTCACCTTGGGATTGGGCACGATCACCGCTATACCCGGCTTGGTCAGATCGTCCCAGTCGCGGATGTTTTTCGGATTGCCCTTGCGCACCAGAAACACCGTGGTGGAGGTATACGGCGCGCTGTCGTAAGGGAAACGCTTGCGCCAGTCTTGAGCCACCACGCCCGAGCGCGCCAGCAGGTCGATATCGGTCGCCTGATTCATCGTCACCACATCGGCCTCCAGGCCGCTGGCCACCGACATCGCCTGTTTGCTCGAGCCGCCGTGCGATTGTTCGATGGCGATCCGTTCGCCCGTGGTTTTTTGCCAGCGTTCGATAAAGGCGGCGTTGATGTCTTTATAGAATTCCCGTGTCACGTCATAGGCGACATTCAGCAGGGTGACATCGGCTTGGGCGATTCCCGCCCATAAAGCGGCAACGCCCAGCAGGGCGCGAATGGGCACGGCAAACTTCATGAACGGTCTCCAGATGAGGACAGGCGAGGGTAAGATCGGCGAGCTCTAAATAACATCTTGATTATTTTAAAATTTATTTTTAGCAGCCTACAATTTGGATCAAGCTCTCCATGCAGTGCTGACGATGCGGGCCGCGTCTCTATTAAACAACATGATGATTTAAAAACGAACTGTAAGATTCTTAATATTTATAGAATATAGATCAGCTAATGATATACTTTTGTTGCAACTTTTAACTAAACGCTGAAATAATCAGCAAATTTTTTTCGGATCCGTGAACGGGCGTCCGAGGGCCGACAGCGGAGGGCTGGGTTAAATTCAACCGCGCCGCCGCTCCCCGCGACGAGGGTTTGCCGCCGCCGTGAAAAGTGGTTGGACACACCACGATAACCACCCGATCTTAAGTGGATCGAGATGCGCGCTTTTAACGAGGTTAATTGCCGGTGAGCTGCTTTTACTGGATGTTAACGGTCGCTCTGCTTCTCAGCGCTCCGGCCGCCCTCGGCCGCGACGCGCACAACCCGCCGCCGCTCGACGCCGCCCCGCAAGACAAGTACGGCGATTTGGTGCGGATGGGACACGCGATCATCACCGATACTCCCAACAAGGCTTCGCGCTATACCGGCCCCGGCAACCGGCTTTCTTGCACCAATTGCCACCTGGACGCCGGCCGCAAGGCCAACGCCGCCCCGCTTTGGGCCGCTTTTGTGGCGTTTCCGGCGTGGCGGATGAAAACCGACCGGGTCGACACCTTCGACGAACGGGTGCAGCAGTGCTTTCGCTATTCGCTGAACGGCATCCCGCCAGCTTTTGGCTCGATCGAGCTGATCGCCATCGCCTCCTACGCCCGCTTTCTCGCTCAGGGTCTTCCGATCGATTCGGAAACGCCGGGGCGCGGCTTTCCGCTGCTCGGCAAGGTGGGGTTGGACCCGAATCGAGATCGCGGCCGCGCCGTTTACCGGCAACACTGCCTGAGCTGCCACGGCGAGGACGGAACCGGTCAAGCCGGCTTGCCGCCGCTGTGGGGATTGGGCAGCTATAACAAAGGCGCCGGCATGGCCAACATCCCCACGGCCGCCGCCTTCATCAAGGCCAACATGCCGCTTGGCGCGCCGGTGCTAAGCGATCAAGAAGCCCTGGATGTCGCGGCCTACATGAACTCGCAACTGCGCCCGCCCGATCCCCGTCAGGGCCTGCTCAGCATCTTCCGATGAGCGCGGAACTCCGCGCGTCCCCTTTCCTGGCGGGCGTGGCCGCCAGCCGCCAGGACTGGCTGCCCGGCCTGCTGGCCGCCCTGCTGACCTTGCCGCAAGCCATCGCCCTGGCCACGCTGGCGGGGATGCCGGTGGAACACGGGCTTTATCTGTCACTGCTGCCGGCCTTGGCGGCGACCTTGATCGGCAACTCCCGCGTGGCCCTGTCCGGCCCCAACACGGCGGCGAGCATCTTGCTGTATGCGTCGGCGACGATGTTCGCCACGCCGTACAGTCCGGTTTACGTCAATCAGGTTTTACTGACCACCTTTTTCGCCGCCGTATTCCAGTTCGCCTTCGTTTTTCTTCGCGCGGGCAATCTGTTTCTCGACCTGCCGATTTCGGTGGCGCAAGGGATCATCGCCGGCACCGGGATGCTCATCTTGTCCCAGCAAGTGGGGCCGTTGCTGGGGGTGATCATCAACGGTCAAGGCTTCATCGAATCGCTCGGCCAGGCGCTGTGCTTCGACGCTAAGAACTACTGGCCGCTGTTGGTGGGCGCGGTCGCGATTGGGGCCGGGCTGGCCGCTAAGGCTCTGCGGCTCGGCCGCTATCACCTGCTGATTGCGCTCGCCGCCGGTTGGCTGGCCGCCGATGTATGTGACCTGCTGATCGGCAGCGCCAACACCGCGTTCGAACGGCTGGGCCATTTGAATCTTTCGATCCGGGTCTTGAGCGTGCCGACGGTCAACTGGACCGAGCTGGTGGCGCTGTTCGCCGCCGTCAGCGACGGCTTGGCGGTGGCGGCGGTGGGCTCGCTTCAAGCCGCCATCATGGCCCGGACCACTTCCTTGCTAATCAAGGAACCGATGGCGGTCAACCGCGACATCCTCGGTCAGGCGGTGATGAATCTGCTGGCGACCTTCACCTCCGGCTTCGCCGGGGCGACCAGCTTCAACCGCACCTTGGCCAACATTGAATCCGGCGCGCGCGGCCGGGCGGCGGGCGTGGTCGGCATCCTGGTTTTAGGGACCGGCATGGCCATCAGCGAACCCTGGTTGGCCCGAATTCCGCTGCCGGCGGTGGCGGGCGTCCTGGTGCTGGTGGCGATCGCGCTGATGAGCGGCTTTAAAGCGCTCGATTTAAAGAAACCGCGCCAAACGGTCGAGCTGTTGGCCACCGTGTTGGTCGCGGTGTTCTTCGGTTTGTTTTACGCGGTGTTGACCGGCGCGGGCCTGGCGTTCTACCACCGCGCCCTGGACCACCCGCAAAAACACATGCCGCCAATTTTGGAGGATTCCTAACTCGCGCCCCGCCGGGCGATGCCCTTGGGCTTGCGCTTTTTCAACCGCAGCGCTTCCTTCTGGCGGCGTTCGGCCAACTCGATCAGGATTTGTTGCGAACCGCGCGCGTCCTCCTCCTCTGCGGGTTGGCGCTGGCTGTAGCCGCCGTCAGCTTGCATGTCCCAAGCCGAACGCCGGTCCTTGAGCTGCACGTCCAGAATTTGGCGCAGCTCCATCTGCAACTCCGGGGTCTCCACCGGGGCGACCACCTCGACCCGGCTTTCCAGATTGCGCTTCATGCAATCGGCCGAGCCGATGAAGTATTCTTCATGATTGTTGTTGTAAAAGTAAAAAATCCGGGTGTGCTCCAAAAAGCGGCCGACGATGCCCATCACCCGAATATTGTCCGAGACGCCGGGGAGGCCGGGCCGCAGCCGGCAGGTATCGCGCACGATCAGATCAACCTGCACGCCGGCCTGCGAGGCTCGGTACAGCGCGGCGGTGATGTCTTTGTCTTCCAATGCGTTCATCTTGAACTGAATCCGCCCCGGCTTGCCGGCCTTGGCGTGGTGGATCTCGCGCTCGATCTTGGCAAGCAGAGCCGGCTTGAGCACCTTTGGGGCCGGCAACAGCTTGCGGTAATGGCGCTTGGGCACGTAGCCGGTGGTCAGATAATTGAACAGCTCGGTCAAATCCTCGCCGATGGCCGGATCGCAGGTCAGCAAACCCAGATCGCTGTACAGGCGGGCGGTGCCGGAATGGTAATTGCCGGTTCCGATGTGGGCGTAGCGGCGCAGCCCGTTGAAATCGCGCCGCACCACCAGAATCACCTTGCTGTGAGTCTTTAGGCCCACCACCCCGTAGGTGACGTGAATGCCCGCCTCCTCCAGCCGGTTGGCCCAACGGATGTTGGCCGCCTCGTCGAAGCGCGCCTTCAATTCCACCACCACGGTCACCTGCTTGCCGTCCTGGGCCGCGTCGATCAGGTACTGGATGATCTTGGAATCCGCCGAGGTGCGGTAGAGGGTCATCTTGATCGCCAGCACCTTGGGATCGTCGCTGGCTTCCAGCACGAAGCGCTCCACCGAAGTCACGAACGACTCGTAAGGATGCTGCAATAGGATCGGGCCGGTCTCGCGGATGATGTGAAAAATGTTGCGCTTGTCGCTCAGTTTGGGATGGTCGAGCGGGTGGTGCGAGGGGTCGCGCAGGTCGGGCCGGTTGATGACCACGATCTGGAACAGATCGCGCAGCGCCATCATGCCGTTGACCTCGAACACTTCGTTGGATTCATCCAGACCGAGTTCGGCGGCCAGCATCCCCCGGTGGATCGGGTCCATGTTCTTTTCCACTTCCAGCCGGACGATCGGCGCGAAGCGGCGTTCGCGCAGCTCCGATTCGATCATCACCAACAAATCGTCGGCGGAATCCTCGGCCCGTTCGGTCATGGCGTTGCGGGTGACCCGAAACAGCTCGCAGGCTTCAATCACCATGCCCGGAAACAACAGATCGAGATTATTGGCGACTACATCCTCCAGCGGCACGTACAACTCCTCGTCGCCGACCTTGAGAAAGCGGGGAATCCCCGAACCGACCGGCACCTTGATCCGCGCCAGCCCGCTGGACTCGTCATCGGCGTAGCGCACCGTCACCAGCAGATTGAGCGACAGGTTGGACACGAACGGAAAGGGGTGAGCCGGGTCCATGGTCTGCGGGGTGACCAGCGGAAAGATGTTGAGCAGATAATAATCCCGCATTTGCTGGCGTTGGGCCTCGGTCAAGCGCGCGTAACTGCGCAAGTGAATCCCCTTTTCCTTGAGCGAGCCGTGCAAGTCGGACGCCAGTTGCCGCTGCTGGTCCACGATCTCGCGCACCACCGCCAGACATTCGTTGAACTGTTGCTCCGGACTGCGGCCGTCCACGGTCAGCTCGCGCACCCGCGCGCCGATTTGCTGCTTGAGGCCGCCGATGCGCTTCATGAAAAACTCGTCCAGATTGGCGCTGACGATCGCCAGGAACTTGACCCGCTCCAGCAGCGGGTTGCGCTCGTCCTGAGCTTCGTTGAGCACCCGCCGGTTGAACGCCAACCACGTCAGTTCCCGGTTCAGATACCACTCTGGCGCTTCCAGATCGATCTCCGGTTCCGGCGGCGCGGGGGCTTCGGCGGCCGGTGCGTCGTTGGGCTTGGTCCGACCGGCGCGGGGTTTCGGTCCGTCGGCCAACGCCGCGCTCGCATCACCCTCGGACAAGGCTTCGGCTCGCTCGCTCATCATGACTCCTTGATTGACTTCGCTGTTGATGGTTTGCTGGCTTTTTTGACCGCTTTGCGAACCGGCGGCGCTGGTTTGGCGTCACCGCCGCCGAGCGCCGACTCCAACCGCTCGCACAAAGTCCGCAACACTTCGACGCGCGCGTAGCGCTTGTCGTTCGCCTCGATCAGCGTCCAGGGAGCCTGTCGGGTGCTGGTGCGCTCCACCATGTCGTTGACCGCCATCTCGTAATCGGCCCAGCGCTCGCGGTTGCGCCAATCCTCGTCGGTCAACTTCCACGCCTTGTAGGCGATCTGCTCGCGCTCCTTGAACCGGCGCAGTTGCTCCTCCGAGGTGATGTGCAACCAGAATTTACACAGCACGATGCCCCGCTCCGCCAACTGGGCCTCGAAATCGTTGATCTCGGCGTAGGCGCGCTGCCATTCGCGGGTGCGGGCGAAGCCTTCCACCCGTTCCACCAGCACCCGGCCGTACCAACTGCGGTCGTAGATGGTGACCCGGCCGGCGCGCGGGATATGCCGCCAAAACCGCCACAGATAGTTGTGCTCGGCTTCCTCGTCGGTGGGCGCGGCGATTTGGATGACCCGGTAGTCGCGGGCGTCCAGCGCGGCGGTGATGCGGCGGATGCTGCCGCCCTTGCCGGCCGCGTCCCAGCCCTCGAACACCAAAAGGGTCGAAACCTTGCGATCGCGCGCCATCCTCTGCAGTTGGTTCAACCGGGCTTGATAGCGCTTCAAATTCGCGCTGTAGGCATCCTTGACCAGGGTTTGACTCATGTCCAGGCGCGAGAGCACGGTTACCGACGCCTCGCCGTTACCCTCCGGCGACGGCGGCTTGGCCCGGAGGCCGGTTTCGCCACCGCCCATGGCGGACGCTTTCTCAGCCTCGTCCAGGCGGAAGCGGATGGCGTCGCGAATGGCGGCGGCCACCGCGACGCTGCGATAGCGCTCGTCGTAACCCTCGACGATTTTCCACGGCGCAAACCCGGTGCTGGTCTTCATGATGGTGCGTTCGGCGGCGGCGACGAAATGATCGTACAGCTCCCAGTTTTGCCAGTCGCGCTTGGAAACCCGCCAGTGTTGCAGCGGGTTCTTTTCCAGCTTGCGCAAGCGATCCTTCTGGGCGTCCTGGGAAAGATGCATCCAGAATTTCAGAATCAGGGCTCCATCGTCAGCCAAGGTCTGCTCGAAGGCTTTGATGCGCTCGATCCGTTCGTCGAATTCCGCCAGCCCGATCTGACCGTAAACGTGATCGAGAATCGGCGTCGAATACCACGAACTGAGAAACAATCCCATCCGACCCTTGGGCGGCAAAGCCCGCCAGAACCGCCAGTATTCCGGCCGGTCGCGCTCCTCGTCGGACGGTTCGCCGAAGGCTTGGGTGATCAGCCAGCGCGAGTCCAGCCATTCGTGCAACTGGTTGACGGTTTCGCCCTTACCCGCCCCATCGACGCCGGCGAACACCACGATGACGGGAAACTTGGCCTTGCGCAGCTCCATTTGCAGCATCAATAATTCTTCCCGCAACGGCGGAACTTGTTGCTGGTAGTGTTCTTTCGGCAGCTTGCGTTGCAGTTCGGCGGTTCTGAACATGAGATTTTTCTCGCGCTGACAGCGGGTTCGGCGGAAAGATTTTTTAGGGGCCTAAAATAATTTTAGTAGAGGATTCAAAATGATCATCAAATTTCGCGCTGGAGATAGTTCCTTGTTAGTCCGCATGGCGGCTTGCAAAACCGAGTAATATGTTAATCTAATTCGATCAACCGACAGATGCTCAGTCTTCCGCTGCGGTCGAGAAGGTCCCCCGACCTCATTCGCAAACCCAGCTTTCATTTAGGATCAGACTAGGAGAAACCCATGAAGTGGCGGCTTGTGGCCGGTTTGGTACCGATGGCGGTCATGGCGTTGTGCAATCCCGTTCAGGCGGATATTTACGCTTTCGTGGATAAAAACGGCATACGCAATCTCAGCAACGTCCCCAACGATCCCCGCTATAAACTGGTCATGCGCACGCCGGCCTATCGCCGGGAAGCCGTTCAAACCGTTTCCAGCTTCGCCCCCAACACCGTATACGGTTCGGCTTTCCGGGGCGGCCAGAGCGGTTATTCCCGCCCTAGGGCCTGGGCCAGGACTCCGCGCGTCAAGGAAGAGCACCGCCAGCGCTTCGCCCCCGACATCCACCGCATCGCGGCTCAACACCGGCTCGATCCCGCCCTGCTGCACGCCGTGATCAGCGCCGAATCGTCCTACAATCCCTGGGCGGTATCGCCCAAGGGCGCGATGGGCTTGATGCAGTTGATGCCCGGCACCGCCGCGCGCTTCGGCGTCGGCAACGCCTACGATCCGGTGGCCAACATGCAAGGCGGCGCGCGCTATTTGCGCTGGCTGCTGGATTATTTCAACGACACCCGGCTGGCGGTGGCGGCCTACAACGCCGGCGAGGGCGCGGTGCAAAAATACGGCAACCAGATCCCGCCCTATCGGGAAACCCAAAACTACGTGGTGAAGGTGCTGAATTTCTATCAGCAGTACAAGGGCAACAGCTTCTACAACACCGCCTCCTACACCGGCGGCCCGACGCGCAGCCCGCTGGCTTACAGCGCTTATAACAACGGCTACACCTACTACAGCAGCAGCTATCCCGGAACCGGGGCCGGCTATCTGAACCGGCCCGGCGGCGTCACCGTGCTCACCCCGCGCGCCGGTAAAACGCGCGGCGTCACCGGCTCGGCCGCCATCCCCCGGACCTATATGACGCCCACCGGCACCCAGATCATCGTCGGGGCCAGCGGCGGCGCGAGCGCTTCCCGCAGCCGACCGCCGGTGGTCTACTCCGCCCCGCCGAGCGGCGTCTCGATCCCGGCTATTCGGGCTAACCTGTTCGCCGGCAACGACAAATAAGCCAAGCATGTACGACCGGCGCCGCTTTAGCGGCGTTCGCCATTCAAATCCCAGCCACCCGCTCGCCGCGAGCGGCGGGCGCCACCAATTTCGACGGTGGGGCCTCCTCCCCCTCGCCATCCTCGCTTTGAGCCTGGCCGGCGATGTCGGCGCGGCCGAGTCCCCGAATGCCTGGCGCGAGCGCTTTCTAGCGCTCGAACGCTCGCTACAAGCGCGCGAACCGGTCGATTACTCGGAGCTTGCCGCTTATCCGCTGTATGGCTATTTGCGCTATCGCGACCTTTCGAACCGGCTGGCGGAATTTCCCGCCGCCGAAGTTCGCGACTTCCTGAAAACCCAAGCCGATTCGCCGCTGGCCGACCACCTGCGGACCGCTTGGCTGCGGCAGCTTGCCGCCGCCCGTCGCTGGAGCGATTACTTGCTCGATGTCGCGCCATCGCCCGATCTCGCCTCGGACTGTTGGCGGCGGCAGGCCCTGCTCGAAACCGGTCGAGGCGAAGCGGCGTTGCGCGACTTCGAAGCGCTGTGGCTGCGCGGCGTCGCCCTGCCCGCCGCCTGCGATCCGCTCATCGCCCGCTGGCAAAGCCAAGGACAACCGTCCCCCGCCTTGCTCTGGCGGCGCTTCGGCTTGGCGATGGCCAACCGCAATCTCAGACTGGCGCGTTTCCTGCGCGAGGCCATGCCCGCCGCCGACCGGAACCCGGCCGATCTGTGGCTGTCGGTCGCCGCCGATCCGCAACAGATTCTGGACGCCGCGCGCTTTCCGGAACACGAACCGCGAATCGCGCCGATCATCGCCGACGCCTTGAACCGCTGGGGCCAACGCGACCCGCTGGCGGCGGCGGCGGCGCTCGATCTCCTGAAGGCGCGCTACCCGGCGCTGGCCTCGCAGTGGGGCGAGGTCGAGCGGTCGCTGGCGCTGAGGATCGCCAGCGATTACCACCCGACCGCCTTGGCGCGGTTAAGCGCCTTGGCGGAAGCCGTCTCCGACGCCGCGGTGCGGGAATGGCGAGTGCGGGTGTGTTTGCGGGCCAAGGATTGGGCGGCGGCGTTGCGCTGGCTGGAGCTATTGCCCGTTGCGGAGCGAGACAGCCCGCGCTGGCGGTACTGGCGAGGTCGGACCTTGGAATTATTGGGCCGGGCCGACGAAGCCCGTCAGGCTTACCAAGCCGTCGCCGGCCAGCGGGATTTTTACGGCTTTCTGGCCGCCGACCGGCTGGGCCAGCCCTACGCCATCGCCAACCTCCCGTTGCCGGCGCCAGCGTCCGAACTAGAGGCGCTGCTAGCGCAATCACCCGCCTTAAAGCGGGCTCGGGAACTGTATCTTTTGGGCCGCGCGCCAGAAGCCGAAGCCGAATGGCGTCGGTCGGTTCAAACTCTCGACCGCCCGGCCCTCCAACGCGCGGCGGTCCTGGCCTCCCGCTGGGGCTGGCATGCCCAGGCGATCGGCGCGCTCGCCCGCGCCGAGGCGTGGGACGATCTGGACATCCGCTTTCCGCTGGCCTATCGCGACAGCGTGGTGGACAGCGCGCGCGCCAGCGGTCTGGATGCGGCTTGGGTGTACGCTATCATCCGCCAGGAGAGCGCTTTTCGACCGGACGCCCGCTCCCCGGTCGGCGCGCTGGGCTTGATGCAGCTCATGCCCGACACCGCCCGGGATATCGCCCGACAGTCGGCGGACGCCAGCGACGGCAACCCCGAAGCGCTGTTAGAGGCTGAAACCAACATCCGCCTGGGCGCGCGTTACCTGCGACACGTCGCCGGGCGCTTGCAAGACAATCCCTTGCTCGCCACCGCCGCCTACAACGCAGGCCCTTCCAAAGTGACGCAATGGTTGCCGGAGCGCGATCCCATCGCCGCCGACCTCTGGGCGGAAACCATCCCCTATCAGGAAACGCGCGGCTACGTCCAGCGCGTGCTGGAATACGCCGTCATTTACGGCCGCCGGCTGGGCGCGTCGCCCGAGCTGCCGCTGGCCTCGCGGATGAAGCCGGTGTTGCCCGCGCCATCCCCAACCGTTGCCAAGCCGGGTTCCGACGCCGGTTGAAAGGCGCGCGGAATGCGGCGCGGCTCAGCCGAGCTCAACTTCCAAAGCCGCGCGCGCGACGGTAAATTCCTGCTCGATCAGCGCTATTCGCTCCGAGGCGTCTTCGATCCGCTGCTCGCGCGCCCGACTTTCTAACTCCTTGCACAGATCGTGAAGCTTCATCGCGCCGACGTTGGCGCTGCTGGATTTCAAGGTATGCGCCGCCATCCGTATCGCGGCGGCGTCGGCCTCCGCGCACGCCTTGCGCATTTGCCCGATCAGCGGCGGCGTCCCCTGAAGATAAAGCCCCACCAACCGGGCAACCAAATTGGGAGCGCCGTTGCGTTCGAGCGTCCGGATTCTGTCCAACACCTCTTGATCGATACTGGAATTCACAGGCCCTCCGGTTTCAGGGGCTAAGAGAGTGACCACGGGCTGTTGCGGCGCGGCCGAAGGAGACGGCGCCGGCAGCCAACGTTTTAAAATCGCGCCTAAATCCTCGCGCCCGAACGGCTTGCTCAAATAATCGTCCATGCCGACCGCCAGACAGCGATCCCGATCGCCGCTGATGGCGTGCGCGGTCAGCGCGACAATCGCTTGACGCTTCACCGGTTGGCCCGCGCCCGAGGAGCGCCGCTCGCGCTCGCGAATCCGCTCCGTGGCCTTGAAACCATCCATCACCGGCATCTGGCAATCCATCAACACCAGATCGTAAGCCTTGCGATCAAGCGCTTCGAGGGCCTCTTGTCCGTTGTTGACGACCGTTATGTCGCAGCCGAATTGCAACAGCGTGGCCTTGGCCACCTCTTGATTGACCAGATTGTCCTCGACCACCAGCACGCGGGCGTCTGGATAGTGGGGCAGCCGCTGCTGGAATTCCTCGTCCTCGACGGCTCCGGCGATTCCTTGTGGCTGTTGTTCGTCGAGCAACCGACGCAAACAATCCCGCAACGGTTTTTTAAGAACGGGCTTATTGAGTTGCGCCTCGAACTTCGCCCTCAGCGATTTTTCGTGCAAGGCGTCCTGAAAAACCATGACCGTGAGCAGCACCAGCAAGGTATCGCGCAGCTCGGCGTCGGCGCGGATCGCCAAGGCCAGATCCGGCCCGCTGACTTCCGGCATTTGCTCGTCCAACAAGGCGACGCGATACGGATCGCCGGCCGCGCGGGCGGCTCGCAGTTGCCGCAAAGCCGCCTTGCCGTCGGCGGCGGTATCCGCGCGCAAGCCGGCGGCCAGCAATTGATCGCGGATCAGTTCGCGGCTGGTCTGATGGTCGTCCACCACCAACACCCGGATTTTAGGCAGTTGCGCGCGGTCTTGTTCGGTTTCCGCGGGCGCGGTTTCAGGCCGCTCCAGCCGCAGGATAAACCCGAAGGCCGAACCTCGCCCTTCCACGCTGTTGACCGAGATGATCCCGCCCATCAATTCCACCAACTGCCTGGAGATGGTCAGGCCCAAGCCGGTTCCGCCGTACTTGCGGGTCATCGAGCCGTCGGCTTGATTGAAGGCGCTAAAAACGCGCTCCTGTTCGGCCAGCGGAATGCCGATGCCGGTATCGCTCACCTCGAATTGCAAACGGTAACTGTCCGGCCGCGCTTCCAAAAGGATCAGCCGCAACACCACTTCGCCCTGCTCGGTGAATTTGACGGCGTTGCCCAGCAGATTGCTCAGAATCTGTCGCAAGCGCCCCGGATCGCCCCGCGCCCAAAGCGCCGGAGAAGGCGCGGCGCAGACCAGTTCCAGGCCCTTGCGCTGCGCGCTCTCGGCGAACAGGACCACCACGTCCTCGACCAGGGCGCGCAACGAAAATTCGACTTTCTCCAGTTCCAGCTTGCCCGCCTCGATCTTGGAAAAATCCAGCACGTCGTTGATGATTCGGAGCAGGCTGTTCCCGGATTGCTTGATGATCTTGGCGAACCACTGTTGCTTGGGGCCCAACTCGGTTCCCAACAACAAATCGGCCATCCCCAGCACGCCGTTCATGGGCGTGCGGATTTCATGACTCATGTTGGCCAGAAACTGCGATTTGGCTTGACTGACCGCCTCGGCCCGTTCCTTGGCCTCGCTGAGTTCTTGCACCAACGTCTGCAATTCGGTGTTGGCGAGCGACAGGTCGTGAGTGCGTGCGGCCACTTCCCGCTCCAGACGGGCGTTGTAGGTGGCCAATTCAGCGTCGCGCTGCTGGATTTGCGCCAGCATCGCGTTGAAGCCCTCCACCAACGCTCCCAGTTCGTCGGCGGTGGCGCGGGGCACGCGAACCGAGTAATCCTGGGTGTCGGCGATGCCGCTCATGACGGCCCGCAGACCCAGGATCGGCTGGGAAATCACCCGCTGCAACCGCGCGGACAACAGCGCCGCCAGGACCAGCGAACCCAGCAACAACCCGCCGAGGATCCAATAATAACGTTGCAGGCTGCCGCTCAAGTCGCGCAAATCCGAGTAGATTTCGATGTAACCGAGCGGCTGGCCATCGTGCGTGATCGGCGTTTTGACGGCCAGCGTCCGCGCCCCGACGCCGAACACCTCATGCTCCCCGACCGCGGTTTGCGCGGCTTTCGTCCCTTGTTGCCCGTAGTCTTGGTCCAGTTTGTCATCCCATTGGCGGATGCGATCGCGTTGGGCGTCGGTGAGGCCGGGCGCTCGGTACTCCGCCAAGGTCTTTTCTTGAAGGTCGTCGATCACGGCGTACGGCACGTCCGGCTTGGCTTTCAGCACCTCCAGATTTTGCTGCACGGCCTTCAGATCGTTAAACAACAGCGCCGAGGCGGCATTGGCGCCGATCACGGTGGCCAGCGTGAGCAGTTGCGACTGAGAGACCTTGCGCTGCGAATGCGTTTCGTTGACGATCAAAGCCAAGCCGACGGCCAACAGCACCAAGGCGTTGGTCAGCAGCATGACCACCATCAACTTATTTTTTACCGACAGCTTGTCGAATGCGACCATGAAGGTCCTCTGCCACCCTAGTCCACGACAGTGGCCAGCTTGAGCAGTTGAGAACTCAGTTTAAGATTGGCCTGACGGGCGGCGGTGAGATTGATGTTGAAACGGATGCGTTGTTCGGCTTCGATCAAGCCGATCATCCCGCCCGCTTCGATAAAGTCGCTGTTGTCGCCGACCGTCAACACCGGCAGTTGCGCGAGCTTGGCCAGCAGGGCCTTGCTCCGTCCTTGCTCGGCGCGGCCGATAAAGACGATATGACACTGTTCGAGGCCGCTCGCCGCCGGGAGATAGCGCACCGTCACCGGATGGCTCTCCACCAGTTTGCCGGCGAGCGTGTCCAGCGCCCCGCCGAACGGATTGGAGCCGGCGATGCAAATCAGCAAGGGCGCATCGGCTTGCGCGAAGGCTTCGGGCGGCCACTCCACGAATTTGGCGAAATTATAAAGGTAGGCCGCCTTGACGGCATATTCATCGAACTCGCCCGCCCAGACGCCGCTCGCCGCTACAAAACCTCCCAGCAGCAATCCAAGGCCGATCCGCGCCAGCCGGCGAGGCCATGCCGCCGCCAATCCATCACCGCCTTCAACCCACGCTCCGGCGCCGCCGCGACGCCGGAGGGAGCGCCGAACTGATTCCGGCGTTTTTAGAAGGTCCATTTCATTTGGCCGTAGAGGCTACGCTCCACCTCAACCGGGAATGCGAAGGCTTCCTGCACGAATTCCAAATGGTGGTCGTCCAGTAGGTTGGTCCCCACCAGAGACAGTTCCACATCCCGGCGAGGCCGCCACGCCAGCCGCAGATCCACGCTGGAATACGGTTCGATCTTGTTGGCTCCGGTAAAGGATACCCGGTTGGTTTCATTGCCGCCGACATAACGCCACCACAGATCGATATCCACATCATCGCGCGGGCTCCAAGAGGAAAACAAGGAAATCAGTTGATGATTGCCGTCGGTGTAGATGGGAGCGTCAGCCCGCTTGTCACTGAGGTCCGAATCCAAATAGGAATACGCCAGACGCAGCCGCCAACGTTCGCTCGGACGCCAATCGACCGCCAGTTCGAAGCCGCTCTTGGCGCCCGACCCACCGTTGGACAGGCTGACCGGCACCAGCACATACGGCGGCGAGACCTCCGTTTGCAGCGAAGGCGCCAATATCCCCCCGACCAATAGTTGATCGTAATTATGTTGGAACAGCGTGGCATCCATCGACAGCTGTTCTGTCAGCTGGACGCGATAGCCCAGTTCATAGGCGGTCAGCTCCTCGGGTTCGAGCGATTGTCCCGCGCCGGTGAGCGCCACCACCGTCGGCAGAGGGCCCGTAAACGGCGAAGGCGGCAGGGTGAACAGATTGATCCGCGAGGCGTCTTGTTCGCCGCGCGAGAGCGTCCGCACCGCGCGCGAGGCGGCGAGCCACACGCGGTGGTCGGGATGGGGCGTCCACAACGCGCGCGCGCTCGGCTGCCATTCCCAACCGCTGAAATCATTGTGTTCCAGCTTGACGCCGCCGATCAGGCGCAACCGTCCCGGAATCAGCTCGATCTGATCCTGCGCGAACGCGCTGAACAGCTCCGTGGTCAAACTCCGAGGATCGACCGAGCTGACTGCGGTACCGGTGAATTGATCTCGATTGCGCCGGTAACCGAGCCCCCACACGATTTCCTGGCGGCCGCCCAATGCAAAACTGTGTTGGAAATCCAGATCGAAGGTTTCCAAATCCGCCGCGTACAGCGGATCTTTACGATCCTCATATTGGTAATAAAGCTGCAAGGCCATTTTGGAAGTCGCGGAATAGCGCCGTTCCCAGTGCGCTTGCAAGCTGCCGCCATCGGCATCGACCGAGGACAGCAGATGGTTACCATACGGCGGCGTGAGGCTGAAGGTCGCGAAATTCTGCTTGAACTTTGCCTGGTATAGCTCGCCTTGCACGGTGAAGGCATCCCGATCCGAGGATGCCCAATCCAGGCGGAATCCACCTTTGCCGATCCGCCAATTATCCCCGGCATCCCGACCGTCGGGGGTGACCAGGCCATCGCGATCGGCGAATTGCCCGTACAAGCGATAGCGCGCCCGGTCTCCCAGCGTCCCGCCGTAACGAAGGCCGGCGATAGCGCGCTCCTCGTCGCCGGCGGTCAAGCTCACCAAGCCGCCCTGCGTCTCCTCGGGGCGCTTGGTGATGATATTGATGACGCCGTTGACCGCGTTAGCCCCCCACAGGGTGCCGCCGGGGCCTCGAATCACTTCGATGCGCGCGATATCGTCCAGCGGCGGGCCTTGCACTTCCCAATGGACCCCGGAAAACAGCGGCGTATAGACGGAGCGGCCGTCGACCAGCACCAGCAGTTTGTTGGCGAAGCGGCCGTTGAAGCCGCGAATGGTGACCGACCAGCGGCTGGCGTCGATGCGTGCCGCTTCCACGCCGGGCGCGAGTCGGAGCGCCTCCGGCACGCTGGTCGCTCCCGAGCGGCGAATATCGTCGGCGGTGATGACGAATACCGCCGCCGCGGTATCTTGCAAGGATTGCTCGATCTTCGCCGCCGAGATGACTTTCACCTTCATCAAATCTTCTATGCTGAATTGCGTCAGATCCGGCGTGGCGGCATCCGCCAGCCCGGCCGTGAACATCAAGCCAGCCCAAGCTATTCCCAGCCCCGTTCTGAAATACCTTTGCGCCCGTTGTCCTTTCATCGCATCCATCTTGATAGAGTCAATTCCACGAATATCCGCTCGAAATCCCAAAACGCTCCCGAGCGGCGGATAGCGCCGGCGGCGATCACAAAAACCGCCGCCTTATCCTGCAAACGCTGCCCTGCCCTTGTCGCCTGGATCAGGTTTAGCTTCATCAAACCTTCCATGCCAAGGACTGCGGGTCTCCGCCGCCAAAACCGCTCAGATCCGGGATAGCCGCCCTCAATTGATTGATCAGTCCGCTCGCGCCTTCCGTTCGAAGGCGCTCCAGCACTACTCCCTGCGAGTGCTGATCTTAAAAGTTGCTTCAGGCGTCGCGCCGAAGGAGCGAATTTCTGATTAACTTGCCCAAAGTACCTCTAAAACAATAAACAGTTTTTTAATATCCATGGCCATAATATCTCTAAATTATAGCAACTATTTAATCACAAGTTCAATTAGCGCGAATACTGTAACGATTTTTTGGTACTCACATGCCCGAGCCGCGTCAACCATGAGCCTGTCAAGCCACAGGGACCCAAGCGGAGAGAGTGCGAAGGCAGGCGAAATCTGAAACGATTGCGGTGGCCGAGCCGAGGGTCATGTCGGTCGCGGCACCGGCCAGCGGCGGGGATTTCAGACCGAATCACCACGATTCTGGGCGAAAAATCCCTCATCCACGCAATGCTGACGCGGGTTAGTCGCGTACCATCACCGCGATGGATTCGACGTGCGCGGTATGCGGGAACATGTCCAGCACGCCCGCGCTGTCCAAGCGATAGCCGAAGCGCCGCGCCAGTTCGCCCGCGTCCCGCGCCAGCGTCGCGGGATGGCACGAGATATACACCACCCGCCGCGCGCCCAGCGCCGCCACTTGCGGCATCAGTTCCAGCGCGCCGGAGCGCGGCGGATCGAGCACTATCTTGTCGTAACCGCCTTGCAGCCACGGCTGCCCGTCGAGATTGCCGGCCAAATCGGCGGCGAAAAACGCCGCGTTGTCGATGCCGTTGCGCGCTGCGTTGCGCCCGGCCCATTCGACCAGCGCACGGTCGCCTTCCACGCCGGCCACGAATCGCGCCCGCCGCGCCAGGGCCAAGCTGAAATTACCCAGCCCGCAAAATAAATCCAGCACCCGGTCGCCCGGCCCGACCTCCAACAGCTCGCAGGCGCGGGCGATCAAACGCCGGTTGATGGCGGCATTGATCTGAATGAAATGCGGCGGCTCGAACTCCAATTCCAGATCGAATTCCGGCAGCCGATAACTTAACGGCGGCGCAGCTTCATCCAGGGGCCGCACGCTGTCCGGACCGCCGGATTGCAGGTAGACCGTCAAACCGTGGCGCTCGCCGAACGCCCGCAGCCGCGCCAAGTCGCTTTCATCGGGCGGCGTCAGCACCCGAAAGCTCAACGCCATCATCGAGTCGCCACCGGCGATTTCGATCTGCGGCAGCCGCTCGCGGACCGACAAGGATTCGACCAGCCGCGCCAACTCGTCCAGCAACTTCCCAACGCGCTCGTCGAGCACCTCGCAGCGGCGCAGATCGGCGAGATAAGGGCTGTGTCGCTCCCGAAACCCCACCAGCACCCGGCCCTTCTTCTCGACCCATTTCACGCCCAGGCGCGCCCGCCGCCGGTAGCTCCAAACCGGTCCGGCCATCGGCTCCAAAACTTGCCGTGGTTCAAGCCCGCCGATGTGGCGCAGGCTGTCTAGCAGCCAGCGTTGCTTGATGCTCCGTTGGCTGTCCGGATCGAGATGCTGCAAGACGCAACCGCCGCAGAGGCCGAAGTGGGCGCAGCGAGGCTCGACCCGATCCGGCGCGGCTTGAAGCACGCGAATCGTCCGGGCTTCATCGCGGCGGTTGCGGCGGGCGGTGTAGACGCATTCCACCTCCTCGCCCGGCAGGCCGCCTTCGACGAACACGGCCTTACCCTCCCGCCGCGCCACTCCCAACCCCTCATGGGTCAGATTTTCGACGCTGGCGATAAACGGGGGAAGTTCCGCCAACGCTTGGCGCTTTTTCGCCGCTGACTTGCCCATGCGCCGCGCCTCAATCCGAAAACAGCCCGGTGGACAGATAGCGGTCGCCCCGGTCGCAAATGACGGTGACGATCACCGCGTCTTCCACCTCCTCCGACAACCGCAGCGCCGCCGCCACCGCGCCGCCCGCCGACACACCGCAACAAATTCCTTCCTCGCGGGCCATGCGGTGGGTCGTGACCTCGGCCTCATCCTGACTGATATCGATGATCCGATCCACCCGCGCCGGATCGTAAATTTTCGGCAAATACGCCGGCGGCCAGCGCCGGATGCCGGCGATGCTCGACCCTTCGGTCGGTTGCACGCCGATGATTTGCACGGCGGGATTTTGTTCCTTGAGATAGCGCGATACCCCCATGATGGTGCCGGTGGTGCCCATGGCGCTGACGAAATGGGTGACGGCCCCCCGAGTGTCGCGCCAGATTTCGGGTCCGGTGGTCTGATAGTGGGCCAGCGGATTGTCCGGATTGCCGAACTGATCCAACACCCGGCCCTTGCCTTCTTGTTCCAACCGCGCGGCCAGATCGCGCGCGCCTTCCATGCCCTCCTCCTGGCTGACCAAGATCAGTTCGGCTCCGTACGCCCGCATCGCCGCGCGTCGTTCCGCGCTTTGATTCTCCGGCATCACCAGCACCAGCCGATAGCCTTTCATGGCCGCGATCATCGCCAAGGCGATGCCGGTGTTGCCGCTGGTGGCCTCAACCAAAACATCGCCGGGCCGGATCGCGCCGCGCGCTTCGGCCTGTTGGATCATGCTCAGCGCCGGTCGATCCTTGACCGAACCCGCCGGATTGTTGCCTTCGAGCTTGCCGAGAATCAGATTGCGAGTCCGACCCGGCAGGCGCTGAAATCGAACTAAAGGTGTATTACCGACGAAAAAATCGAGCGCGGGGCATTGCAAATGGGACATATCGAATTCCAGGCTGTGAGCAAAAATCGCGGCGTCAACCGTTTTCCGACTCCGCGAAATATGTTAAACCGGTTATTAGCGTCACTCATTCAAAGGCCGCGTTGGAGCCCATCACGACCTTTAACTGTCTTACCAGCGCCGTTTTCATGCGCCGACAGGCCACGCCAACGACTGATTTTGTCATGATTCGATCCGGTTCGAGACCTCGCCCTAGCCGATTTTTTCCGCTGCTGTGTTGCCTTATCGCCCCCCTCGCGCCGCTGGCCGCCCAAGAGCAACCCGAACCGCCAGCGCCGGCCGCCGGCGCCGCCGTCCCGACCGGCACGCTGACCGTCGCGGTCGAGGGCGTGGACGGGCCGCTGCGGGATAACGTCCTCGGGCATCTGGACATCAACCGCTTCAACGGCAAGGCCGCGCCGGACGAAACCCAACTGCAATGGCTGCACGGCAACGCCGAGCGGCACATTCAAGAAGCGCTGCAACCGTTCGGCTATTACGAGCCCAAGATCGAAAGCACCCTAAATCGCACCGCCGGCGGCTGGGAAGCGCGCTACCGCATCCAACCCGGACGCCCGATACCCATCGCTCTGGTGGACGTGCGGGTGACGGGCGACGCCGCGCAAGATGCCATCTTTCAAAAACTGCTCGACAAGAAACCGCTGGTCAAGGGCCAAACACTAGAACATGTCAAATACGAGCAGTTCAAACAAAATTTGGAAGCGTTGGCCACCGAGCGCGGCTATTTCGACGCCCGTTTCGTCGAACACGCCATTCAAATCGACCTCCAGGCGTATGAAGCCGTCATCAGGTTGCATTACGACGCCGGCAAGCGTTATCGCTTCGGCGACATCTCCTTCAAGCAAAACATTCTGTCGCCGGATCTGGTCAGCCGCTATCCGCGCTTCAAGCCGAGTGATCCTTACGATGCCAACGAACTGTTGAAGCTGCAAGGCGACCTCGGCGGCAGCACCTATTTCAGCCA
>ERZ761602.3227-NODE-3227-length-23501-cov-13.144886_pt1 | contig 23501 bp, 21 predicted proteins | sample MGYA00512165_ERZ761602 | MGnify/ENA primary metagenome ERZ761602 (study PRJEB28899, sample SAMN02445085) | bioreactor sludge metagenome | biome: EBPR sludge; isolation source: Thorneside wastewater treatment plant | place: Australia: Brisbane, Thorneside...
GGCTGGCAGGAGGACATCGACTTCGCGGCCCGGGTGGCGCGCAACGGCGCGATCGTCAAGACACGGGCCTTCGCCGGCGTGCACCAGGGCGTCAAGGGTGCGCGCACCTCGGGTCTGCGGCTGGGCTACTCGCAGGTGGTCAACCCCTGCTACCTGGTGCGCAAGGGCACGATGAGCGCCCGCTTCGCGCGCCGGCTGGTGCTGCGCAACCTGCTGGCCAACCACCTGCGCGCGGCCTGGCCGGAGCCGTGGGTCGACCGCCTCGGGCGGGTGCGCGGCAACTGGGTCGGCATCGCCGACGTGCTGCGCGGGCGCCTGACGCCCGAACGCATCGAGTCGCTGTAGGCCGGGCAGCGATGACACGTCGACAGTCGCGATGCGCGGGCCCGGTCCGGCCGGCGCGCGGGCATTTCCTGGAGTTTCCGACATGGACACGGCAAAGAAGCTGCTGAGGCAGGTCTACCTGGACCAGGCCGTCAAGCACCTGGTGCTGAACCTCGGCCTGCTGCGCAGGCGCGCGCTGGGCGTGGACCGTCGGCTCGTCGCGGGCTACCTGCGCGCCCATGCGACGCGCAAGCTGCACATCGGCTGCGGCGGCAACCTGCACCCGGGGTGGCTGAACTCGGACCTGTTCCCGAAGTCCGACGCGATCCTGCACCTGGACGCGACACGGCCATTCCCGCTGCCCGACGCGAGCTTCGACTACATCTTCTCCGAGCACATGATCGAGCACGTGCCGTATGGCGCGGGGCACGCGATGCTGCGCGAGTGCATGCGCGTGCTGAAGCCCGGCGGCCGCCTGAGGATCTCGACACCCGACCTGCGCTTCCTCGTCGACCTGTGCGGCAGCCGGCCATCGGCCGTGCAGGCGGAGTACATCGAGTGGGCGACTCGATCCTTCGTGCCGGGCGCGCCCTACAGCGACGCGGTCTTCGTCGTCAACAACTTCGTGCGCGACTGGGGCCACACCTTCGTCTACGACGAGCCGACGCTGCGTCGCTCGATGGAGCGGGCAGGCTTTCGTGACGTCACCGCCTGTGAGCTGGGCAGCAGCCGCGACCCGAACCTGCACGGGCTCGAGCACGCGACGCGCATCCCGCTGCGCTTCCTGGCCCTCGAGTCGATGACGCTGGAGGCGACGAAGCCCACGGCGCCGTGAACGGCGACGGCCGGCGCGACGCGGCCCGTTCCTCAGGCCGGCTGGTGCGGCGCACGCCGCAAGGCCGGCGCCAGGCGGCTCCGGAACAGCAGCAGCATCACCGCGATGGCTGCAATGGCCGCGACGGCCTGCAACACGAGCGACGGCCAGCGCGGCAGCGCGAGCAGCGGAACGGCCGAGACCAGGGCGCTGCTCAGGCCCACCGCCAGACCGCCCACCCACAGGCTGCGGCCGATGGTGGACGGCGCGATCCGGGTCCAGTACAGCGCACCGGCCCACATCAGCGTCGCCGAGACCACCGCGGCGGCCATCCGCGCCTGTACCGCGACGCCAATGCCGCCCCAGGCGGCCCCGGCCGCAACGCCCGCCAGCGCCACCGACGTGGCCGCGAGCCTCAGCAGGAACAGCCGCGCGGTCGCCGAGCGCAGGCTCAGCAGCGGCTCGACGAACAGCCCGGCGGCGTTGAACAGCAGGGCCCCGGCCACGAAGGGCACCAGCGCAACGGCCGCCTCCCACTGCGGCCCGAGCAGCGTCGGCACGAGCGCCGGTGCGGCCAGCGCAACGAAGCTCAGCGCGGATCCGAGCACGACGAAGGCGAGGGTCTGGAACGCGCCGAGCACCTCCAGGCCATCCTGACCGAGCCGCGTGTGTGCAGCCAGCCGCACCCAGACGGACTTCACCAGCGGCTGCGCGACCACGTCGTACACCGCGACGACGAGACGATCGGCGATGCGGTACAGACCGACCGCCGCCGGCGTCAGGATCAGGCCGATGAGCAGGTCGATGCCGTTGTTGCCGACGAAGCCCAGCAGCCGGCTGCCGGTCAGCCCGCCGCCGAACGCGAGCACGTGGCGGATCTGCGCCAGGCTGGTGCGCCACACCGGCAGCCGGGGTGACACCCAGCGGAACAGCAGGTACTCGATGACAGCCAGCAGGACGCGGTAGGCGATCAGCGCGTGCAGGCCCCAGCCGGCCCTCAGCAGCGCCAGGCCGGCGAGCAGCGACACGACATCGCGCAGCGCGACCAGGCCGAAGTAGCGCTCGAGACGGGACGGATCGCGCAGGTAGTTCGCCTCGCGCCACGCGGACAGGCAGGCGAAGAGCGGGACCACCGCGAACAACCGCAGGACCAGCGCGAGTTCGCCCGAGCGGTAGGCCGTGGCCAGCAGGTCGGCGGCGAGCAGCAGGCCCAGCGCGCTGCCCACGCCCACGCCGACCATCACGGCGAAGGCCGTGCCGCCGTCGCGATCAGGGTCGTCCGACTTCAGCAGGTACTCGTAGGCACCGGAGTAGATGACCACGCCGATCAGGGTGACGGCGATCGAGCCGAGCGCGTAGGCGCCAAACTCGGCCGGCCCGACATGCCGCGCCCCGACCACGAGCAGCACCAGCGTCGACAGGTGCGCCGCGATGCGCGAGAGGAATCCGCCGGTCAGGTGGCGCACGGGGACGGGGCGATCGGTCGCGCCTGCCCGGTCAGCACAAGGCCCGGCGGCCCTGGAGCGTCCCGACGAAGGGCGCGGCGAGCGCGAAGTTCTCGTCGGCCAGCCCGCGTGCCTGGTCGAGCGCCAGCTCCCGGTCCCGCGAGCCGCCCTGGAACAGTTCGCCTCGCAGCCGCTCGAGCGTCTCGGTCGAAGGGCGCGCGTCCTGCGCCAGCAGCGGGATGGCGAAGCTTCGAGCCATCGACGACAGCTTGTCGTTGCCGTCGTCGATGATCACCACGGGTCTGCGCGCGAGCAGCGCGAAGACGGCCGCGTGCAGCCGGTTGGTCAGCACGCAGCGCGCGCTGCGGTAGTGGCCGAGCAGTGTCTGCAGCACGCCGTCGGCGACGACCGCCACGTCCTCGAACCCCCGCGCGCGCAGGACGGCCTCGAGGCGCGCCGCGAAGCGTGCGTCCATGCCGGGGCGGCCGTCGTGCAGCACGATCCTCACGCGGCGCTCCCCGGCGGCGGCGGCGGCCTCGAACGCCAGGCTGGCAACGGCTTCGGCATCGAGGACTCGGTGCTCGCCCGGGTCGTGGCAGGGCGCGATCAGGATGCCGGCCGGCTGCCCGGCCGCGGGTGCCTCGAGCAAGCGATGGAGCGGACCGCGGGCAAAGGCGAGGTCGGCCGTCAGCATGACCGGCCGGCCCGTTCCGCACAACTCGCCCGCACGGTGCAGCGACACGGCGTCGCGGACGGTGATCAGTTGCAGGTTGGACAGGATCAGTCGCCACAGCACGCGCCGCAGCCGGCTCTCGCAAGGGCCGATGCCGATGGCCAGCGCAAGGCGCGCATCGCCACGCAGCCGCGCGAAGACCAGCTGCATGAGCAGGGCCAGCATCGAAGCCGCCGACTTGTTGCCCCGCACGACCTGACCGCCGCCGAAGACCACCGCGCGGCCCGGCTCGAGCAGCGCCGCCGGCGACTTGCCGGGACGGACCCTCAGGCCATGCCCTGCCGCCTGCGCGACCATCGGCGAGGACGGCAGGTTCCACTGCTGCACGGCGATGTCCTCGACGCCGCAGTGCGCCTTCAGCCCGTCGGCCAGCTGAAGGGTCAGCGCGAGGTCCCCGAGGTTGTCGATGGTCTCCGCGAGGACGAGTGCCTTGGACATCGCGTGATCGGGGATGGGACGCCGGCCCGGCCGGGCCGTCAGGGTGACCGCGGGTGCACGAAGGCCGCGACGAGGTGCCGTCGGAACTCCACGTCGCTGAAGCGCAGCATCGCCTCGCGGCGCGCCTGGGTGGCCAGCAGCCGCCGCGCCGGCGGATCGCGCAGCAGCTCCAGCGTGCGCTGCGCCAGCTCGGCGACGCTCGCCGCCAGCAGCCCGGTCTCGCCGGGTGTCAGCATGTCGCGGTGCACCTCACCGTCGTGGCCGATGCAGGGCAGCCCGACGGCCATGGCCTCGGCCAGCGCCATCGGGAACCCTCGGCCGGCCTCGGGCGCGACGAACAGGCTCGCCTGCGCCAGGGCGTGGGCGCGGGCGTAGGGATCGGCCGGATCGTCCACCCGCTCGATGCCCGATGCGTCCAGCACCAGGCGCTCGTCGTCGCTCACCGCGCTCAGCCACCGGAAGCGCGCCCGCGGCAGCGCCTCGGCCAGCAGCACGGCCAGCTGCGCGAAACGCTGGACCGCATCCGTCGCGTCGCCGGGCGCGGCCCCGACGATCACCGCGGTCTTCGGCTCGACCTGGGCGGTCACCGAGAAGAAGACCGCGTCCACCGGGGATTCGATCAGCCGCATGGGCATGCGCGCGATGCGCGCCATCGCGCGCATGTCGAACGGGACGTTGGCGATGGTCTGGATGCGCCGCAGCGGCACGAAGCGGCCGGCCAGGCGCAGCGCGGGCCGGCCCAGCCAGGTCAGCGAGCGCGAGTGGTGCGGCGTGACGAAGAGGCGGCCGCCGGCGGACTCGATGCGCCGCGCCACCGGCAGGCCGATCATCAGCGGCATCAGCCCATGCAGGTGCACGGCCTCCCAGCGCCCTTCGCGCACCAGCGCCTGCAGCCGCCGGCCCAGGCGGTACCAGCGGCCCAGCGGGTTGCGCGTGTCGTCGACGAGGTGGATCGCGATGGCCGGGTCCAGCGACTGCACGAGCCGCCGGCCGGTCTCGTCGCCGATCAGCAGCACCGCCTGCGGCCGGCCTTCGGCGCGCAGCGCCGCGCAGGCGGGGCCGAGCATGTGGAACACCGCCTCGGTCAGCAGCCCGACGACGTGCAGCACGCCCAGCGGCGGCGCATCGAAGCCGAAGACGCGCGAGTACTCCGAATCCCGGAAGGGGCGCGGACCGGCGCCGCTGCTCGGGGACTGCGCGGCGGCGTTGTCGATGACGCGGGGGATCATCGGCTCGGGTTCACCGCATCTCAGATGTCGTTGACCACCAGGCCCGCGAACTGCGCGTTGCCCTTGCCCAGCAGGCGGGCCAGCTCGTTCAGGGCCGGCAGCGAGCTGCGGTGCCGGCGCGCCACCAGCACCGAGGCGCCGCAGCGCGCGGCGACCAGCCGGGCATCGGCGCCGGCCGAGGCCGGCGGCGTGTCGACGATGACGTGCGTGAACTTGCGGCGCAGCTTGTAGAGCAGCTCGGCGAAGCGCCGGCCCTGCAGGATCTCCAGCGGGTTGGGCGGCACGGCGCCGGCGGGCAGCAGGTACAGGTTCGGCAGGGCCCGCGTCGGCCGCAGCACCTCGGCGCGCTGGTGGCGGCTGAGGATGCCGCTGAGGCCGCTGCGCAGGAAGTCCAGGCCGAACACCTGGTGCAGGCGCGGGCTGCGCAGGTTGGCATCGACCAGCAGCGTCTTCGCGCCGAGCTGGCTCAGGCTGACGGCCAGGTTGGCAGCCAGCCAGGTCTTGCCGTCGCCACCGTCGAGGCTGACGACGGCCAGCGCGCAGCGCGGCGAGATCTCGGCGCTGAGCACGCCGGTCAGCAGCTCGGTGCGCAGGTCGCGCACGGTCTCGGCGGCGCGGCTGAAGGGGTACTTGGCGACGACGAGGTCGTCGCTGAAGGCGGCCGCGTCTTCCGAGGTGGCGGCCGGGGTGTAGTCGTAGCCGAACTGGCGGCTGAGCGCCCACAGGACGTCCGGCCCCTTGACGAAGCCCAGGGCCACCGCGGCCTCGCCGAAGCGCGCGCGGTTCTCGCGCTGGTACTCGAGGATCGCGGCCACCTGGCCGGCATCGAGATGCCCGCTCTGGCGCAGCAGCTCGCCCAGCATCTGCCCGCCGGCCCCGAGCAGCAGCGTCGGCGCGAACGACTCCTCGCCGGGGCGGTCGATCGGCACGCGTCGCGGCTCGAGCGGGATCGGCTGCACCTCGACGACCTTGGCTTTGGTGCGGGGCTCGGGGCGAGGCTCGGGGCGAGGCTCGGCGCGGGACTCGGCGCGGGTTCTCGGTTCGGGTCGTGCCCGGGCGGGCGGCTCGCCGGCCGTAGGCGGGTTGTCGGCACGCGGGGCCGCGGGCACCCGCTCGGCCGCCTTGCGGGAGCGCTTGCGCCGGGCCTCGCGCAGCGGTTCGGCGTCGACGACGTTGTCGGGCAGGGGCCGGGCGGACCGCACGGGCCGCGGCGGGCTGCTGTCGATCGCCAGCACCTCGGTCGGCTGCTCCGGCGGCGGCTGCGGGACGGTGTCCGCGGCGGACGCGAACGGCGGCGGCGCGGGATCGGCGCGGCGGAAGAAGCGGGACAGGCCGGTCATCTCGGTACGTCGGGTTCGGTTGGCGGAACTCATCCGCTGGCGCCGGGGCGCATCAGCGCCGGAGCCAGCGACTCGCGGGCGAGCATCGCAGGCGTGACCCTGGGCACCACCGCCAGCACGCGCACGTGCAGCACGTCGTGCGCGTCGTCCAGCGTGCGCAGCCGCCGGTCGCGCCACTCGCGCACCAGGGCCACGGCCAGCGCGGCGATGGCGCCGAGCACGAGGGCGATCGCCGCGTGCAGGAAGACCTTCGGGAAGGACGGCTTCAGCGGCTCGCTGGCGGCCTCGAGCAGGCTGACGTTGGAGCGGTCGCTCTGGCTCTCCAGCGTGACCTGGTTGCGCCGCTGCAGCAGGTTCTGGTAGGCCAGGCGGGCGTTCTCGACGTCGCGCTCGAGCACGGCGGCCTCGTCGCGCTGCTGCTTCAGCCGCAGCACGCGGGCGCGCTGCTCGGCCACCGAGGCGCTGACCGCGCCCAGGCGCCCCATGACCACGTCGTTGTTGACGCCCACGCTGCCGGTGACGCGGCGGGTCTCGGCGGCGATGCGGCGCTGCAGCTCGGCCAGCGAGGCGCGCGTCTCGATCATCTGCGGGTGCGATTCGCCCAGGCGCTGGCTCATCTCCTCGATCTTCACGTCCAGGCGGCTCTTCTCGGCCGTCAGCTGGGCGAGCAGCGGGTTGGTCAGCACCTCCTGCAGCTGGTTGCCCTGCGTGGCGGCCTGCGCGGTGCGGCCGCGGGTCTCGGCGGCCAGCGCCTGCAGCATCACCTGCTGGCTGCTCAGCTCCTGCAGGCGCGCGGTCTCGACGTCGAAGCGCTCGTCGGTGGTGATCAGGCCGCTGCTCTGCTGGAAGGCCGACAGGCGCGCCTGCGCGGCCTCGTAGGTCTCGCGCGCGGCCTTGGCCTGCGCCTCGAAGAAGCCGCTGAACTGGCGCGCCGGCTCGGTGCGCAGCTGCAGCGCCGTCTCCACGTAGGCCTCGGCGAAGGCATTCGCCAGCGCGGCCGAGAACCGCGGCGCCGGCGACGAGTAGGCGATGTTCAGCGCGCCGCTGTCCTTCGTCGGCCGCACCTCGAGCCGCTTGCGCAGCAGCTCCATCAGCCACGACTCGAAGGTGCCGGCGCCGTCGGTCTCGTCGCGCCACTGTGCGCGCAGCTCCTCGCTGCCGCGCAGGCCCAGCTTGTCGATCACGCGCAGCACGACCCGTGCGCTGCGGATCACGTCGACCTGCGTGACCATGTAGCTGATCGGCGCGACGCCGCCGAAGTTCTGGCCGTTCAGCGGATCGACGTTCTTGATGTCGACGAGCACGGTGGCCGTGGCCGTGTACTGCCGCGGCAGCACCAGCGTCACGCCGACGATGCCGCCGAAGACGACGGCGAATGCGACGAGCGCCGCGAGCCAGCGGGCCCGCATCACGGCGATGATCTGCGCGAGGGTCATCGAGGGTGCCTGACAGAGGAGAACCGAATCGTGCACCGGCACCGCGCCGATGCCCAGGGCATATTACCGATCGAGCCCGGCGGCAGCCCCCCCAGACGCGGCGGGGCTCCCCCTAGTTCCGCGAGGCGCTCAGCGGGCGCCGCGCCCGGTGACGACGACGGAGACCGTGCGCAGCAGGATCTCCAGATCCAGCTTCCACGAGCGGTTCTCGACGTAGGAGCGGTCCAGTTCGACCCGCTCGGCGTAGGAGAGTTCGTTGCGGCCGCTGACCTGCCACAGGCCCGTCATGCCAGGCGTGACGCTCAGGTAGTGCCAGCGCACGGCGCCATAGCGGCGCAGCTCCTGCACGGTGATGGGCCGCGGGCCGACGAGGACCATGTCGCCGCGCAGCACGTTGAACAGCTGCGGCAGCTCGTCCAGGCTCGAGCGGCGCAGGAAGTGGCCGACACGCGTGATGCGCGGATCGTGGGCGAGCTTGAAGTCGCGCTCCCACTCGCTGCGGGCGTCGAGATCGGTGGCCAGCAGCTCGGCCAGGCGCTGTTGCGCGTCCACGCGCATCGAGCGGAACTTGAGCACCTTGATCAGCCGCCCGCCCTGGCCCACGCGATAGTGGCCGAAGAGGATCGGCCCGCCGTCCATCCGCCAGATGACCAGGGTGACCAGCAGCAGCACCGGGCTGAGCAGCACGATCAGCAGCGCCGCGGCGAGCCGGTTGGCCAGGCCATAGAGCCCCTCGCCCAGGCTGCGGCTGCCCTGCAGCGCAGGCACCGCGCCGGCGGCAGCCGCTTCGGGAGGTGCGCTGACGCTGCGGATGGACATGCCCTGGGCCTCTCTGACTGACCGTGACCGATGGGTCGTGCGGGGAGCTCTTCGTACGACGGTCTCGCGGCACGGGCTGTGCGGTGCGAGAGCCGTTCCCAACTTCGAGTGCTGGAACGAGTCTAGGCAGCGGGCCCGCGGAAGGGACTCCCGCGGAACGGTGAGCGGACCCCTCCATTCGCGGTGTTCCGTGGGACATGGGTAACTCGGGGTACGCTTGGCATCACCTGCAATCCGCAGGCATCCACACGCCAGGAGAAGAAAATGGGACTGATGAGCTTCATCAAGGAGGCCGGCGAGAAGCTGTTCGGCCGCGGCGAGGCCAAGGCGGCGCAGGAGGCCGTGCAGGCGGCGCCGACGCCCGAGGCCGTGGCGGCGATGAGCGCGGCAGCCGCGAAGGCCATCACCGACTACATCGCGACGCAGAACCTGCCCACCGCGGGGCTGGACGTCAGCTTCGACGCGCCCAGCGCCACGGTCACCGTGGCCGGCACGGTGGCCGACCAGGCCACGAAGGAGAAGATCCTGCTGTGCTGCGGCAACGTCAGCGGCGTCACCGCGGTCAACGACCTGATCGTGGTCAGCGCGCCGCAACCCGAGGCGCAGTGGCACACGGTGGTCTCTGGGGACAACCTGTCGAAGATCGCGAAGAAGTTCTACGGCGACCCGAACAAGTACCCCGTGATCTTCGAGGCCAACCGGCCGATGCTGACGCACCCGGACAAGATCTACCCGGGGCAGATGCTGCGCATCCCGCCGCTGTGACGCGCGGCGGCGCCTGAGGCCGCCCGCGGCACCGCCGCGGGCGGTGCGCCGCGGCGCCCGCAGTGTGAACGCGCGCCGGCGCTGGGCGTCGGCTCAGGCCGACGGCGGGGTGGGCGGCGGCCCTTGCCGCGGACGGCGCCGCCAGGCCCAGCCGAGCCCGCCGGCCGCGAGGGCGCCCATCAGCCACACCGAGGGCTCCGGCACCGGGACCGCGCCGGTGTAGGGCCCGATGCCGGGCACCGGCGGCACGCCCGGCAGGCCTGTCAGGCCGTCGCCCGCGAAGGTGGGCAGCGGCGGGCCGATCTGGAACACGCCGCCCGACGATCCGCCGAGCGGGAAACCGCCCGCGCCGCCGGAACCGTCGCCCCCGTCCAGGCCGATCGCCGAGCCGGCCGGCGACTGCAGGCCTGCGGCGAACGAGCGCTCCTCGCCGGCCGCGGGCGGCTCGAACTGCAGCTCGCCGGGAATCGCGGTGGTCAGCTCCGGCTCCGGCGGCCCCACGGGCTCGGTGGCGGCCTGGACCATCGGCATGCGCGTGACGCGGCTGACGTTGCGGCAGACCGTCGGCACGATGATGCAGTGCTCCTGCTCGCAGTAGACGAGGCCGCGCTCCTGGGCCTGCGGCTTCCAGCGCTCGCGCGTGACCGTGCGGCAGACCGTGCCGCTGCCGAAGTGCATGTCGCGCAGGTTCTCGTAGCGGTAGGCGCCGGCGATGCCGTCGCGCGTGATCGTGACCAGCTCGTCGTAGCGGCGCGTGGACATGCGCTTCTTCAGCGCGGCGCGCACCTCGGGCGGGATGTCGCGGTAGCGGTCGACCGCGGCGACGACGTCGCCGCGGTACGAGTTCGCGCCCGGCCGGTCCCATGAGCACTGAGGCAGCACGGGACCGGAGACGGTCAACGCGGCAACGAGCAGGACGGACATACGATGGGCTCGCGACGCCGATCGGGTGAGCGGGCCAGACGATCGGCCGCCTCCCCCGCTGGCGACGCCATTCGAGTGTGCGCCCGGCGGGCTTCGGGCAGCCCCCCGCGAACACGGGGAACGGCCCCAGCGGGTTCCCCCTTCAGGGGCATGGCGCGTCGGCTCGAAGATCGTCCCAGCCGCGCCGCGCCGCCTTGGCGCGGCCCTCCGCCACAATGCGACGCATGCTCGACGACACCCGGGACCGGATCGTGCGGGCCGCAGCCCGGCCCGGGGGCGTGTGCGTCCTGACCGGCGCCGGCATGAGCGCCGAGAGCGGGATCCCGACCTTCCGCGACGCGATGACCGGCCTGTGGTCGCGTTTCGACCCCGCGCAGCTGGCGAGCGAAGAAGGGTTCAACGCCGACCCGCGGCGTGTCTGGGACTGGTACGCCGAACGCCGCGACGGCGTGCGCGCGGCGCAGCCCAACGCCGGCCACCGTGCGCTGGCCGCGTTCGCGCAGCGCCATCCTCATGGGTTGACCCTGGTGACGCAGAACGTCGACGACCTGCACCAGCGTGCCGGCAACACCGGGGCGATCCGCCTGCACGGCAACATCCTCGAGGACCGCTGGCTGCGCCCCTGCCCGCTGGGGCGGCGCTGCGCGCCGATGCTGGCCGAGCCGGGACGCCCGCCGCGCTGCGCGAGCTGCGGCAACCTGGTACGCCCGGGGGTGGTGTGGTTCGGCGAGATGCTGCCGGTGAATGCGCTGCAGGCCGCCGAGCGGGCGGCGGCCTCGTGCGAGGTGATGCTGGTGGTCGGCACGTCGGGGGCCGTGTGGCCGGCGGCGGGGCTGGCGGGCGTGGCCCGCGGGGCCGGCGCCTGGGTGGCCATCGTCAATCCGCATCCGAGCGAGATCGACGACCAGGCGCACGCCGTGCTGCGCGGCACGGCGGCAGCGCTGCTGCCGCCGCTGCTGGACATCAGGCGTTCTTCTGGGCCTGCTGGCGGCGCCGCGTGACGAAGCCGACGGCCGCCAGGCCGAGCAGCATCATCGCGTAGGTCTCGGGCTCGGGAACGGCGGCGACGGGGTCGTTGAAGCCGTTCAGCGGCACCGGGCCGTTCAGGGCGGCGATGTTGACGCCGCCCAGCGGGTTGACGACGACGTTGTCCAGCAGCGCGCCGCTGCGCTTCTCGGGACTGTCGGGTGCGTCCTGCGGCGTCAGCGACATGAAGGCCAGCGTCGTCTGACCTTCGGGCGTGAAGTCGATGTGGCCGGTGTTCCACGTGCTGCCGCCGTTGAGCACCTGGTGCACGCCGCCCGAGCCCCAGTAGAGGCTGACGACGAAGGACGCGGTGTTGGGGCCGGACCAGACGTTGGCCGCGTAGTCGAAGCTCAGGTGGTAGGTGGTGCCGGCGGTGGTGCCCAGTTGCTGGGTGATCATCCCCGGCGTGTTGCCGCTGAGGTCGAGGAACTGGTCGCCGGCGACGCCGCTGCCCGGCTTGGCCGCGAGCAGAGCGGACCAGGCGGCGTTCGAGGCCCAGGTGGCGGTGGGCTTGACGTCGACGTTGCCGCCGACGTTCCAACCGGAGACGTAGGTGGTGGCCATGCCGCCCGACGGGCCGTCGAAGTTGCCGTTGACGACCTGGGCTTGCGCAGGACCGACGAAGAACGCCGCGGCGGTGGCTGCTGCTGCGAGAACGCTAACCTTGAAGCTCATGATGTATCCCCTGTGGGTCCCAAACGAGTAGGCGAATGCTACGAACGGGACCGGGGAAACGCATCCTCGGCTCGGGTGGTTTCGGCGTGAATCCCGCACGCTTCGTCAAGAGGGACGTCACGTATTTCGGGGGACCACCCCCACGAACGAGGGGTGTCGACGTGACGGGCTGCACGAAGCGTCTTCGGACCCCGCGCAGCCCTCGCGCAAGCCCTCTGGCCCCCGCGGCAAGCGGCTGCGGAAGCGGGCCACGCGGCGTTCGCGGCGCCTCAGGCGTAGCTGTGCCAGCCGCGGCGTTCGGGGTGATCCAGGTGCGGCAGCGTGTTGAACGAGAGCAGCGCGTGGCGCTTGCGCGTGAAGACGAACTCGCTGAGCGCGCTGTTGCGGATGCGCATGTTCAGCTCGACCACGCTGGCGTGCGGCGCGCCGAGCACGCCACCCACGGCGGTGGCGATCGGGCCGCCGCTGGAGACCAGCAGCACGTCGCCGTCGAAGCGGCTGCGCACGAGATCCAGCGCAGCCTCGACCCCGGCGCGGAAGTCGGCCCAGCTCGGCATGCCCGCGGGCTGCGCCTGCCCGGCCATCCAGCGCAGCAGGCCCTCGCGCAGCAGCCGGAAGTGCTGGCGCACCGTCTCGGGGTCGCGCGCGGGCACGAGCGGGCCGTCGTGCACGGTGCGCACGACGGCCTCGCTGTCGTACTCGTCCAGGCCCGGCCACTCGATCGCCTCGGGCAGCCCGGGCAGCGCGCCGGCGATGGCCTGCAGCGATTCGCGGTGGCGGCGCAGCGTGCCGCGCAGCACGGCTTCGAAGCGCAGGCCGCGGGAACTCATCCACTCGCCCAGCGCCGCGCACTGGCGTTGGCCGAGCGGGCTCAGGCGGTCGTAGTCGTCGGTGCCGAACGAGGCCTGGCCGTGGCGCACGAGGTAGAGGGTTCCCATCGGCGGGATTGTCGGGCCGGGCCACGGAGGCGTCGCGAAGGCTCGCGTGGCGGCGGCCTTCCGGCCTGCGGGCACTGCGGCTCCGGGCGTCCGAAAGAGCAAAGCCCTGCGGGCTGCGCAGGGCGTTGCGGAGAAGCGCGGCGCGCGGTGCGCGTCAGGCCTGCCGCGAGCGGCGGCGCCGGACCACCCCGGCGATCAGCCCGAGGCCGCTGAGCGCGAGCAGGTAGGACATCGGCTCGGGGATCGCGGTGATCACGACGTCGTCGAGGCCGGTGTAGGTGGCGCCGGCCAGGAAAAGGTCCGGCCGCAGCGCCGTGAAGGTCAGCGTGTTGGTCGCCTGCGCGACGAAGTCGAACGAATACGGCTGCCACTGCGTGACGAAGTTCGTCCCGGAACCGGCTGCGGGCGTCTCGACCACCTGCGTCGCACCATTGAGGTTCATCTGGACACGGGCGGCATGCGTGTAGGGGCCGTCCAGCAGCGAGCCCACCCAGTAGGTCAGCCGGTAGGGCTGCCCGGCGAGCAGGCTGAAGGTCTGGGTGACGCCGTTGCCGAAGTAGCCGCCGGTCGGGTTCGGATTCGTCTCTCGCCCGCCCGTCAGGTCGATCCACTGCGTCGTCGTCACGGCCCCCTGCTTGTACGAACCCAGGGACCGGACGAGATTGACGTTCTGGTCGATCGGGTCGAGCCCCGCATGGCCGACCACCGTCCAGCCGGTGAGCGACAGGTCGTTCGGCACGACCACGTTGTAGGCGGAGATGCCCAGACCTGGCTCCGGCTGGAACGGATCCTCGAACCCGCCGTTCTGGAAGGCCTGCGCCTGCGCCCAGCCGGAAACGGCCAAGCCGGCCGCCAACCCTGCCGCCCTGACGGCCGCACCCTTCAGCTTCGATCGATTCATCCTGCAGCCCTTCCCTGGCCGTGCGTCACATGGATTCGTGCGCATGCAACATGCATCACATCCTAGTGACGCCAGGGGGGGGCTCGCCTCCCCGATCTCGGGGGTGGCGGGCCAACGGGCCAGTGTTCAGGGGCCTGCAGCAGGGTGTTGCCCCGACACACCGCCGTGGCGACGTCCCCGGGGATCGCCCTCGACGCCGCCAGCGCCCGCCGCGCGCGCTGCCCCCCAGGGGGCGTGTGCGCGCGCCGCGGCGTCAGCGCATGCGCCGGCGCTTCACGGCGGCCCCCATCAGGCCCAGGCCGGCCAGCGCGAGCAGGTAGGCCGAGGGCTCGGGCACCGCGGTCACCGAGACGTCGTCCAGCCCGGCGTAGACCGCGCTGCCTGCGAAGCCGACGGGGCGCAGCGCCGTGAAGGTCAGGGTGTTCACGGCGTCCGTCGGCGTGAAGCCGTAGCTGAACGGGTACCACTGCGTCAGGTAACCCAGCGGCGAGACCGGCGCCGGCGCAAGGCCGGTCGAGACGAGGTTGCCGTTGAGCCGGACCTCGACGATGCCGTCGTGGGTGTACGGGCCGGCGAACAGCGACCCGGCGTAGTACGACAGCTGGTACGGCTGCCCCGGCGTCAGGTTCAGCGTCTGCGTCAGGCCGTTGCCGAAGACACCGCCGGTGATGGTGTCGCGGCCGCCGGTCAGGTCGATCCACTGCGTCGTGGTGACGGCACCCTGCTTGGACGAGCCGTCGGAGCGGATCAGGTTGACGTTCTGGTCGAAGGCATTGACGCCGGCACCCGGCACGACCGTCCACCCCGGCAGCAGCACGGTATCGGGAACCACGATGCTGTAGGCCGAGAAGCCGAAAGGCGGCGCCGGTTGCGGCGGGGTTTCGAAGGTGCCGTTGGTCACCTGGGCATGCGCCCAGCCGACAACGCCGAGACCGGCAACCAGGCCCGTGAGGAGACGAATCGAGCGAGACATGGGCATTTCCTTCCCTGAATACCTGCAGCGGCTGGTGGATACGTGTTCCATGGCGCGCATCCTAGGTATCACGGTTGATATTCGGACCCCCGATCTGCGGGGACGGGCCACGCTTTTGACATAGTATTGGCACACCGTTTGCAAATGGTTACCGTCGAACACCGGTCGAAATCGAGGATCGACATCCCGTAGCAAGTGCACACCTGCTACAGGATGCTCATCGAGACTGGCTCTTCAGCATGCATATTCGATGTTGCCGAACCCGTCGTCTGGTCGGCTTCAATCGACTGCCGCCCCCGACGGGAGGCGTACGCCGGGTATTGATGAGAACCTCGAGCCACCGAGATACCGGATATCACCCGGTCTTTCGATTGGTGACGTTTGGTTATGGAATTGCAGCCGGCCATACCGATCCGCGGCTTCGCCAGCGACTCCGGATGCGGGCGTCGCGAGACATCCGGTGGCTCGCGGAATCGGAGATTCGCGCGTCAAACGCGACGCCCGCCACCCTCGCCTGGCTGGACGGCCGCCTGGGAAATCTCGGTCAAAGGGGATGGGCGGCCCTCGTGGGGATTCCGGACGCGACTTCCGCCCCGCCCGGCAGACCCGTCCCCTGGCCTCTGCGCGAACGCGACAGGGCGCGGCGCCGCCTCGCCTCAGCGCCGCGTCGCCAGCCAGATGCTCGGCAGGATCAGCGCCGCGCCGACGGCGTGGTACCAGCCGGGGCGCTCGCCGAGCACGAACCAGGCGCCCACGGCACCGTAGATCGGCGCCAGGTAGAGCATCAGCGCGGTGCGCGCCGCGCCGAGCTCGCGCTGCAGCAGCGAGTGCGCGCCGAACGCCAGTGCCCCCGGCACCAGCCCGGCCAGCAGCACGAGGCCGACGGCCTGCCAGCCGAACGGCGGCTGGGGTTCCAGCAACGCCTCGAGGGCAGCGCCGGGGATCAGCAGCACCAGGCCGCCGGCGATGATCGCCACCAGGCGTTCAGCCGGGCCGAGCACGCTCGGCCACTTGCGCAGCAGCACCGAGTAGGCCGTCCACGAGACGGCGGCGGCCATGATCCAGAAGTCGCCGGCCACCAGGTCCAGCCCGGTCAGCACGCCGAGGTCGCCACGCGTGACGACGAACAGCGTGCCCGCCAGCGCCAGCGCGAGGGCCCAGCGCTGCGGCGCGCGCAGGGGCTCGTGCAGCATCCAGGCGCTGACCGCGGCGATGGCCACCGGGGTGATCGCATAGATGATCGCGATGTTGGCCGAGCTCGTGGTGCGGCCGGCCACGTAGACCCAGGCGCCGCAGATGTACATGCCCAGCGCGCCGAGCACGAGCAGCTGCCGCCACTCGCCGCGCCAGGCCGCGCGCCGGGTCCGCAGGCCGCGGGCGACGAAGGGCAGCAGCACCGCGCCGGCCACCAGCCAGCGGCCGGCCGCCAGCGCGTGCGGGCCGATCAGGCCGTCGGCCAGCCGCGCGATCCAGTAGTTCGTCGACCACAGTGCGGGCCCGACGAACAGCAGCACCGTCACCCAGCGGCCGTGGCGGCCACTCATCGCCGGCGCCTTCCGCCGGTCGTGCCGCCCGCCGGGGCGCCGGGCGCGTCGGGCCGGGAGCCGCGGCCGGCGGTGCTCACGCGGCGTCGGCCATCGCCTCGCCCATGCGGATCGCCCCGCCGGGCTGCCAGGCCGGGTTGAAACGCAGCGGCCCGGGCGGCAGCAGCATCACCACCGTCGAGCCCAGCAGGAAGCGGCCCATCTCGTCACCCTGCTGCAGGCGGACCTCGGACGCGCCGCCGTAGTGCCACTCGCGCACGCGACCCGGCCGCGGCGGGTTGACCACGCCGTGCCAGACGGTGGCCATGCTGCCGACGATCGTCGCGCCGACCAGCACCATCGCGAACGGGCCGCGCTCGCCGTCGAACAGGCAGACCACCCGCTCGTTGCGGGCGAACAGGCCGGGCACGCCGCGCGCGGTGGCCGGGTTCACCGAGAACAGCTCGCCGGGCACGTGGATCATGCGCCGCAGCGTGCCGGCAGCCGGCATGTGGATGCGGTGGTAGTCCTTCGGGCTGAGGTACAGCGTCGCGAAGTGCCCGCCGTGGAAGGCCGCGGCCGCGGCGGCGTCGCCGCCGAGCAGCGCGGTGGCGGTGTAGCCGTGGCCCTTGGCCTGCAGCAGCCGCTCGCCGTCGAGCGCGCCCAACTGGCTGATCGCCCCGTCGACGGGGCAGACCCAGGCCGCCGGCGCGAGCGGCCGCGCCCCGGGCTTCAGGGCACGGGTGAAGAAGTCGTTGAAGGTGGCGTAGGCGGCCGGGTCGGGGTTGGCCGCCTCGGCCATGTTCACGCCGTAGCGGCCGATGAACCAGCGCACGAACGCCGTCGTCGCGCCGGCGGCGTGCGCGCGCGCGGCAACACCGGCCAGGCGCGTCAGCGCGAGCTTGGGCAGCAGGTGCTGCAGCGCGACGAAGAGTCGGTCGTTCATCGGGTGTCGAGGGGCCCGGCGGCGCGAGCCGGGCCGGCAGCGCGGGCGGCCACGGCGCTCAGCGCAGCGACCCGGCGCCGCCGCGCAGTGCCTTGACCGCGCCCTGCCCGGCCTCGGCGCCGAAGCGGCGCGCCAGGCGCTCGGCGAGATTGCCGTGCGGCGTGTAGTCGACGATCTCCTCGGCCTTCACGACCTCGCGGGCCACCTGGTTCAGGTTGCCGTAGCGATCGGCCAGGCCGAGCTTGATCGCCTCCTCGCCGTTCCAGAACAGGCCGGAGAAGGTCTCGGGCGTCTCTTTCAGGCGCTCGCCCCGGCCGGCCTTGACGGCGTCGATGAACTGCCGGTGCACCTGGTCGATCATCGACTTCGCGTAGGCCACCTGCTGGTCGTTCTGCGGGCTGAACGGGTCGAGCATGCCCTTGTTCTCGCCGGCCGTCAGCAGGCGCCGCTCGATGCCGAGCTTGGCCATCGCGGCGGGAAAGCCGAAACCTTCCATCAGCACGCCGATGCTGCCGACGAGGCTGGCCTTGTCGACGAAGATCTCGTCGGCGGCCACCGCGATGTAGTACGCCCCGGAGGCGCAGACTTCCTCGACCACGGCGTAGACCTTCTTGCCGTGCAGCGCCTTGAGGCGGCGGATCTCGTCGTTGATGATGCCGCTCTGCACCGGGCTGCCGCCCGGCGAGTTGATGCGCAGCACCACGGCCTGCGCGCCCGGGTCCTCGAAGGCGGCCTTCAGCGCCGGCACGAGGTTGTCGGCGCTGGCGTCGGCCTCGGCGTCGATGACGTCGCGGATGTCGATCAGCGCGGTGTGCGGCAGGCTGGTCGCCCCCATCGACGCGCGGTCGGCGAAGACCGCCCAGGCGATGGCGATGGCCAGCCCGAGCCAGGCCAGGCGGAAGAAGACGCGCCAGCGGCGCTCGGCGCGGCGGTCGCGCAGCAGCTCGGCGGCGATGGTCTGCAGCGTGGTGTCCAGCGCGGTGGCGGCGCCGGGCGGTGAAGCGGCACCGACGGCGAGCGCGGGCGCCGACGTGGGCGTGGGCGCCGGGGGCGAGTCGGGCGGGGTCGGTTCGTTCATTCGTCGAAACGCACGGGCTGCAGCGGCGCGGAAGGATACCAAGTCACCCGGCCCTCGCGTTCGCCCACCTGCAGCGGCGTGAGCCGCCCGCGGCCCCCCGGGCCGCCCGTGCAGCGTCCGGTGCGCGGGTCGTAGCTGGCGCCGTGGATCGCGCAGACGATCTCGCGGCCGCCGGCATCGAGGAACTCGCCGGGCTGCCAGTCCAGCTCGGCCGGCATGTGGGCGCAGCGGTTCAGGTAGCCGACGACACGCCCTTCGAAGCGCAGCACGAAGGCGCGCGCCGGCGCCCCGTGCTCGAGGACATCGAAGACGACGCCACGGCCGCCGTCGGCGAGGTCGGCGCTCGCGCAGATGTCCTCGCCGGGCGGCGACGGCGGCGGTCCCGTCTCAGGCATGGTCGGCGAGCCAGTCGTGCAGTTGCGCGGTGCTGTGCGCGACGAAGGCCGGGTCGAAGGCCGCGAAGCTCTCGTGGTCGTGCGCGCCGAAGGCCACGCCGACGCAGCGCACGCCGGCGTTGGCGGCCATCTGCAGGTCGTGCGTGGTGTCGCCGATCATCAGCGTGCGTTCGGGGCACGCACCGAGCTCGGCCATCAGCTCGCGGAGCATCTGCGGGTGTGGCTTGGAGGCGGTCTCGTCGGCCGTGCGCGTCGCGTCGAAGACCTCGCGCAGCGAGGTCAGCTTCAGCACCTCGTCGAGGCCGCGACGGCTCTTGCCGGTGGCCACCGCGAGCAGGTGGTTGCGCGACTTCAGCGCCATCAGCATCGGCAGCGTGCCGTCGAAGAGCACGACCTCGTCCTGGCTCGCGAGGTAGCGGCGGCGGTAGGCCTGCCCGAGCTCGGCGTAGCGCTCGACCGGCAGGTCCGGCACGGCGTGCATCAGCGCGTCGCGCAGGCCCAGGCCGATGACGTAGGCCGCACGCTCGAAGCTGGGCACCGCGACGCCGATGTCGCGGCAGGCGTCCTGGATGCTGCGGGCGATCAGCGCGGTGCTGTCGAACAGCGTGCCGTCCCAGTCGAACGCGATCAGGTCGTAGCGTCGCGGCATGCGCTCGGCGCTCGCGTCGGTGGGGCCGCGCCTCAGGCGCCGCGCGCCGCGGCGCGCGTGCCGGCGGCCGGGCTGCGGCGCGACGTGACGGGGCTGCGCGCGGCGGTGCGACGCCCGCTGGCGCCGTTGGTCGCCGGTGCGGCGGCGCGGGCACTGCCCCGCGTGGCCGGCTTGGCGCCACCCTTGGCCGCCGCCTTCGCCGCCTCCCGGGCCGCGCCGGCGGCCTTCGCACCGGCCTTGGCCGCGGCCATCGCCACCTTCAGCGCGCGGGCGTCGGCACGCCGGGCGCGGGTCTCGGCCACGCGGTACGCGGCCTCGGCGTCCTGGCGCATCTTGACGGCACGCGCGAGCGCCTCCTGGAAGCGCTCGACGGTGTAGGTGCTCTCGCTGCCGATGTAGACGTTCTTGTTCTGCGGCTTCTGGCCGAAGCGCGGCAGCAGCACCTGCAGGCTCGCGTAGCGCGTGTTCGAGCCCGAGCGCATGCGCACCAGCGGGCCGCTGATGCCCACTGGCAGCCCGCTGACCTTGCCCGCGCTGGGCGAAGGCTGCAGCTTGGACGGCGTGGGCATGGTCGCGATGCGACGGATCAGCTCCTTGGTGGCGAGCTCCAGCGACGCGGCAGCGCCGCTGCCGTCGTTGGTGCCGTCGGAGAACATCTTGGTGCCGCCGTAGCGGACCTGCCAGCCGTGCGTGTAGCGGTGGTCGATGCGCTGGATGCACTGCGGCACCTTGAAGCGCTTCCCGTTGAAGATGACGACGTCTCTTGTTTTCATCGGTTATGCCAATGGAGGTGAAGGACTCCCTGCGCTGCGCGGCTCTCGCGGCCGCTGCCGTGGCGTGCCGCAGGGTACCCGCCCACCTGGGGGACATCAGGTGGACGACCAGCTGCTTAACGCGTTGGCGCAGTGGCGATATCTTCGCACTCTTTGGGCCACGGCGCCTCGAGCTCGACGACACGGCCGTCGTGCGGATGCCGGAAGCGCAGCCGACGCGCGTGCAGGAACATGCGCGCCAGCCGCACGGGCAGGCCCTCGCCGCGGGCCAGGCGCCGGTTGGCCTCGAAGTCGCCGTACTTGTCGTCACCCGCAATGGGGTGTCCCGCGCCGGCCAGGTGCACGCGGATCTGGTGCGTGCGGCCGGTCTTGATGGTCACGTCCAGCAACGTGAAGCCGGGCAGCCGGCGTGCCACCTGCACCAGCGTGATGGCGCGGCGCGCCCGCGCGTCGTCGTCGGTGCTCGCGCGCACGCGGCGTTCGCCGTCGCCCGTGAGGTACTTGTGCAGCGGCACGTCGATCACCTTCAGCCGCTGCGGCCACTCGCCGAGCACCAGCGCGCCGTAGGTCTTGCCCACCGCCTGGTCCGCGCCGCGTGCGCGGAACTGCTCCTGCAGGTGGGTCAGCGCGCTGCGGCGCTTGGCGATCAGCAGCACGCCCGAGGTCTCGCGGTCGAGCCGGTGCACGAGCTCCAGGAAACGGGCCTGCGGCCGCGCGCGGCGCAGCTGCTCGATCACGCCCGAGGAGACGCCGCTGCCGCCGTGCACCGCGACGCCGGCCGGCTTGTCGATCGCCAGCAGCCAGTCGTCCTCGTAGAGCACCGGGAACTCGCGCGCCGGCACGGCCGCCGGCGGGGGCCGCTCGGGCAGGCGCAGCGGCGGCACGCGCACCACGTCGCCCGCGGCCAGCCGGGTGTCGGCCTGGGCACGGCCCTTGTTGACGCGCACCTCGCCGCTGCGGATCACGCGGTAGACGAGCGTCTTGGGCGCGCCCTTGAGCTCGCGCAGCAGGAAGTTGTCGAGACGCTGGCCGGCGGCGTTCTCGTCGACGCGCAGCTGGCGCACGGATGCCGACGCGGGGCCGGGCGCGTCGCCGGCGGCGGCCGGGGCCGTTCCCGCGGACACGTGGCCCGGGGACTTGCCGCCGGGCGCCGCGGCGGCGCCTGCCCGAAGGCCGCGCGGCGCGGTCGCCGCAACAGCGCCGCTTTCCCGCCGTTGTCTTGGCGCCGCCTTCGCCGAACGCTCCGAGGCTGCGCCGGGCCGTGCCCGTATAATGCCGTCCTCCACGTTCGTGCTGCAAGTGCTTGATTTGCCGGAGTTTAGCCGGGCGCTCAGGCCGCGACGGCCGGACGGGAGCGGTGGATGCGGTGCCGAGTTGGGGCACGCGGGCCACCACAAGCGCTGATGCAATGCCCGCCCCCGGGCGACGGTGCCGTCCCCCAAGTGGACGACGAGCCGGCCGGGACGGGCAGCAGAGATTCGACACCGGAACCGGCCTCGCCCGCGTCGCAGCGCGGGTCGGGGCACTGACGAGAGATCACGGCGCCAGACGATGCCCGCCGGCCGCGCAGACCGCGGTCGCGGCAGGGCACCCGGCTGGCACCCGCGCCAGGCTGACCGAAGCCGTTCGCGATGAAACCCCTGTCCGATCACCGCCCGACCCTGCAACGCCGAAGCGTGCGCGCCAGGACCGCGCCGCGCGGCGGCGGGTGGGCCGGAGCGTGCGCGATCCGCGCCGCTGCCGGATGCCGCGGTGGGACAGGAGCCGTCGCCGACGGGCCGAGCGAAGCCGCGACGCAAGCGCCAACGCTGCAATCCTGACCGGCGCGCTGCCCTCCCCGTTCGACGGAGCAGCCGGTCGCCTTGCAGTCCAGGGCGGTTCGACGACCTCGGTTCCTCCGTCGCTTCTCGTGCATCGTTGAAATGGCGCGCGGCCGCCGCGAGCGGCGCCGTGCGCGTATCGGAGTGCACGACAGATGAAACGGATGCTGATCAACGCCACGCAGCCCGAGGAGCGGCGCCTGGCGATCGTCGACGGGCAGAAGCTCCTCGACTTCGAGACCGAGATCGAGGGGCGCGAGCAGCGCAAGGGCAACATCTACAAGGCGGTGGTCACGCGCGTCGAGCCGGCGCTGGAGGCCTGCTTCGTCGACTACGGCGAGGACCGCCACGGCTTCCTGCCGTTCAAGGAGATCTCGCGCAACTATTTCCGCGACGGCACCGACGTCAAGAATGCCCGCATCCAGGACGCGGTGCGTGAAGGCGACAACCTGCTGGTGCAGGTCGAGAAGGAAGAACGCGGCAACAAGGGCGCGGCGCTGACCACCTTCGTCAGCCTGGCCGGGCGCTACCTGGTGCTGATGCCCAACAACCCGCGCGGCGGCGGCGTCAGCCGGCGCATCGAGGGCGAGGACCGCGAGGAGCTGAAGGACGCGCTCGACCAGCTCGAATACCCCAAGGGCATGAGCCTGATCGCGCGCACCGCCGGCATCGGCCGCAGTGCCGCCGAGCTGCAGTGGGACCTGAACTACATGCTCAAGCTGTGGGGCGCCATCGACGGCGCGGCCCAGGCCGGCAAGGGCGCATTCCTGATCTACCAGGAAAGCTCGCTGGTCATCCGCGCGATCCGCGACTACTTCACCGCCGACATCGGCGAGATCCTGATCGACACCGACGACATCTACGATCAGGCCAAGCAGTTCATGAACCACGTGATGCCGGAGACGGCCAATCGCGTGAAGCGTTACCGCGACGACGCGCCGCTGTTCAGCCGCTTCCAGATCGAGCACCAGATCGAGACGGCCTTCAGCCGCACCGTCAACCTGCCCAGCGGCGGCGCCATCGTCATCGACCACACCGAGGCCCTGGTGTCGGTGGACGTCAACTCGGCGCGCGCCACGCGCGGCGGCGACATCGAGGAGACCGCCACCCGCACCAACCTCGAGGCCGCCGACGAGATCGCGCGCCAGATGCGGCTGCGCGACCTGGGCGGCCTGATCGTCGTCGACTTCATCGACATGGAGGAGAGCAAGAACCGCCGCGAGGTCGAGCAGCGGCTGCGCGACGCGCTGCGCAGCGACCGCGCGCGCGTGCAGTTCTCGTCGATCAGCAAGTTCGGCCTGCTCGAGCTGAGCCGCCAGCGCCTGCGTCCGGCGCTGTCCGAAGGCAACCACATCACCTGCCCGCGCTGCAACGGCACCGGCCACATCCGCGACACCGAGAGCAGCGCGCTGCAGATCCTGCGCATGGTGCAGGAGGAGGCGATGAAGGACAACACCGCCGCCGTGCACGTGCAGGTGCCGGTGGAGGTGACCAGCTTCCTGCTCAACGAGAAGCGCACCGAGATCACCAAGATCGA
>ERZ761602.3228-NODE-3228-length-23481-cov-17.186630_pt1 | contig 23481 bp, 23 predicted proteins | sample MGYA00512165_ERZ761602 | MGnify/ENA primary metagenome ERZ761602 (study PRJEB28899, sample SAMN02445085) | bioreactor sludge metagenome | biome: EBPR sludge; isolation source: Thorneside wastewater treatment plant | place: Australia: Brisbane, Thorneside...
TTCTCTTACCGCATAATGGTCAACCGCAAAACTGTAGGTGACTTTCAAATGAAAGAAAGCCAAAGCGATAAGCAACAAATTCGGAATTGGATTTAAATACAACAATAAGCCGATTAATCCAATCATTACAAAACAACCTGCTAAAACTCTTTGTGCGGGATATTTCTGTAAAGCATTGATACTTAATGCTGTAATGAGCGTATAAATCCAAACGATCAGACAAATATAAAAATAATCATTCAGTAAAAAAGAAAATAGCAAAGGCTGAATGTGAATGGCAATAAAAACCAATCTTAACTTTGAATTTTCTTTGTAATGTTGATTTGTAGAGAAAGTTAAGTTGGCAATGAAACCTGCCAAAATATCAAATATCAAAAGAAAAAGTAAAACGATTTTCCAAAGTGAAAGTTGATTCCATTCGATGCTTGTAAAAAAGAATAATCCTAATGTCCCCACAATGCTTGTGACGAATATCATCAGCAATTCAGCGAGTGTGGATTCTTTTCCAAGAACTTCATGAAGAAATTGGGGGATTTTGATTATTTTCATACCTTACACTTTTGGCAAGTCTAATAACAACACTTCAGCTAATAAACGTGAATTTACATTTCTATCCATCTTTTCTAACACCCCTTCTAAATTGCTGACCACTTTCCTCACTGACGATAAATCTAACCTACCTGCTAAAAATTCAATTTCCATGTTTCTATCAATATTAATTAATGGTGTCTCTGCACCAGCGACTCGTAGTAAAACGTCTCGCCAATACGAAAGCCATACCAAAATTGTCTGGCGCATGATGTCTTTATCTTTTGCCAATTTATCTGCATAAGCAAATTTCTCAACGCGTGCGGCAGGTAATAAAGTTTGTAAATCGTTTAATTGCTCATCGCGTTTTTCTAACAAATTTACATCATCTACAAGTTTTCGGGCAAAGTCCGGCCTACCACCAGAGATGTGCGCCAACAAACGCGCGCGGTCTTCATCTAAACCTTTGCCTATTAAATCATTTGTGATGGCTTCAATGGGTAAAGGTCTTAATCGTAAAATTTCACAACGTGAATTAATGGTGGGCAATAACTGTTCTGGATTTTCTGCTGTCAGAATCAAAATAGCATGACTCGGCGCTTCTTCCAACGTTTTGAGCAGGGCATTTGCGGCGTTAGCATTCGCTTCGTGGAAGCGTAAAAATATAGCCACACGATATGGTGATTGATATGGTTTGAGATTTAAAGTTCGTTGAATATCACGCACTTGTTCAACTTTTAGAGTTCCACCTTCTGTTTCTGCTTGAATGATTGTTAAATCAGGATGTGCCATTGAATCAATTTGTTTGCATGTTCTACAAGTAAAGCAAGGTGTTCCTGCTGAAATTGGTTTTTCACAATTTAATGCTTGAGCAAGTCTTAAGGCTAACGTCCGTTTGCCGATGCCGGGAGAGCCACTTAAAAGATAAGCATGGCGAATATCTCCACGTGCAACGTGTTGACGAAGCATATCCACTGCCCATTCGTGTCCGAGGATGTTCCAGTTGTCAGTCATTGAGGTTAAGTATAAAGTATCAGGTTACAGGTAACAAGTTGCAGGCAAGAAAGAAGCGTGAAGTGGGTTAGTAATCTTTCCCGCTTCTTAATCGAATGAATGAATCATATCTTTCTTGATGAATTTTATTTTCTTTTAGTGCAGATAATATTGCGCAACCGGGTTCGTGTTGATGTGAGCAATTGCTGAATTGGCAATCTGAAACAAGAGTTCGTAATTCAGGAAAGTATGCTTCTAGTTCTTCGGGTTCAGTATCCCATAATCCTAAACTTTTCCAGCCCGGTGTATCGGCAACATATCCGCCGCCATCGAGTTTAAACATTTCACGCGTGACCGTTGTATGTTTGCCTTTGTTCATTGATTTGCTTATTTCATTAACTCTTAAGCCAAGTTCATTTTGAATTTCATTTAATAAACTTGATTTTCCAACACCGCTTGGACCCGCCAATGCACTGATTTTATTTTGTAATTGATTTTTTAATTCATCAATGCCAATGTTATTTTTTATAGATGTATAAATGACACGATAACCAATGTTTTCATATAAACCAAAAATTTCTTTTGGGTTTTGAACTAAATCAATTTTATTGGCAACGATAATTGCTGGAATATTTTGTTTTTCTGCAATGACTAAGAAACGGTCTAGCATTTTTAATTTTGGATTTGGATTTACACACGCGAAAACAAAAACGGCTTGATCAGCATTGGCTAATAAAATTTGTTGATATTGACCTTGCGGACGCGGGTCTAACCTGATTAATGCCTGTTTGCGCTCTTTGACATTTTCTATCACCCCACTATTATCCGGCAATATCGTAATTTCAACATGGTCACCCAATGCGGCAATATCACCTGTGGCTCTGCCTTGCTTTAACTTGCCGCGTAATTGACAAATAATAATGCCCGCACCGGTTTCTACCCAAAAGAAACCGGATTGGGCTTTGATGATTAATCCTTTTGTATTATTTGAGTTTGCCAAATAAGAACCTAATTATTCGTCGTCATCATCCGTATTGGGGTCGAAGAAACCAAATGGTGTAGGTGTAGGAAGTGGAAAACCAATTTGACCAAAGTCATAAGAAATTCTGCCGGGGCTTCCGAAATAATATGCCTCTACCATGTAACGGAAAAGTGGCACGGCAAAATCTGAGCCTTGCCCGGCATTTTCAACGATGATGGCAATGGCAATATGTGGTTTGCCAGTTCGTTCTTCTTCATTGAGTGTGTAACCTGCAAACCAAGCATGAGGCAAACCACTTCCTGATTCGGCTGTACCGGTTTTGCCGGCTGTATCAAATTGAATGCCGCGAATGTTATTACGCGCTGTTCCGCGATTGAAGTTTGTGACCATAAACATCGCTTCTTGAATCACTGCTAAGTTTTCGGCTCGCACTGGAAGTGTGTCATTTGCTTCTGGACGGAAGACGAGGATTGGGTCACCATCTACAGGTTGAATTCTTTCTACAATTTGTGGACGATATAACGTGCCACCGTTTGCAATTGCGGCTGTGAAGCGAGCTACTTGCAAAGGTGTCACTTGCACATCCCCTTGACCAATGGCTTGATTAACTGCATCCACTTGGCTGGCTGGGTCTAAAATTTGCCCGGCGGCTTCTGGCAATTGTTCAATACCGGTTACTGAGCCAAGCCCAAATCCACGTGCCATATTAGCAATATCATTGGGGCGTTGCCAATTTGTGTATAAATCATTTCCAATATGCCAGAAGTATGGATTACAAGAACGCATCAACCCTTCTTGTAAAGTCAGCAAGCCAGAGGGTGTAGTTGTTGATGTATTACAGGCATCACCTCGTGATAATGCTTGTTGGCAATAATCATACGTCCAGTCGTATAAGGTAAAACCTTCTACTTCTGTAAATTCATACTGACAATCATATGGAGAATCGGCTAGATACAAACCACTTTCTAACCCAGCCGCCATAGTAATAATTTTGAAAACTGAACCAAGCGGATATTGCCCTTGCGTGGCACGATTAAGTGTTCCACCTGCATTGAGCATATCGGTTATCCCTTGATTGTTAGGGTTATTAGGTGCAAAATAATTTGGGTCAAACTCAGGGCTAGATGCCATGGCTAAAATTTTGCCGGTATCCACTTCCATCACAACAATGGCACCACGGAAAAACTCAAGTGCTCTTTGGGCATAACTTTGTAAATTGCTATCAATCGTTAAGTACACCGAATCTGCTGGCTCTGGACTACTTTGCCCCAATGTAGAAATAATTTGTCCAGTCGGGCTAACCACACGCAAAATGCCTCCGTGTTTACCGGCTAAGTAATCTTCAGCCCAAGCTTCAATACCATCTTGCCCGATACGTTCACTCCCGTTATAGCCTCTTCGTCTAAAATCATCATATTGTTCGGCAGAGATTGGGAGTGTATAACCAACAACTTGTGGAGCAAGCCCACTTTGTGCATAATAGCGAGATTCATATTCTTGAACGACAAGTCCGCCGGGGTTGATGGAGAGTAATCTTTGGGCTTCGGCACGAGTTGCTTCACACATCGGCAAATACCAACCAGGTCCAGCCGCGTCAATTTGATTTTCAATGTTAAGTGGGTCAAAGCCACATAACAAACCTAGTTCAGCCGTCAAGGTGTTGCGTAAATCAGGGTTGATTGCACCTGTATCAATCCCAAATGCTAATGCGGCAGATTGCGTAACAATCGGCAGACCTTCTTTATCATAAATATCGCCGCGAGCAGGGACGCTGTATTCCATAGCAAGTTGATTTCCACCTGCTAATTCAGGCAAAATTAAAGCATCATCCCATTGCACTTTCCAATTACTATCTTCATTTTTAAGACGCATCACAATATCGCGTTGAATATCACCTGCCAATGCAGTTTGATATGTAATGCTATAACTAACTTCTGCATCGCGCGGGCTAATTTGTGATGAAGTAATGACCACCTCAAAATCACCAGCACTCATTTCATTCAAAGCATCAACCCAGCGTTTTGAAAAATCTTCAAGTGTGATGCCATCACGGCTGGCTTGTGAAAGCATGGCATACATACTTTCATAATCATTTTCTTTCAACAAATCAAAAAATGAAGTCACTGCCGCTTGAGCATCTGGCGCGGGGGTCACATCTACTTTTGCAGTGGGTAGGGGAGTATCCGTTGCAAAAATTTCAGATATGCCGCCTCCATTGTTAGAAGAACAAGCAACCAGAATTAACATTATCAAAACAAAATTTAACCAACGATATGACTTCATTCTTTTTCCTCTAGACTTCCGAGGTTTTCAAAACCTCGGAAGTCTTGTTATTCAAAATCTCTTTTGTTACGTCACAATCATAATTCAAAAGTGATTGACAACTCACAGGCACATTCGCATTTGGAAAAATATCAAATTCTCTTAATCCACGCACGATGTGACACATCGGCAAACCCATCACACCCGCATAACATCCACTTAAAGATTGGATGGGGTTAAATTCTGCATGTTGAATCGCATACGCACCAGCCTTATCCATCGGGTCACCAGTTTGGATGTAAGCCAAAATTTCAGCATCACTATAATTTCGCATCGGCACATTTGTTATACATAAATCAGTTACCAATTTTTCATCACTGACGCGATATATCGCAATACCCGTCAGCACTTGATGATTCTTTCCGCGTAATTGTTTCAATATTCTTTCAGCATCAGATTCATCAATCGGTTTTCCAAGAATTTCTTGACCATCTACCACCGTTGTATCCGAGCCGATGATGACCGCCTCTTTCTTAACCTTCGACCTGATTGCCAAAGCCTTATCTTTTGCCAATCGTGAAACATATTCCCGCGCCGACTCATTTTCCAATGGCGTTTCATCCACAGCTGAGACGATGACCTCAAAGTTCCAGTTCCCCAGCGCAAACAATTGTCGCCTACGGGGTGAAGCGGATGCTAGAATCAAATCAATCACAGGCGAGATTCTATCACAGAGATTTTTGATGAATTAATGGCGGATAAGTTATGAAAATCGTCATTTGTAAATGGTAAAATCAAAATAAACCTGTCTAGTCAAACGGAGTGAGTATGAATGAATTGCAAGAACGTATTTTGAAGGATGGCAAGAATCTCGGCAATGGAATTTTGAAAGTAGATAGTTTTGTCAATCATCAGGTTGACCCAAAACTGATGGAAGCCTGTGGGCGTGAATTTGCAAAACGTTTTGCCAATGTGGGTGCGACTAAAATTTTAACGGCTGAAATTTCTGGTATTGCACCAGCACTGACAACGGCTATCCATTTGAATTTACCTGTTGTGTATGCTCGTAAGACAAAACCGATTACGATGCCAGACCAAGTGTATTTGACTCTAGCGCCATCACACACAAAGGGTCGTATGGTGGAGTTGATTGTTTCACCTGAATATCTTGCTAACAACGAAAAAGTATTAATCATTGATGATTTTCTCGCCAGCGGACAAACGATTTTAGGTTTGGTGCGTTTGGCAGAAGCCTCTGGGTCTAAAGTGGTTGGGATTGGCACTTTGATTGAAAAAATATTTGAAGGTGGGCGTGATGTTTTATCACCACTGGGTGTGCCGATTGAATCAATTGCTTGCATTAAGTCTATGGAAGATGGCAAGATTGAGTTTGTGGATTAATGGTCACAAGTCAAAGGTTACAGGTCTCAGGTTTGACTTGTGACTTTCGACCTGCAACTTGTATATTTTGTAAAACGTCCCGCAGGGATGCTTCGCGATGATTCGTAAAATTCTTCGTCTTCGATTCGTTACCTATCTGATAGGATGGATTTTTACTTATATGAGTTTTGTTATTCCTGTAAAACGCTTACAAGAGACTTCAACATTAATCGCATTTCATCATCCAAAGCCAAGTTATACATTTCATGTGTTGATTGTTCCCAAAAAACAAATTGATTCGCTTGCCACTCTCGACCCAAGCGATACAACTTTCTTAACAGATTTATATTCTACTGTTCAAAGCCTCGTCAAAGAATTTGATTTGAAAGCATATCGCCTTATTGTCAATGGCGGTGACTATCAAGATTTTCCACATTTACATTTTCATTTGATATCGGATTAAATTTATGGATTCTATCGCCATCCTCGATTTCGGCTCACAATATGCACAAATCATTGCGCGACGTGTGCGTGAATCAAATGTGTATTGTGAATTATTTCCGTGGGATGCCGCACAAGAAAAAATATTTTCAATCAATCCTAAAGGGTTTATTCTTTCAGGCGGACCAAAATCTGTTTATGAAGAGAATGCTCCATTTATTCAAAATTTTATTTTTGATTCAGGTTTACCCATTTTGGGAATTTGCTACGGAATGCAAGCCTTAACTCATGCATTGGGCGGAAAAGTGAATCCATCTTCTGAAAGAGAATATGGGTTTGCTGAAATTGAATTAATTAATGGTAGGGGCGAGGTAATCTCGCCCGAGGGCAGGAAGACCCTGCCCCTACTTTCTTCATTATCAACAGTATGGATGTCTCATGGTGATAAAGTAACTCAATTGCCACAAGGTTTTATTTCATTGGCAAAAAGTGAAAATAGTCCGTATGCGGCGATGGGGAATTTAGAAAAAAAATATTTTGGTGTGCAATTTCATCCAGAAGTGCATCATACAAAAAATGGAATTGCGTTAATCAAACATTTTGTGGTTGATATTTGCAATGTGAATCCAAGTTGGACTCCAAATTCGATTATTGATGAAAGTGTAAAAAAGATTCGTCAGCAAGTTGGCGATAACAAAGTTCTTGCGGCGGTTTCAGGTGGCGTGGATTCATCTGTCGCGGCGGCGTTGGTTCACAAAGCCATCGGTGATCAACTCATTTGCATGTTTGTGGATACTGGTTTGCTTCGTCATAACGAAGGTGCAGAAGTTGCCTCCGCGTTTCGTGATGGACTTGGTGCTGAATTAATCACCATTGATGCAAGTGATGAATTCCTCGCTTCGCTCTCAGGGATAACTGACCCTGAACAGAAAAGAAAAGTTGTCGGGGAAAAATTTATCCGCATCTTTGAGCGTGAGTCAAAAAGACTCGGGAGTGATGTCAAGTTTCTGGTGCAAGGAACAATTTACCCCGACGTGGTTGAATCGTCTGCGTCTAAAAGCAGTAAATCTGAAAAAATAAAAACGCATCACAACGTGGGTGGCTTACCCGAAGACATGTCATTTGAATTAGTAGAGCCGTTGAGAATGTTATTCAAAGATGAAGTACGTTTGGTTGGCGAAGCATTGGGTTTGAATGAAAATTTAGTGTGGCGACAACCTTTTCCGGGACCTGGACTGACTGTGCGATGCTTAGGAGAAATCACACGTGAACGTGTGGCGAGATTACGTGCCGCCGATAAAATTTTACAAGATGAATTATTAAGTGCGGGATTTTTAGGCAAGCATGGAAAAACATCACAAGCGTTTATGGTTTTGTTGCCAGTGAAATCTGTTGGTGTGATGGGTGACGGAAGAACTTATCAAGAAGCCGTTGCGATTCGAGCCGTGACGACAGATGATTTTATGACAGCCGATTGGGCGCGTTTGCCATACGATTTGCTTGCAAAAGTGTCGAGCCGTATTGTGAACGAAGTGGAAGGAATAAACCGCGTGGTGTATGATGTTACTAGCAAACCGCCAGCCACAATTGAATGGGAATGATTTCAATTTTTGATTTACGATTTTGGATTTATGATTATTGGGAGATGATATGAACTTTGATTATGGCAACATCTTAACCAGTACATTTCAAATCACATGGAAGCATAAAGTATTTTGGGGAATACTTACAATTCCATTAATTATTTCATTTGCTATGATTCCTGTTATGTTTTTGTTTCTCTACTTCTTTGATGAGACACAAACTTCAGAAATCAATGCATTGGTCACACTTAGTTTTTTCTTTTTCTCTTTCATTATCACAATTGCTTTCACATTTATACAAGTCTTCGCCCTTTCAGCAGTGACGTTAGGTATTGTCCGTGCTGAACGAGGCGAAGGTTCATTAAAATTTATAGATCTATTACAAGACAGCCGTGAATATTTTTGGCGTCAACTTGGTGTTTTTGTCATTATCCAATTCTCTGTTGGATTAATCTTCGCTATCTTTTTTGCTTTTGTTTTCGTGGCAACGATGGTCACAATGGGATTGGCTTCTTTGTGTTTACAGCCTATTATGATTTTTCTAACGCCTTTTATGTTTCTTGTTATCGGGGTTTTGGAAGCCGCGCATACTGCCGTGATTACCGAAAATTTAAGTGCTTGGGATGCAGTCAAACGCGGCTTTGAAATCGTGCGCGACCATATTTGGAAATATATAATAATCACAGTCATTGTTTACTTTGGCGTTACGCTTATTTCTAGTTTCTTAATGTTTCCAATGTTTATTCCATTAATGGCGTTCCCCATTTTTTCAGAAACTGGAAGTGAGATATTAATCTGGGTCAGTGTTGTATTTGCCTGTATCTTCTTCCCCATTATGGCTTTTATTTCGGCGATTTCTCAAACCTTACTGAAAACCGCACTGGATTTAACCTATCTACACCTCACACACAAAGGTGAAAATCAGGTTATGATTTAGTAGGTCACGCTTCAAATGTGACCTACTAACAAAGGAAGCAAACATGAATTTCGATATTGTAGAAGTTTTCACCCGTGCAGGCAAAATCACTTGGAAGTATAAAATCCTGTGGCTGTTTGGGATGCTCGCCAGTTGTGGCAGGGGAGGCAATGGTGGCAACTCAAATTCAAGTGACAGTGGCGGAAATGGCGATAATCCATTCTCACCTGAAATGACAAATCAACTTGCCGACTTTTTTAGTCGTATTGAAACTTGGTTTGAACAAAATACTTGGATAATTTTTGCATTCATTGCTTTTGTTCTGATTATGATTGCTTTGCAAATATTTTTATCTTTGGTCGGCACAGCAGGCTTAGCCCGCGGAGTCGTCCATGCTGAGAATGGTGTAGAGAAAATTCAATTTGGCGAATTATTTTCAGAAAGCCTAAAATATTTCTGGCGGCTATTTTTGTCAAGTTTAATTATCTTTTTGCCAGTTTTCTTGTTTCTTATCATAGGCGTAGTCATCTTTGTATTTTCGATTGAAGGTTTTAATAGCGAAGCCCTGATTGGTGGAAGTCTTTTCTTATTCTTCATCGCATTTTGTTGCTGTCTCTTCCTTATTTCAATCCTCCTCAATTTATATAACCTGCAAGTCTCGCGCGCCATTCTCATAGAAAACATGGGCATATTCCCTGCCTTATCACGTGGTTGGGAAGTGTTCACAAAAAATATCATCGGCTTAATTGTGGTTGGCATTGTACTCTTCATCCTCAGTTTTATCATTGGCATCATTATTGCACTGCCTACCTTTTTAATCGTCGTGCCATTTATGTTCTCAATCATTGAGGGCAACATCACGTCATGGCAACCGTTTATCCTCGCTGGCGTTTTCCTATTGTGCTATAGCCCCATTGCATGGTTCTTGAATGGCGTATTGATCACATATACAGATTCAGTTTGGACTTTGGTGTATTTGCGAGTTACAAAACAAAAAGATGAAAGCAACACGCCAATTTTGTCTGAGGCAAATGCGTAAGACCTTTTCAATCATTTTTAGTTTGATTCTTTTGTTAAGCGTTTTCTCAAATGTAAACGCGCAACAAAACACAGCCACAGTCACTTTATACAATGTGGAGACTTCTGCATTTCCAACCATGACTGGATTTGTAGATGTATTCGACGCGCAGAAATTTTTCGCCTCTGGACTTACGGGGGAAGCTGTTACTGTACTTGAAAATGGTCAAACCCTTCCAGTTGATTCGCTTACCGAGATGATGATTCCACTGCAACTGACCGTTGCAGTCAATCAAGGCACACCTTTAGATGCCCGTGATGCCAACGGAATTTCTCGCTTTCAACGCGTTGCGCAAGTGATTGCACAATGGGCACAAAGCCGCCCGGCTGATTTACCCGATGATTTAAGTTTAGTCAGCCAAGCAGGTCCAATCATTAATCATGCCCCTGCGGCAGAATTTATCACTGCCATAAATGGCTTCAACCCAGACTTTCGTGTGGCGATACCAAATCTACAATCGTTAGTCACAGCATTGGATGTCGTCAGCGCCCAAACACCACGTTTAGGTATGAAGCGGGCAATTTTATTCATCACACCCGAAATGCCAGACCCTGCTTTAGCATCTGTACTTGAACCAATTATTCAACGCGCTATACAAAGCAATATTCGCATCTTCGTTTGGTATGTAGATGCAGATACAACATTCACCAATACTAGTGCCGCAATTTTCAACAACCTTGCCATTCAAACGGGCGGGACGATGTTCCAATATTCTGGCATTGAACGCTTCCCAGACCTTGAAGTGTATTTCGCTGGGCTTCGCAGAATCTATTTGCTTTCGTATACATCGCGTTTAAATAGTTCTGGCGAGCATCGGATGAATGTACAAGTGAATACACCCTCTTTAGGTGTAGTAAATTCGAATGAACAAGTATTTAATTTAAATGTTCAACCACCGAATCCTTTCCCGGTTTCGCCTAACTTGCAAATTACACGTCAAGCCCCAGAAGATGACCCTTTCAATACCGAACTTCTTTTGCCAGAGACGCAAGAAATTGAAATCATTATTGAATTTCCAGATGGTTTTTCAAGACCATTAACACGCACTACTTTATATGTAGACGGCATGATTGCCGATGAAAATACAACCGAGCCATTCGATACATTTACTTGGGACTTAACCCAATATTCATCCAGTGGACAGCATCAAGTGATGGTAGAAGCCGTGGATACACTTGGTTTAAGCAAAACCAGTTTGCCGATTCCGATTACGGTTACAGTTATCAAACCACCAAGTGGACCTGTGGCATTCCTTGCAAAATATCGTACGCCTTTAACATTTGGTGCCATTATTTTTGCAGGGTTGGCATTGTTTGCAGTTTTGTTGAGCGGACGTTTACGCTTTTTATCTCTGCGGGCTGTGCAAGAAGAACGCCGTGCAGAAAATGACCCACTTACTCAACCGATTCCTTTATTAAAGCAAGAGCCTGAAGTAGCAATTGAAAAAAGTAAAAAACGAAAGACCAAGCCGAAGAAAACAGAAGCAGGTTCAAAGTCAAGTAAAGAAGCGTTTGCATCGTTTGTAAAAATCAATCCTGATGGTCAATTTGCTCCTGTACCGCCGCTTCCTGTGAATGATTCTGAAATCATTTTTGGCACTGACCCTGTGCAATGTACACTGATTTTGGATGATGCTTCTATTTCGTCCATTCATGCGCGTTTGCGAATAACCGATGATGGTGGTTATTTGCTGTTAGATAACAATTCTGTAGGGGGAACTTGGGTGAATTATGACGCTATCCCCCACGAGGGCTACCGTTTAAGGCATGGGGATATGGTAAACTTTGGTCAACTGACCTATCGTTTTATGCTTAAAACGCCACCGATACCCTCATCCCCAAAAATCACTGTTCAACCTATTGACGAATGATTCGTACAACACTTGCTCACCTGCATATTGCCGCGCTTAGCCATGCTGGGGCATCTGGCAAAAATAATGAAGACCGTTATGCGGTTTCATCTTTTCAAATTGCCAAAGATGACCCACGTCCGGCTGTGTTTGCTGTGGTAGCAGATGGCATTGGTGGGCATCGTGCGGGTGAAGTAGCGGCGGAATTGGCTGTCAATTATATTAGTATGCATGTGGCTGAAAGCAACGCCAAGAAGCCGACCAAAATTTTAGAGAGTGCCATTCACGATGCTAGCCAAGCCATAGCTTCTCACTCTGCTGGTAAAGAAGAAGAACAAGGCATGGGTGCTACTTGTGCGTGTGCGTGGATTATTGAAAACAGACTCTACACCGCCTACATTGGTGACTCACGCCTCTATTTACTACGGGGAAAATATATCCAACGTATCAGCATTGACCATACGTGGGTGCAGGAAGCCTACGAAAAAGGCATCATCACCAAAGAACAAATGCGTGACCATCCTAATGTGCATGTGATTCGCCGACATTTGGGCGGGTTGAAATTACCAGAAGTGGATTTTCGCTTACGCATTGATAATAACGAAAGTGACGAAGAATCAACTAACAATCAAGGCTTTCACCTTGAACCCGGTGATACGATTCTTTTATGTACAGATGGATTGACCGATTTGGTTTGGGATGATGAAATTCGTGAAACGATTCGTTCTAAACGGGATTTAAAATCAGCCGCGGAAGCATTGGTCAACCTTGCCAATCAACGTGGCGGACATGACAACATCACCGTCGTCTTGCTTGCCATGCCAAGAGTCGAAGAGACGGTTCCAAGAAAAAGCGTCTTGGGTTGGTTGTTAGGCGATGAGTGAGGAAGTTATGAGATACAAGTGACGAGTAACGAGCAAAACTTGTTACTCGTTTTTTGTTACTTGTTACTCATTACTTTTCTTTTGTCTATCTAACCACAATTCCCGATATTTTCTATTCCAATCAATTAAAAATCTTATTGCAATTACAATTCCACCGCCGATGGCTATCCAAAATGCTACATCGCGGATGTTGAATATCCACAACACAGGGGCAGATAAAATTCCTGCAAAGACACTTGCTCGTGCTGAATGACGAACTGTCAGAACCAAAAATATTAACAAAGCCAAACAAATCAAAAATGCGAAGGGTGTGGTTGCTAACAACGAACCACCAAATGTAGCGAGTCCCATTCCGCCACGAAAACCTGCGAAAATCGTCCAGCAATGACCAATGACTGCAAAAGTAGCCGTTAATGCAATCACCCAAACTTCACCAGAATATAGAACTGCCAAATACGTTGGGATAAATCCTTTGGCGATGTCTAAAATCAAAACCAATGCACCCCAGCCAAACCCTGCTTGCCGAATCGTATTCGTCGTCGTGGCGTGACCAGACCCCGCGTCACGCACATCTACACCTTTGACGAAGCGTGTAATCCAAATTGAAAATGGAAGCGAACCGAAGAGATAACCTAGAATTGGAAAGAGGAAGTTTGTCATGTTGTATATAACCCCTCAAAATCAAAAATGGATTTGATTCAATCTTGTATAATTAAATGAGAGGAAAAATATTATGCAATGGTTCGCTGACTTAAATCCAATCTGGCAGGCATTTTTAGCAACATGTTTCACATGGTTTGTAACTGCTTTAGGAGCAAGCCTTGTTTTTTTCTTTAAGAACGTCAACAAAAGATTTTTAGATGGCATGCTCGGATTCGCCGCTGGTGTAATGATTGCCGCCAGTTTTTGGTCATTATTAGCACCATCCATTGAAATGGCACAACAAAGTAATGTACCTGCTTGGTTACCAGCCGCTGTTGGTTTTATACTCGGTGGTTTATTTTTATGGGCAGTAGATAAAATTTTGCCGCATTTGCATGTTGGCTTTCCGCTTGAAAAAGCAGAAGGGGTTAAGACAAAATGGCAGAAAAGTATTTTGTTGGTCTTAGCAATTACTTTACATAACATTCCAGAAGGGTTAGCAGTTGGTGTGGCATTTGGTGCTTTGCAGGTTGATTCATCCGCAACACTTGCTGGAGCGATTGCTTTAGCCATTGGCATTGGCTTACAAAATTTCCCGGAAGGTACATCTGTTGCCGCGCCATTGCACAGAGCCGGTATGAGCCGACTAAAAAGTTTTTGGTATGGTCAATTATCCGGTGTTGTTGAACCATTTGCAGGTGTGTTAGGTGCTATTGCAGTGATTTATATAAAACCTTTATTGCCTTATGCGCTTGCTTTTGCCGCAGGCGCAATGATTTATGTGGTGATTGAAGAACTGATTCCCGAATCACAAATTGATAATAAAGATGTTCACATTGCAACAGGCGGAGCGATGTTAGGCTTTGTCATTATGATGATTTTAGATGTGGCATTAGGATAAAATCTCCCAATGCCTTTACTGTGGATTTCACTATCGTTCATCCTCGGAATCATCTTTGCTAGTTTAGTCTCTTTTCCCACATGGGCATGGATTTTAATTTCAATTCTCCTCTTTCCTCTTTCCTTCTTTCTTCGCCCTCGAATTACAGAAACCTTTTCCACTTTCCATTTTCTACCAATAACCTTCTTTCTCCCCACAATTTTATTTCTCGGCTCTGCGTATTATCAATTCCGCCAGCCGAATATAGATGCTTTTCATATTGCCTTTTATAACGATAGAAATTATGAATTACTCATTACGGGGTACTTAGTCGAACCAGCAGACTATCGAGATACATATACCAACTTGACGTTAAGAGTCGAAGCGGTGGATACAGGCGACGGTGATTTTCCAGTGGATGGATTCATCCTCGTGCGCGTTTTCCCAAATCAAATTTATGAATATGGTGAACGCCTCAGAATTCGCGGACAATTGCAAACGCCACCTGAGAATGAAGATTTCTCGTACAAAGATTATCTCGCCCGCCAAAGTATTTATTCTTACGTCACCAAATCAGAAGTGACTCGCTTGCCCGGCAACAACGGAAACATCATCTCAACTCAAATTTATAAACTAAAGTCAAAATTACTTGAAAATACATATCGTTTATTTCAAGACCCCGAAGCCTCATTGTTTGCAGGCATTTTATTTGGAGTAGATACGGGCTTACCAAAAAAATTACAAGAAGCCTTCAAAAATACAGGCACGGCACACATCATTGCCATTTCTGGATTCAATATTGCTATTATTGCCGGTGTTTTATTTGCAACTTTCAAATATTTTTTCAACGAACGAATAAGTGCCATATTGGCTATATGTGGTATCTTTTTTTATATGTTTCTTGTTGGTGGTGATGCCGCTGTATTTCGTGCTACGCTCATGGGTACTATTTCTATATTGGGTAGACAAACCGGTAGACGTAATGATGGGCTCAATGCACTTGGTGCGGTGGCGTTGATTATGACACTTCTAAATCCATTGGTATTATGGGATGTCGGTTTTCAACTTTCATTTTTTGCAACACTTGGTTTAATTCTGTATGCTGAACCTTTTTCACAATTTACTGAAAACCTTCTTGCAAAATTTTCAAAAGGCGATATAAGTACATTTACAAAACTCATCAATGAAAATGTCCTCTTAACTTTTGCGGCACAACTCACCACTATTCCTATCATGGCTTATCACTTCAATCGCATTTCACTTATTTCTCTTATTGCCAATCCATTTATTCTGCCAGTTCAACCCGCAGTGATGATTATCGGCGGCTTATCAGTTTTTATCAGCCTCATTATTTATCCGCTTGGTCAACTCATCGCTTGGTTTGCATGGGCATTTTCGGCTTACACCATTCGCATCGTCGAATTTTTTGATAAAGTTCCAAACGGCGTGATAGTTATCAGTGACACATTTTCTCAATTGATTCTTTTGATGTATTTCCCGCTTCTGTTCTTGACCTTCAACTGGTCTGCCATTAAAGAAAGATTCTTAGCCTCATCATCATCTCTTCGCGCCGCCGCATTGACAATTGCTTTCACAATCACATTCGTTTGCATGATTATCTTTTGGCGTTCATCTGCCACGGCCGGTGACGGAAGATTTCACATCATCTTTCTTGATGTCGGTTCAGCCGATGCGGTTTTGATTCAAACCCCTGAAGGCAGAAATATATTAATCAATGGAGGTGCTTCTGCTTCGGAATTATCTGATGAACTCGGCAGAAGGCTTCCATTTTTTTCACCAAACTTAGATTGGTTAATTATCGCCTCCACACAAGAAGACCAACTTTCTGCATTGCCACGTGTGCTTGAAAGATACCCACCTGAAAATGTTTTATTAAGTGGCAACATTCAAGCGTCATTTTCGGCACAAACATTAGATAAATATTTTGCAGATGAAAATATCCCAGTCACACGCGCAGAAGCGGGACAAAAACTTCATGTGGGAGAAAATGCGTACGTCGAGATTCAGGCTGAAGGTCCGCGTGGAAGCGTGTTGTTAATCCAATATCAAAACTTTAGAGCATTGCTTCCGATTGGAATCAATGAAGGCACTTTTGAATCACTTGAGTTTGGAAATACAATTGGCGATGTAGATGTTTTGCTTTTGGCTGATTCAGGTTATGCGCCCTCGAACCCTGCTGATTTGTTTGAAAATTTAACCCCGCAATTGGTGGTCTTAAGTGTCGCGGCTGGTGACCCTGATGGTTTACCTTCACAAGATACGTTAGATTCTTTAGAAGGTTATTCTTTGCTTCGTACAGATAGAAATGGTTGGATTGATATCAGCACGGATGGATTTGAAATGCAAGTGATTGTAGAGCGTGGGAATTAAGTACCCTTTGAATATTTTTATAATTCGCTAAAATAAAACTTCAAAGGAGAAAACATGAAACATTTAAGAGTATTTATTTTTGTTTTGGTATTAGCAAGTTTGGCTTGTGGCACTGGAGATTTAACTTCATTGCTAAACCCATTGCCCAATGACGATTTTTCAAGCAGTTCAAGTGGTTGGGGAACAGGGACTGATAGTTTTAGTTCTGTGAACTATAACAATGGTGGTTTGACGATGCAAGTGTTTGAACCGTATTATGTCACATGGTCTACGCCGGATGTGGAAGTGTATGAAAATATTCACATGGAAGTAGATGTTTTGAATCAAAGTAGTGATGAACAGGCTTTGTTTGGTTTTATTTGTAATGAACAAGGCACCACTAATGCTTTTTATTACGTCGGTGTTTCACCAGATGGTTATTATGCTTTTATCAAATCATCAGTTGCCGCAGATGATGTCTATTTGAAAGAAGATTTTTCAGATGCCATTTCTGTAAATGTTGGCGATACTGTGCGACTTGGTTTAGATTGTGCAAATGGCTCCATGACTTTGTATGTCAATGGTCAGGTGATTGATAGCGTATCAGATTCTTCATATACAAGTGGTTCGATTGGTTTGTTTGCGGCTTCTGCTGAAATTCGTAACGGCACAACAGTTATCTTCGATAATTTTGTAGTGACGAAATTAGGTGAGTAAAAACATGTGATTGCGAGCCATGTTATTTATGGTGAAGCAATCTTGAATGTATAAGGACACGGCGTCGCCCTGTCCTTATGTTTATAATCATTACATGAGTCATTTATTATTAGCAGGCGGTTCAGAATTTGGCGGGAAAATGCGCGAACCTGATTTGCAAGCCATTGAATTAGCGGGTGGTTTTGATGCGCCGATTTGTATCATCCCCACCGCCGCTGCGCTGGATAATAATCACAAACGGGCGGGGAATAATGGAATCAGATGGTTTCAAAGTTTGGGTGCAAAAAATGTTTTCACAGTAGATGTGATTGATTCAAACTCCGCAAATGATTCTTCACTCGCCGCTTCTATTCGGACTTCAAAAATGGTTTACCTCCTCGGCGGTTTTCCTCGCTTCTTAGGGGAGACGTTGAAAAATAGTTTATGCTGGCAAGCCATGATAAATGTTTATCAAAATGGTGGTGTAATTGGCGGAAGCAGTGCTGGGGCAATGGTGTTGTGTGAATTTTATTATGACCCTTACGAACAAAAATTATTAAACGGATTAAATTTAATTCCGAATGCATGCGTCTTGCCGCATCACAATCAATTTGGGAAAAGGTGGGCAAAAAATTTACGAACTTTATTGCCAAATTCAATTTTGATTGGCATTGATGAAGAGACTGGGATGATTAACTCTGGAGATAATTGGCAAGTGTATGGCAAAGGTGAGGTGACTGTGTACCGAAGCGAATCAACTGTCACCATAGGAAGAGGCGGGAAATTTTCTCTGATTGGCATATAATAGTCAGCATGAAAGACGGTTTGCAAATCACAAAATCGGTTGAGGGCAAGGTGACAATTCTTCATCTTACTGGCGCATTGGATGCTGTGGGTGAAGAGGCTGTGCTTGCTTTTGCGCGTGATGTGTATGATGCGGGCTCGCGTTTTCTGATATTAGATTTGGCGAATGTGAGCATTTTGACGAGTGCGGGAATGCGTGCCATGCACAAAGTTTTCAAAATGTTTACGCCACGTGAAGAAATGTATAAAGTGCATCATGTGAAGTTGTGTCGCGCGCCACAAGCGTTGTATCAATCACTGGGGGTGACAGGTTTTTTGCAAAACATTCCCAGTTATGAATCTTTGCAAGAAGCGATAGCTTCTTTTTCGTAAGTGTTTCTTAATCAAACTATCATTTTTGAATAAGGAAGTTTTTTTAGAATTGCCCTGTCTGAGCACTAAAGGAGTGAGCCATGACCCATCCATTCAAATCCGTTCCTGTGAAATCGTATGAAATTACGCCGAAAGAAACATATTTTTCCCGCAGAGACTTTATCAAAGCGGCTGGGGTGATTGCAGGCAGTGCCGCACTCGCCGCGTGTGCACCAAGTTCGCCCGAAGAATCTGAGGCGCAAGTTCCTGTAAATCCTGCTTATGTAGATGACCTCGGTGATGCGGCTAATACGTTTGAAGAAATTACTTCTTATAACAATTATTATGAATTCAGCACCAATAAAGAAGCAGTCAAGCCGTTATCTGAAAGTTTTAATCCACGCCCGTGGACGGTAGAAGTGTATGGTTTGGTCAATAAGCCACGCACGTTTGGCATTGATGATTTATTAACTTTATTCCCGCAAGAAGAACGCATTTATCGTTTGCGTTGTGTTGAAGCATGGAGCATGGTGATTCCATGGCAAGGCTTTCCGTTAGCAGGTTTATTGAATTTGGTTGAGCCATCTAGCGCGGCACAATATGTACGTTTTGAAACAGTCTATCGTCCTGAAGAAATGAAAGGGCAAGGCAGTGCGTTTTATCCATGGCCCTATAACGAAGGCTTACGTATGGATGAAGCCATGAATGATTTGACGATTTTAGCAACAGGTTTATATGGTGAGCCGATGCCGAATCAAAATGGTGCGCCGATTCGTTTGGTTGTTCCATGGAAGTATGGATTCAAATCTATTAAATCAATTGTCAAAATTGAATTGACGAGCGAACGTCCAAATACATTATGGAGTACTGTTGCTCCAAATGAATATGGTTTTTATGCCAATGTGAATCCCACCGTTGACCATCCGCGTTGGTCACAAGCATCAGAACGTCGTATTGGAGAATTATCTCGCCGTGAGACTTTGATGTTTAATGGTTATGGTGAACAAGTTGCAGATATGTATGCAGATATGAATTTGCAGTTGCATTACTAAATCAATCCAGTAGGGGCGAGGCATGCCTCGCCCCTACATATTTAAAATGAAATTATTTTCTCGTTATACCCCCTTACAAATTTCAATACATTTATATGCTTGGTCTGCATTAATTTGGATTGCGATTGAACTGCTAACAAGCAGTTTTTCCATCAACCCCATTCAAGAATTAGAACAACGCACAGGCCGTCACGCCATTACATTGCTGGTGTTATCTTTGCTTTGTACACCCCTTAACATCATCTTCAAATGGAAAGAACCACTCAAACGCCGCCGCACATTGGGTTTATATGCGTTTATGTATGTATTCATTCACGTTTTGATTTTCGTAAATTTCGATTACGGCTTGGCGTGGAGTTTAATCGTCCAAACAGTTTTTGAAAAACCGTACATCCTTGTTGGCTTCATCACATTTCTTTTACTCATTCCACTTGCCATCACATCGTTCGACATTTGGAAAATCCGCCTCGGCAAAAATTGGAAACGCTTACATCGTATCATTTATCTCATTGCCCCACTTGCCGTTTTGCATTACGTGTGGAGCAAAAAAGGTGACATCCTGACATTATCAGGTGATATCGTTCGACCCTTGATTTATGGACTCGTGCTAGCAATTTTTCTGATTATAAGAATCCCAGCCGTGAAAAGATGGTTCGCCTCTTTACCTACGGGACGCTTGATTCAAAACCCGAAAAAGAATCCAACCCCCGAATCAGATTAGAAGATTCCGCGAAGCAAAAGTAACAATCCGATAATCGCCAACGGCACGCCAACGATTGCGCCAATAATTGTCAAACTAACCACAACACCGACAATGATTAACACAATCCCAAGCACCATTGCTAAAAGGCGACCTGTCATTTCGACAATAGTGGAAAGCAATTTCCAAATCGCCACAAAGGGCCACCACACCCAAGAAATTTGTCTTTTTGTTTGAGTTGACATAACAGCCTCCGTGTTTTAATTACGCAATCTTTATCAAAACGATGCAAGATGAAATAAACTTAAGTACCACTTCAAAAATCAAGTAGAAGGGCTATAATCTCACCACTATGCCTACAAAATCTAAAAAATCAGAATATCTTATTGAAGAAGAACCTGTGGTTCAAGACCCAGACAGTACAATTACATTTAATCGCAATACTTTCTTTTCAGTATTGGTTGTACTTGCATTTGCGGTTGGTGTTCTAACAGGTTACTTCGTTTGGGGAAACAATGCCGCAAGTGTGGCAAATGCCCCGTCGCAAGCCGAACAGCCATCAGGTCAGCAAGAAGCGGTATCTCCGAATACAGCGCCAGTTGCTACGCAAGAACCGCAATATGTCCGATATGATATTTCCACCGAAGGCTATCCAAGCCTTGGACCAGATGATGCCCCAATAACGGTAGTTGAGTTTAGTGATTTTCAATGTCCGTTTTGCAAACGCTTTCACGACGAAACCTACCAAGCCTTGTTAGATGCTTACCCTGGACAAATTCGTTTTGTGTATCGCAATTTGCCATTGACTTCGATTCATCCTGATGCATTTCCTGCGGCAGTGGCTTCGTTATGTGCCGAAGAACAAAATGCATATTGGGAATATCATGATAAATTATTTACTGGTGAATTGTTTGGTAGAGAAGTGTATTTGCAATATGCCACTGATTTGAATTTGAACACCGAAGAATTTGCGGCTTGTTTAGATAGTGGTAAGTTTGATACATTCATTGAACAAGATATGGATTTTGCATTCAACTTAGGTGTTTCATCTACCCCAACATTTTTCATCAATGGTTTAGCGATTGTGGGTGCGCAACCATTATCCAGTTTTCAAAATATTATTGATAAGGAATTAGCAGGCGAGATTCCTTAAGAAGAAATAAGAAATAAGTTATGAGTAACGAGAAACGAGTGATAAAAAATTGACTCGTTTCTCGTTTTTTATTACTCATTACTATCCCTTACCTTAAAACACTGCCACAACTTAATTCAAAGTGGTAATATAAGAAAAAACTTCTTCGAGGGAAGCGTTATGAAAAAATTTGTAGCGATTGCAGGCAACATTGGGGTTGGAAAATCTACACTTGTTAAAATGCTTTGTGACCAAATGCAGTGGGATCCATTTTACGAACCCGTCAATCAAAATCCATACCTAGCCGATTTTTATGCAAACATGTCTGCTTGGGCGTTTCATTCTCAAGTTTTCTTTTTAACGCATCGCTTGCGTTCACATCTCAATTTAGTTGGTCATCCTAATTCTGTGATTCAAGACCGCAGTGTGTATGAAGATGCTGAAATTTTTGCACACAACTTATATAAGCAAGGAAATATTTCAGATAGAGATTATCAAACCTATCGAGAATTATACGAAACCACGATTCAATTCTTGCCTCCACCTGATTTGGTGATTTATTTACGGGCTTCAGTTGAGACTTTACAAAACCGCATCAGTCAACGTGGCAGAGATTATGAACGCACCATCTCTTATGATTATTTACAAAACTTAAATGATTTATACGAATCATGGATTGAAAATTTTACACTTTGCCCCGTACTGGCTGTCCCTGCTGATGATTTAGATTATGTGGCACATAACGGACATTTAAGATTAATCGCTTCAAAGATTGACGATAAGTTAACTGGCAAAGAAGAAGTTGTCTTTGAACCAGAAGAAGTTGCACGAGCGGCGGAAGATTAGTTTGCGTTACAGGTTTAAAAGTTTGAAGGTTGGAAAGTTAACTCCAACCTTCATTTTTTAACTTCAAAATTTACAACTTGAAAACTATGCTTTACCAAGAACCATTGCCAATAAAGCCATTCTGACATACAAGCCATATTCCATTTGACGGAAATATGCGGCGCGCGGGTCATCATCAAAATCAGTGCTGATTTCGCCAACGCGTGGAAGGGGATGCATGACAATCATTTCCTTCTTCGCAGATTTCATAATTTCTGGGTCAATCACATACGCGCCTTTCACGTTTTCATAATCGGCTGGGTCTTCAAAGCGTTCTTTTTGCACGCGCGTCACATACAAAACATCAGTCTCAGGTAAAACTTTTTCTAGCGTATTAAATTCAGCTTGCGGAATATTCTTTTCAGCAATTTCATCCATCACTTCTTTGGGCATTTTCAAAATTTCAGGTGAGACGTAATTCAACTTGATATTTGTAAACATGGATAATAATCTTGTCAATGAATGCACGGTACGACCATATTTCAAATCACCAAGCATGGTGACTGTCATCCCATCTACTTGACCTGCGCCTAATTCTTCATAAATTGTGAATATATCTAATAAGGCTTGCGTAGGATGTTCGCCTACACCATCACCAGCATTGATGACAGGTTTCTTCGCCGCTTTTGCCGCAATCGCCGCTGAACCTGTCTCTGGATGACGTAACACAATCACATCGGCATAACATTCGAGTGTACGAATTGTATCTGGCAGACTTTCACCTTTGGATACAGATGAATATTTCACTTCGTTAATCGGAATGACTGAACCGCCAAGCCTTTCCATAGCGGCTGTGAAAGATGACGATGTTCTGGTGGATGGCTCATAAAAAAGATTTGCCAAAATTTTTCCTTTGAGCAAATCAAACGTTCCGACTCTTTCGACCATGCCGCGCATTTCGTGTGCTACGCCGAAGATATACTCTAAATCTTTGCGGCTAAATTGTTTGACAGAAATAATATCCTTTCCATACCATTCGGCATTTTTATTTTCACCAAACGGCAGGTGCGCGGATTGGGAATTTGTGGGCATAAGTTAGTCTCCTAGTTGATTGGTCTTATAAGTCTTACAGG
>ERZ761602.3229-NODE-3229-length-23477-cov-11.377679_pt1 | contig 23477 bp, 23 predicted proteins | sample MGYA00512165_ERZ761602 | MGnify/ENA primary metagenome ERZ761602 (study PRJEB28899, sample SAMN02445085) | bioreactor sludge metagenome | biome: EBPR sludge; isolation source: Thorneside wastewater treatment plant | place: Australia: Brisbane, Thorneside...
CCCGAACCCCACCCCTGGAGACGACACCATGTCCCTGACCTGGATCCGCGCCGCCGTCGGCGCGCTCGCGCTGGCTGCCGGCAGCGCCGCGCTGGCCGAGACCAAGCTGCTGCTGAGCACCTTCTTCCCCAGCGGCCATCCCGTGTATGCCCGGGTGCTGGTGCCCTGGGCCAAGGACGTCGAGGTGGCGACGCAGGGCCGCGTGAAGGTGGAGTTCGCCGCCAGCAGCCTGGCACCGCCTCCGGGGCAGCTGGACATGGTGCAGAAGGGTGTCGCCGACATCGCGCTGCAATACGCCGGCGTGGTGCCCAAGCGCCTGCAGCCCGAGCTGCTGACCGAGCTGCCGGGCCCTGGCGGCACGGCGATGGCGATGTCGCGCGCCCTGTGGGACACGCACGAGCGCTTCTTCCAGAAGGACGACCGCTACAAGGGCGTCAAGCTGCTGACGCTGTTCGTCTTCCCGACGCAGAACTTCTACTGCGTCAAGGAGTGCTTCACGAGGATCGACGAGTTCCGCTCGGCCAAGATCGCGACCACGCCCAGCACCTCGGCGCGGCAGTTCGGCGCGCTGACCTCGGGTATCGTCGCGGGCCCGGCGGCGCGCTACTTCGAGGTGGTGTCCAAGGGCATCGTCGACGCCTACGCGGCGGTGACGCCGATGGAGGTGGTGTCGTTCAACCTGGCGCCGAGCACCAAGGGCATGATCAAGCTGAAGGACCTGGAGACCGCCGGCCCGTTCGCGCTGGTGCTGAACTCGCGCAAGTGGGACGGGCTGTCCGACGCCGACAAGGCGGCGATCCAGCGCCTGTCCGGGCGTGCCTTCGCCGAGCGCATGGTCGAGCTCGAGAACGCCGCCGAGGCCGCGACGAAGCAGCTGCTGCAAGCCGGCCTGAAGGTCAGCCAGGCCAGCGATCAGCTCAACGCCGACCTGCGCAAGGCCTTCGCCTTCCTCGAGGCCGAGTGGGTCAAGGAGGCCGATTCGCGCGGCATCGACGGCGCGGCGGCCCTGCGCTTCTACCGCGAGCAAGTGGCCAAGTAAGGGCAGGGGCGGGCGATGCCGATGTCGCGCGCGAACGCCTGGCTGGAGGGGCTTGCCGGCACCGCCCTGCTGCTGATGATGCTGCTGGTGACGGCCGACGTCGCCGGCCGCTATCTCTTCGGCAAGCCGCTGCCCGGGGCGATCGAGCTCGTGCAGTACACGATGGTCCTCGTGGTCTTCGCGGGGCTGCCCTCGGTCACCCTGCGGCGGCGCCACATCTCGCTCGACCTGGTGCATGGCCGCCTGGGCGGCCGGTGGCGCCGGCTGCACTGGGCGCTGCTGTGCACGGGCTCCGCTGCGGTGCTGGCGGTGCAGGGCTGGCTGCTCGCGGAGATCGCGCTGCAGATGCGGGCCAATCGCGACGTCATCGGCTTCCTCGGCCTGCCGACCTACCCGGCTGCCGCGTTCATGGCCTTGCTGTCGGGGTGGACGGCGCTGGTGCTGCTGTGGGCCGGCTGGCGCACGGCACCCGAGGCCGACGCGGCCCCCCACCCCTGAGGGCCGGCCGCCATGATCGTCTCGCTGCTCGGCTTCATCGTCCTCTTCGCGCTGGCCTTCTTCGGGTTCCCGCTCGGCTTCACGATGGCCGCGGTGGGGCTGGCGGGCTTCGCGTGGTTCCGCGGCCTGGAGCCGGCGCTGGCGATGGCCGCGCAGCAGGTCGTGGACGTGGGCATGAGCTACGGCCTGTCGGTGATCCCCTTGTTCGTGCTGATGGGCTCGCTGATCTTCAAGGCGGGCGTCGCCGACGAGCTGTTCACCGCGGCGCAGCGCTGGCTCGGCGGCCTGCGCGGCGGGCTGGCCCATGCGTCGCTGGGGGCGTGCGCCGGCTTCGGCGCGGTCTGCGGCAGCTCGCTGGCCACCGCCGCGACGATGACCCGCGTCGCGGTGCCCGAGATGCGGCGCCACGGCTACGAGCCGGCCTTCGCCGGCGCGACGATCGCCGCAGGCGGCACCATCGGCATCCTGATCCCGCCCAGCGTCCCGATGGTCATCTACGGCATCCTGACCGAGACCGACATCGGCAAGCTGTTCGCCGCGGGCGTGCTGCCTGGCTTGCTGCTGACGGGGCTGTACATGGCGGCCGTGTGGGTCACGGCGCGCTTGCAGCCGCAGCTCACGGGGCGCCTCGTGCTGTCCGACTGGCGGTCGCGCCTGGCGTCGCTGCGCGGGGTGCTGCCGGCGCTGCTGCTCTTCGGCTTCGTCTTCGGAGGGCTCTACCTGGGGGTGTTCACGCCCACCGAGAGCGCCGGGCTGGGCGCGGCCGGCGCGTTGGCCATCCTGGTGGCGCGGCGGCGGGCGAGCTGGGCCGTGCTGCGCGAGGCGCTGTCCGAATCGGTCGAGGTGACCGCCGTGCTGCTGCCGGTGACCATCGGCGCGGCGATCTTCACGAACTTCCTGACGATGGCCGGGCTGACCCAGGCGGCCGCGGAGTGGGTCGGCTCGCTCGACGTGTCGCCGGTGGGCGTGGTCGTGCTGATGTGCGTCGTCTACATCCTGCTCGGCTGCGTCTTCGACGGCCTGGCGATGATCTTCCTGACCATCCCGATCTTCTTCCCGATCGTCGTCGGCCTCGGGCTCGATCCGGTGTGGTTCGGCATCGTCGTCGTCATCGTCGTCGAGCTGGGCCTGATCACGCCGCCGATGGGCATGAACGTCTTCGTCGTCAAGGGGCTGATGCCCGGCGTCAGCACCTGGCGCATGTTCGCGCGCATCGGCGTCTTCGTGGCCGCGGCGCTGCTCTGCCTGGGCCTGGTGATCGCGGTGCCGGACATCGCGCTGTGGCTGCCGTCGATGATGAAATGAACCTCCCGCGGGCCGGCCGGCACCCTCGCGCGGGCCACCGGCCCGGCGGGGCGCCGCCGGCCTGCAGCCCGAGCCCGCCATGCTGGAACCCACCGACCCCCACCAGGAGATCCGCGACGCGGTGCGCGCGCTGTGCGCCCAGTTCCCGGACGAATACTTCCGCCGCATCGACGAGCAGCGGGGCTACCCCGCCGACTTCGTCGACGCGCTGACGCGGGCCGGCTGGCTCGCCGCGCTGATCCCGCAGGACTACGGCGGCTCGGGCCTGGGCCTGACCGAGGCCTCCGTGATCATGGAGGAGATCAACCGCAGCGGCGGCAACTCGGGCGCCTGCCACGGCCAGATGTACAACATGGGCACGCTGGTGCGTCACGGCAGCGCCGAGCAGAAGGCACGCTACCTGCCGAAGATCGCCTCGGGCGAACTGCGCCTGCAGTCGATGGGTGTCACCGAGCCGACCACCGGCACCGACACGACGAAGATCAAGACCACCGCGGTGCGCCGCGGCGACCGCTACGTCGTCAACGGCCAGAAGGTCTGGATCTCCCGCGTGCGCCATTCCGACCTGATGATCCTGCTCGCGCGCACGACCCCGCTGGCCGAGGTGCGCCGCAAGAGCGAGGGCATGTCGATCTTCGTCGTCGACCTGCGCGAGGCCGTCGGCCACGGGCTCAGCGTGCGCCCGATCCCGAACATGGTGAACCACGAGACGAACGAGCTGTTCTTCGAGAACCTCGAGATCCCGGTGGAGAACCTGATCGGCGAGGAAGGCCAGGGCTTCCGCTACATCCTCGACGGCCTGAACGCCGAGCGCGCGCTCATCGCGGCCGAGTGCATCGGCGACGGCCGGTGGTTCATCGACCGCGTCACGCGCTACGCACGCGACCGCGAGGTCTTCGGGCGGCCGATCGGCCAGAACCAGGGCGTGCAGTTCCCGATCGCCGAGGCCTACATCGAGGTCGAGGCTGCCGACCTCATGCGCTGGGAGGCCTGCCGGCGTTTCGATGCCGGCGAGCCCTGCGGCGCGCAGGCCAACATGGCCAAGTACCTCGCGGCCAAGGCCAGCTGGGAGGCGGCCAACGCCTGCCTGCAGTTCCACGGCGGGTTCGGCTTCGCCTGCGAGTACGACATCGAGCGCAAGTTCCGCGAGACGCGGCTCTACCAGGTGGCGCCGATCTCCACCAACCTGATCCTCGCCCACGTGGCCGAACACGTGCTGGGCCTGCCGCGGAGTTTCTGAGCATGCGTCCCCTGGAAGGCATCACGGTGGTCTCGCTGGAGCACGCGGTGGCGGCGCCCTTCGCGACGCGGCAGCTCGCCGAGCTGGGTGCGCGGGTGATCAAGATCGAGCGGCCCGGCGACGGCGACTTCGCGCGGCGCTACGACAGCCGCGCGCGCGGGTTGTCGTCCTACTGGGTGTGGATCAACCGCTCGAAGGAGAGCCTGACGCTGGACCTGAAGGACGCGCAGGCGCGCAGCCTGCTGCGCGCGCTGCTGGCGCGTGCCGACGTGCTGGTGCAGAACCTCGCTCCGGGCGCGGCCGCTCGCCTGGGCCTGTCGCACGAGGCCCTGGCGCCGGACCACCCCCGCCTGGTGGTCTGCGACATCTCCGGCTACGGCGACGACCCGCGGCGCCCCGGCCCCAGCCGCGAGCGCAAGGCCTACGACCTGCTGATCCAGGCCGACGCGGGCCTGCTGTCGGTGACCGGCACGCCCGCCGAGGTGGCGCGCGCCGGCATCTCGGTGGCCGACATCGCCGCGGGCATGTACGCCTACAGCGCCGTGCTCGCGGCGCTGCTGCAGCGCGGGCGCACCGGGCTGGGCAGCCGCATCGACGTCTCGATGCTCGAGGCCCTGGCCGAGTGGATGGGCAACCCCCTGTACTACGGCATGGACGGCCAGCCCGGCGCGCCACGGGCCGGCGCCAGCCACCCGAGCATCTACCCCTACGGCCCGTTCGCCACCGGCGACGGCCGCAGCGTGCTCTTCGGGCTGCAGAACGAACGTGAATGGGAGGCCTTCTGCCGCGTCGTGATGCGCGATCCCGCGCTGGCGACCGACCCGCGCTTCGACACCAATGCGCGGCGCAGCGAGCGCCGCGCGGAGCTCAAGGCGTTGATCGAGGCCGAGTTCGCGCCGCTGGATGCCGGTCAGGTGGTGGCGCGGCTGGACGAGGCGCGCATCGGCAACGCCTTCGTCAACGACATGCAGGGCCTGTGGCAGCACCCGCAGTTGCAGGCGCGCGAGCGCTGGGTGGCGGTGGGCTCGCCCGTGGGCGCGCTGCCGATGCTGCGGCCGCCGGCCCCCAACTCCAGCTTCGAGCCGCGGCTGGACCCGATCCCCGCGCTCGGCGAGCACACCGACGCCATCCTCGCCGAGCTCGGCTGCACGCCGCAGGACATCGGCGCGATGCGCGCGCGCGGTGCGATCTGAGAGCAACCGCATGAACACGATCGCGATGCCCGACTCCCCCGCGGACGCCGACCCCGGGGCCCGGCTCGCCGCCTTCGCCGCCGGCCTGCGTTTCGACGACCTGCCCGACACCGTCGTGCGCCGCGCCGAGGACCTGATGCTCGACTGGTTCGGCTCCGTGCTGGCGGGCAAGGGGTCCGCGCCGGTGGAGCGGATCGCCCGCTTCTGGACGGGCATGGCGCCGGGCGACGGGCCCTCGGAGGTGCTGATCCACCGGCGCCGGGCCAGCCCGCTGGTGGCGGCCGCGATCCACGCCGCGGCCTCCCACGTGGCCGAGCAGGACGACGTGCACAACGGCTCGGTCTTCCACCCGGCGGCGGTGATCTTCCCGCCGGCGCTGGCCGTGGCGCAGGCGCTGCGCGCCAGCGGGCGCGAGCTGCTGGCCGCGGTCGTGGCCGGTTACGAGACGGGCATCCGCGTCGGCGAGTTCCTCGGCCGCTCGCACTACCGCGTCTTCCACACCACCGGCACCGCGGGCAGCCTGGCGGCGGCCGCGGCGGTGGGGCGGCTGCTGCAGCTGACGCCGCAGCGCATGCGCGACGCCTTCGGCTCCGCCGGGACGCAGGCCGCGGGGCTGTGGGAGTTCCTGCGCGACGGCGCGGACTCCAAGCCGCTGCACACCGCGCACGCCGCGACCACCGGGCTGGCGGCGGCGTACCTGGCCGCCGACGGCTTCAGCGGTGCCCGGCGCATCCTGGACGGCGCGTGCGGGATGGCCGCGGGGATGTCCCGCGACGCCGACCCCGCGCGGCTCGACGACGGCCTGGGCACGCGCTGGGCCCTCGCCGAGACCTCGTTCAAGTTCCACGCCTCGTGTCGCCACACCCACCCGGCGGCCGACGCTCTGCTGCAGGTGATGCGCGAGCACGGCCTGCGCGCGGCCGAGCTCGCGCAGGTCACGGCGCGTGTGCACCAGGGCGCGATCGACGTGCTCGGGCCGGTCACCGATCCGCAGACGGTGCACCAGAGCAAGTTCTCGATGGGCACGGTGCTGGGGCTGATCGCGGTGCACGGGCGCGCCGGCCTGGCCGAGTTCGACCACGCCGCCCGCTCGCCCGAGGTGACCGAGCTGCGCGGGCGCGTCTCGATGGTGCTCGATGCCGAGGTCGACGCGGCCTACCCCGCGCGCTGGATCGGCAGGGTCGAGGTGCGCACGACCGACGGCCGGCTGCTGCACGGACGCGTCGACGAGCCGAAGGGGGACCCGGGCAACACGCTGGACCGGGCCGAGCTCGACGACAAGGCCCTGCGCCTGGCGTCCTACGCCGGCGGGGCGTCGGCCGACGAGGTGCGCGAGGCCGCCGCGCGCATCCGTGCGCTGGCGCAGGCCGACACCGTGCCGGCGCTGCTGGTGCCATGAGACACCCTGTGCCGACCCCCCGCCGCTTCGAGCATGGTTTGCAGGCCGCCGTGCAGGGCGGGGTCGCGCCGGGCCGCTCCCCAGTGCGAATCCCGGAGTGCGCAGCGCGCAGGGTCGTCCGGTGAGTGCCTGGCTCTTCGTCCCCGCTGACCGGCCCGAGCGTTTCGACAAGGCGCTGGCCAGCGGCGCCGACCGCGTGGTGCTGGATCTGGAGGACGGGGTGGCCGCGCCAGCCAAGGAGCGCGCCCGCCAGGCGGTGCGGGACTGGCTGCAGCCACGGCGGCGCGCCGTGCTGCGCGTCAACGCGCCTGGGACGGAGGCCTTCGTGGCCGACCTGGCCCTCGCGGCGCTACCTGGCGTGGACGGCGTGATCCTGCCCAAGGCCGAACGGCCGGCCGACCTGACGTGCGTGGCCGCGGCCGGTGCCACCGTGCTGTGGCCGCTGGTGGAGACGGCGGCCGGTTTCGCCGCGCTGGAGACGCTGGCCCGCGCTCGCGGCGTGCGGCAGCTCGTCTTCGGCTCGCTGGACCTGCAGGCCGACCTCGGCATGGACGGTGCCAGCGAGGACGAGCTGCTGCCCTGGCGTGCGCAGCTCGTGCAGGCCTCGCGGCTGGCGGGGCTGGAGCCGCCGGTCGACGGCGTCACCGTGGCGCTGGACGACGCCGCGCGGCTGGAGGCCGACGTGGCACGTGCCCGGCGCCTGGGCTTCGGCGGCAAGCTGTGCATCCACCCGCGTCAGGTGGCTGCCGTGCAGCGGGGCTTCCGGCCGAGCGAGGCGCAGTGCGCCTGGGCGCGCGCGGTGCTCGCGGCCGCGGCGCAGGCCGGTGGTGGCGCGGTGGCGTTCGAGGGCCACATGGTGGATGCACCGGTGCTGCGGCGCGCGCAGTTGCTGCTGCAGCGTGCCGCGCAGGCCGACGGCGCCGATGGAGGCCGACGATGACCGCCGGTGCGACACCGGCGGCTGGTCTGGCCGTCGCCGGCGTCACCGCGCTGGTGACCGGCGCCAGCGGCGGCATCGGCCGCGCGCTGGTCGCCGCGCTGCTCGCCCGCGGGGCGCGGCGCGTCTACGCCGCGGCACGGGCGCCCGCCACGCCGGCCCGCGATGCGCGCGTGGTCCCTCTGGTGCTGGACATCACCGACGCGGCCCAGGTCGCGGCCGCGGCCGGCGAGGCGGCCGATGTCCAGCTGCTGGTCAACAATGCCGGCGTCAACCGCAACCGGCCGCTGATCGGTGCGCCGGACCTGCAGGCAGCCCGCGAGGAGATGGAGACGAACTACTTCGGCACCCTGGCCATGTGCCGTGCCTTTGCACCGGTGCTCGGGCGCCACGAGGCGAGCGCGATCGCCAACGTGCTGTCGATCGCCGCGCGCATGGGCATGCCCGCGATGGGCTCGCTGTGCGCGTCCAAGGCGGCTGCGCTGCGCCTGACCGAGTGCGCGCGCGCCGAGCTGGCAGGCCAGGGCACGCGCGTGCTCGCGGTGCTGCCCTCGGCCGTGGACACGGCCATGACCCGCGACCTGGCGATCCCGAAGATCGCGCCCGCCGAGGTGGCGGACGCGCTGCTCGACGGCGTCGAGGCCGGCCTCGAGACGGTCATCGTGGGGGCTGCCGCGCAGCGGCTCGACCGCGCGCTGCGCGGTCTGTCATGACCCGCGCCGCCGCCGCTCACTCGATCTTCGCGCCCGACAGGCGCACGGCCTCGGCGTAGCGGGCCGACTCGCGGCGCAGGAAGCCGCCGAACTCGTCGGCGGGCGTGCCGATGATGTCCAGGCCCGCCTGCTCGAGCCGCGAGCGGACCTCCGGCTCGCGCAGCGCCGCCAGCAGCGCCTGGTTCCAGCGTTGCACCGACTCGGCCGGTGATCCGCTGCGCATCACCATGCCGTACCAGGAGCGGGATTCGAAGGAGGGCAGGCCCATCTCGGCGAAGGTCGGCACGTCCGGCAGCGCGGCGGCGCGCCGCGGGCCGGCCAGCGCGATGGCCTTGACCTTGCCCGCCTTGACGTGCGGTACCGCCTGCGGGAGATCGGTCAGCATCGCGTGCACCTGGCCGGCGATCAGGTCGGCGATGGCCGGCGCGCCGCCCTTGTAGGGCACGTGGACCATCGGGAAGTCCGCCGCCTTCTTCAGCAGCTCGAAGCCGAGGTGGCCCGAGGAACCGTTGCCGAACGAAGCGTACGACGCGTCGCGGCCGCGGGCCCAGGCGACCAGCGACTTCAGGTCGCTCGCCGGCACCGACGGATGGACGATCAGCAGGTGCGGGTTCGAGGCCAGCAGGCTCACGGGCACGAAGTCGCGCAGCGGGTCGAAGGGCAGCCTGGCCATCAGGTGCTGGTTGATCACGAAGCTGGCGGCGACCATCAGCAGCTGCTGGCCGTCGGCCGGCGCGGCGTGCACGGCCTGGGCCCCGATCACGGTGCCGCCGCCGGGCTTGTTGTCGACCAGGATGGTCTGGCCGCCCAACGGCGACATGCGCTCGGCCAGCGCCCGGCTCATCATGTCGCCCACGCCGCCCGGGGCGTAGGGCACGACGATGCGCGGCGGGTTCGCCGGCTGCGCCAGCGCACGGCGCGAGCTCAGCGGGACGGCGGTCGCGGCCAGTGCCGCCAGGGTCAGGGAGCGTCGTCGCACGGGATGGGTCTCCGGTGGTCGGGTGCAGTGGGGTGCGGCCAGGGCGCGCTGCGCGCTCACTTGCGGGCCAGGAAGTCGCCGATGGTCGCGTCGGTGTGGAACACCGGCTTCTCGTAGTAGTGCGGCCCGTCGTAGATCTCGATGAGCAGGCTCTTCTCGTGCGCCACCGTCGGGCCGTGCGGGTGGTCCTTCGGGTTCACGTAGAACGACCCCGGCTTCAGGCGCAGCCCGACGTCGACATACTCGTAGTCGCCTTCGAGGCAGTACATGAACTGGTTCGACGCGTGCGAGTGCTTGACCGGGATGCGGCCGCCCTTCTGGTACTCCAGCAGCGCGATGCTGGCCCCGGTGTCGGGGTTCTTCCAGAGGAAGTACTGCCGGAAGCCGTACTCGGGATAGTCGATCCACTGTGACGGGTCGAGCTGGTCGCGGTGGATCAGCACCTCCAGCGTGCGGGCCAGGGATTCCTGCGGATGCGTCGCGCTCATCGTGGTCACTCCAGTGGCGGGCGACCGGCGGCCACCCATCGTTCGAACTCCCGCCGGCTGTCGGCGGTGGCCGGGAACAGGCCGAACAGCGACCGGCCGCGCCGCAGGTGCAGCGCGACGAAGGCCTCGTAGTCGGCGACGCCGGCGCACTCGAGCGCCACCTCGTCGACCATCTCGCGCGGGATCGCGACGACGCCCTCGGCGTCGCCGACGATCACGTCGTTGGGGTACACCGCCACGCCGGCACAGCCGATCGGCGTGTTCAGCTCCACCGGGTGCAGCGCGATCGGCGTGGCCGGGCCCGAGGGAGCGCGCTGGAAGCACGGCAGGCCGGTCGCGACGATGCCGGGCGAGTCGCGGAAGCCCCCGTCGGTGACCACGCCGCACACCCCGCGCACCTGCAGCCGCAGGGCCATCATGTCGCCCATGCAGGAGGCCGCCAGGTCGCCGCCCGTGCCCATCACCAGCACGGCGCCGGCGGGGCACTCCTCGATCGCGCGCCGGTGCAGGCTGTCGTCGCGCGCGTACAGCGCCATGCTGTCGCGATCCTCCCGGGCGGGGATGAAGCGCAGCGTCCAGGCCGGGCCGATCAGGGCTGGCTGGCCCGGCGCCACGGCCTGCAGCCCGAGCAGGAAAGTCCTGCGCAGGCCGCGCGCGAGCAGCGCGTTGGCCAGCGTCGCGGCGCCGCAGCGCGACAGCCGTTCGCGCGTGGCCGGGGACAGCGGCTCGAAGCTCGCCGACATCATGGCGTGACGGCTCCCTCGTGGACGACCGGGTTGCGCAGCACGCCCACGCCTTCGAGCTCGACCTCGACGATGTCGCCGTGCTGCATCCACACCGGCGGGTCGCGCCGCAGGCCCACGCCGCCCGGCGTCCCGGTGACCAGCACGTCGCCGACCTCCAGCGTCGTCCACGTCGAGACGAAGGCGATGAGCTCGGGGATCGGGAAGATCATCAGGTCGGTGGTCGTGTCCTGCATGGTCTGCCCGTTGAGGCGGCAGGACAGGCGCAGTGAGCGCGAGGGGTCGAGCTCGTCGGCGGTCACCATCCAAGGGCCGAAGGCCCCGGTGGCCGGGAAGTTCTTGCCCGGCGACCACTGGCCGGTCTGCAGCTGCCAGTCGCGCACCGAGCCATCGTTGTAGGCGCTGATACCGGCCACGTGCGACAGCGCGGACGAGGCCGGGATGCGACGCCCGGCCTTGCCGATGACCACCGCCAGCTCGGCCTCGAAGTCGAATTGCCGCGACTCGCGCGGGCAGACCATCGGCTGGCCGTGGCCCACCTGCGACTCCGGCAGCCGAAGGAAGGTGACGGGCGCCGGGGCGTCCGTGCGGTGGCCCCCTTCGGCGCGGTGCGCGACGTAGTTCAGGCCGATGCAGACGATCCGCCGCGGGTTGGGCAGCACGGGCAGGAAGCGGATCTCGTCGACCCGGTAGTCGGCCGGGGCGCCGTGGGCCAGCCGCGCGATGCGCTCCAGGGCGCCGGACTTCAGCGCGCTGTCCAGGTCCGGGCAGGTGGCGCCGAGGCGCAGGCCGATGTCCACGACGCGGTCGCCGTCGACGACGCCGAAGCTCGGGCGCGTGGGGGTCAGGAACGAGGTCAGGCGCATCGCAGGGGATCTCGACGGCAGGGGGTTTGGAGGTGGGGCGGTCGCTCAGTGCTGCAGTGCCATCGCGGTGGCCCGCTGCAGGGCCACGTCGACGAGGCGGGCGCGGTAGGCGGCGCTGGCGTGCAGGTCGGCGTTCAGGCCTTCGGCCGGCGTGCGCAGCGCGGCCAGCGCGGCGGGCTCGAAGCGGCCGGCCAGGCAGCGCTCGGCGGACTCGTGGCGGAAGACGCAGGGCGCCGCGCCGTTGACGGCCACCCGCACGCCGTCGGGCAGCCGCGTCACCCACGCGCCGGCGTTCACCAGCCCCGAGGCCGGGTGCGGCATCTTGCAGTAGCCGCTGCGGCGGTGGCGCGGGAACTCCACGCACAGCACCAGCTCGCCCGGCTCGAGGGCGGTCTCGAAGAGGCCGAGGAAGAACCCGTCGGCCGGGATGCGGCGGCGGTCGGTCACGACGGTCGCCGCCAGGCCGAGCACGGCCGCGGGGTAGTCGGCGCCCGGATCGTGGTGCGCGAGCGAGCCGCCGATCGTGCCCATGTGGCGGACCTGCGGGTGCGCGATGCCGCGGGCCATCGCCGACAGGGCGGGCAGGGCCTCGGCGATCGCCGCGTCGCTCGCCACCTCGGCGTGGCGCGTGAAGGCGCCGATGCGCACCACGTCGGGCGCGACCTCGATGCCGCGCAACTCGGGCAGGGCCTGCAGGTCGACGAGCAGCGTCGGCCGCGCCAGCCGCTGCTTGAGCACCGGGATCAGGGACTGTCCCCCGGCCAGCGCCTTCGCGCCGGGCTCGCCGGCGAGCAGCCGCACGGCTTCGGCCAGTCGCGACGGGCGCGCGTAGTCGAAATCGACCATGGTGCTGCTCATCGCGGTGCCGGCTCCCCGCGCGGCTGCGCGCCGTCGCGCGCGAACTCGACGATCGCCTCGACGATGTTCTGGTAGCCGGTGCAGCGGCAGAGGTTGCCCTCGAGATCGTGACGCACGGCATCCGGGTCGCCGCCGCGGCCCCGCGCGACGATGTCCAGGCCCTGCATGACCATGCCGGGCGTGCAGAAGCCGCACTGCAACGCGTGGTGCCGGCGGAACGCCTCCTGCAGCGGGTGCAGGCGCTCGACGCTGCCGATGCCCTCGATGGTGGTGACCTCGCAGCCCTGGGCCTGGGCGGCCAGGACCGTGCAGGCCTTGACCGCTCGACCGTCGAGCAGCACGGTGCAGCAGCCGCACTGCGTGGTGTCGCAGCCCACGTGGGTACCGGTCAGGCCGCAGTGCTGCCGCAGGTAGTGCACGAGCAGCGTGCGCCCTTCCACCTCGTGCGACTGCACCTGTCCGTTCACGTACAGGGTGACGTTCAGGCGGCCCATGGCGAAGCTCCTCGCGTGCTCATCGCACGGCCAGCCAGCCGATCAGGCCGGTCAGCGCCGCGACCGTGAAAGCCCAGGCCCACGCGGGCATCTGGAGCGTGACCACGCCGCCGCCGCTGCCGGCGGGTCCGGCTTCGGCGACGGCGGCCTGCGGGCGCAGCGCCGGCACGACTGGTGCGGGCGGCGCCTCGGGGCCGGCCGGCGCTGCCGCCGGCATGCCCGGCTGCGGCGTGCCGCCGATCGCGGTGGTCAGCCGCTCGAAGAACTGTGCGGACAGGCGTGCCGCACTGGCATCGACCAGCCGCGAGCCGATCTGCGCCATGCGGCCGCCGATCTGTGCCTGCGCACGGTAGACCAGCTGCGTGTGCGAACCGCCGTCGCCGGCCTCGGCCAGCTCGACCTCCGCGCTGCCCTTGGCGAAGCCGGCGATCCCGCCGTCGCCCTCGAAGCTCAGCGCGTAGCGCACCGGCGGCTGCAGGTCCTGCTGCCGCAGCCGCCCCTTGAAGCGGGCCTTCACCGGGCCCACCGCGGCGAGCATGCCGACCGCATAGACGCCGTTGCCCTCGTCGGTGACGAACTCGCAGCCGGGGATCGCGGCCTGCAGCAGGGCCGGGTCCTGCAGCGCCGACCAGACACGGTCGCGCGGCAGCGGCAGGAGTTGCTGTCCACTCAGGTCCATCATCAGGGGTCTCCGGGGCTCGGGCCGTCAGGGCGGCGGCAGGTCCGCCGGCCGGGCGGTCTGCCAGCGGAAGGCGCGGATCTCGATGCGGGCCGAGAGCCCGGCCTGCTCGAAGGGGTCTTCGGCGACCATGCGGCGCACGGCGTCCTCGCTGGGCGCCTCGACGAGCATCAGGCCGCCGCACGGTCGGCCCTCGGCGTCCAGCACGGGGCCACCCAGCCGCACGCGATCGGCGAACGCCTGCATGTAGGCCCGGTGCGCCGGGCGCACGGCTTCGCGGATGGCCGCCGCCCGGCCGTCGTCGCGGTCGGTCCGGTAGACCATGTACAGGTTCACGTCGTCGCCCCCCGTTGCGGGTCGTCGTCACGTGCCCGGCGCGCCTGCTCGATGGCCTGCCAGACGGCGTGGGCCGTGGCCGGCAGCTCGATGTCGGTCACGCCGAGCGGCCGCAGTGCGTCCACGACGGCTGCGGCGATAGCCGGCGGCAGGCCGATGGTTCCCGTCTCGGCGCCGCCCTTGACGCCCAGCGGGTTGGTGCGCGTCGGCACGGGCCGGAAGCGCAGCTTCAGCGGCGGCAGGTCGTGCGCCTGCGGCATCGCGTAGTCCGTGAAGGAGCCCGTCAGCAACTGGCCGTCTTCGCCGTGGACGACCCGTTCCTTCAGCGCCTGGCCCACCGCCTGCGCCACGCCGCCGTGGATCTGACCCTCGAGCAGCAGCGGGTTCACGACGGTCCCCACGTCGTCGACGCCGGCCACGGCAGCCAGCGTGACCTCTCCGGTGGCGGGGTCGATCTCGACCTCGGCGACGTAGCAGCCGTTCGGGTAGTTCTGCGGCTGGGCGCTGAAGTAGCCCCGGCCCTCGAGCCCGTTCCACAGCTCCGGCGGCAGCGGCCTGGGCGCACCCCAGGCGAAGGTGGCTCGCGCCACGCGGTCGAGCGTGAGCTCGCGCGCGGGGTCGGTGGCGCTGCGGTAGGTGCCCCGCTCGAAGAGCAGGCCCGCCGGATCGGTGTCCAGCAGGATCGCGGCGACGCGGCGGCCGCGCTCGATGACCTGCTCGCAGGCGGCCTTCAGCGCCGAACCGCCCACCGTCATGCTGCGGGAGCCGAAGCTGCCGCGGCCGGTGGCGATCACGTCGGTGTCGCCCTGGACGAAGCGGATGCGCTCCAGCGGCACGCCGAGCCACTCGTGCACCATCTGGGCGTAGCTGGTGTGATGGCCCTGGCCATAGCTGAAGGTGCCGGCCAGGATGCTCAGCCCGCCGGTGGCGTCGAAGCGCAGTTCCATGCGCTCGCTGATCGTCGCGCAGACCTCGATGTAGACCGACAGCCCCCGCCCGCGCAGCTTGCCGCGGGCCACGCTGACCGCGCGGCGTGCCTCGAAGCCGGACCAGTCGGCGAGCGCCAGCGCCTCGTCCATCGCGGCTTCGAACTCGCCGCAGTCGTAGGTCTCGCCGATCGCGGTGCGGTAGGGCATCTGCTGCGGCCGGATGAGGTTGCGACGGCGGATCGCCACCGGGTCCAGCCGGAGCTCGGCCGCTGCGAGGTCCATCATCCGCTCGACCACCAGCGTCGATTCCGGGCGTCCCGCGCCGCGGTAGGTGGTCAGCGTGCGGCTGTGCGTGAAGATGCCGTTGACCCTGACGTGCATGGCCGGGAAGGCGTACACGCCCGAGAGCATCCGCGAGCCGACCAGCGGCGGATGTGCCGTCGACGGACCCAGCTGGCAGCCCAGGTTGTGGTTCAGCGTGACGCGCAGCGCCAGCACGGTGCCGTCGCGGCGCAGCGCCATCTCGGCCTCGGCGATCTGGTCGCGCCCGTTGAAGTCCGAGAGGAAGGCCTCGCTGCGGTCGCAGACCCACTTGACCGGGCGCCCCACACGCCGGGCTGCCCACAGCACGAGGATCTCCTCCGGGTACAGCCCGCCCTTCGTGCCGAAGCCGCCGCCGACGTCGCCGGCCACGACATGCAGGCGGTGGGCCGGCACGCGGAACACGTGCTCGGCCAGCAGCAGGCGGATGCGGTGCGGGTTGGCCGTCGAGGTGATCAGCGACCAGCGCTGGTCGCCCTCGCTGTAGGCACCCAGGCAGGCGCGCGGCTCCAGCGGGCTGCCGGCGAGCCGCTGGCTGCGGATGCGGGCGCGCACGACATGCTCGGCCGCGGCGAAGGCACGGTCGGTGGCGTCGGCGTCGCCCATCTCGTGGACGAAGCAGCGGTTGCCTTCGGCGTCCGGCCAGACGCGCGGCGCGCCGGGCGCGATGGCGGCCTCGACGGTCGCCGCCGCGGGCAGCGGGTCGTACTCGACGACGACGCGCTCGGCGGCGTCGATGGCCGCCGCCAGCGATTCCGCGACCACGAAGGCCACCCCGGCTCCGACGCAGCGCACGAGTTCGGCCTCGAGCGGCGGGAAGGGCGTCGCGTGGTGCGTCCGGCCGGTGATCGTGGGCGGGATGCTGACGCAGGGGATGCCGCCCAGGCCGTCGGCGCGGTAGTCCTCGCCGGTGAGCACCGCGTACAGGCCCGGGATCTCGAGCGCCGCGGAGACGTCGATCCGGCGGATGCGCGCGTGGGCGACCGGGGAGCGCAGCACGTAGCCCCAGGCCTGACCGGGCCGTTCGACGTCGTCGGCGAAGCGGCCCTGGCCGGTGAGCAGCCGCGGGTCCTCCAGGCGCGCCAGCGGCGAGCCGATGCCGTGCCCGGGCGTCGCCGCGACCGGCGTCCGGGTGATCGGTGGCGCGGCGCTCACCACCGGTACTCGTGCTGTGCCCAGAAGCCTTCGGCAACGGCCTCGGAGCTCCAGTCGGGCGGCGAGAGGCGGCCGTAGCGGCCGCCATGGAAGAGCAGCGGCGACGGGCGCTCGGGCGGCAGCCGCAGGTGGCTCACCTCGCCGACGAAGAGCGTGTGGTCGCCACACGCGTAGTCGTGGCGCAGCGTGGCCGTGAGCTGCACCGTGGCACCCGCGACGACCGGCAGCCCGCCCAGCCGTTCGAAGGCCGGGACGCTGTCGCGCATCGGCTTGCCGGCGAAGTGGTTGCTCAGCGCCTGCTGCGTCTGCGCGAGCACGCTGACGCTGAAGCCGGCGGACTCCCGGATGCGGGCGTGCATGCGCGCCGTGCAGGCCACCGAGACCAGCACGAGGGGCGGCTCCAGCGACCCGGACATGAACGCGTTGGCCGTCATCGCGTGGGCCTCGCCCTGGAACTCGGTGCTGATCACGACCACACCCGTGGCGAACTGGCCCATCGCGTCGCGGAAGCGGCGCGAGTCGAACGCGCGCGCCTCGGCGTCGGCCTGCGGCGTCGACGCGGATGCGGCATCGGCAATGGGGGGCATGGGTCGGCTCCCGGGTGGGCGGCTCAGGTGCGGCGTTGGCTCAGCAGGCTGACGTCGTCCGGGTTCACGAGGTCCGGGACCGTCCAGCCGTCGAGGTCGTACTCGTTCATCGCGCTCTGCGCGAAGGCCTTGAAGCGATCGAGGTTGCCCGTGCCCTGCGCGGCCCACAGGTTCGTCAACCGCGTGATGTCGTTGCTGCCGATGTAGTTGATCTCGTAGAGCTCGTGTCGCGAGCCGAACTCGGTGCCGATGGCGTCCCACAGCATCTTCATCACCTTGACCCGCTCCACCGCGCCGGTGCCGCCGGATCCGCGAACGTACTTGTCGAGGTAGCCGCGGATCTGCGGGGCCTTGAAGTCCGCGGTGTGCGAGTTCAGGTAGATCAGCCCGGAGGCGACGATCTGCTCGATGATGTTCTTGACCTTCGGCATCGCCTCCTGGTTGAGCACGCGGTAGGCGCCGGCGAAGTGCGGGTCGGGGCGGATCATGCCGTTCCACGGCACGGCGCTCTTGGCCATCGCGTCGGACAGCGCCCAGAACGCATTGCGCCAGGCGATCACCTCGCCGAGCGCCGCCTGCACGCCGTGGAAGCCCTTGGCCCCGGTGATCTCCAGCGCGCGCGCCAGCAGCCCGCAGATGAAGTCCATCTTGACCGCGAAGCGTGTGCAGCCGTGCAGCGAGGCGCGCTCGAGGAAGCCCGAGCCGACGTTGAACTTGTTGGCCTGCTCCAGGTCGCCGTGCATGAAGACGTCTTCCCACGGCACGAACACGTTGTCCAGCACGAGGATCGCGTCGTTCTCGTCCAGGCGCGACGACAGCGGGTAGTCGAACGGGCTGCCGAGCGCGGCGGCACGGTACTCGTTGGAGACGCGGCACAGCAGCTTCACGCCCGGCGCGCCGGTGGGCACGATGAAGACCGGCGCGAACCTCGCGTCGGCGATGGGCACTTGCGCGATGTGGGCGACGAAAGTGAAGTGCGTCAGCGCCGAGTTCGTGGCCACGACCTTGGCGCCGCTGACGACGATGCCGGCGTCGGTCTCCTTGACCACCTTGACGTAGACGTCGGAGCCATCGGCCGTGGGCAGGTCGCGGTCCACCGGCGGGTGCATGATCGCGTGGTTGACGTACCAGGTGCGCTCCTGCGCCTTGCGGTACCAGCGGGTGGCGTTCGCCTCGAAGCCGCGGTAGAAGCCGGCGTTCGCGCCCAGCGTGGCCAGGAAGCTGCCCTTGTAGTCCGGCGAGCGGCCCATCCAGCCCCAGGCACAGCGCTGCCATTCGGCGATGGCGTCGCGCTGCGCGACCTGCTCGTCCACCGTGTGCGGCGCGCGGTAGAAGCGCTGCGTGAAGCCGCCCCACTCGGTGGGCATGGTCAGCACGGACTGGCGCTTCGGGTCGTGCAGCGCGTCGTACATGCGCGCGATCATGCGGGCCGAGTTGCGGAAGGCGGGGTGCTCGGTGACCTTGGGCACGCGCTCGCCGTAGATCCACACCTCGCGCCCGTCGTCCAGGCTGTCCAGGTACTCGCGCCCGGTGAAGGGCTGCACGGTCTCGGTCGGCTTCACGGCAAGCTTCCTCGCGGCAGGTCGGCTCAGGTGCGGCCGCTGCCGGCCATCGCCTGCGCGGTGATCTCCACCTTGATCTCCGGGACGGCCAGCGCCGCCACCTGCACCAGCGTCGAACACGGGAAGTCGCCGGTGAAGAACTCCTGGCGTGCGCGCCAGATCTCCTTGTTGTCGGCCATGTCGGTGACGTAGATCGTCATCGTGACGACGTCGGCCATCGTCGCGTCGGCGGCCTCCAGGCAGTCGCGGATCTTGCCGAAGATGACCTTGGCCTGCTCGTAGGCGCTGCCCACGCCCTGGATCGTCTTCAGGTCGTTGGCGCGGGCGGTGAAGCCCGACAGCCAGATCTGGTCGCCCACGCGAAGGCAGTTGGACCAGTGGCCGGGCGGGTACTCGGCGACCTTCGGGGACACGAAACGCTGCTTGCGGGCGGCCATGGGCGATCTCCTCGGGAGGGTGGAAGGATGGGCTCAGTCGAAGAAGCTGCGCGGTGGGTCCATGCCCCACTGCGTGGTCTCGTCGGCGTGCACGGCGTAGCGCAGGGGCCGGTAGTCGCAGTTCGCGACATCGCCGTCGGTGTAGTGCTCGATGCGGTTGCCGAACGGGTCCGTCCAGTAGTCGAAGATCTGGCTGCCGACGAGATGCCGGCCGATCCCGCACTCGAGCCGGTAGCCGCGCGCGCGCAGGTGGTCGTGCGCGCCGAACACGGCGTCCAGGTCCTGCATCTCGAAGCTGCAGTGGTGCACGCCGGTGTCGGCTGGGTCGCGCGACTGCGCGATCAGCATGCAGTGGTGGTCCACGAAACGCTCGCCGGCATCGAAGCGCACGAAGGTGCCGACCACGGTGCTCTCGTCCCCGGGCACGCACAGGTAATCGCTGTCGAGGAGCCCGAAGCGCTCGCGGAACCAGGCGCGCGTGCGCTCGTGGTCGGCCACGCGCAGGCCGAAGTGCCCGATGCGCAGCACCAGGCCCGGCTCGCGCCGCGGGCGCAGCGAGGCGTTGAAGCGCGTCTTCTGAGTCGCCCAGTTGTAGGCGAGCGGCGCGCGCAGCGCGATCGGCTCGGCCGGGGCCTGGCCCCAGACGGCATCGACGAGCACGCCGTCGGGTGTCGTCATGCGCACGCGCCAGCCGCCGCCGGGCAGGTCGACGATGGGCTCGACGCCGGACGAGCCGGGCATCGCCGCCAGCGCCTCGAGGTCCTCGCGCGAGCGCACCGCGAGCGCGCCACCGATGAAGCGGTTCGTCGCGCCGAGCCGGCTCACGTGCAGTGCCGGCGACGTGCCGGCACCGCGCATCACCAGCAGCTGCGGGCTGCGCGCGGCGGTGCGCAGCCCGAAGTCCTCGAGGAAGGTCTGCATGCGGTCGAGGTCGGTGCACTCGTAGACGACGTGTGCGATCTCGGTGGCCTTGGGCATGGGGTTCGCCTCTCGGGGGTCGTGGGCGGCAGCCGCTGAGTCAGCCCTGGCGCAGCGCGCTCACGTCCTGGTTGTCGACCAGGTCCGGCACCGTCCAGCCGTTCAGGTCGTACTCGCCCATGCAGCGCTCGACCAGCGACTCCATGGCCGCCATGTCCCCGCTGCCCTGGGATTCCCACAGGTTGGCCAGCCGCGTGACGTCGTTGGAGCCGAGGTAGTTGATCTCGTAGAGCTCGCTGCGCCCGCCGAACTCGCTGCCGATGCAGTCCCACAGCAGCTTCATCACCTTCACGCGGCCCTCGGCGTCCACGCCGCCGCTGCCGCGCACGTAGCGGTCGAGGTAGCCGCGCAGCTCGGGCACCTTGAAGTCGTCCGCGTGCGAGGGCAGGTAGATCAGGCCGCTGGTCACGCTGGCCTCGATGATCTGCTTGATCATCGGGAACGCGACCTGCGAGATCGTCCGGTAGGCCGCCCCGTAGCGGGCGTCGGGCTGGACCATCCCGTTCCAGGGGATGTTGCTCTTGGCCATCGCGTCGGACAGCCCCCACATCGTGTTGCGCCAGGCGACCACCTCGCCGAAGCGCGACTGCACGCCGTGGAATCCGTTCGTCCCGGTGATCTTCAGCGCCTTGGACAGCACGCCCACGATGAAGTCCAGCTTGACGGCCAGGCGCGTGCAGCCGTGCATCGCGGCGCGCGCGTTGAAGCCCGAGCCCGGCGCGAAGTCGTTGGCCTGGTCGACGTTGCCGTGCATGAAGACGTCCTCCCACGGCACGAAGACGTTGTCGAGCACCAGGATCGCGTCGTTCTCGTCCATGCGCGAGGACAGCGGGTAGTCGAACGGGCTGCCGAGCACCGCCGCGCGGTGCTCGTTGGAGACGCGCGAGATCATCTTCACGCCGGGCGCGTTCGTCGGCACGATGAACACGGGCGCGTAGGCCGGGTCCTTGATCGGGATCTGGCCCGCGTGGGCGATGAACGTGTAGTTGGTGAGCGCCGAGGCCGTCGCGACGACCTTGGCCCCGCTGACGAAGATTCCCGCGTCGGTCTCCTTGACCACGCGCACGAAGACATCGGAGGTGTCGGCGCTGGACTTGTTGCGGTCCACCGGCGGGTTCATGATCGCGTGGTTGATGTACCAGGTGCGCTCCTGCGCCTTGCGGTACCAGGCCTTGGCGTTCTCCTCGTAACCCTTGTAGTAGGCGGAGTTCGCGCCCAGCGTGGCGAGGAAGCTCCCCTTGTAGTCCGGCGAGCGGCCCATCCAGCCGTAGGAGATGCGCTGCGACTCGGCCACCGCGTCGCGCGCGGCCACCTGCTCCTCCACCGTCCTCGGGGCACGGAAGTAGCGGTGCGTGAAGCCGCCCCATTCGGTGGCGGTCGTCAGCACCGCCTGGCGCGCGGGGTCGTGCATCGCGTCGTAGAAGCGGGCCACCATGCGCGCGGCGTTGCGGAAGGCCGGGTGCTCCGTGATCCGCTTGACGCGCCGGCCGTAGATCCAGACCTCGCGATCGTCTTCGAGGCTGGCCAGGTACTCCTGGCCGGTCATCGGGATCAGCGCCTTCTGCAGCATGGGTGCGTTCATGGGATCTCCGTTGGCGTTGCGACGGGCAGGTTGCCGGGCGTCTCGCTGCGCATGGTCGGCAAACCGCGCGATGACGTCCATTGAAAGTTCGTGTCCAATCCGATGCCGTTTTGGTTATGACCGGGGCGCGACGGCGCCGAGCCCGCATGGCCCGACTCGACTGGTACATCCGAGCCAACCTGAAGTTCCGGCACCTGCAGCTGCTGGTGGCGATCGACGAGTTGCGCCACGTCAGCCGGGTGGCGGCTCACCTCAACGTCACGCAGCCGGCGGTCTCCAAGACGCTGGCGCAGATCGAACAGGGCATCGGTGCGCCGCTCTTCGAGCGCACCCCGCGTGGCATGGAGCCCACCGAGCACGGCGTCTGCCTGATCCGCAATGCGCGCCAGATCCTCGGCTGCCTGGTCAATGCACGCGACGAGCTGCTGGACATCAGCGAAGGGCGCATCACGCGCGTGTCGATCGGCGTGCTGCCGTCGACGGCAGTCGTGCTGGTGCCGCGTTTCGTCGCCACGCTCGAGTCCGAGGCCACGGACGTGGCCGTCAACGTGCGCGAGGGCACGATGTCCACGCTGCTGCCGGCCCTGCGGGCCGGCGACGTGGACATCGTCGTCGGCCTGTTGCCGAGCCGGCCGCTGAGCCCCGAGTTCGCGACGGAGCTGCTGTACGAAGACCCGATCGTCGTGGCCGTCCGCCGCGACCATCCGCTCACCACCCTGCCGGGCGTCGACTGGCCGGCGCTGTCGGGCCACCCGATGGTGCTGCCGCCGGCGAGCGCGCAGACGCGTGCTGCCATCGACAACTTCATGGCCGAGCGCGGCATCTCCGTGCCGCGTCGCCACGTGGACTCGGTCTCGACGCTGACCAACATCGGGGTGCTGCAGTTCACCGACTCGGTCGGCTTCCTGTCGTGGGAGCTGGCGCGTCACTTCGCGGCCCAGGGCACGCTGCAGATCCTGCCGCTGGAGATCCCGAACGTGCGGATCTCGGTGGGACTGGTGTGGATGGCCGATCGGCACATGGGCGCCGCGCAGCGTGTCGTATGCCGGCTGCTGCGCGAGACCGCGGCACGGCTGCCGATGCTGGCGGCCGGCGCCGCGCCACTGCCTCCGGCGACCCCCGTCACGCCGGGTCGGCCGACCGGGGTGTGGTGAGGCCGTCGCTCGGGCGGGGTGCGGTGCGTCGCGCCGGACGTGTCAGGGCTTGACCCGCCAGACCTTCATCACCGCCGGCGAGCGGCGCAGCGAGCGCATCACGTCGGCGAGGTGCACGCGGTCGCGCACGGTCAGCAGCAGCTTCAGCTCGGCGCTCTCGGTCGCGGGCTCGTGGCCCATGTCGAGGTGGATGATGTCGGCCTCGGCCTGCGCGACGGCCTGCGCGACCTGGGCGAGCACGCCCTTGCCGTTGTGCACCTGCACGACGACGGCGGTCTCGAAGGGGCGCACGGGCGACTCGGCCCACTCGACGTTGAGCCAGCGTTCGCTGTCGCGGGCCTGCAGCCGCCGGCCCACGCGGCACTCGGCGGTGTGCACGAGCAGGCCCTCGCCGCGGCCGAGGTAGCCGACGATCGCGTCGCCGGGGATGGGCCGGCAGCAGCCGGCCAGCTGCACGGTGGTGTCGTGGCTGCCGTCGATGAAGACGACGCCCTGCGTGGCCGCGTTGTCGTCGGCGGCGAAGCGGCCCAGGGTCAGCGCGACCGCGTCGGGGCGCATGCCGTGCTCGGCCATCATCTGCGCGAGCCGCTTGGCCACGATCACCGCGACCTTGCGCCCCAGGCCGATGTCCACCAGCAGCTCGCCGCGGCCGCGGTTGCCGCTGATGCGCGCGAGCTGCTGCCACAGCGCGGCGGCCTCGGTGTCGGACGGGTCGGCGCTGGGCAGCTGCAGGCCCTCGGCCCGCAGCGCCTGGGCGAGCAGCTGCTCGCCGAGCGCGCGCGATTCCTCGGCCTCCATCGTGCGCAGGTGGTGGCGGATCTTCGAGCGCGCGCGCCCGGTGCGCACCGAGTTCAGCCAGGCCGGGTTCGGCTTCGCGCCCGGGGCGGTGATCACCTCGACGACGTCGCCGCTCTTCAGCGGCGTGCGCAGCGGCACGGCCTCGCCGTTGACCTTCGCGGCCACGGTGTGGTCGCCGACGTCGGAGTGGATCGCGTAGGCGAAGTC
>ERZ761602.3230-NODE-3230-length-23473-cov-4.414425_pt1 | contig 23473 bp, 13 predicted proteins | sample MGYA00512165_ERZ761602 | MGnify/ENA primary metagenome ERZ761602 (study PRJEB28899, sample SAMN02445085) | bioreactor sludge metagenome | biome: EBPR sludge; isolation source: Thorneside wastewater treatment plant | place: Australia: Brisbane, Thorneside...
GTCTTGAACACCGCTTCCCGATCGCCGGCGAACCCCGGGGCGAGAACGCGGTCGGCAAGGGGCCCCTCTGCCAGGCGGCGCAGCATTTCCGGACGCTCCGACCCGTCGCCGAGCCAGGTCGCCTCGAACTCGATCCCGGTTGCCGAGAGACGTTCGAGAACCCCGATCCAGTCCCGGACGCCCTTCATGGGATCGGCGCGGCCGACATAGCAGATCCGGAGCGGCCCTTCGCCGACCGCCTGCTGCTTGGTCGCGAGCGCCTCCGCCGAGATATGGTCCCGCTTCGACAGGTGGATGTCGTGCACGATGACGCTCTCGCCTCCGCAAAAGGGAGCATAGGCGTCAAAGGTCTCGCGTCCGTGGAACAGCCCGAGGGCGGCTCGGCGAACGAGGGCGCGCTCGAGCGCCGCCATCGGGCGATGGTAGAGCCGCGCGCGGAGGTCGCTGCGCCAGTTGCCGTCGCCGATGCTGCGGCGGGTCACCTCGGATTCGACGCGGTCCGTCCATATGGCGAACGGCCGCCGTTGCCGGTGCGCCTCCCAACAGGCGACCGCGCCCCAGTCGCCGAACAGCCCGCCGATGGCGAAGGACAGGTAGTCCGCGCGCGCGATCAGGTCCCGGATCAGCCGCCGGCCCGCCGGCAGCGCGCGGAGGAAGCGATCCGGGCGCCAGGCGTCGGGCACGAGCGCGAACTCGATCCGCTCGAGCGCCGGGCCGATCCGGTCGAGAGGCACATAGTCGCGAGGGGCAGGCCCCTCGCCGCGGGGCGACAGCACGATCAGCCTCGGGAAGTTGTCCGCCCAGAGCCGGAGGCCGTTGCAGGCCTGCGGCTCGAACATCGCCGCATCCGGCGGCCCGTGCACCGGGACCGGGACATAGAGCAGCAGCGCGCCGTCGCCGCGCCTGGCCGGCGCCGGCCTCATCGGGCGCTCGTCGCGCGCGCCGGTTCGACCGACGCGAAGGTCGCGGCGATTCGGTCGGCGACGCGCAGGGCGTTGGCGGCGATCGTGAGGCTGGGATTTACGCCGTTGGAGGTGGGCATGAAGGAGGAGTCCACGACATAGAGGTTGCTCAGGTCGTGCGCCCGGCAGTCAGGGTTGAGCACGCTGTGGCGGGGATCGGCGCCGAACCGCAGGGTCCCGCAGGGATGCGGCAGGTTGAGTTCGGGCTCGGCGTTCAGGAAGAAGGCGCGCTGCCCCCTGATGGAGGCGCGGATGATGCCGCGAAAGACCTGCCGTCGCCGCCGCAGTTCCGGCGTCAGCCGGTAGTCGAAGGCAAGGCGCCCGGGGTTGGCGGGGTCGAACACGACGCGGTTGTCGGCAACCGGGGGATCCTCGAGGATGCCGGCGAAGATCCGAGCCGCCCCAAGCAATTGCGAGGCGACGAAGGCGGGAACGCGTAGCGCGCCGCGTAGCGGGCGCAGGCTGCGGAGCGGCGAGCGGTCGAATTTGTGGTTCAGCTGGTGAACGACGTTGCCGTACGAGGCGTCAAGGCCCATCGACTGCAGCAGGCCGAGGCGCAGACCGTCGCGATAGTAGAAATCGCGCAGCGAGATCGTCTTCGCCGGCCGGCCCAGTTGCGCCCTGCCTTCCGGCCAGATCGCGAGCCGCTCGGACAGGTGGAACATCAGATTGCGGCCGACGAGGCCCGATCCATTGCCACAGCCGTCGGGCCAGGCTTCGGAGGCTGAGGCGAGAAGCAGCCTCGGAGAGGCGAGCCCGCCCGCGCTGAGCACGACGCAGCGCGCCGGGATCGTCACGCGCTCGACGCCCAGCCGCGCATCGAGATGCGTGACGCGGCCAGCGACGCCACGCAGCGCCATCCCCTCGCAGCCCGCGATCAGGGCGGCGCGGCCGGTCGCCAGGGCCGGCTCGACGCCTGCGGTGCGCGCGTCGAGCTTGCACCCGGAGGCGCAGGGCCTGCCGATGCATTCCGTGCAGCCCGGCAGGTAGCGGATGCCCACATGGGCCCGGTAGGGATGAAGGCCGCTCCGGCGGAACGCGGCCACGAGCGCGGCGTCGCCGGGCGCGAGCGGCGGCGGCGCGGCAAGCTCCGGGCTGGGCTCGCAGCTGAGCGGGTCGGGCTCGCCGCACACGTGAAAGATCCGCTCGGCCGATTCGAAGTACGGGCGGAACTCGTCGTAGCCGACGGGCCAGCCGCCGGTCGGGTGCGGCCGGTCCGGACCCTCGTCGAGGTCATGCCGTTCGGGCCGCTCCAGCGAGGCGGCGTAGGTGACCGAGGTTCCGCCGACGGCGGAGCCCATTATGTCGTGATAGACCCTGGCCTCGCCGTCCACGACGCCGTGCAGCGGCTCCTTCCAGTAGTCGCCCGCCTTGCCGCCGCGCGCATCGCAGCCCCCGCGGTCGAGGATCAGGACGTTCAGTCCGCGTTCGGCGAGCCGGCGCGCGACTGGTCCGCCGCCCATTCCCGTTCCGATCACGACGACGTCCCAGGATTTCGCGAGAAGATCGGCGATCACGGAGCGGCGCCCACGCCGACACAGCCGCACGATCGCGCGCTTGGCCGGCTCGCTGGGATATCTGTGGCCACGATCCGACGCCTCGACTGCGGCACTGGGTCCGGCGGGAGCCGGGCCGCACGGTGCGCGGCAGATGGAAAGTGATCCTTAATCGTTTCCAATGGATGAAGGGCGGACGAAAGGCCAACCGACAGGAAGGGACGCCGTGGCCGGCACGATCCAGCGCATCGCAGCCACGCTTCTGGCGCTCGCGGCGCCCGCCTGCACAGGCATCGGGGCCTGCGCCGGACCGGCCCCGCTCGACGACGCGGCGATGGAGGCGCTCTACGCCGCCTCCAACCGGCTGCCGGATGGGCCGCTCTCGGTGTTTCACCTCGGCCACAGCCTCGTCGGACGCGACATGCCCGCGATGCTGGCCCAGCTGGCCGGCGCCGGGCATGAGCATGCGAGCCAGCTCGGCTGGGGCGCGTCGCTCAAGGCGCATTGGGGCGACGCGGAGATACATGGATTCGCCCAGGAAAACGCCCATCCGAGATTTCGCGACGCCGGGCAGGCGGTGGACAGCGGCGACTACGACGCGATCGTGCTCACCGAGATGGTCGAGATCCGCGACGCCATCCGGCATCACGCGAGCCCCGACTACCTCGCCCGCTGGGCGGGACGGGCATGGCGCGCAAACCCGGAGGTGGAGGTCTATCTCTACGAGACTTGGCACAACATCGACGACCCGGAAGGCTGGCTTGCGCGGATCGACCGCGACAGCGCGACGTACTGGGAGGGCGAGATCCTGCGGCGCGCGCTGGCCGCAGACGGCATGGAGCGGCCGATCCGCGTCATTCCCGCCGGACCCGTCTTCGCCCGCTTCGTTCGCGAAGCGGCGGCGCGCGGCGGCGTCGACGGCGTCGCGCGAACGGAGGACCTGTTCGCGCGCACCGAAGACGGCGGACAGGACACCATCCACGTCAATGACCTGGGCGCCTATCTCGCAGCCTTGACCCACTACGCCGTCCTGTATCGGCGCAGCCCCGTCGGCCTGCCGGCAGAGCTGCTTCGGGCGGACGGAACCGACGCCGTCGCGCCGGGCCCGGAAGCGGCGCGACTGATGCAGGAGGTTGTCTGGGAGATCGTGTCCGCTCATCCGCGCACGGGCGTCGACGCGGATCGGCCCGAGAGATTAACCGAATCCGAATGATGTCAGTTATTTACCCTACCTTCGATGGACCTCGCGCCGCATTTGCCCAAACTGAACAGGGCTCAGTGGAGATTTGACCGGAATGGGGGAGTTCCCGCTCTCGGATGACGTGCTTTTCGTCGGCCACAGCCTCGTGGGCGTGGAGATTCCGGCCATGCTCGATGATGTCGTCGAGTCTCAGGGCGGCCGCGGCGGCGTTCGGTTTCAAATCATCAATGGCGCGCCGCTGGTCTGGAACTGGGACAACTCGGCCACCGCGCAGGGGGTCGACGCCCGCGCCGCGTTGCCCGAAGGCGAGACCGAGATCGTCGTGCTGACCGAAGCGATTCCGCTGCGCAACCATCTCACCTGGAGCGAGACTGACCGCTACGCGCAGGCCTTCTTCGACCTCGCCATCCGGTCCAATCCGAACACGCGCGTCTATCTCTACGAGACATGGCACAGTCTCGACAGCGGGTCCGGGGTGGACGTGGAATACGACGATCGCGATCATATCCCCTGGCGCGCGCGTCTCGAGCAGGACCTCCCACTTTGGGAGCGGGTTGTCGCGCAGGTCAATGCGCGCCGTGCGCCAGGGGCGCCCGAGATGCGCCTCGTCCCGGTCGGCCAGGCGCTCGGGCGGCTCGACGACGCTATTCGGCGCGGCGAGGTCGCGGGGCTCGCGGACATCCGTTCCCTGTTCCGAGACGACATCCACCTCAACGACCTCGGCGCCTATTTCGCGACGATGGTCCAGTACGCGACGCTCTACGGCCGCGACCCGCGCGGGCTGCCGCGGAGCCTGCGGGACGAGTGGGGCGTCGGCTTCGACGCGCCACCCCCGGCGCTCGCGCTGAGGCTTCAGGAGATCGCCTGGGACGCTGTCAGGGCGCATCCGCAAAGCGGCGTGCGCGCCGCCGGCACCGCGCGCCTCGGCGTCGGCCTCGCAGAGATCGCCGACTGGTCGACCCAGCAGCCGTTCGTCGATCTGATGAAGTCCGCGCGACCATGGGTCGGGCACCTCCCCGGACAGTGGGGCGGCTGGGGGCACGAGGAACTGAGCGCCGGCGGCCACCTGGACCCCCAGGGCTGGCCGCTGCGCATACCCGCGCCCTTGACGGCGATCGCCACGCTGATCCTGTCCGACCAGCCGGCCGAGGCGGCGTCGCTCGCCGGCCGCTACCGGGTGTCCTACCGCGGCCAGGGCGAGTTGCGCCTCGACGGCCGCGCCGCGGTGGTGTCTCGACGCGCAGGCGAGATCGTCTTCGATTACACGCCCGGCCCCGGCAGCGTCGTTCTGACGATCGCCGGCACCGATCCGAGGGGCACGGGCGACCACATTCGCGACATCGTGGTGGTGAAGGAGGCGAATCTGGACCTCCACGCGGCGGGCGCAACGTTCAATCCAGACTGGCTCGCGCGCATCGACGGCGTGGCGGAGGTCCGGTTCATGGACTGGATGATGACCAACGGATCGACGATCTCGAGTTGGGCGGAGCGCCCGCTGACCTCCGACTACACCTACGCGCTGCGCGGCGCCCCAGCCGAGATCATGGTCGAGCTCGCGAACAAGCTCGACGTCGACGCCTGGTTCAACATGCCGCATCGGGCGGACGACGACTACTTCCGTCGCTTCGCGGCACTGGTCCGCGACGGCCTCGAGCACGAGCGCAAGGTCTACGTGGAGTATTCGAACGAGATCTGGAACTGGATGTTCGAGCAAGCCCACTGGGCGCGCGACCGGGCGGGCGAGTTGTGGGGTGGCGACGCTCCCGGAGACGCCTGGATGCAGTTCGCCGGATTGCGCGCGGCCGAGATGGCCCAGGTCTGGGACGAAGCCTTCGCAGGCGAGGCGGAACATCGCCTCGTCAAGGTCATCGCAACTCAGACCGGCTGGCGCGGCCTCGAGGAGGCGCTGCTGACGGCCCCGCTGCGGGATGCGGACCAGGATACCCCGGCGGCTCAGTTCGACGCCTATGCGGTCGCCGGCTATTTCGGGGCCTCCCTCGGCCACGACGGCAAGGCGCCTCGGCTCCTGGACTGGATCGCCGAAAGCCGGACCGCCGCGGAACGTGCGGCCGACGCCGAAGGCCTCGCAGGCGCAGCCCGCGCCGCGTGGGTCGCCGCGCATCGCTTCGACGACGTGTCCGCGCGGGTGGCGACCGAACTTCTGGACGGGTCAGCGACCGGCGACGGTGACGGCTCGATCGCGGAGTTCGTCTGCGAGTTAGCGCCGTACCATGCCGAGGTCGCCCGGCGGCACGGACTCGACCTCGTGATGTACGAGGGCGGCGCGCATCTCGTGGGCGTCGGCCCTTGGGGAGAGAATGACGACATGGCGGCGTTCATGACGCATTTCAGCTACACGCCCGAGATGGCGGCGCTGTACCGGCGCCTGCTTGATGGCTGGGCCGCGAGCGCGCCTAGCCGGTTCAACGCCTACGTCGACGTCTCGCCGCCCAGCCGGTGGGGAAGCTGGGGCGCGCTTCGACATCTCGATGACGCCAACCCGCGCTGGGAAGCCCTGCGCGAGCCGCCCACGGCCATGCGGGAGAGCTGCGCGGCCGAGGCCCCGACCGACGCAGCCTATCCCGCGGCGCCTTCGATCGGTCTTCCCGGATGAGGCGTCGTTCGGCCATGCTCAGCGTCATCATTCCCGCCAACAACGAGGCGGCCTATATCGGGCCATGTCTCGACGCGCTGCTCGCGTCGAGGCTTGCGGCAGGCAATGACGGGGCGTCCGGCCCCGAGGTCGAGATCCTGGTGGTGGCGAACGGGTGCACCGACGCCACCGTGGCGGTCGCGCAGGAGCGCGCCGCCGCCGCGGCGCGGCGAGGGTGGCGGCTGGAGGTGCTCGAGCTCGGCGCGGGCGGCAAGCTCAACGCTCTCAATGTCGGAGACCGTACGGCCGGCGGCGAGATCCGGGCCTATCTGGACGCGGATGTGATCGTGAGCGAGTCGCTGGTCGCCGCCCTCTGCGCGACCCTCGACAGGGTGACCCCGGCCTACGCCAGTGGCCGCCCGGTGATTCCGCCGACCCGGAGCTGGGTGACCCGCGCCTATGCGCGGATCTGGCAGCGGCTTCCGTTCATGACCGAGGGCGTCCCCGGCTGCGGGCTCTTTGCGGTGAACGCCGCCGGGCGCCGACGCTGGGGCGACTTTCCGGACATCATCTCGGACGACACCTTCGTCAGGCTGTCGTTCGCGCCGACCGAGCGGTTCGCCGTGCCCGCTCCCTACCTCTTTCCGCTCATCGAGGGCTTCCGTCGGTTGGTTCGCGTGCGGCGCCGCCAGAACATCGGCGTTGCGGAAGTGGCGCGGCTCTACCCGCAGCTGATCTGCAACGACGACGAGCCTCGAATGAGCTTGACCCGGATGCTCGGGATCGCAGCGCGCGATCCGGTCGGGTTTATTGTCTACACCGCCGTCGCTCTCGCCGTTCACTTGCCGGCGGGATCGTCGGCGGTGTGGGCGCGGGGCCGCTAACGCGACCGGACGCGGCCATGATCGCGCTCCGGCAACGACAGAGCGATTTCCTGAGCCTCAGGGCCATGATCCGAGCCGGAACCCCGACGGCCAGGTGACCTGCGGGAACGTCGCAGAGGACGACCGCGTTGGCGCCGACCTTCGCGTTGTCGCCGATCGTGACCGGTCCGAGAACCTTGGCGCCTGCGCCGATATCCACGTGGCCCCCCAGCCTTGGCGCCCCGGGTCGAGAGCCATCGAGGCCCAGCGTCACCTGCTGCATCAGCAGAGAGTTCGGGCCGAGGATCGCATCCGGATGGACTACGATCCCGTTCGGGTGCGGGATGTGCATGCCCCCCGCGATCTGCGCGTTCAGGGGGATGTCCGCCTGGGTGACGACGGACCAGAAGCGGTGCTCAAGCACCCACCATCGCCTCGTCAGTCCGGCCAGCAGCCCGCCGCGCCTCCGGGCCGCGTCGTAGCGGCGGATGCTGCGGAGCAAGCGCCGAGAAGGGTCCCAGCGCCCGCGTGGCCGCTCGCGCTCCCAATCGGGTTCGGTGGCGGACACGGCCGCATTCCCGGAATGGCGCCCACTCATGCGGCTCTCTCCTTTGACACGGCGCCGCCGGGCAGGTCGCCGCGGCCGCTTTGCACTTCCTCGTCCGACGCCGGGGGGGACGCCGTCAGCTGCGCCCGCGCAGCCGCGCGGAACTGCGTGGCGAGCAGCGCCGCCGCAGCGTCGACGTCATGCCGCTCCAGGACCACGATGCGTCCCGCCGCGCCCATCGCCGCCAATCGGGCGCGCGGCGTCGTGCACACCGCCGCCATGGCGTCGGCCATCGCCACGACGTCGCCCGCGGGCACCAGCCAGCCCGTCGCGTTCTGGGCGACGAGCTCTGGGATCCCGGCGATGGAGGTTGCGACGACCGGTCGGCCCGCCGCCATCGCCTCCATGATCACCATCGGCAACCCCTCGGCGAAGCTCGGCATGACCAGGGCGTGACAGGCAGCGAGTTCGGCACGGACCTGCGCCTCGTCGAGCCAGCCCGTGATCGTCACGTTTGCTTCAAGCCCCTGTTTCCGGATCGCCGTCTCGATCTCCGGCCGTAGCTCGCCGTCGCCCACAAGCCTGAGTTGGAGCTTGGGAGCGGCGATGACCGCACGGGCCATGGCGTCGATCAACAGAAGCTGACCCTTCTGCTCCACGAAGCGGCCGATCGCGACGAGCGTCGTCGCCCCTTCCGTCAGAGGAGCCGGCTCGGGGAAGCGCCCGGGCTCGATCCCGCAGGGAACGACCCGGATACGGGACCAGTCCGCGAACTCCGCCCAGCGGCAAAGCTGACTGCGCCCAAACGAGCTGACTGCGACCGTGAACGCAGCCCGACGGATTTTTTCGTCGAGGCTGAGGGCGGCAGGTGCGTCGAACTCCTCCGGGCCGTGCACGGTGAAGCTCCAGCGAACGCCACTCAGCGCAGCGGCGAGCATGGCCACCGTCGCCGAGTTGGTTCCGAAATGGGCATGGACGTGTGCAATCCCAAGTCGGCGAAACCGTCGCGCAAGGTAGCACGCCTCTGCGAGATACACGAGATGCCGCGCGACGCCACTGGACGAGCGGCGTCCGGTGGCGACCGCGAGCCGCAGCGCCGCCAGGCCGTCAAGGGGCTTCCGCAGGATCTCGGCGGCCGTCGCGAACGCTATCCGGGCGACGCCTTTGTCGAGCACCAGCTCCGTCCTGTCGCTCTCCAGAAGGTCTGCCGGATCGACCAGTGCGGCGCTGTCGCCGCGAAGCGCGAAGCGGTTGACTTCGAACCCCTGCCGTTCAAGCGCATGGATTTCACGACGGATGAAGCTGTGCGACGGCTTGGGGTAGGTATTGATCAGATACGCTACTCGCATGGGTACTCCGCCGGCCGCCCGTTGGCGATTTCTTTAGACCTCGCAGCTAAACAAAGGATGAATTTGCTTCGCGCCCCATGCGACGGCCTGCATCGGGCAGCCCTGAGGCGATGGCCTCCTCTTCGACGGCAGGGAGTAGCCGCGCGTGTCGGTCACCATTCTCAAAGCCTTCTCCGGCGACGGCCTGTTCGCTCGGGCCATGCGCAGCTCGGCGTGGACCGCGTCCGGCTTCGCCATGTCGCAAGTGATCCGGCTCGTCTCCAATCTCGTTCTGACGCGGCTTCTGCTGCCCGAGGCCTTCGGGTTGATGGCCCTGGTGACCGTCGCGATGATCGGCCTGGCGAACTTTTCCGATGTCGGAATCGGCCAGGCGATCATGGGCAACCGGCGCGGCGACGACGCGACGTTTCTCGACACCGCATGGACGATCCAGGTCGCCCGCGGCGCCCTGCTCTGGCTCGCCACGTGCGCGCTCGCCGCGCCGATCGCGGTCTTCTACGACGAGCCGCTGCTCGCGCAGATCCTTCCGGTCGCAGGCCTGACCCTGCTGATCGCCGGGTTCAATCCGACGAGGATCGAGACCGCAAGTCGGCACCTCATGTTGGGGCGCGTGACGCTGCTTGACCTCATCAGCCAGGCGATCGCAGTGGCGGCCATGGTTGCGGCGGCTCTGGCGATGAAGTCGGTGTGGGCCCTCGTGATCGGCGGCATCGTTGGCGCCCTCGCCAAGCTCACGCTGACGACGCTGTTCCTGCCTGGCAAGATCAACCGCTTTCGCTGGGAGCCGGCGGCGGGCCGGGAGCTGGTCGGCTTCGGCAAGTGGATCTTCCTCAGCACGGTGTTCGGATTTGTGATCGCGCAGGGCGACCGGGTCATTCTTGGAAAGTACTTGTCGCTCGAATGGCTTGGCATCTACAATATTGGATACTTCCTGGCGAGCGCGCCTCTGCTGCTCGGCGGCGCCGTGATCGGCAGGGTCATGATCCCGCTCTATCGCCACAGCGAGGTGGCCCCGGCGACGACCCTCGCCAAGACCCGAGCCATGCGACGCATGCTGACCGGCGTGCTGCTCGTCGCATTGCTCGGGATGGCCGCCTCAGGCATCCCGCTGGTCGAGGCGCTCTATGACCCGCGCTATGCGGCGGCCGGACCGGTGGTGATATTGATCGCCTGCATCCAGATCCCGCACGTGATCGGCATGACCTACGACCAGGCCGCCCTGGCGGCGGGCGACTCGCGCCGCTTCTGCTACGTCTTGTCCGCCAAGGCCGTGCTGTTCCTGGCGCTCTTTCTCGTCGGCGCCGAGACCGGAGGCCTTGTCGGCGCGCTCCTCGGCCAAGGACTGGCGTTGCTGCTGTCATATCCGTTGATCGTCTGGCTGGCGCGGCAGTACGGCCAGTGGGACCCGCTCCACGACATCGCCTACGCCGCTGCGAGCTTCACCTGTGCGAGCGCGATCATCTGGGCCAACTGGGAGGCGATCTGTGCGCTCTCCGCGGCGATCGAGGTGCGCTGACCTGGGCTAGCGCCCGCGGCCAGCGTAGCCGTAGGGCTCGGTAGCCGCGTCCTCGCTGTCATTCAGAACCACGCCGAGTATCGGTGTCTGGCCATCGAACAGACGCTCGCACCGGCGAATATCCTCAGCTTTGGTGAGGCCGCCGCGGGCGATCAGCAGCACCGCGTCAATCTCGGAGGCGAACGCCAGCACGTCGTCGCAGGCATTGACCGGCGGCATGTCATAGATGGCGACGTCGACCTGCAGACCCGATTGAGCGCGGGCAAGCGCCTCGGCGGTCGCAGGGTCCTGGAGCAGCTCCGCCGCGTCCGGCTCGGACCTGTCGTTCAGGCCGACAGCGAGACTGTTCCCGATCCGCACGAAGTGCTCCTCGAGGGGCTTGTGGCCGGCGAGGACGTCGCGCAGCGCGCCCACCCCGTCCATCCCGAGGAGCTTGGCGAGGCTCGGGATCCGAAGGTCGAGATCAATCAGCGCCGTGCGGCAGCCGGGCACGCGCGCCAGGCTGAGCGCGAGGTTCGCTGCGATGAAGGTCTTGCCGCACGCCGCGGAGGGCGACGTCACGGCGAGACGCCGCCAGCCCCGCTCCTTCAGTGCGCGGAGCGTTCGTGTGCGCAGCAGGTCGAAGTCCCATGCGGCAGGATCGTTGCGTCCCGCCGCCACCACCCTTCCACGCGCGAGATGAACGGGATCAAGGCGCCCAACGCGAAGCGCATCCCAGGCCTGTGATCCCACCTGTGGCGTCTGGTCGGGCTCGGCGAGCCTTGCCAGGCCGCCTGCCGATTTGCCCGCCGATGTCGCACCCCCAAACACTCCAGTCCCCCCTTTGATCGCGTATCGACTAGGCCGGCTGCACCGGACACGCATCGGCGCAGACCCACGACGCTCGCCGCGGATTGCCCCTTCCGAGCCTTAGTGAACTAAACATGCTGCTCAGTGGTTAATTTTAACTCTGATGCCGATGGATTTTTGCGGCCATTTCTGGCGATATCAGAAGAACGCTGTGGGTTCGTTACTTGAACGAGGAGTGCCAATAATGGTTAACGATTTTACTTTGCCGTTCTCGTGCGGAGAAATTAAGGTAAACAAGGCGGACAGAAGCAATCTCTTGGACGAGGTCCGGTCGCGGTTCCGCCGGGGCGAAGGCTTCGCGATCGCAACGCTGAACCTCGACCATATGGTCAAGCTTGCGCAATCGCCGGACTTCCACGCCGCATACCAGCAGCATGACCTTGTCGTCGCGGACGGCAACCCGATCGTCTGGCTGTCGCGCCTGGCCGGCCAACCAGTCTCTCTGGTCGCCGGTTCCGACCTTGTCGACCCGCTCGCGGCGCTTGCCTCCGCTGAAGGCAAGTCGGTCATGTTGTTTGGCGCGACCGAAGAGACGCTCGCCCTCGCTGCGGCCGAGCTGTCCGCACGGCATCCGGACCTGGCGATCGTTGGTTGCCTGTCGCCGAGCAGGAACTTCGACCCATACGGTCTGGAGGCCGACCGACTGATCGAGGCGATGCGCCGCTCGGGAGCAGCGCTGACATTCATCGCGCTCGGCGCGCCCAAGCAGGAGATCTTCGCTGCGCGGTGCCGCGACCTGATCCCCGGGATGGGTTTCGCGTCGGTCGGGGCCGGAATCGACTTCATCGCGAAAAAACAGCGGCGTGCGCCGATCTGGATGCGCCGGCTCGCAATAGAATGGCTGTGGCGCCTCGCGCACGAACCCCGGCGCCTGACCCGCCGCTATGCGCTGTGCGCAGCTGCCTTTCCAGGTCTGGCGCTCGGCGTGCTCGCTTATGGCTGGTCCAACAGCAGCATCGACGCGTCTCACGGCGCGCCTGCGGGAACCCCGGCCGAGTAGGCATTCAGGAACCCAGGCCGAGCCGAGCCAGAACCTGCGCCAGGCGCAATGAGGCGTCGTGTATCACCACCGGCAGCGCGAAGCTGCCTACGAGTGGCGGAGCCGCTATCGTGAGGACACCCACGAGAACCGCCGCCGCGGTGGCGATCTTCATCCATCGGCGGCGAACGTCCCAGGTCGTCGTGACGTGCGGGATGCTCACCACCGGTCGAATGCCGAGCTGACGCTCCATCTGGGCCGAGGATCGCAGGACCGGTCGCAGGAACTCGAGTAGCGTCGCAAGCGCCACGGCGAGTGCGGCGCTGGCCCCGCCGCCGAGGATGACGATCTTCTTGCGGTCTGGGCCGACCGCTTCGGTGGGAACCAACGCCTTCTCGACGATCTCGAACCGCTCGGCCTGCTCGCTCGCCTCGAGTTGCGCCCCGGTGCGGGCCTCGGCAAGTCTGCGCGCAGCGACCGAATGCTGCTCCTGCAGTTCGACGAGGTCGCGGTTGTAGGCGGCGAGGCGGGCCTCGACCTCCGGGGTTCCGCGGATCGCAGCATCCAGCGCGACACGGCGTTCCTGCAGACCAGCCCGCTGCGCCTCGAGCACGCTGATCTGCTCCGCGATCTGGGCGATGCGCGTCCGCATCGCGGCGCGCGCCCCGGCCGACTCGCCTTCGGTCGGGGCAGCGTCGACTTGCGCCCGCTCGGCGGCGACCACGTCGGCCAGGGCATCGACACGCCGTTCGAGCTGGCCTATCTCCGGGTGGCGGGCGCCGAGCAGCCGGCGACGCTGGGCGAGTTGCAGCTCAAGCTGACGCAGCTCCGTTTCGGCGACGCTCATCTCCTGCGGGCTCGTCGCAGCGCTCGCCGCCTCGACCGAGAGCACGCCCTGTTCGTTCTGCAGATCGCTGATCTGGCGCACGATATCCAGCTCGCTGAGCTGCAGGCGCGCCAGCTCTTCGCGCCGGTAGTCCTGGCCATCCGGCAGCAACTCGTCGTGCCCCACCTTGTAGGTGGCGATCTGGCCCTCGAGCGCCAGGATCTCGTCGACCAGCCGGTCAACTTCGCGATCGAAATACTGCAGCGTCTCGCGCGCCCGGTCGTTGCGCACCTGTGCGTTCTGCGCAAGGGCGAGGGCGGCGAACTCGTTCGCCAGCGCCGCCGCCTCGCGGGGGTTCGTCGACTCGACGGTGATCGTGAACGCAAAGATGCCGGCTTCGTTGCCCCAGGATTGCCCGGGGTTCACGCCCGAGATGCTCTCGATCCGCGTCGCGGCGCGGACCAGCTGGATCTTGCGATCGAGCGGCAGATCGGGCGCGTCGGCGAACAGATCCAGCCTTGCGATGATCGCGATCAGATTGTCCCGCGCCATCAGCCGCTCCTCGACCAACTGGAGACGCTGAGATGTGGTGAGGTTGACCGTCGAACGCGCGAGCTCGTCCGGGATCTGCTGGCGCTCGACCAGAACCCGGGTCGAGGTCCTGTACATGGACGGTTGTCGCGATGCGTAGTGGATCGACGCTCCGAGACCGATCGCGGTGACCAGGACGAGCAGCGGCAACCGGCGTCGGAACGCCGCCGCCATCTCGCCGATCGAAATGCTCTGTTCCATCGGAGCCTGCTCCGCCCTTGAGACACGGTGTGCGCCGCCGTTTCACCGGCGTTGTTCTCGGGCAATCTGGCGTGATTGGGATAAGCGTTCGTTAATCCGGCCGAGGATCAGCCCCGTCGGGCGCGCTGGGGCGGCAGGTCCCCGGTCCGCTCGATCGTCGCGATCGCCAGCAGGTGCGACCCGGCCTGGCCGACGCGCCCGGCGACGACGCCGATCGCCGCGCCCGGAGATCGAAGCGCGACGCGAAACTCGTCGCCGCGCCTCCCGTCGGGATCGATCTCGACGTCCTGGAAGTCGAGCACCGTCCGGGTTGCCGGATACTGGCACTTGTAGACCGCTTCCTTGGCGCTGAAGACCATCCGGGCGAGGCGGCCGGCCGCCTCGCGCCCCGAGCGCTCGACCCATCGCCGCTCGTCCGCCGTGAGGATGGCGTCCCAGAGCGACAGCGGCAGCGGCTCGTCGGGCTCGATGTCGAGCCCGATTCCGGCGAGCCGTCCGGTCCGGCACACCGCCGCTATGCAACTGCTCGGGCTATGCGAGATGCTGCCGATCAGGCCGGGGGGCCAGACGGGCGCGCGGTCGGGTCCATGCGGGATCGCGGCAGGCGCCGCCCCCAGTTCTCCAAGCGCCGCGCGGGCCGCGCGCCGGCCCGCGGCGAACTCCCGCCGTCGTCGCGCGACCATCGTCTCGGCCGCCGCGGCCTCGGTCGGCGCAAGTCCGGTCGCCGGCAAGCGCGGATCGTCGGCGGCCACCGCGACGTCCGCTCCGAAGAGCGCCCGGGCCAGACACGCGATCTGTCCCGATGCGACCTCGGACCGGGACGCGCTCAAGCGGATCCGCCGGACCCGCCCGCGCGCATCGCGCGCCGGCGTGACATGGCGTCGGTTCGCGCGCGGGCGCGCTCGGAGGCGTCTGCAGTTGCGGGAGCGTCGCCGGCCGGCGACCCGGGCCGGGGTTCGAGATGCGCGGCGAGCGCGGCCAGGGTCGGGAAGCGGAAGATGTCGGTGATCGTGACGCGGCCGGGCCCGATGGCGGCGGCGATCTCGCGATGCGCCTGCACCGCCAGCAGCGAGTGCCCGCCAAGCGCGAAGAAGCTGTCCGAGGGCTTGACGCGGTCCACCCCCAGGACGCGCGACCAGATCGAGGCGATCGTGCCCTCGATCCCCGCCGCCGGCGACGGCGCCTCCGGCGCGCCGCCCGCCGGCTGGGAGCGGGCGGCCGGCGCCGGCAGCGCCTTGCGATCGACCTTCTTGTTCGGCGTGAGGGGGAACGCGTCGACCCTGACGATCCGAGCCGGCGTCATGTGCGCCGGCAGGCGCTCGCCCAGCAGGTCGCGCAGACGCTGCTCGGCGAGGTCCGGCGCTCCGGTCACATAGGCCACGAGCCGCAGGTCGCCGGGAGCGTCCTCGCGCGCGAGCACAACGGCCTGGCGCACGCCCGGCAGGGTCTCGAGAACAGCCTCGATCTCGCCCAGCTCGATGCGGTGACCGCGGATCTTGACCTGGTGGTCCGCCCGCCCGAGGAAGTCGATCCGGCCGTCCTCGCGCCGGCGCACGAGGTCGCCGGTATTGTACATGCGCGGCGACCCAGCTTGGCCGTCAGGCTCGGCGAAGGGGTCGGGCCGGAAGCGCTCCGCGGTGAGGTCCTCGCGGCGCCAGTACCCGCGCGCGACCCCCGCCCCGCCGATCCAGAGTTCGCCCGGCGCCCCGATCGGCGCAGGCTGCAGCGCGGCGTCGAGGACGTAGAGCGCGGTGTTGGCGATCGGCGCGCCAATGTCCACGACGCCATCGACCGGCTCGGCCCGCGCGCTCGAGGACCAGATCGTGGTCTCGGTCGGCCCGTACATGTTGTCGATCCGCGCCTGCGTGACGCGCCGGCACTCGGCGACCAGCGCGCCCGGCAGCGCCTCGCCGCCGATCAGCAGCCGGCGAACGCGGCCGAGCGCATGGCGCGCGTCGTCGTTCATCATGAACATCCGCGCCATGGACGGCGTGCACTGCAGATGCGTGACCCCGTGCCGCAGGATCTGCGCCGCGATCGAGAAATCGTCCGGCGCCGCCTCGGTCGGCGCGTTGGCGCGCTTCAGCACCTCGGCCAGCGGGACGAGCCCGGCCAGCACCTGCGCGGTCGGTATCCCGTAGTCGATCAGGCAGGCGATCTCGTCGACGCCGATGCGCCGCAGCCGCTCGACGCGCGCGACGCATTCCTCGACGGTCCCGAACAGCCCCGAGTCCTCGAAGTAGCGCTGGAAGGCGAAGTCGAGGATCGCGTCGAGCTCGTCCTCCCCGAGCGACTGCAGGTCGATCTGCATCGGATTGCTGACGCCCGCGGGCTTCTTGAAGGCCGGGAAGGCCCAGGCGTACTGCTTGATCAGCGCCGCGGCGCTGCGCAGGTAGTCCTTCATCGGCTCGCGCGCGACCTCGCGCGCGGTCTCGCGGTCGGACCCGACATAGCTGTGGAGCATCAGCGTGACCTTGTGGTCCGCCGGATCGTGCCCGGCCGCCCGCAGCGCGCCGTGGTAGATGACGATCTTGTCCGCCACCTCCTCGACGCTCTGTCCGAGCAGGTGCGTCAGCACGTTGGCGCCGATCGCGCCGGCCTCGCGCCAGGTGTCGGGATTGCCCGCGGTCGTGACCCAGATCGGCAGCTCCTTCGACACCGGGCGCGGCTGGGTGACGACCGCAAACGGGGCGCCGTCCCGGGTCGGAAACGCGACGGCCTCGCCGCGCCACAGCCGCCGCAGCGCGTCGATCGCCTCCATCATCGCGCGCTTGTTGTCGGGCGGCGCGTTCTCGGGACGCAGCACGAAGTCGTCGGGCTGCCAGCCGGACGCGATGGCGAGCGCTGCGCGGCCATCGGTCAGATTGTCGATGACCGCCCATTCCTCGGCGATCCGCGCGGTGTGGTGCAGCGGCGCGACGCAGGAGCCGGCGCGCACGCTGAGGTTCCGCGTGACTGCGGCGACGGCGGCGCCGGTCACCGACGGGTTCGGGTACGGCCCGCCGAAGGCGTGGAAGTGGCGCTCGGGGGTCCAGACAGCGCAGAAGCCGTTGCGGTCGGCGAACTTGGCGCCTTCGAGCAGCAGCTCGTACTTGCGTGATCCGACGCCGTCGTCATTGCCCCAGTAGAACAGGCTGAAGTCGATCGGCCTCTCGCTGATCCGCAATTGTCCCGAGGAGACGAGCGCGCGGTTCTCGTCGCCCGAGAGCACGACCTTGAAGCCGCGCGCCAGCGTCCAGAACAGCTCCAGCACCGAGATGTCGAACGACAGGCTCGTCACCGCGAACCACACGCCCGGCTCCACGCCGAGGCGCTCGTCCATGCCGGCGAAGAAATTGCAGAGGTTCCGATGCCCGATCATCACCCCCTTGGGTCGGCCCGTCGAGCCGGAGGTGAAGATCATGTAGGCGAGGTTCTCGGACCTGACCGCGCTCTCGACAGGGCCGGCCGGCGCGTCGTCGATTCGCGGGTCGCGGTCGATGACGAGCGTCTGCGCCGCGTTGGCCGGCAACGCGGCGGCGATGTCCGAGCGCGTCACAATCACCGGGGCGGCGCTGTCCGCGATGTAGAGCGCGATGCGATCGGCCGGATAGGACGGGTCGAGCGGGACATAGGCGCCGCCCGCCTTCTGGATCGCGAGGGCCCCGATGACAAGTTCGAGCGAGCGCGGAACATGCAGGCCGACCAGCACGTCCGGCCCGACGCCCATCCCCTTCAGGACATGCGCCACTCGGTTGGCCCGGGCGTCGAGCTCGGCATAGCTCAGCTCGTCGGCTTCGAAGGACAGCGCGATCGCATCGGGCGTCCGTGCGGCCTGCGCCTCGAACTGCTGATGAGCGCAGCTCGTCCAGTCCACGCGCGTCCGGGTGTCGTTCCATTCCCGCAGCGTCAGCTCGCGTTCGCCCGCGCCCATCGCCGGCAGAAGCTCGACGGGCCTCGCGTCGCCGCCCAAACCGCCCGCCGCCTCCAGCATTGCCGCGAGGCCTTCGGCCATCCGCGCCGCCGCCGCAGCGGACAGCCGGTTGGCGTCGTAGCTCAGCGCGACGCTCGCTCCGGCCAGGACGGTCACGCAGGCGCCTTCGATCGGGTCGGCGTCAGGCCCGAGCGCCACCCCGACCTGCGGGGTCTGCAGGTCGGCGAGCGCGGGATCGCGCGCGGGAAGGTCGACCGCAAAGCCGACATGGGCGCGGGCCGCCGCAAGCTCGGCCGCCATCGCCTCGGCCGCGGCGGCGAAGGGCGCGCGGACTTGCGGCGCCTTGTGGCGGATCGGCGTCCAGTCCGCGACATAGCCTGGCGCCGTCCCGCAGGCGTCGGCCAGGACCACGTCGCGGAACGCGAGGTCGAACTCCGCCCGGCCGGACAGACGCGCCGCCCAGGCGCCGACCGCCGCGACGAACCGGTCGTCGGTCAACCCGTCCGGCCGGTGCAGGTCGATCTGGTGGAACGCCGGCGGCTGGCCTGTCGCGCTCGCCTGCGGCAACTCCGCCGGGTCCAGGTCGCGCAGGCGCCGGCGCCAGTACGCATCATGCGGCGCAAGGGCCGCCATGCCTCGGGTCAGGTCCTCGGCCGCCGCGCGGTCGAGCGACGGGAGAACGTCGCCGATGGCCGCGAGACCGCCGGGCTCGACGGGCTGCCCGCGCAGGTCGCTGAGCGCGGTCAGCCGGATCGCCCGCGACCCGGTTGCGACGACGAGGCCGTCCGCGCCGGCTTCCAGCACGGCGCCGGGGATCGCGGCCCCCGGGCGATCGGCGACGGACGCCGCGCGGACGAGCACGATCCGGCCGCCGGCCGCGATCTTGGCCGCCGACAGCGGATTCCAGTAGGCGCCGTGGTCCAGGCCGCGGACGAGGGCGACGAGATCCTCGGCGTCTCGGCGGAAGTCGAGCCGGGCGGCCGCCTCCGGGCGCAGGTCGCGGCCGAAATAGGTGCGCCCGGACAGATCCTGCGGGCTCCGCCGCGGCTCTCCCGCCTCGAGCGCGGCGCAGAGATCGGCGAAGCTGTCGATCGCCGCGGCGTAGCATCGGGCGTTCAGCGTCAGCGCTGTGTCGTCCGGCGAAACGGCGAACTCGCGCCGCTCGAGAACGTCGCCCTCGTCGACGCCGCCCTCGATCACGTGCCAGCTGACGCCATGCGACATCTCTCGGTTGATCAGGGCCCAGACCGGGGCGTTCAGTCCCGCGTAGCGCGGCAGCGGCCCGTCGTGGAAATTCACGGCGCCCCTCGACGGCAGCGCCAGCAGGGCGTCGGGCAGCACGGCGAGGTTGGCGATGCTGAAGAGCCAGTCGAAGGGCGTGTCCGCCAGCCGCGCAGCGAGGTCCGGACCTGGCCGCTCGCAGCGCAGCCCCTGCCCCGCCGCCCACCCCGACACGTCCGGGTTGCGCGTGACGACGGCGCGTATCGCATGTCCCCGGTCGATGAGGATCTGCGCGCACTGCACAAGGAGCGATTCGTTGCCGATGACGACGCAGGAAAACGTGCTCATTCCAATCTCCAGTGCGGCCCGGCGGCCGATGGTTGGGGGTCAGCGGCCTGCGCCGCGCGGAATCGCGGCCGGCTCGGCGTGGTCTTTCGGCTCCGGTCGGCGCAATCCCCGCGCCGCCGTCTGCGCCGCGTGCGTGAGCAGATCGCGCAGGAAGTGCGGCGGATCGGCGGGGGCCTTGCGCTGCACCAGACGGCGCGCGCGCCAGATCATCCCGCCGAGCGTGTGCGCCGCGGTCGCGGCGGCGGCATAGGCGGCCCCGTGGTTCTTCGCGAAGTAGCGCTGGCGCGAATCGAACCAGTAGCGCGGCGTGCGCCGCCAGCCCTTCGCGCCGCTCGAGACCGAGCCGTCATGCGTGACCTCGCTCTCGCGTACGTAGATCGTGGGCCAGCCGGCCAGCCCGGCCCGCCGGCAGAGGTCCGTCTCCTCGAAGTAGAGGAAGAATTCCTCGTCGAAGAGACCGATCTGGTCGAGCACGCTCCGGCGCATCATCAGGCTCGCCCCGGCCAGCCAGTCGACCCGGCAGGTTTCCGCCGGGATCGGGCGCGCGACCACGCGGCCCGACAGAAGCCGCGTCACGAGGCCGAGCCGCGCCGAGCCCTCGAACTCGCTCCAGATCGTCGGGAAGCGGAACGCGGTCTGGTGCGGCTCGCCGTCGGGGCCGTGGATGTAGCTGCCGACGAAGCCGACGGTCGGATCGCGCTCCAGCGCCTCGACAAGCCGCCGGATCGCGCCCGGGTCCGGCCGGGCGTCCGGGTTCAGGACATAGACGTAGTCCGGGGCCGCCCCGCCCTTCAGGCCGGCGCGGATCGCGAGGTTGTTGCCGGCCCCGTAGCCGCCGTTGCGCGGCGATCGGATCAGGCGCACCCGCGCAGGGTCCCAACCGGCCGCGGCGACCGCCTCCGAAATGAACTCGAACGACCCGTCCTGCGAGTCGTTGTCGACGACCTGGATCTCTCCGGAGATGCCCTCCATCTCGCGCAGAGCCGCCTCCGCGGCCTGCATCGTCAGGTCGGGCGTGCGATAGTTGAGGATGATGGTCTGGACGGTCGGGCCCGGCATCGGCGCTACTCCGCAGCTGTGGCGAGCGACAACCGCTCATCAGAGCCGGCGGCCTCGGCCGCTTCGGCCGCCTCGATGCAGCGGCGCAGTCGCGCCGCCATCACGCGGACGTTCGGCTCGAGAACCATCGAATCGTGGTCGCCCGGCACCTCGATCACCTCGAGCCCCGGCGCCCAGGGCGACCAGCCGTTGTCGGCGAACACATACTCGCGCTCGGAGTCGACGAACTGGCCCTTCGCCCCCTTCCACCTCCGGTCGAGCGCCGGGCGCAGCAGCGCCAGCCTGCCGCCCCAGGGTTGCAGATCGTATTGCGGCAATGCGGCGCGGAACGCCGCCTCGATCGCCTCGTTGTGGAAACTGTGCTCCGCCGCCTCGGTCGTCGGTCCGTCGAAGCGCGCGCGCGCCCGGTCGAGCTCCCACCGCGCGCGCTGGCGCGCCCAGTCGAGGAAGAAGCCCGGACCCCGCTCGCGGATCTCCTGCGCCTTGATCAGCGCCCGGTCGAGCCGGGTCAGGCGCGGGCGCATCGGGATCGGCGTGTCCAGCATCGCGACCAGCGCGACGCGCTCGCCCTCGGCCTCCAGCTGCCGCGCCATCTCGTAGGCGGCGATGCCGCCGCCCGAGAACCCGCCCAGCAGGTAGGGTCCATGGGGCTGAACCTGGCGCAGCTCGGCGATATAGTCCGCCGCGGCCTCCTCGAAGGTCGCGTGGGGCGCCGCGTCGCCGTAGAGCCCCCGCGCCTGGATCCCATAGAACCGCCGGTCGGCGCCGATCAGATGGGCGAGATGGCGCAGGTTGAGCACGTTGCCGAACATGCCGGCCACGAGGAAGAACGGCGTCCTGCGCCCGCCCTCGCCCTCATGCATGGCGACGAGATGGGTGAAACGCCGCACGGGGGTCGCGGGCGCAGCCGCGGCGCCGTCCTCGGCAGGCGCGTCGCGCGAACCGATGCGCTCGGAGATCAGCGCTGCGCATCTCTCGATCGTCGGCGCCTCGAAGAGGACCGAGATCGGGAAGTCCAACCGGAACGCTTTCCTGATCATCACGAACAGGCGCACCGCGATCAGGGAATGGCCGCCGAGATCGAAGAAGCTGTCCTCGACCCCGACCCGGCTGACGCCCAGCAACTCCTGCCAGAACCCCGCCAGCATGCGCTCGACGTCGTTGCGCGGCTCGACATAGGCGCTGTCGAGTTCGGGGCGCTCGAACGCCTGGCCGCCGGCGGCCTGAACGGTCGTCTGTCCGGCCTCGGCGACCAGAGCCTCGAGATCGAGCGAGGACACCACGATCTGCGGCTGCCCGGCCGCGATCGCGCGGGCAAAGGCCTCGGCGCCCTCCTCGGGCCGGATGCCGAGCTCGTAGGCGCGCACCAGCCGCTCCTCCGCCGGCGACAGCGGCGTCTCGGCCCCGCGCCCGGCGTCGGCGAACTCGAGCTCCCCGGGGCCGGGGCGCCGCGTCTGCGCCAGATCGGCCGGCCCGTCCAGGCGGCGGATCGAGAAGCCCTCGATCTCCACCAGGACCGCGCCTTGGGGGTCGCAGATCGTCACGTCGAACTCGGCGAAGGGACCCTCCGCGCTGTTCGGTCGCGCGTTGCGGACCCAGCTGCGCACCTCCCGCGGCAGCGTCCCGAGCACCCGTATCCTGTGGTACGAGACGGGCACCCAGAGATGGGTCGGCTCGTACCCCGCGATCAGCTCCATCGCCCAACCCGTCGCGAGATCGAGCAGCGCCGGGTGCAGCTCGAACCCGTGCGCCAGGTCGCCCGCAAATGCAGTCGGCAGGACCAGCGTCGCGAGGCCCTCCTCGTTGCCGAGCGCGAGGTCGCGCAGCACCCGCCAGCGTGGGCCGAAGCGCAGATGCGCCTCCTGCGGCGAACGCAGCGCCGCCGCTCCCTCGGCCTTGCGCCGGCGGCCGCAGCGGCCCTCGATGGCGGCAAGGTCGACGCGCCCGCCCCTGGCGGCGGGCGCCATCACGACGCTCGCCTGCGCGTTCAGCTCGAACGCGTCGCGGCCCTCGGCCACGCAGCCGCCGCCGACCGTGAAGTCATAGCCCTCCGGGCTGCGCGCAAGACGCACGCGGATGTCCCGGGGCCTGCCCTCGTCCACCTTGAGCGAGCGCAGGAAGTAGAGGTCGCGGATCTCGAACGCCCCGCTTTCGCCATGCGCGCGCAGGGCCTCGGCGGCGAGCTCGATGAAGCCGGTGCCCGGCACGATCGCGTCGCCCGCGCCGGTGCGGTGCTCGTCGAGCAGCCAGTGGGTATCGACCGCAAGCCGCGCGGTGAACATCCGGTTGCCGACCTCGTCGAATGTCGCGCCGTCGAGCAGCGGCGCGTCCGTGGGCTCGACCGGGGCCTGCGGCGTCTGGCCGGTGCGCGCCGCGATCGCCTGGGCCGCCATGCCGCGTTCGTTCCAGATCCCCCAGTCGAGCGCGATCACCCGCGTCCTGCCGCCAGCCCGGCTGCGCGCGTAGGCGTTGAGGTATTCGTTCGCCGCCACGTAGTCCACCTGCCCGGCCGGCCCGGTCACGGTGCTGGTCGAGGAGAACAGCGCCAGCCAGTCCAGCGCGCCGTCCGGGAACAGCTCGTCGAGCACCTGCGCGCCGTGGATCTTCGGCGTGAAGACGTCCTCGATCTCGGCGACGCTCTTCGTGAGCAGCGGCGCGTCGTGGACCTCGCCGGCGGCGTGGATCACTGCGTCGACCCCGCCGAACCGCTCCGTCGCCAGCCCGACGGCGGCGCGCATGTCCTCGAGGTTCGACACGTCGGCCACGGCGGTCAGCACCTCGGCGCCGAGCGACTCCAGCCGCTGCAAGGCCCGGATCCGGCGCGAGGCGGCGTCGAACGGGCCATGCCCGCGCAGGTGATCGTCCCATCGGCTCCGCGGCGGCAGGTCGGTCCGTCCGATCAGCACGATCCGCGCCCGGCTCTCGCGCGCCAGCGCCTCCGCGATGGTCAGACCTATCC
>ERZ761602.3232-NODE-3232-length-23471-cov-3.861462_pt1 | contig 23471 bp, 23 predicted proteins | sample MGYA00512165_ERZ761602 | MGnify/ENA primary metagenome ERZ761602 (study PRJEB28899, sample SAMN02445085) | bioreactor sludge metagenome | biome: EBPR sludge; isolation source: Thorneside wastewater treatment plant | place: Australia: Brisbane, Thorneside...
GCCCCCGGCGCCGGACGCTCGACCAGCAGCTCTTCCGGCTCCTCGAGCTCGTCCACCAATTGGTCCGGCGGCGGCGGCGGCTTCGGCGGCGGCGGCGCAAGCTCGTCTTGGTAGCCCGCTACGACATCGGGGCCATCAACGATGAGGCACCAGCACGAACCGAAGGATGATGAGCGCCGCGCCCCACAACGTGCCCAGGCTGCCCAGCACGATGCCGGTCCACGCGCGTCCTTGGCCACCGAGCTCCGGCTTCTTCAGCGCCATGAAGCCCGTGATGATGGCCGGGACCCCCAGCAGCGGGCCCATGCAAAAGAACGCGCCGATCCCCAGGTATCCCGAGACGAACGCGAGCCCGTTGCGCACGTTCACGGGCACGATGAGCCCGACGGCCTGCATCTCTGGCGACGGCTGCTCGTGCAGCGGCGGATACCCCGTCGGATGGTGCACGGGGGCCTGATACGGGTTCGGAGCTTGACCGGACGGCGGGCCCCAGCCCGGCGGTTGTTGCATGGCGTGAGTCAAGCTACGCGTGGGCCAGCACCGGGCGCAACCGTGTGCGCGCTCACAACACGAGCGGGCCCGGCTGAACGGGCTCGATGACGGCGTTGTAGTCGCCGAAGGTGTCGCCCGCGATACCGAACGCGTTCGTCATGGTGACGGCGAGGTTGTGGTTGCCCGGCTGCGAGTCATCGCCGTAGGGGTTGGTCGGGTTGGTGGCGTAGTTGACGTGACGGCCGAGCGTGGCGCCGCCTGCGTTGCCGGCCATGACGACGGCGAAGTTGTCCGACGAGTGGCCGCCGCCGTGGCCGAAGTCGCAGGCCCAAAGCACCATCGTGTTGTCGAGGGCGGTGCCCTCGCCCTCGTCGATCTGATCGAGCTTCTGCAAGAGCCGCGCGAACAGCGCGCCGTACCACGCGTTGATCGCGGTGAAGGCGGCGCGCGCGGTGGCGAGCCCCTGATCCGACGCGCGATGCCAGGCGCCGTGGTAGTTCTCGCCCGCGAACGTCTCGGCGAGGTTCGGGTGGCTCACGTGGCCCCACGCGTTCTCTTCGAGGTCGTGGACGCGGAACGTGCCGACGTCGAAGACGTTGCAGGCGATTGCGTAGGCCAGGATGTCGATCTGCGCCTCGGCGGAGCCGCGGTGATCGAGGCCGGTCAGCGGCACGTCGAGGCCGTCGGCGCACGCCACCGGCACCGGGCCCGTGCCGCCGCCGCCGAGCGACTGCTCGACCTCACGTATACGCTCGGCGTGCGCCTCGAGCCGGGCTCGGTCGGTCGCGGAGACGCGACCTTGCAGGCGATTGAAGTCTTGGAGGACGCCGTCGAGCACGCTGCGGCGCCGGAGGCTGAGGTAATCGACGCTCGGAGGCGGCGCCATACCATCGGGCGGCCCGTTCGGGAACACGGTGTCGAACGCGAGCTGCGGCTTGATGATCGACGGGATCTGCTCGTTGTCACCGGACCAGAAGACGCGCTCGTGCTCTTCGCTCAAACCGTTCGAGTCGGGGTTCGTGCTGTTCGTCGAGATCGCGAGATCCAACCGGCGAGCGAGCCCGCCGTCTTGCATGTGCCGCGCGATGACGTGCTCGACCGAGGGCGTGGTGCCATGGGTGATGCCGTATTGGTCGGCCACGAGGGGCGTGCACGTGAAGAGCGACGGCGTCCCCGAGTGGCCTCCCTCGGTCTTCATGTTGAGGCCGGTGATCACGAGCGACTTCTCCACCAACCCCGCGTCGGCGATGGGCTGCAAGATTGGGCCCATGCTCATGTTCGAGCCGGGAACGAACGCCTCCATGATGAGCCCGTGGCCGTGAAAGAACGTGATGAGCCGGCGCGGCATGCCGGCTTGAGGCGTCCACGCGTAGCTCGGCTTGGGCTGGGTCAACGACTCCAAGAACGGGAGCGCCAGCGCGCCAGCGCCGCCCAACAAGAAACGTCGTCGCCCGCGGCTCCTGACGAGGTGGTCGGGTCGGTGGCCCATGTCAGAAGTCCTCGCGGTGGGTGAGAAGGGGGGAGGCCGCGACCTCCAAGAGCAGCGCGCGGATCGACACTGGACCATGTTCGGCCACCCGCTCCACCTCGACCAGCGCGTCGCCGGTCGGGTGATGGCCCGTCGACCACTCGACCCAGCGCGACGCGTAGCAGGCCTGCGCCTGCGGCATCGAGGCGAGCGTGGAGACGAGCTCTGCCGACGACGCGTAGCTGACGGCCTCGGGCACGATGCCGACCGCCAGCTCGCCGGACGGATCGATCGCAACCCCGTCGGGGTAGCTCTGCCGATAGGCCCCGATCGCGTCGAACACCTCGAACGAGATCCCGATCGGGTCGATGGTGTCGTGGCAGGCCGAGCACTTGGCCTTCGACGCGCGATCCTGGACGGCGACCATCTTTCCCGACGTCGCGTCCGGTGGGATCGGGACGATCTCGTCGGCGATGTCGGCGGGCACCTCGAGCTTCTTGCAGAGGAACTTCTCGATCACGGCGACGCCGCGGTGCACCAGCGCCGACTCGCCCTGCCCGGCCGTGTTCGCGAGGAACAGCGGGCGACCGAGGATGCCCGCGCGATCCTCGAGCGGGCGCAGAACCCAGTCGTCGGGCCCGGACGCCGACGCCGATAGCCCGAACAACGTCTCGAGGCGCGTGTTCACGAACGTGTCGCGGCCGGCCAAGAGGTCTTGCACCGAGCCTTGCGACACCGCGCGGCCCACGAACATGTCGAACTCGCGATCCATGTCTGCCGCCAGCGCCGGATCGAAGCTCGGGTAGATCGACGCGTTCTTGCTGAGGCTGGTGGCGGCGTCGACGTGCAGCCACTCGCGATGAAACCTCGCGATGACGACCTCGGCCCGGGGGTCGTCCAAGAGTCGCTCGGCCTGGGCCCGAACCTGCTCGGGCGTTCGCAGCTCGTCGCGGTCCGCCGCGTCGCGAAGCGCCGCATCGGGCATCGAGCCCCAGAAGAAGTACGACAGTCGCCCCGCGATCGCGTGCGACGTGAGCTGACGCGAATCGGGGCGCGTCTCGTTCGAGAGGTACCAGTAGTGGGGGCTCTGGAACGCCATCTCCACGACCGCACGAACCCCGTCGGTAGGCTGCTCCGGCTGCACCATCGCGCCCTCGTAGACGGCCTGGAACGTCGCCAGCTCCTCGGCGTCGAGCGGTCGCCGGTAGGTCAGTCGACCGAGGCGCGAGGCAAACTCGCTCACGCATGCATCCCAGACGGGCGTGGGCGTGCACCCCAGCACCGCGGGGGCGTCCGCCACGAAGAGGGCCGACACCGACTCGGCCCACGTCATGATGCTCTGGATCTGGGTCGTGCCGAAGTTGCCCGAGTCGGCGGTGTTCGAGAACGAGTAGCGAACGTCGGGTGGCGGCAGGAGCAGATCGCCGGCCGCGCCGGCGATGCCGACCTCGACGAGGATGTCGTCGAGGGTCTGCTCGACCTCGATGGGCGACAGCCTCCGAAAGTCGGGCGACCCGAGCACGTCGCCCGTCGGCTCGTCGGTCGAACCAGGTTCGCCCCCGTCTCCGATGAGTCCCGTGCAGCCGGACAAGGCAAGCACGACGGCGCCCACATGCCCTCCCCGCAAGACCGAACCGCGAACCCAGGCCAACACCGCCATCCAGCGCCTCCAGCCCGCTGCGCCAAGCAACGGACGAGCCAGCGAAAATTGGCGCTGCGCCGTGGATGCGTCGACGTGACTGCGACGTCGCGGGGCCAGCCGCCCGCCGAGCTGCCCCTCGCGTGTCGCACCGATCTCGTGTTCAGCCGGCGGCGTGCGGCGCCCGCAGGTGCGGCCCCTGCTCGAGCTCACGCTCGCGGTGCCCGTCGAGCAGCTCGCGCACCGCGCGGAGGAGGTCGCTGTTCCGGAACGGCTTTGCGAGAAAGCTCGTGCGGTCGTCGAGGACATCGTCCCCCACGAGGCCCGCCGAGTAGCCCGACATGAGGAGCACCGGGAGCTGCGGCTGCGCTCTCCGTAACCTGCGCGCGAGCTCGACGCCGCTCATCTTCACCATCACGACGTCGGACACCACGAGGTGCATCGGCCCCTGGTGCGTCTCCACCGAGCGCAGCGCGGCCGCGCCGTCCTCGGCCTCGAGCACCGTGTAGCCGTGCGCCCTGAGCTCCTCTGCCACCAGCCCGCGCAGGGTCCGCTCGTCGTCGACCACCAGGATGGTCTCGCTGCCGCCGGCCGGAGCCTGCACCGGCGGCGTGACCATGGCCGCCGCCGCAGGCGCGAGCGGAGCATGGGGGAACAGAACGGAGAAGGCGCTGCCGCTGCCGGGCGTCGTGTCGACGCTGATGTGACCGCCGGCGCTCTCGACGATCGTCCGGCAGATCCACAGGCCGAGCCCGGTCCCGAATTGGGGGTCCTTCGTCGTAAAGAACGGCTCGAAGGCACGCCGTGCGACATCGGGGGGCATCCCCATCCCCGTATCGGCGACGCGGAGCTCGACCCATGCCCCGGGCGCGACGCCTCGCGCGGTCGCCTCTGCGCCGTCGAGCACCACCGGGCTGGTTCGGATCGTCAGCGTCCCACCAGACGGCATCGCGTCGCGGGCGTTGACGGCGAGGTTCATGATGACCTGTTCGAGCTGGCCAGGATCGATCAAGAGGGTGCACCCAGGCGACGTCTCGACGACCATCTCGACCCGACCGCCGACCAACCCGGCCAAGAGCGGATGCAGCACGGCTACGACCTCGTCGATCCGGACGTTCCGAGGCTGCTCGAGCTGGTTCTTCGCGAGGGTGAGGAGCCTGCCCGTGACGTCGCGCGCTCGCCAGGCGACCGAAATGATGTCGTCGAACCGCTTCGCGGCAGGATGCTCGGCCTCGACCGAGCGGCGCCCGACCTCGGCGGTCGAGAGCAGGATCGCGAGCAGGTTGTTGAAATCGTGCGCGACGCCACCGGCGAGCTTGCCGACGAGCTGCATGCGCTGCGCTTCGAGCACCTCACGCTCTAGCGCTCGCCGCTCGGTCTGATCGACGATGATGGAGTGCAGCAGCGTGCGGCCCCCGATCGTCACGGGCCCCGAGTAGACGTCGACGTCGCGGTGCTCGCCCGTCGCGACACGGTGCTGAAACCGGAAATGGAGCCGGCGTTCGGTGCGCGCGCGCTCCATCTCCTCTTCGATGTGCTCGGGCGGCATCGTGTTGATGTCTTGAATCCGTTTCGCGAGCAGCGTCGCGCGGTCCCACCCATAGAACCGGCACGCGGCTGCGTTCGCATCGAGGATGGCGCCGGTCTCGGGCTCGATGACGAGCTTCACCGCGCTGTTGATCTCGAAGACCTCACGGAACCGGCGTTCGCTCTCTTCGAGCGCGGTGAGTAGCTCTTTCTCGTTCATCCGCTTGAGTATCGTTGCTGGTTCGACGATACCCTTCAAGGTGAAGTTGCGCGAGTGGCTGCGCGATTCACGGCGCGACGTCGCGTGCGCAGCGCAAGCCGCTCATGACCAAGCGATAGCGCCCCGGGTGGTGAACCCGGTTGGTCACCCGCAGGCCCTTGGCGGGGTAGTTGAAGGCTCCCCCTCGCAGCACTCGTTCGCACTCGGCGGGGATCGGGTTCGTGCCGGTGAACCCCTCTCGGCCCTGACTGCGCAGCCGGTCCTGCGCGCGACGGATGTCGGCGCAGTCACCCGGTCGACCCTCGCTCGCGGTAGCGCGCGTGTACGCGAGCGGGTCGTAGAGGTCCGCGCACCACTCCCACACGTTGCCGGCCAGATCGAGGTGCCCGAACGGCCCGGCTCCCTTCGCGTGCGTGCCGACGTCTGCCGTGACCGGCGACGAGAACACGCCGTGCTCGGCCGTCGGTGGCTCGTCCCCCCAGGGGTAGGTCCGGCGATCGTCGCCGCGCGCGGCGCGCTCCCACTCGGCTTCGGTCGGGAGCCGCTTGTCGCGGAACCCGCAGTACGCGGCGGCGTCGTCCCACGAGACTCCGCTCACCGGCTGGTTCGGTCCGCGAAACGCGCGATCGTCGTAGCCGTTGCGCGCCGCGTTCTTCGGATCGTGGGGCCGACACTTGCCGGTGGCTACGCACTCACCGTACGCCGCGTTCGTCACCTCGGTGATATCGAGCCAGAACGAGCCGACGCTGACTTCGTGCGCGGGATGCTCATCCGCTTCACCACCCTCGTCGGCGCCCATCGTGAACGTGCCCGCCGGCACGAGCAGCATGCCCTCCGGGGCGGCCTCGGCTTCTGGCGGCTCCGCCGACTCGCTCGTGGCGGCAGACACGGAGACGACCGCCGCCGGCTCGACGACCGATGAGCTCGCGCGCCGAGGTGCGCCCGCTCGTCGCTGTGCTTCCGGCTCGAGCGCGCAGCAACCTCCACAGAGCGAGAGCACGGCGGATACCAGAATCGCCTGGGACGCGCGACCGGGTGGCATCATCGGCTCCGGCACCTATCACTGTCAGCCACCTCGTGGCGAGGGCCAGAGCTGAGCGGGCCGCAAGAGACCGCCTCTTGCGCGGACCGGGCTCGTGCCACCGCTCGTGCCACCGAAGAGCGTGTCGTCTCGCCTCATGTCCGCTTTTGCGACACGCGCTTTACGCGCGCTGTCGGTGGGCGAGCGGCGCCAAAGAGACGATACTCGGGCATGTCCGCCATCAGACGAAACAACGTCCGCGTCTCGGGAGCCGGATCGAAGACGATGATCTTCGCCCACGGCTTCGGCTGCGATCAGAACATGTGGCGGCTGCTGCAGCCCGTCTACGCGACACGCTACCGAACGGTCATCTTCGATCTCACCGGCAGCGGGCAGTCGGATCTCTCCGCGTACGACCCGACGAAGTACGACACGCTCGATGGGTATGCGACGGACGTGCTCGAGATCCTCGATGAGGTCGGTGGGGAGCCCGCGATCTTCGTCGGGCACTCGGTGAGCGCGATGATCGGCATGCTGGCGAACATCCGCGCGCCGCAGAAGTTCGTCGCGCAGATCATGGTCGGCCCGTCGCCCTGCTACATCAACGACGATTCTTACGTGGGGGGCTTCTCGCGCGGCGACATCGAGGGTCTGCTCGACACGCTCGACAGCAACTACCTCGGCTGGTCGAGCAACATGGCGCCCGTGATCATGGGCGCGCCCGACCGGCCCGAGCTCGCGACCGAGCTGACCAACAGTTTCTGCCGAACCGATCCCGACATCGCGAAGCACTTCGCGCGCGTGACCTTCCTCTCCGACCACCGTGCCGACCTGCCTCGCCTGGCGGCGCCGGCGCTCATCATCCAGTGCAGCGACGACGTGATCGCGCCGGTCGCCGTCGGCGAGTACATGCACCGCGCGCTCCCGCGGAGCACGCTGGCCATCATCGCGAACGTCGGCCATTGCCCACACCTCAGCGCGCCGAGCCCCTGCACCGACGCCATCGACGCGTTCCTCGAGAGCGAAGGTTTCTGATTGGGCGACGACTGGTTCGAGGCGGCGCCCTGCGGTCTGCTCCGGACCGCTGACGACGGCATGATCCTACGCGTGAACCGTACGTTCTGCGTGTGGGTCGGGCGCACCGCCGACGAGCTCGCCCAGCGCGTGCGTTTCCAGCACCTTTTGACCATGGGGGGGCGCATCTTCCACCAGACGCACTGGGCACCGCTCCTCAAGATGCAGGGCTCGGTGTCCGAAGTGAAGCTTGAGGTCGTTCGTGTCGATGGCGCGAAGCTGCCGATGGTCGTGAACGCCGTCCGCCACGACGTCGACGGCGAGATACGCCACGAGCTGGCCGTGTTCATCGCCCGCGACCGCGATCGTTACGAACAAGAGCTCGTGAAGTCTCGCAAGAAACTGGAAGAGCTCGTCGGCGAGACGCAGCGGCTGCACGCCGAGGCCAAAGATCGCGCGCTGTTCGCCGAGCAAATGATCGGCATCGTGAGCCACGATCTACGCAACCCGCTCTCGGCCGTCGCGATGGGAGCGAGCTTGCTCGAGGTGAGCGCCACCGAGACGCAGCGCCGGATCGTTCAGCGAATCAAGCGATCCACGAACCGTGCGATGCACCTGATCGTCGAGCTCTTGGATTTCACCGCGGCGCGCGTCGGCACCGGCCTGGCCATCACACCCGCCCCTTTCGACCTGCATACCGCGGTGGCGGACGGCCTCGAGGAGCTGCGACTCGCCCATCCCGGTTGCGCGCTCAACCACCTGCGCGAGGGTGTCGGCGACTGTGTCGCCGACGACCAGCGCGTCCTGCAGGTGGTCGGCAACCTGGTGTCCAACGCCGCGGCCTACGGCGACCCAGGTCGAGAGATCACCGTCGCGACGCGAGGTGGCGAGCAGCCGGCCGTCATCGTCCAGAGCTGGGGCCCCACGATCCCGCCCGAGAAGCTCGCTACCCTGTTCGAGCCGATGACACGCGGCACCAAGGCCGGCGGCCAGGCGCAGAGCATCGGTCTCGGTCTCTACATCGTGCGCGAGATCGCGCGGGCGCACGGCGGCGCGGCAACCGCGGTCTCGACCGCAGACGGCTGCACGACATTCACGGTGACCTTCGCTCCAGCAGCATGACCGCGGAGCTCCGCGCGCGGCCGGCGCCCTGGCGCGCGGACGCGGCGCCCCCGAAGCGGAGCAGGGGACTGGCAGCCGCGATGGATGGCGGACGCTCAGGGCCGCGACTTCGACCCCAGCAAGCCGAGCAGCAGCGCCTTCCAGCGGTCGCAGTCGATCTCCCAGCACACGCTCACGTTCGGCTCTCGCGCACCGAGAGACGTGGGAAAGCCCGAGTGCTTCGCCAGGCCACTGCGCACGACGTCGAGCTGGTCGACGACGGTCATGCCGCGGGTGAGCGTGCCCTCGCACTCGACCTCGACGGCGTGCGCGCTCTTCTTCGTGACGATGCTCGGATCGATCGCGACAGCCATCGCGATCGGGTCCGGAAGGCCGATGCCGTCTTCGTGGAAGAGCCGGCGGTTCACCTCGAGGGCGTGCCGGTTGCAGCCGATCGCAAACTTGGCCGCATCCGTTCCGAGCGCCTCGACACGCGCGATGTCGCCGGCATCCAGCACCGCGCGGCCGCGACAGAGCTCCCAGCCGACCATCTCGATCGGCAGCCGTGAGCGGAAGCACATCCGCGCCGCCTCGGGATCGCACCAGATGTTGTACTCGGCAGCGGGCGTAACGTTCCCGACCGTGCACGCGGCGCCGCCCATGACCACCACGCGCTCGATCCGCTCCGCGATCTCCGGCGCCTTCGCGAGCGCGAGCGCGACGTTCGTGAGCGGCCCCAGCGTAACGAGTGTCAGCCCCTCGCGCCGCCGCGCCGTCTCGATGATCACGTCCACCGCGTGGCCCGGCGAAGCGGGCGACTGGGGTGGCCCGTAACCCGCGTCGCCGAGCCCGTCCTGCCCGTGGAACCACTCGGCGGTGAGCGGTTCGCGAACCAACGGAGCGGCGGCCCCCTCGAAGACCGGCACCGTCGCGCCCGCGAGCTCCACCGTGTAGCGCGCGTTCGCGCTGCCTCGAGCGAGCGGCACGTTCCCCGCTACGACCGTGATCGCTTCCACCGAGACGTCATCCGCAGCGAGCGCCATCAAGAGCGCGACCGCGTCGTCCGATGCGGTGTCGGTGTCGATCAAGAAGGGGCGTCGCACGGCGTGGACTGTATCTGAGCCAAGGAAAGCGCTCGACAGAATGTAGCGCTCGTTCCGTTCGACTCGCTTCTCCTCTCTCAGACGACCGCGAGCCCGAGCGGCTTTGTGTCTACTATCCGCGGGTGAGCCTCTGCCGAAGTTCGGGCGCGCGTGCACGGGTGACACGGGCAACCTGATCTGCGCGGGCGTGGTGCCCTGACGCTACTGCTTGACGATCTCGATGTCGGCGATGGCCGCCTCGGGCGGGGGGAAGGTGTCGAGTGGCGTGCACTGGATGTCGCTCAGCGTAACTGGCGCCCCGTTGTCGTCGATTCGCGCGTGCCAGGTATGGACGAGGTAGAAGCTCTCCTGCGGGTTGGGCGGCCCTTCGGCGGCCACGCCCCGCACGGTGCAGCTCGCCATGTTCCATGCGCGGAACAGGACGTCCTGCTGGCCCGGGGGCGTCAGCGAGTTTCGAGCGAGCGACGGGCCATCGAAGGCGAGGTCGTCCCACAAGAAGCGGTTGTCGCCCTCACCCACGTAGCCGTCCTTCACCGGGTTGTACGCGAGCTGGGAGAAGTACACGTAGCCGAGGTCGAACCCGAGGTCGGCGATGTCTTCGGAGAAGACCTCTTGCCCGTTCAAGTGCACCCGCAGGTGCGTGCGCGACACGTAGAGATCGACCTCGTAGAGATCGGCGCCGCCATTCAGCTCGATACCGAGCGGGCCATTGACGTGGTGCTCTTCGACGACCTCGCCCTGGTTCCACAGCACGATGCCGAACGGCCAACCGCCATCACCGACGAAGGTGACGCTGAGCGACGGGCCCATGTCGGCCGCCGGATCGAGATCGCGCAGATCGGGCAGCGTGTTCGACGTCGCCGCGCTGATGTGCACGGCCTGGTGCATGCGGCCGTGCCCCTTCATGTTGCTGCGGTAGTGGATGCGCCCCTCTCGCCCCTCGAAGTCGAAGGGCTGCTCGACGCGTAGGACGTCCATGCCGAAGCCGCTGTCCTCTGCGTTCATGAAGAGCGAGCCGCCCTGGACGTACGGCGCGCAGCTCGAGCCCTCCGCCTGTGTGCTCTCGCACGTCACGTGTTGAATCGTGATGTGGCTGTGCTGGTGGTAGTCGATGAGCGAGCTTGCCGGATTGAACGCGGCCGGGCTCTCGACGCCCTGCCCGTCGAAGTCCTCGCACCAGGCCCAAGGGACACCGGAGTCGGCGCAATACCCATCTTTGGGGTACACCGTCGGGACCTCGGGGGGGGTCGGCTCGCCTGCGCCCGTGCCGTTGGCTCCCGTGCTGTTGGTGCCCGAACCGTTGGCGTCCGAACCACTGGTGCCCGCGCCATCGCCGCCCGCACCGTCGTCACTGCCGGCGGGTTCGGTCGACTCGCACCCGGCGAGCAGGATCGTTGCGAGCAAGAGCGTCCATTTCATCGAGAGCCTCCGGTGGGTTCCAGTCGGTCGTTCACGTTGCGGTCGCGAGCTCATTGCGGGGCCTCCAGCAGCGCGGGCGCGGGGCCGGGGCCGTCGAGAGCGTGCAAAAAGGCGACGAGATCGGCCTGCTCTTGGTCGTCGAGGCCGAGCGGCTCGATCTCGGTCTCACCGAGGTAGCCGAGGATGGGGTCGGCCGGCACGCCCAGCTGTTTGTGACCGCCCTCGTTGAAGAACGCGACGACCTTCTCCAACGACTCGAGCTGCCCGGTGTGCATGAACGAAGGCCGCTGCGACGCGCAGCGCAGCATTGGTGTGCGGAACGCACCGAGAGCCTCGGGCGCCACCGACGCCGGCAACCGCCCGTCGTCGCCGTCAGAGAAGCTGCTCTGCACGTTGAGCGGATCGGCAAGCGCCTGCGCCAAACCCGCCTCTGCGCCGCGGTCGTCTTTCCTCGTGAACGCGCCCGACACCATCGCGGGGTAGAGCCCGACGTTGTGGAACGCTTGGTCCGACATGAACGGGCCGCTGTGGCACGACGCGCACTTCGCCTTGCCCACGAAGAGCACGGCCCCGCGCTGCTCCGATTCGGTCAGCGCGCCGTCGTCGCCGTGCATGAACGCGTCGAAACGGCTCGGCCCGCAGGACAAGAGGCGCTCGTACGCGGCGATGGCCTTGCCGGCGTTGACGGCGATGGTCGTGACGACGTGCTGTTGTTCTTGGCTCAGGGCGTCGTAGTCCGCGGCGCCGGGAGCGCCGTGGCGTGTGCCGCCCGTGCAAGCGTCGTCCGGCGTCGTCGACGTGGTCAGCTCGAGCATGCAGCCAGGGTCGTCTGCGACGAGCTGCGGATAGCCGGCGCCCAAGACGACCGTCGGATCGTCGCCGAAGATTGCCTGGTAAGGCTCCGCGTAGCGCCGCGCGATCTCTTGCGCGAAAAAGAGCCGGGAGCTGTTGGCCTCGAGGGGAGACTCGATGACGCCGAGCACCTGCCGCTGCAGCGAGTCGAAGCGACCGTCCCACATCAAGAGCTTGGCGTGGCCGACGTCGAGGATCGAAGGCGTACGCCGGTTCGTCCAACCCGACGCGAGCGACAGCTGTTGGTGAAGCGTGCGTGTGTCGACGAAGCCATCCTCCGGCAGATGACACGACGCGCAGGACACCTTGCCGGACTCGCCCTGCATGCCCACCCCCTCGTGAAAGCCGTCGTTGTCGCTATCGAGCAGCGGCCCCGAGAACAGCGGATCGAAGAAGAGCGCATGGCCGAGCGCCGCCGCTTCAGGGTCGTCCGCGACGTCGTTCGACGCATCCACGGGCGGCGCGGGCAGCGTCGCCGACGGCGACAGCTTCATGAGCTCGGCCCACGCCTCCGCCCCGATCAGCGCCGGCTGCTCGCCGCCTTGCCCAGCGCCTCCGGTCGCGCCCCCGCCACCGCTCTCGCTTGCGCTCTCGGGCGCGTCCGAGCAAGCGGCCACCGAGAACGCGGCGACCAGCGACAGGCAGAGGAGCGGGTTGATCCGGGGCATCTCGAGCTCGCCCCTTCGTTTGTCGGACGCCCGCTCGACCCATTTCAAAATCGCCACCGCGGGCGCTTCGCCCTCAGATCGGCGCGAAGACCGCTAAATTCCGGGACGAAGCAGCGGCGCGATGTAGGCGCATGTGGCAGCGAAGGCGGTGCTTACGCACGCGCGCGAAGGGCGCGCTTCGGCGCGCGCGAGCGCCACGCATCCGAGATGATGTCGCCGAGCTCGCGCTTGCGGATCTTCGCCAGACGCACCAGCACGATGGGGTAGCCGTCGAAGTGCGGCGTCGTGAAATAGACGTCCGGCCGCGTCGCGAGCAGCGCCTCCTTCGCGTCCAGGCTCGGCACCCAGACACCCAAGATGTCACCCTTGGGTGCGCCTGCTCCGAGCGCAGCGAGGTCGGCGCTTCGCAGCGGGCGTTCCCACGCCACCAGCTTCTTCTGCACGCGAAAGTCGTTCTTCGCGTGCTCCACCACCTCGGGCAGCGAGAGCGCGATCGAGCGAACGTCGTCCCAGGTGGCCAGGCAAACATGCTACCTCCGGCACCAATCGATCGGATCGAAACGCGGGGCGGCGGCGGACCTTACAGCGAATTTTTTCGCACGAAATCGACAGATCCCGGGCGCGGTCGAGCCGTCTCTAGGCGCCCATGAGACACGTCATCGCCGCCGCCCTGCTCCTCGCCGCTTGCCAGCCCACGCCCCTCGAGACGACCGCCGAGAAGGAGGTCGTGGACGTGACACCGCCTCCGGGTGACACGCCCCCGATCGACAAGACAGAGGACAAGCCCGTCATGAAAACGAACGTGGCCCTCCACGGCCCGTTCGCGTCGATCGAAGCCTTCTGCAGCGACACCGCCCAGGTGCGGTGCAAGGCGACCGCGCCCATCGCCGTCGGGGGCGCAGGCGGCGTCCAGGCCGTCGCGACGTTCCAGGCCGGTCCGAGCGAGACCGGCCTCGCCGTCCAGACCGCGAAGGGATGGTTCATCGACCGCGTTCCCGGAGAGGGCCCGATGTGGAGCCACCACTCGCCGCACTCGGTCTGGTTCGACTTCGACCGCCTGCGGACCGAGCCCGACGGGTTCGCGTTGTTCGTGCGGTCGGGCTCGTCGAGCTTCCTCGGCGGCATGGGCAACCGAGGGAGCTCGAGCCAAGAGTCGATCGTCGAGCGCACGTGCCGCGCGAGCGCGACCGGCCTCGTGTGCGAGGACTCCGCGCCCCTCTACCAGCGCAGCTGCCAGACCCCGATGGAGGACGGGCTGCCCGAGGTCTGCAAGGAGTCGGGGCAGAAGCCTTGAGCCGTTGCTCGCCCCGGTGCCGTGGGCAGAGCTCGGCCTCGGCGATGCCGTTCTTGCGGCGCTTTCGCCGTCAGACTTGCGCGAAGCCGCCGTCCACGAAGATCTCGCTCCCCGTCATGTAGCTGCTGTCGTCGGATGCGAGGAACACGGCGACGGCTGCGATTTCGGCTGCGTCGCCGATGCGGCCCATCGGGATCTGCGTGGCGAACGAATCGAAGATCGCGTCTCGTCGTGCAGCATCGATCGCGCGATCACCCGGAGTCGAGGAGCCCGACGTCAGAACGTTGGCAAGGCCCGGCGTGACGGTGCCGCCGGGTGACAGAACGTTCACGCGGATGCCCGTGCCCTTGAGCTCGAGCGCCCAGCTTCGCGCGAAGTTGCGCACGGCGGCCTTCGACGCGTTGTAGACGCTGAACGCTGGGGTCCCCTTCGAGCCGGCGGTGGACCCGTTCAGGATGATCGACCCGCCGGAGCGCATCAACGGCAGCGCCTTCTGCACGGTGAAGAGCTTCCCTTTGACGTTGATGTCGAAGACTTCGTCTAGCGACGACTCGGTGATGCTCCCGAGCGGCGCCGTCTGGGCGACCCCCGCGTTCGCGAACACGACGTCGAGGCGCCCCTTCTCCTCGCGGATGGTCGCGATGATGCGATCGAGGTCGTCGAGCTTCGAGACGTCGCCTCGGAGCGCGCGCACGTCGTGTCCGATCTCCGCGACCGCCTTGTCGAGCCCCCCCTGCCGTCGCCCGGTGATGAACACGAACGCTCCCTCGGTCACGAAACGCCGCGCGCTAGCGAGGCCGATGCCGCTGGTTCCGCCGGTGATGAGGACGATCTTTCCTGCAAGCCTGCCCATCTGACACTCCTTGTTCGTCGTGGACGGGCAACATGGGTCTGCACATTCCTTTCTGCTAGTATGCACCTTTTGGTAAGTACCCAGGAGGTCCCCTCATGCCGACCCAAACCCGTGCGTTCACATGCGGCCTCGACGCGGCGCTCGCCGTGATCGGCGGAAAGTGGAAGCCGCTCGTCCTGTATCACCTGGCCAAGGGCACGCTCCGATACGGTGAGCTCAGGCGCGCCGTCGGCTCGGTCACGCACAAGGTGCTCATCCAGCAACTGAAGGAGCTCGAGGCCGACGGCGTCGTGAAGCGGGTCGACTACGGCGAGATTCCACCGCGCGTCGACTACTCACTCACGAAGTTCGGGCACACCCTGGCGAGCGCGCTCGCCCCGCTCTGCCAGTGGGGGACCGATCACACGCGGGAGATCGCTCGGGCGGTGGCTCGACGTGAGGCGCGAGAAGCGGTCGCTTGATGGGCTCGTAGCTCGGGGCGCCGCTGGAGAGTCCGTGACACTGGCTGACCGAGGACGGCCACTTCCGCGTCGACAACCCGGGAGCCTCAGCGCGTATCGGAACGCGCCCGACGGCGGTCGAGTTGCTCGTTGAGCTCTTCCTCGAACGCCGCACGGTCCTCGTCGCTCTTCTGGAATCGCTCAAAAAAGACTCTGCGCAGCAGCTCTTGCGCGTGCGTGGTCGTGATCTTCGCCCGCGCCCAGACCCGTCGTGTAGCGGCCTCTGCGTCATTGGCTTCACCTGCGATCGTCAATGACGCACGTAGCTCGGCGTACTCCTCCACCGTCATGTCGTGGATCCGTCGCGTGGCTTCGACGATGGCCTTGATGTCGTCGTCGAGCGGGAGCGCCGCCGTGGCGCCTGCGTCCGGGTGGGGCTCGACCGGCGCCGCGGGCGGCGGCACCGCCGGCCCGGCTCGGAAAGGGAGCTTCGCCGACGAGGCGGGCACGGGGGGGAGCGTCTGGTCGAGCGCATCCTCCGTCTTTGGGAGAGCGAGCTGTGCAGTCGGCGCGACGGTGGCCGAACGCTGGTAAGTCGCGAGCGCGCCACGTCCACGACGACGGCCATTTCTCCGCCGGGGTCAACATCGTCGCGGGCTCCCACTTGCCGGACCCTGGCAACTGCAGCGCCATCGCCGCGGGCACCAACGTGCCCCCCGGTTGGGACTTCAGCCACGCGGGTGCTTGCGGAAAGGGGGATAGTGGCCAGGGTCGCTGGCACAACTGCTTCGTGCACGACGTCTGCGTGTGGGCGAGATGTACCGACGATGCGCTGCGCGCCGGCGGGGTCGGTTCGAACGGTGGTGGCAGCGACGAGTTCTGTGGCCAGGCGTTCGACGACAGCCAGGTCGACTGGCTCGCCGCGCACGTGCCCATCGCTTGTCTCGCCGACAGCATGTGCCCCGCCGGCACGCACTGCGCGTTCGGCGTGTGCACGGTGAACGGTCTGCCCGAGGGAAGCCCCTGCGTCACCGACACCGACCGTGAGGGTTACTGTCAGCTCCTCCAGTGTTGGGATGGCAGCCCTGGAGACAAGTGCAGCCACGACTCCGACTGCCAGGGCGACTTGACTTGCTTCGGCGCGGATCCAGCCGGAACGTGCCAGTACAACAAGCCCGAGGGCGCCCTTTGCGGATCGGACGCGGACTGCCAGGGCTACTGCCAGTTTCTCCAGTGCTGGGACGGAAGCAAGGGCGACAAATGCGCGTCTACCTCGGACTGCCAACCTGGGCTCTCGTGCAAGAAGCGCTGCGCCATCTGCGCCCAAAGGACGCGTCAGTGAGCCAGCTGAATTATGCTGACAAATCAGTCATAACAAATCTGGTCGACCCAGGCGTGCCGGTGCTCGCGGCCGTGCTCGCGCCGGCGCCTTCACCGCCGTCGTCCCCATCGTCACCGCATGCGTCGACGAGCCCACCGACGAAGCCGACCGTAAGCGCGGCGCTTCCGCATTGAGGTGCCGCGTCGCGAGGGCATGCCGCCAGCGCGGTGCACCGGAAGCGGCCGAATCTCACGCCTTTCTGAAGGGGTGAGGGTGCTGCCGACTGGCAAGTCTCTTGCTGTGTCGCCGGTTCAGAGGTTTCGAAGCAATGCGTAAGGTCCTTGCCGCTGCTCTTCTCGTCGCGTCGACGCCGTTCTTGTTCCTCGGTTGCCAGACCGGAAGCGTGCATCGGCTGGTGGATGATCTCTGTGACTCCTGCTTCGATTGCAGCGAGGGGGATCGCGAGGACGCCCACCGATGGGCCGACGACGTCATCGACGCGGCCGACGAGGAGGGCTGCACCGAGGAGCTCACCGAGCTCGCCAACTGCATCGCAGAAGAAGGTGACTGCGACGACGAGGAGCTGGAGGTCGACGAGGACGATTGCGAGGATGAGCTGGAAGCTTGGGCAGACTGCTGCGACGGCGATTGCTCGCTGCAGCTCGACGACCTGGATCTCGACGTCGAGATCGAGTGATCGGGCTCCAGCACTGGACCGCGTGGAGGGCACGAGCAACGGCGGGCTGAGGCGAGTGCCGCGTCCGCTGTGCGCAGCGTGACGCTGCTACGCAACATCCTGCGCAGAGCAACCCGTTGCGCCGGCGTACTCCTCCGCCGCCGACAAATCACGCCCAAATTCCAGCCGAAAGCTGCTCGATCCGAACCTAGCCACAGGCACTTCGTTTGCTACGGCAGCCCGGCGATGAAGACGACGATCCACACTGAGCCCATTGAAGTCACCGCCACGAACGCGACCGCCACCGTCGCCGATGCTCGTCCGAGCGGGAGGCCGCAGCTGCGGGTGAGGACCGATCTCAGGGCGGGCAAGCACCCGGCGAAGGTCACGGTTCCGGATCTGAAGTAGGCAGCGCGTCACCGTCGGCACGCGGGCAGAGAGCTCACCGGAGCTGGCTCGGCCAGCGGAACCCCGATGTCGAGCGGCTCGTTCTCGGACCCGAGCCAGCTATCTCATTGCACGGTCACGTAGACGACCCACTCGGCCGTCAGCGGTCGCGATGCGAGAGCCTCGGTCACGTGCCCCATCAGGCACCGCACCAGCGGCATGGGCAGACCGTCGATCTCCATCTCTGGCTCGGCCCACCCGCTCGCGCCCGCGGTCACGATCAGCGTGCCGCGATCACCGCCGGCTGCACCCTCGAGACAATCGAGCATCGGGTTGCCGTCGAACAGGGACTGCACATGCCCGAAGCGGTTCGTGGCGATAGCGTCGACCGCGACCGGCGCCTCGGAGGATGCCGACGCGCTCGGCGCGGCCGAGGTGCTGGGACTTGGGATGGGGGCCGAAGCGACGGGCCGAGCCGCGCGATCGGGCGGCTTGTCGACCGGCGCGCACGCAGCGAGCAGCACGCAACCGCCGAGGCGTGACGTCGCGACCGCAAGACGGCGCCGGAGACCCATCGCCTCCTCTGCTACCGTGTCGGCGTGCGCAGAGCCAGCCTCGCCGCAGTCGTCGCCCTTGCCGCGTCGACGATCTGCATACCCGCGGCTCGCGCTTGGACATGCGGGCTCGAGCCCAGCGTGACCGTCTCGCCGCCGCCTACGTTGGCGGCGCCGATCAACGTCCAGCCCATCGTCACCGTCGTGGTCACGGATCCCCACGACGGCTGTCTTTCCCCAGCCTGCGACGTCGTCGAGCACGCGCAGATCCGTTCGGCCCCGACGCGCGCTCGCGCATCGCAGGTGATCGAGGCCCGCGTCGAGCGGCTCCAGACGATCCAGTTCACCACGCTGCGCATCGTTCCCTTGGCCCCCCTCTCGCCCAACCGGCGCTACGAGATCCGCGGGTTCTCCGTCTGGCCCCTTCAGGAGCCCGAGCGCGGCAGGCTCCTCGGAACTTTTCGCACCGGGAGCTACACAGATTCTGCCGGCCCCACGTGGTCGGGCCCCGCCCGTGCCGACGCTCACTCCCTCGCCGGCCCGCTCCGGGCAGCCCGCCGCGGGCAGGGTGTCATCAGCCTCCCCGTGGGTCCCGAGCAGATAGGACCGGCGTTCGACGTCTTCGGCCCCACCCCCGTCGACGATCACACGTCGCCTTCGAGCCTGCGCTACGCCGTCTGGCAAGCCGGCGACGACGGCAGCATCGACTACCGAAGGCCCCCCACCGCCATCCTCGCGCACGAGCCCAAGCACGACACCGAGGGTCGCCTCTTCGTCGCCGGTGCCGAGAACGAATGCATGCGCCGCGCGTTCCCCTTCCCCGCGACTGGCCGCTACCGCGTCGGCATCAAAGTGCTCGACCTCGCCGGCAACGCGAGCTCGCCGGGGGAGGTCACGATCGACTTCGGGGGCGCACCGAACAAGGGCCGCCGATAGCTCTCTCCGCTCGCTCGCCCGACTACCCGAGCTCCTTGGCCAACTTCTGCAAGTTGTCCGCCCGCGCCTGATGCTCCGCCGCCGAGAGGGAGGAGCCCATTTTCTTTTTCGCTACGCGCACTGCCGACTCTGCCTCTTGCTTGGCGCGCGTGACGACCGCGCCGGGCACGTCGCCGAAGTCACCGCTCCGGCGGCCGCGCTCGAGGATTGCACGCGCCGCCGCGAGGTCGCCGGTCTCGGCCACGGAGAGCACGGCCTCGATGTCGAACTTGCAGCCGTGACCGATCAGCTTGTCGATCAGCGCAGCGGTCGCCCCCTCGGCGTAGACGATCGCCGCGTCGCCGAGCGGGACGCCCGAGGCGAGCAGCGCGTCTACCATCCGATGCGCGCGCCGCGCCATCGCCAGCGCGAGCACGGTGGCGTCGCCTGCGACCACGCCGTCGACGCGATAGCGCGCCCCGAGAAGCGCTTCGATGACGGCCACGTCATCTTTTTCGGCGGCGTGTGAGAGCGCGAGCCGGCCGGCGCGGAGCTGGGTCGACCGTCCGGCGAACGGGCCCTCGGCAACGACGGCTCGCCAATCGAAGACCGCAGCGCGAATCGCTTCGCGCAGCTTCTCGGCCAGCACGGGGTGTTCCGCGGCGACCTCGTCGTGGGCTTCGGCCATCTGGATGCCGTTGAGATCCGGGTTGGCGCCTTCTGCGAACGGGTCGGCGGCGAGCTCGAGCTGGCTGAACAAGTCGCGCATGTCGCCGGCGACGATCGCCACCGAGTCCTCGTTCAGTCGCATCTTCCACGCCGGGGGCAAGCCCTGCGCCCAGAGGATGATCTTGCCCACCTCACCGTCGCGCACCGACACGTAGAAGCGCTCCAGGTACTCGAAGCCGCCGAACGGGATTACGGGTAGCGCCTCGGGCGGCGACCTGCCCGCCTCTTTCGCCGCCTCGACCCCGAGCTCCAGCTCGTGATCCATCCATTCGAACAGGTCGCGATAGCCGCCGCTCTCCGGATAGAACAGCTCTCGAAAGCTCGTCTCGTAGCGGTGCTCGCCAAACGACGCTTCCAAGTCGTAGTCCAAGCGTCCGCCGAACGCCGTCCGCCACAGCTCACGCAGCCCCTCGGGCACCGGCCCGGTCAGCCGAGCCTCGATCGCCGCCAGCTGTGCGTCGGTGATCGGCGGCTGCGCCTCCAGGATGACCTTGCCTTGAAAGATCGCAATGCCGTGCTTGCGCAGCGTGGTCAGATCGTCGTCGGTGAACACGGCCGCGAGGGTACACGAGGGAGGTCGCTCGCGAAGGGCGACTCGGCGACTCGGCGTCGCCAGGGGAGCGACGACTCAGATGCTCTTGCCCTCTGCTGCTGGCTTGGCGCTCGTGCCGAGCTTCACCGTCACGCTGTTCGCGATGGTGTTGGCGATGAGCTTCCACGAAGCCGTGCTCTGCTCGGAGAGCCGCTTGGTGAGCGAGTCCACCTGCTCACCCTGCTTCTGCCTGACGCTGAAGCTGCTCTCGACGGTGGCCTCATCGACTTGGCGGCCGTCGGCCGTGACGGTCGCGACGATTTTTCGCGTGGTGTCGGAGACCGACAACCCGTCCTCGATGCCGGCGGTGCCGAAGCTCCCGCCGGCGTCACCGACGGTCACCACGAGCGTCGCCTCGATCGGCGTCTTCACCACCTTGTAGCCGGCCTTCAAGAAGGCCCGCTCGAGGTGCCCCTTGAGCTCTCCGAACTCGCCCGGACCAGTTACGTAGATCGACGCCGCACGCGCGGCATCGCCGGCCTCGACCAGCTCGGGTATGGGGCCGACACGCTTCTCGACCGCAGGCGCGGCGCCCGCGCACGATGCGGAGAGCGCCAAGAGCGCAGCTGCAAAGAAAAACGGACCAAGGAGACCGCGTTCGCGAGTGTTCACGACCGGGGATTGTCGCGCGAACGCGGCCTCGCAATCAACGTCGCCCGACGGGTGCACGCACAATCGAGCCGAGGGCGCGAAGAGGGGCTGGAGCACCCGGATCTGAAGAGCCTGTGGAGTTGGTGGCGTAGGGCTCAGACGTGGAGAACCCCGACGCGGGCGAAGGCCGGCACGCTGCGCCGCAGCGCCTCGAGAGCGCTGACGTCGCTGGTGTAGACGATGTCGCCTCGCGCTGCGGCAGACGCCATCACGATGGCATCGATTGTCGTGGCTCCTCGCACGAGGCCCGAGGCTCGAAGCTGGCGGACGCCGAAGGCAGCCGGGGCCATCGCGGGTGAATCGTGGCGAGACACCGATCCGGCGCAGTTGGGGTGGCCAACGGAGCTGAATCGGTGGGGTCTCACGATTCGGGCGCGATGCCGTCGGGCATGTCGGTTGAATCGACGCGGCCTGGGCGGTCGCGACCGGCGCTCCACAGCGTCCGGAGCTGAGGACGGAGTGGGTCGGCGCCCCTGCGCGGCGTCCTCGGGCGCGGGGCCGGGCGCGGCATCGCGGACGAGTCGTTGTCAGGCAACGATCCAGCACCGTTGACCAACCCATGCCCTTCGAATCGGCGGCCTCACACGATTCGAGCGCGATGCCGCGGGCCCTCGTGTTGTGCCCGCCTTCGAGCAAAGCTCAGGGACAGCCGCCTCACGCGAACCGACGAAAGCCTGGCTGCGCCGCGAGATTCTCGTCGAACGTCGCGACGTCGCCGAGGACACCGACCCGTTGGAGGACGAGGATGAACGCGTCGTTCGCACTGAGCTTCCCGGAGCCCGCTGCGACAGTGGAGAACATTTCGGGCAAGTGCACCGCAGTCAGGCTTGTTGCATCGCGGACGCGCCCAGTAGGTGCCACGACCCGACGACGCGCATGCACTCCGCAAAATCGGGCGGGGTCGTCTTGCGCTGGTCCGCTCGGCGACCGAGCACGCTGACCGCTTCCAGAACCAGGAAGTCGACGAGGTCGACCTCTCGGCCTGCCGCACCGATTCTCTCGACGAGTGCACAGGCATCGGCCTGCTTCGCGTCCTCTTCGTAGAGCAGTCCGACGATCACGTTCGCATCGAGAACGACGAGATCAGCCATCGTAGAGAGCCCGCTCGTCATCCATCGCGTTTGCGGGCGCGCCCATCAGCACGCCGATCGCTCCACGTATGGCCGTGAGCCCCCCCGACCGGGGCCTCGACGTCGCGATGGCGAGATGGGCGTCGAGCGCAAGCAGCCGTCGGCGTGCCGCCCCGAGGTCGGACAGCACGAGGTGACCGGGCTCGTTCCCGACACCGGCGCCCGCCTCGACCATGCCCTCGACGTACCTCGAGTGCGCGACGAGCGCCTGAACGAAGAGCCGGAGTTGACGTGTCATGGGGAGCTCCTCGCGAGTGGCCGGATCCGCCAGCCACTCCGAGACGACAGCCTCTGCCTCGTCGAGCTGGCGCACGATGGCGCGCGCCGCAGCCTCGTCCTGGGCGGGGGTCGAAGCTACCGGAGGCTGCAACGCGGGCGACGGCAGTCTGGAGAGCAGTTCCTCGTGCGCTCGCATCAAGAGAGCTTAGCACCCTACCGCCGCGCCACGAGCGCCGCGTCGTCGTCGTTCCCCAGGCATGGGGCGTGCGAGTCGAAGGCCTGGTGATGTCGGGGGCGGCTTGCGCAGCCCTCGGTGCGACCAACGGGCATCGCGCGCTCCCGAGCCCTGCACCGCCTGGCGCCGGGGCCATCGCGACTGGATCGTTGCCAGCCAGTAGGCGGCCACGTCGATCCGAGGGAAACGGCCACGAACTGGCCTCGGTTGCGGCGCGCAGCCTAGGCTGACGCGATCGATGGAAACGTCGAGAGCTCGGCTGCACCCGAGCTCTCTGTCGAGCGGACGTGATCACGCCCGACGGTCGGAGATTCGCGCGATCGGGGTTCCGACGGCAAGAAACCGTCGTCGATCACGATGGACATCACGATGGCCAGGGCAGCGGGGCGGCAGGCGCGCTGCCCATGGTGCCAGCGGGTTTTCGTGGTCTGCCGGGGCTGCGATCACGGGCACGTCTACTGCTGCAAGGACCATGTGCGGGCTGCACGGCTCGTCTGGCGACGGCGGAGCAACGCCAAGCATCAGGCGACCGAGGAGGGTCGCCTCGATCATCGTGACCGCAACCGCGCGTACCGGTGCCGCCGTCGCGCCGAACGCGCACGCGTGACGGGACCCTCTGCCGAGAAGTTGACGTTCGCTCACAACGTCGTCGCGGCCGAGAGTGCGCCCGCGGTCACGGAGGCCATGGTGTCGATCTCGGCGGGAGAACCGACCGATGAACATCTCGACGATCGTACGCTGTCGCCCGAGACGGCCCGAACACGGCTTTTGATGACACAGGGCCCGAACGACATCTGCAAGGCATCGCTGCCGCGCTCTTCGTCGAGATCATCGCCGCGATCCTGGCGCTCCTCGGTCGCATGCGCGACATCAACCTGGAGCTCGCCCGCAAGGTGGCCCACATGCAGCGCCGTCGGCCGCCGTCCGAGACGCTCGAGCGACTCCAGCGCC
>ERZ761602.3233-NODE-3233-length-23470-cov-3.582960_pt1 | contig 23470 bp, 18 predicted proteins | sample MGYA00512165_ERZ761602 | MGnify/ENA primary metagenome ERZ761602 (study PRJEB28899, sample SAMN02445085) | bioreactor sludge metagenome | biome: EBPR sludge; isolation source: Thorneside wastewater treatment plant | place: Australia: Brisbane, Thorneside...
GTACGAGGATCGTGTGGGGCACACCGCCCTCTGCGGCGTCCTGAGCGCGGATCTGGTCGCAATGCTCCGGGCGAAAGAGCTTGTGCACCGAGCAGTGCCCCGCCCAGAGAATCACGCGAGCATCGCGGACCTGCTCTGGCGTTGCCCCGCCCAGAGACTCGCCCTTTCGCGCACGGCGCGGGTCGTAGAGGCAGCTGCGCGTCGCCACGTCGATCCCGGCGGCAGCGGCGGTGTTGCGCCCGAGGTGCTGGTCCGGCAAGAAGAGCACCTTGATCTCTTCGCCGGGAGCGGCTGGTGTCTCGCCACCCTTGAGGGCCCAGGCGAAGACTTGCGACGCGTTGGAGCTCGTGCAGCACGCGCCGCCGCGGGCCCCGACAAACGCCTTGATCGCCGCCGAACTGTTCACGTAGGTGATGGGGACGACCCTTGATCGGGTTCCCTCGAGAGCACGATGGATCTCATCCCAAGCGTCGACGGTGTCGTCGTACTGGGCCATGTCCGCCATGGAGCAACCGGCGGAGAGATCGGGCAGGATGACGTCGACATGATCGGGCGTGAGCATGTCGGCGGTCTCGGCCATGAAGTGAACGCCGCAGAACACGACCCACTTCACCGGTCGCTCGGCGGCGACGCGTGCGGCGATCTGGCTGAGCTTGAGGCTGTCGCCGGTCACGTCGGCATGGCGGATGACCTCGTCGGTCTGGTAGTGGTGCCCCAGGATGAAGAGGGACGCGCCCAGTTGCTCACGCCGCGTCGTGATCGCCGCGGCGAGTTCGTCGGGGCTCAGCGCGTGGTAGCGAGCAGGAAGAGATGGTTGCCACAGCACACGACATCGTACGTCGCCGGACGTGCCGGGTTGCGGCGGGTGCTCGCGTCAGAGCGTGTGGGCCGGCGGGCGGGAAAGGTGCACCGCCGCCGTGATCGAACCCGGCTGTTGGCCCGGTGAAATCCGGACAATACGGCCCGCGATGAACTCGTCCGTCCGCAGAATCGCGGAGGCTCGCTCGGCGATCGCCAGATCGACCGTGTCGCCCACGTGAACGTCGCGATCCTCGGACAGCTCGAGCAGGGCGCCCGACGTCGAGACGTCGCGGGTCTTTGCGGGGAGATACCGCCAGGTGCCGCGAAGGAAGATCTTCGCGGGCTTCACGAGCGGCAGGCGGGGCGAGGAACGACGATCAATCGACGACATACCCCTTCCATCGGCGGATGGAGAGGCAAGCTTGGATGAAGCTGCCGATAACCAGCGATCGGACGCGGCGGGGCGCGATCTAGTGCATCGCCAGGGCCGCGCTGGTGACCAGGGTGATGCCCTGCTCGTCCATCGCGCCGGCGTAGTTGAGCAGGTCGACGCGCTCCGGCTGGACGAGCTTGAGAGTCGCGACCAGATTGCCCACGCTGCACCAGCGGGTCGGGTTGCGCTGCCAGGCCATCGCGGCGACCAGCTCGTCGGGCTTGCGCTGGGCGACGAGCTCGAGCATCTCGCGGTCGTGGTTGAAGGTGTTGTTGCGCATCTGCTGCGCCTCGGGGGTTTCGCCCGCGAGCGTTCCTTCGTCGCCGAAGGCCTGCCCCACGTGCGACAGGTCCGCGCTCGAGATCACGAGCGTTCGGCCCGGAAGGGCGGCAAGGGCCTCGCGGAGCGCGTCGACGAAGGCGTCGAGCGACTGCCCGTTGCCGTCGTAGCTGTCGCCGTTGTTGACGGCCGGGTCGTGGATGAGCGCGCCGAAGACGGCGGGGAACTCGCCCTTGTCGTTCTTGCCGAAGACGTGCTGGATCCAGGGGATGTGCAGCTCGATGGAGTGCTCACGCTCGTGGTCGTATCGCGACGCGAAAGGGGTCTCGCCGAGCTTGGCCCGCAGCGCGTCGATCAGGGCTCGGTCGGCCTTGCACGTCCCGAGCACCGTCTGATACCCCTTGTCGCAGGCGACGACGCCGGTGCCCTCGCCGAAGTGGTTGGTCCCGAGAATCACGACGCGGTCCGGTGAGGGCAGCCCGCGGAGCCGCCCGTAGATCGCGGCGTAATTGAGCCAGCCGCGCGGATAGTCCAGGTGCGGCGCGACGATCGCCTTGGGCAGGGACTCGATCGGAGGCGCGCTCTGATCCTGCAGGGACTGCGTAATCCACTGATCAAACAGCTCGGGAAGCTTCTCGGCGGCCACCTTGTCCTTCTCGTCCTGTGTCGCCTTCTCAAAGGCCTCGCCAAGGGTTTGCGACGCGAGGGCGTCGGCGAACTGGGCCGTCGCCGCCGGGGGAAGGGTGGGCGAACTGTCGAAGTCGGCCCGGACCTTGGCCATCAGGGCATCGAACCGGGGCCCAAAGAGCAGGCCGGCGTCGTCGAGCTGGGCGATGAATGGGCCGAGGATTTCGAGGGTGAGTCCCCGTCCGATCTCGGCGACGATCTGTTGGGCCGTCCGTGTGCCGTCCATCAGCGGCAGGATGACCTGAAACGCCGGGGCCGCCACGACCATGCGATCCGAAATCTGCCGGGCGTCGGCCAGACCCATCGCCTGCTGGCCGTTCTGGAGCTGAACCGGGAAACCACGAACCGCCCGGAGTTTGGGGGTGTTCTGGTGAGGCTGGGACGGGTCGAACTTCGGAGCGGGCGGTTGGCTTTGCATCGGGGCATCCTAGGAACTCGCGCCGACGTTTCCGCGATCCCGCGCCAACGATCCGAGCTTGAGCCTGACCTGCGGGCGAGCAAAGGAATCACCTGAACTGGTGTGCCTGAACACACACTGACGGACTGGAATCGACCGGGGCACGGGCCTAGCATCGAGGCCCGCGATGGTGGATCGCGTGGTGACAGAAACCGAACAAAGGGCGGGTCGGCGAAGGCCGATCCGGTGTGCGACGATGGCCAGCATTGTTGATTCGCTCAAGCTCGGACAGACCTTGACGTGCACGGTGACGAAGCTTCCGGCTTCGGAGGCCGACGGCAAGACGATCGCCCGCCTGATGCGCGCGGACCGCGGCAACGCCAAGTCGCTCAAGCGGGCCCAGCGTCTCCGCGGGCAGCGCCTCAACGTCTACAACCGCGGCAACCGCGATTGGACGAGCCGCGAGGAGCCGGCAAAGGTTGTCTACGTCTCCCCCGGGCAGGCGTGGACGATGACCTACACGCTCGACCGCGCGGCCGACCTGAAGAAGGTCGAGAAGTGCATCTCGATCAAGGCGAAGTAAGGCGACGCGAAAGCAGCCGACGCAGTTCTTGAAACGTTTCAACGCCCCGGCCGATCGGTCGGGGCGTTGTGCTTTCCGCCTTCATGATCGCGTAGTCTTCCGGCGGAGGTCCGTCATGCGATTCATCCCGATCATGCTGGCGCTTGCCCCTTTAGCCATCGTGTCGTGCGATCGACCGTCTGCCGCCGCGGCGACGAGCACGTACACCGTTCGAGCCCGGGTGGTTTCTCTGCCCGGCGCCAGCGCTCGCAACAAGATGATGACCGCCCACCACGAAGAGATTTCGGCGTGGGATCGGGGCGACGGCACCAAGGGCATGAATGCGATGGTGATGCCCTTCCCGCTGGGCAAGGGAGTCACGCTCGACGGGATCGCCGTTGGGGACGTAATCGAGATCGTCGTGGTGCAGTACGCCGCCGGCGCGGTGCCGTACGAAGCAACCTCCATCCGCAAGCTCCCCCGGGACACGAAGCTCTCCTTCGAGTAACTCGACATGCACCAACCCACCCCGCTGCACGAAACGATCACGGCAGATGACCGCAGCGCCCACCAGCGGTGGCTCGTGGAGCTGACGCAGATTCCCACCGCGGCGGGGCGTGAGTCGCGCGTGGTGGAGTGGCTTCTCCGCTGGTTCCGAGAGCGTCCCCAGGTCGATGTCCGGGCGGATCCGGCGGGCAACCTGCACGCGACGCCCTGCCACGAACCGACGGGCAGACCCGTGTACTTCACCGCGCACCTGGATCACCCGGCGTTCGTGGTCGAGCGCGTGCTGCACGATCGGCTGATCGAAGCCTCGTTCCGCGGCGGGGTGATGGACGACTACTTCCCCGGGGCCAAGGTCCGCATCTTCACATCGGACGATCGGGAAGTCACCGGGACCGTGGTGGGCGAAGCGTCCAAGACCGCGGCGTGGAAGGTCTGGTCGATCGAGACGGACGAACCCGCGGACGCGATTCGCGTCGGGGACATCGCCCGATGGGATCTGCCGCGAGCCGAGGAGATCGAAGGCTGCCTGCACACCGACGCGTGCGACGACTTGGCCGCGCTGGCGGCGGCCCTGTCGGCGTTCGACGTGCTGGGGCGTGCGCACGCGGCAGGCCGGCTCGGGCAGCCGATCCGGCTGCTGCTGACGCGGGCGGAAGAGATCGGGTTCATCGGGGCGATCGCCGCGGTGCGGCACCGCACGATGCCCACCGAGGCCCGCGTGCTGGCGCTGGAGAACAGCCGCAGCTTCCCCGAGAGCCCCATCGGCGGGGGGCCGATCGTTCGCGTCGGGGATCGCCTGAGCGTGTTCTCACCCGCACTGACAGGGGCTGTGGCAGCACGGGCGGAAGAGCTCGGCGGGTCGGCCTCCCCCACCGCGACGCAGAAAGAGTCGGCGAAGCGCTGGCCTTGGCAACGCAAGCTGATGGCTGGCGGGGCGTGCGAGGCATCGGTCTTCTACGACGCCGGGTACGAGGCGACGTGCCTGTGCCTGCCCCTGGGCAACTACCACAACATGGGCGATCTGTCGGCGGTGCAGGCGGGGACGAACACGTCGCCGGCCCGCGTGGCGAGGGAGTTCATCAGCCTCGCGGATTACCACGGGCTGGTTGACCTGTTGGTGGCGTGCGGCGAACGGCTCGGCGAGGCGGCGGGCGTCGGGCCGCTGGTCGACAAGCTCTGGGCGGAACGGTCGTTCGTGCTGGGCTGATCGCCCGGGAGAAGCCGCGGTTACTTGGGGTCGGTCTGCTTGGAGGGATCGGCGACCGGCGCGGGGTTGCCGGCCGGGTCGGGCACCTTGGGCGGCTCGCTGGGCGTGCCGGGCGCATCGCCGGGCTTGGGGGCCTCGGGAGTCGCGCCGTCCTGCGGCTTGGGATCGGTGCCGGTCTGGTTGATTTCGGGCGGGGCGGGGTCGGCCGGGGGCGTGATGCCTTCTTGGCCGTCCTGCCTCGGCGTTGCGTTGCGCTTGGCGTTGGAGGCCTGGGCCTGCTTGGGCCCGGCGAGCCCGCCTTCGGGAAGGAAGTTGGAGAGGAACGCCCCGCCGAGCCCGCCGACGACGACGCCGATGACGAGGCCGAAGGCCAGACCCTTGCCGAAGTTGTTCTTTGCGGGCATGCGGAAGACTCCAATGGTGCGGCCGGGGCCGCGGGAACGGGAGGATAGGAACGCCGTCGGGCGGTGGGCCCGAGAACCCGGCGGACTTAGCGCAGTCGCCTCATCCGGTAGACCCATCGTCCGTAGTCAAGAACGGACTTGAAGGTCTCCCAGCGGGAGGTCGGATAACCGCGGCCAAAGGCGGTGTGGAGTCGCCAGGTCCAGTAAGGACCGCGGAACCTGAACCCCGAGATGAGGCCCAGCCTGGCCAGCTCGTAGAACGCTCCGAAGAACTCCAGCAGGCGTGACATGGGTCAGATCCTGGCGAGAGCGGCCCGGTACCAGCGGACGGCTTCCTCGACCGCGTCTTCGAGGCGCCAGGCCGGCTCGTAGCCCAGAAGTCGCTTGGCGAGCGACGTGTCCGCGAGCGCATGGGGGACGTCGCCCTTGCGGGCTGGCTCGAACGTGGGCACGATGTGCGGCACGCCAGCGGCCTTGGCGATGATCGACGCGAGATCGCGAACCGACGTCGATCGCCCGGTGCCCAGATTGATGACCTCGCCCTTGCCCACGCTGGAGGATGATCCGGCGAGCAGCGTGCCGAGCACAGCGTCATCGACACAGGTGAAATCTCGTGAGGCCGAGCCATCGCCGAAAATCACCGGCGCTTCGCCCAGCAGCATTTTCTTGGCGAAGACGGGAACGACGGCGGCGTAGGCGCTGTCGGCGGGCTGGCGGGGGCCGAAGACGTTGAAGTAGCGCAGGCTCACGGTTTCGAGCCCGTAGCAGCGCGCCCAGACGGACAGAGCGGTTTCGCCTGCAAGCTTGCTGGCGGCGTAGGGGGAGAGCGGGGCCGGGGTCATCGTCTCGATGCGCGGCTGTCGCGGATCTTCGCCGTAGACCGAGGAACTCGACGCGAACACAATCCGCGAGGCCCGCACGGTTCGTGCGGCCTCCAGCACGCGGATCGTGCCCGTGGCGTTCACGGACCAGGCCCGTTGGGGGTAATCGATCGAGCGGGGGACGGACCCGAGCGCGGCCAGATGGAAGATGATGCTGGCGCCGTCGGCGGCCTCGATCAGGGCGTCGTCATCGAGCACGGAGCCCTGCGTGAAGCGAACTCGCTCGGGTTCGAGCTCGACCAGGCCGGCCAGATGCTCCAGGGTGCTGTTGGACAGGTCATCGAGCACGGTGACCGTGGCGCCAAGAGAGACGAGCGCATCGCACAGGTGCCCGCCGATAAAGCCCGCCCCGCCCGTGACGAGGACACGGCGGCCCTCATAGGCGGGGCGCAATCGGTTCACAGCTTCGGCCTGCAGTCTCATCACAGGACAAGGGTAGCCGATCGGCGCACGGACACGCCAGCGGACCCGACCATCGCCCTGCCCCTAGCACCCGAGTTCGAACTGCGCGACGAAATCGTCGAAATCAAAGAAGTCGGGGAAGCCGTCACCGTTGAAGTCCGCCGTGCGCCCGCGGGGGCACGGGCCCCCTTCGAAGCACGACACGAACTCGTCGAAGTCGAAGAAATCGGCAAAGCCATCGCCGTTGTAGTCCGCCCGGCACTCGCGGGGCCTGCTGACGTACTCAATCGCGTTGACGATCAGCGTCGACCCGTGGGTCGAGGTGTCCCAGCCTTGCAAGCTCGACGACCCTGGGAGCAGGTAGCTGTTGATCGCGACGGACTGCACCGGGCCGCGTTTGATCTCGGCAACCATCGGCAGAGGACGGTCATAGTCCGCGATGGTTTCCGCCTCGGGCGCGACCGCGGATGCATCGACCACCGCAGCCTCGCCCGCGCCGAACGACGCAACACCCGCGAGGACGGGATGCCCCGGCCTGCGGATGGTCCCGAGGAATGCGCCGGCCGCCGAGAACGTGCCCGATCCGAGCGAGAAGGGCGAGTAGCCGCCCGAGGCCCATCGGCCGCCGATCCCCAGCGGCGAACCCGCGTGCGCCCAGCCCATGGTGACCACGCCCCCGCCAGCATCGACAAAGTCCGCGAGCTGATCGCCGAGCAGTGACGCGTTTGCGGCGTTCCCAAGACCGATCAGAATCGTGTCGTATGCCGAGGCGCGACCGGAAGGCAGTGCGGAACCCGCCGAGATCGCCAGAACGTCAACTCGATCGGCGAGTCGGCCCGTGGCGACCAGCCGATCGCGAAGGTCGGCCAACCCTCCGGCCGGCACGGTGCCCGCGACGAGCACCGACGCGTCGCAGCGGGCGACATGGGCGATCGAGTTGGTGAGCAGCCGCAGGCCATCGCTCGCCGGATCCCACAAGCCCGTCTCGGCATCCGCGGAGGGGGGGAAGAAATTGAGCGAAACCACTCGCCCGAACCCGCGCGCGGAATGCTCCACCGCGAGCGGCAGGCCGTCGGACCACCGGGCGATCTCGGTTGTTCCCGAACGGGGCCAACCGATGACTCGCGGCGACTGGGCCCCGCCATCGAACTGCGCCACGAATCTGGCGACTGGGTGGTTTGGCAACTGAACGTCGCCAAGCGAGGACTCGCCGAGCCTGACGGACCCGCTGGAGATTCCCGAGTACGCGCCGGACGCCCACCGGCCGGCGATTCCCGTGGACGCGCCCGAGTAGACGGCGTCGACCACACCACCGCCGGCGTCGCTGTAATGAGCCAGAACGTCGCCGAGCGTGCCGGGCTCGGCCGGGGTGGCCGAGGGAAAGGCGAGCACCGCGTCAAACCGCGACAGGAACGCCAGAGCCGGAGCCGGGCCCGCCGTGCTGTACGTGCTCACGGTGCCGTTGATGCGACCGTCGGCGTTGATCTTGTTCACGACGTCGTTGGTGCGAGGATCGGCGAGATTCGCGAGAACGAGCAGATCCACGTCGTTTCGGGCGCTCCAGACAAGGGCATTGCCCAACAGCGCGCCGCCGTCGCTGGACGAAGGCCAGAAATCCGCGCGGGCGTTGCTCGATGGCGGATAGAAGTTGAGCGCGACGACTTTGCCGACCGATGGACGCGAAGTGGCGAGCAGGGGGCGACCATTCGACCATGAAACCACCAGCGTGGCCCCGCTGCGCAGGGAGCAGTCGACATGCAGGCCGCTCGAGCCGCTGGAGAACGACGCCACGCCTTCGAGAATCGGGTGTCCTGGCACGGCGATCGCGCCGAGCGTCAATGCCGTGCCGCTGGCCGAGGGACCTTGCGTCAGCGGCAGGTACCCGCCCTGCACCAGCCGCCCCGAGAGACCTGTGCCCGTGAAGTTGGCAAACGCCCCGACGACCACCCCGCCGCCGGCATCGACGTAGTCCGCGAGGCGATTGCCCAGCAGCGTCGGATCCTGCGGGGAGGCATCGGTAAAGACCAGAACGCTGTCGTAGCCTCGGAGTGTTTCCGCGGTCGGCGTGCCGGTCTGGATGTTGAGGATGTCGATGCGGCCGCTCACTCGCCCGAATCTCAGCAGCGTCTGCCGAACATCCGTCGTCCACACGGAGGTCGAGGGTGAGCCGAGCAGCAGCACATCCACCCGGCCGCCCGCGGCCCAAACGCAGGCGTTGGCCATCAGGCGAGCCCCGTCCGTGTTCTGATCCCAGAAGCCCGCCCCCACCGCGTTCGACGGGGGAAAGAAGTTCAGGCTCGCGATGCGGCCGTTCTTCCCGGGGACCGTCATCACCAGCGGGTTCCCGTCCGTCCAACTGGCGATGGTGTACACGCCGGCGTTGGGCGTGCCCCCGTTGCGGAACGTCCCGCTGAATGCTGACACGCCGGCGAGAATCGGGTGCGAAGGCACCGCCCGGCTGCCCAGCGATGAAGCCGAACTGAGCTGCGAGCTTGCCGACATTGCGCGGTAGCCGCCGAACGACCATCGACCCTGCACGCCGATCGATCCGGTCGAGTACGAGAACGACATCTCGACGACGTTGCCCCCCGCGTCGACGTAATCGGCGAGCACGTTGCCCAGCGCGACGCCATCGTCCAGCCCGGTATCCGTATACACCAACGCGACGTCGTACGTCTTGAGAAGCGCGAGCGAGGGCACGCCGCCCCCGTCATTGTTAAACGTGTCGACGGCATTCCCCGTGCCCGGAAGCCTCGAGAGCACCTTGTCACGCACGTCAGTGAGCCGCGCGGCGGTGCTGCCGTCTCCAACCACGAGCACCCGGACGCCCGCGACGACCTCCACGGCGATCGACATCGTGCAACAGAGCGCCAACCAGATTCGCCATGTCCACCGCATCGCAACCTCCCACCGGCTCAACACCTGCGCAGACCGGTACCGAAAGCGTACAACGGCGGGCCGCGGACCGATGGACGTGCTTTGAAACAAAGCGGCCCCGGGACCCTCGCCCCCGGGCCGCGGAAAGTCAGAAGCTCAGTCGGCCCTTAGCAGCCGACCTCAAAGATGGAGACAAAAGCGTCGAAGTCGAAGAAGTCGACGAACCCGTCGCCGTCGAAGTCCGCGTTCTTCCCGGGCGGGCAGACGCCACCCTCGAAGCACTCGGCGAAGGCGTCGAAGTCGAAGAAGTCGACGAACCCGTCACCGTCGAAGTCCGCACGGCAGGGCGCCGCACTGGGAATCGGCAGGTTGACTGAAACGCTGTTGACATCGCCCGACGCGCCGGGCTTGAAGAGACCGATGGTCACCGCGCCGGTCTCGGGCGGGGTGTTCGCGACGAACTCGTAGGTGTACATCATGCCCCAACGCAGCGCGTTGGCGTTGACGTTCTGCGCGTGCGTCTGGTCCGTGCTCCAGCCGATGGTGTTGCCCGACGCGTTGAAGATCCAGTCGTTGCCGTTGTACGGCTCGTCGGGATGCGTGATCACGTCCTTGAAGTAGGGGTTCGTGGCCTGCACGCCGCTCGCCTTGGGCATCGAGAGAGACGCGCCCGAGCGGTCGGAGTTCATGTTGTGCACAGCGTACGTGTAGCGCCACGTGCCGTTGCCCAGGTCGGTGACCTTGGCGCCCACGTGGAACCGGGCCGTCTCGCCGCTGCCGACGTAGTCGGCGTTGACGATGGTGACCGAAGGATCGATTTCGCGCCAGGCGAAGATCGCCGCCTGCTGGCGACGGGTCGTCCCCGTCAGCGCCGGGGTGGAGTTGGTGCTGGCAATGGTGACCTCACGCCACGACGCGTTGTTGAGGCCGTTGCCCCATGTCGCGTCGTCCGCCGCGATGTAGTGACCTTCGACGAAGTAGCGGGCGCCCGCGTTGGCCACGTCGGTGGAAAGGACGCGGATACGGCGGCTGGTCGTGTCAACGATGCTGGGGTTGCCGGGCGGGTAGGGGAACGCGCCGGTGGTCGCGTTGATCTGCGAGCGTGGCCCGAGGCCGCCCTGCGAGCCGTTGAGGTTCGAGTCGTACGGATCGGAGCAGTTCACGCCGAGCTGCGAGCCGCCGCCCGGGGGCGACACGCACGTGCCGCAAAGGTTCTGGTTGAGTGAAGCAAAGCCGTGCTTGACCCACGACGCGCCGATCTGCTCGAAGCGGCCGTCCTTGAGACGGTACATGTTCTGCCCGATCACCGGGTGCTGGTTGTTCCCGCTGGTCCACTGCACCGGGGCGTCGCCCGCGTTGCAGGACGTGGTGCCGACGGAGTACGCCTGCACGCCGTTCACAGGGGCGAAGCGCGAGATGTTCGGCAGATCGCCGACGATGATGTCCGGGCCGTTGCTCGGGGGCGGCGGGGGATCCGTGAGGGTCGCCGTCAGCGTAAAGGTGCCCGTCGCGCCGTTGAAACCGGCCACACGGATGTAGATCGTCTGACCGGCCTCGATCACCGCCGAGACCGAGGACTTCAGGTCGCAGGCGTCATCGTTGCAGGTCAACTGATTCCCGCCGCACGCGTCAAAGAGCGCGAGGACCGTGTCGAAGCTCGCCGCGGCACACGTGGTGACCGTCAACTCCTTGCGCGTGGCGGAGGTGATCCGGTACCACACGTCGGGCGAATTCGCCGCCGAACCGCACGAAGCCGTGCCGTCACGCGTCGAGCCCACCGACGTCCCATTGTACGTTCCGGGGGTGATCAGCGTGGCGGTTGCGCAGCTATTGCTCGCCTGCCCCATCGCCTGCCCGGCCAACGCGGCCAAGGCCGCCACCCCTGCCAGACGCAGCACGTTCATCTTCATCATCACACTTCCCTCGTGCAATTCTCCGCCCCCGCGCGCGATCTCACGCCGACCTCGCCGGGAGCCACCTCAGATTACCCGGCTTCCCATCCGGCGAGTACCCCATTTTCGACCGTTTGGTACCCAATCTTCCCGTGACGATCCGCTTTCACCTCTTGTGGGGGAATGCTCTCTGAGTGGCACGTCTCTTGCGGTGTGCCCGCTCGCAAGGAGGTTTCCCATGAAGATCCCAACGCTCGCATCGCCCTCGGTCGCCTTTGCACAGCGCTCCTCGGGAGCCGGTCGTTCGACGGAGCGCGTCTCGGACCTCGTCAACGAGATGAACGCCCGTCTCGATAACGTGCTGAGGAACCAGAACGCCACGCCCGCGCAGCGCGAGAAGGTCGAGGCTCTCCGCCGGCAGTTCAATCAACAGATGATGCAGACCGACAGCCGCGCCGACTGGGGCAAGACGATGGAGACCTATCGCACGGCCCGCCGTGAACTCACCGACGCGCTGACGACGATCTTCGGCGGTCCTCGCCCCGGTTGATCAGCAACCGATCTCGAACGCGCCGACGAAGGCATCAAGATCGAAGTAGTCGACAAAGCCGTCGCCCGTGATGTCGGCGGAACGCCCGATGCCGCACGCGCCGGTCTCGAAGCACTCGACGAAGGCGTCGAGATCGAAGAAGTCGACGACGCCGTCGCTGTTGAAGTCGCCCGGCCCGCAGGGCGTGGGACAGCCCATCGACCCGCAGAAGAAGGGGATCCTGGCGACACCCGACGTTGCAACACCTCCGGGGGCGGCCGGGTCGTCCACGAACCACTGCGCGAAGAGAACCTGCCCCGGCGAAACATCGAGCGCCGTGAGGGGCCAGTGCTGCGTCGCGACACCTTCACCGGGGGCGCCCGGCTCAACCTGCAGCGCGTCGAACCAGCGCGTCGGGGTGATTCGCCCGGCCATGGGCGGCGTCGCCGACAAGCCGAGCCTGGCGGTCGCGCCCGGCAGCGCACGACCCAGCCCCAGCCGATACTCGCTGTTCCCGATCATGCTGGGGGACTGCGCGATGATGATCGGCACAAACCCGCCCGTGCCCGCGGTGCCCGGCGCCACGATCGTTGCCTGATCGTTCGCGCGGGCGGCAAAGAGCACCGGCGCGTCGAACGGCGGCAGCCCGTTGGCAACCCGCGGATCCGTCAGCCCGTTCTGCAACAGATCCTGGATCACCTGCGCCGCCTGCGGCGGCACGTTGACCTGGGCCATGATCGGGTCCTGATTGTCCGGGAACTGCGGCGCTGCCCCGGGCGCACGGGCGTAGAAGCGGATCACGTCCGTCAGCGTGGGAAACTGGCCGTTGTGCATGAACGAACGCTTCAGCCCGACGTTGCGAAGCCCGGGCACCTTGAACCGCCCGCGGTCCGCCGGGTTGTTCGTCACGTTCCGACGCCCCGGATCTTCGGCCGGCGGACGCAGCCCGATGTTGCGGAACGTAAAGTCCGTGAAGTGGTCGTTCGCCAGCGAGTGGCACGATGAACAACGCGACGCCTGGAAAGCCTGCAACCCCTGCTGCTGCTGCGGGGTCAGCGCGTTCTGCTCCCCGGCGACAAAGCGATCGTACGGCGTGCGGTCCGAGATCAGCGTCCGCTGATACGTCGCGATCGCCATCGAGATCCGGGCCGCGGTGATCGCCGGATCCCCGAACGCTCTCTCGAAGAGGTCGGCGTACATCGGGCGATCGGCGAGCGCCGCCGCGATATCCGGCGTGTGCTGCGTTGCCAGCGCCAGCGGCCGAACGGCGGAAAGCCGCTCTACAACGCCCGCGTAGTCGGTCCCGGCATGGGCCATCTCGATCGTGTTGATGATCGGCTGGGCCGCCTGACTCTCGAGCGCGCCGCCCGCGGCGATCACCACCTGCCCGGTCTGCGGATCGACGAATCGGCCCGACGCCCGGCCATCCCAGAACAAGAGCGGTGCGTACGCCGCATTGATCGGCGAGTTGGCCGAGCGATCGGTGATCTGCGGATTGACTCCAAACACGCTGTCGTGCTGGTAGTCGTTCTCCACGCCCGACCGAATGATCCCGGGCGAACCCAGAATGTCGTCTGGCGTGTTGAGCGCGCCGTCATCGCCCGGGTGCCGCGCCAGTCGCGGGTCGGCCCCGGCTCGCGGAAACACATGGCACGACGCGCACGCCACCACGTTCGCCGTCGACATCTGCTCGTCGAAGAACAGGATCTTGCCCAGCACACGCTTGGGTTCGCTGAAGGGGTTCTCGGACGGGAACGGCACGGGCGGCAACGCGGCGAACGACGCCACGGCCAGCACGCCCGCCACGCCGATGGGCAACCCAACCACGAACGACACCACGGCCACACGACCCGAGCGGGTCGAGCCCTTCCGGGGGCGACAACGATCCATGAGTTGATCTCCTGACCCGCCTCCACCGGCGAAACGCACCTCCCGGTCGCGTATTGCCGCCGCCCGCAACAACAAGGGATCCCCTGTGCCCGCGACGGCCCGTGCCTCAGCAGCCCGCCTCGAACCCGGCCGCGAACGCGTCGAAGTCGAAGAAGTCCACAAACCCGTCGCCGTCAAAGTCCGCGGTCGTGTCGGGCGGGCACGATCCGCCCTCGAAGCACCCGACGAACGCGTCAAAGTCGAAGAAGTCGACGAATCCGTCGCCGTCAAAGTCCGCCGGGCAGAGGACCACGAACTGCCGCATCATCTCGTGGTCCTCGTGCTCGAGGATGTGGCAGTGATAGGGGAACGCCCCGGTAAAGCCCTCGAACCGTGCGATCACGCGCGTGATCTGCCCGGGATGGGCCGCGACCGTGTCCTTCCATCCGCGTTCGCCCGGCTCGGGCATCACTCTCGGCCCCGTCGGCTCGCCCGTCACGACATCAAAGTCCTGCCGATCCAGAACCTGGAACGACACCAGGTGCATGTGCATCGGGTGCGTCATCGACGACCGGTTGACCCACGCCCAGACCTCGGTCGTCCCGAGCCTGGGGTACTCCGTGATGTCGTCCCAGCCCAGCCCGTTGATCATCCACATCCCGCCGTGGTGATCCGGGCAGTGCCCAGCCATGATCGCCAGCTCAAAGTCGCGCTGCCGGCGAGACTCAGCCTCGTCGATCGGCGGAACATCCGCCATGACGCCGGGCAGCGGGGCCGTGTGCCCAGCCTGAGACCCGACCACGAACTTCATGATCTGCGGGATCTCGCTCCCGGCCGGCCCGGAGGGGAAGGGCGCCCGCGCCGAATTCGTCAGGATGATCTCCGTCCCCGGCGCGTACCCGGCAAAGTCCACCACCACCTCCGCCCGCTCGCCGGGTGTCAGCGTGATCGAGTGCATCCCCACCGGCGCGGGAAGCAGCCCAAGATCCGTCCCGATCTGCCAGAACATCGCTCCATCCGACAGCGCGAGCGTGTACGCCCGGCTGTTGCTCCCGTTCAGCAGGCGGAACCGATACTTGCCCCGCTTCACGTCGAGATAAGGCCACACCTTCCCGTTCACCAGAGCCGTATCACCGTGGAAGTGCTCCATCCACATCATGTGATACCGCAACGAGCCGTCCGGATTGAACGACCGGTCCTGAATCGCCAGCGGCACCTCGAACTCGCCCCGCGGCAGATCCAGCGACTGCTCCACCGGGTCTCGAAGGATGTAGAACCCCGCCATGCCCATGTACACGTTCAGGCGCGTGATCCCCAACGCGTGATCGTGGTACCACACCGTCGCCGCCGGCTGGTTGTTCGGATACGTGTACAGCGGCGAGGATTGTCCGGGCGGGAACGCAAGATCAGGAGAACCGTCGCTCTCGGGTCCGACCCTCCCGCCGTGCAGGTGAACCACACCCACCGGCACCTTGCCCGTCATGTCCGGGCCGTGCAGGCACTCGTCCACCGGCAGCACGTGCTCCGTGCGCACTTGACCCGTCTCGGCGATGCGCAGGTCGTTGTGCCAGCGCACCGTCACCGGCTGCCCGCGGAACGCCTCGATCGTCGGGCCCGGGTACGACCCCGCGTACCCCCACACGCGTGTCGGGGGCAGGTCGCGGTGCAACTGCTGGAACTGCTCCGTCATCGCGATCTCGTAGTGCGCCGCGCCGCCCGACTGCCCGCTCGTCGGCACCGCCACGCCCGGGCGGGGCAGCGGATCGACGAATGGCGTCAGCACCACCGGACACTCCACCTGCCCGCAGTTGGTCCCGTTCCCGCGGAACGTCCCGCCGGCCAGCGCGCACTGCGTCGCCGTCAGCTCCTCGCACGCCCCGCTCGGCAGACAGCACGCCCCCACCGGCGCCGAGCGGTACTGCACCACCATCACCGGCGCCTCCGCCGGAACACCGGCCTGTCGGCTCGTGAACCGCTTCCCGTTCGCCGAGCTCACCTCATCGCCCACGATCGCCCAGCCGTGGTTCATCGCCCCGTCCGCCCACGCCTGCACGTCCGCGATCATGTCCGGCCCGACGAACGCGAAGTACGCTCCCGCGTTGGTCACCGTTGTCGTGGCGCTCGGCATGTGGTGCAGGTCGCCCCCCGGCATGCTCCACAGCGTCGACGGATAGAAACGGTGAATCCACGTCGCATCGTTGGTCGTCGGCGTCGTCCCGCTCGACTCGTTCCCCGATGGATTCGATGTCCCCTCGCCCCACGACGACATCAGGCTGTAGAGCGAGATCGGGAAAGGCGTGCCCTGCGACTGATTGCAGTACAGCTCAACCGACACGTCCAGGATCTCGATGTTCGCCGGCAGCGAAGAGAGGTCGAACTTCACCAGACCGCGGCGCTTCGCGCCCGTGCTCAGATTGCCGACGTAGATGTACTGGCCCGCACCATTCGCCGCCGAGCCGTCCACCGTCTCGTGCAGCACCGCGTCCTGCGAGGCCGAGAGCACGACCGTCACGGGCTGATTCCCGCACGGGTTGGGGTCGCACGTGGTGCCGATCCCGGCAAACTCGCCCCCCGCGGTCAGGCAGTCCGCTTCATCGAGGATCACGCACGAGCCGTTGGGAAGGCAGCACGCGCCGTTGCCCGGCGGGCGGACCGTGATCGTCCCCGCCATGCCCGACGCCGTCCCGTTCCCGTTGTCCACCCCGTGCGGGATGCAGTAGTAGGTGTACTTGCCGACGGTGTTGAACACGCGCTGGAAGACCGGTGACGACTGCGTGATCGACGCATTCCACGTCTCGGTGCTGCCCGAGACGGACGTGGTCGTGTGATTGCCGGACTGCCACGCCCAGCGGACCGTGTCGCCCGCCGTGACATACGCGTCGACAATCGGCCCGCCCTCCGGGTTCACGCTGAACTCGAAGTTAAAGACGTAGACCGTGCGCACATCCGCCCGGGCCGGGGCACCCATCCAACCCACGACGACGAGGAGCGACAGCCACAGCGCGCGAGCGAGAAATCGCATAGACACCTCCGGATATCCGGAGTATGACGTGTCCCGCCACGCTCATCAAGCCCAAATGTGGAGCGATCCACACGATCACTGGGACGGGGGAATTTCACCGGGACTCGTTGACCACCATGCGTGGTGCCTACCAGTACAGCCCTTCGTACCCCGCGCCGGTTTTCCGCAAATCGGGGATGTTCATCAGGTCCACCACGCGTTGGCCGGGCTTGAAAGACACGGCCGCCCACGTCGCGGGCTTCAGGCGGTGAGTCACGATCAGCGTGTCCGCCCACGAGACCACGTCCTGCAGGTTCTGCGTCATCAGCTCGGCCAGGTGCGGCACCATCTGGAACGCGAACGACCGGTTCGCCCCGACCAGCGCCTGCACCGACAGGTGCTCGTCATAAATCTTGACGGGGTGACCCTTGCCGGTGAGCTGCTGCACAACCTCGACGATCGGGCTTTCGCGGACGTCGTCGGTGCCTTCCTTGAATGCCAGACCGATGATGCCGACCTTCGGACGATGCTCCGAGACGATCCGCTTGAGCAGGGCCTTGATCTGCACCTCGTTGCTGTCGAGCGTGCCCGCCAGCATCGGGAGCTTGGTCGCCGTGTCGCGGGCGGCGTCGAGAATCCCGCGCAGGTCCTTGGGCAGGCACGAGCCGCCGAACGCAAAGCCCGGCTTCAGGTACTTCGCCGAGATGTTGAGCTTCGTGTCGGCGCAGAACACGTCCATGACCTTGTGGCTGTCCACACCCAGGGTCTTGCAGATCATCCCGATCTCGTTGCCGAACGTGCACTTGAGGGCGTGGAAGCAGTTGTCGGCGTACTTGACCATCGCCGCCTCTTCTGGCGAAAGGAAGAACGTCGGGCACGACTTGAGCCCGGGATGATTCGCCGTCGGGTACATCCCCTTGCACCACTCGGCGGTCTTCGCGTCCGTCGGGCCGAACACGATCTTGGGAGGGTTGTAGAAGTCGTACACGCTCACGCCTTCACGCAGGAACTCGGGATGGCAGCAGTACCCGATCCCCTCGCCCATCTTGCGCCCCGAGGCCTGCTCCAGAATGCTCATCAGCCGGCGGTGGATGTCCGGAAGGCTCGTGCTGCGGCTCAGCACGACGTAGTGCGTCTTGTTGTGCCGCGTCACCGCCTCACCGATCTGACGGCAGACGGTTTCGAGGTACACCGCGTTCACCCCGCCGCTGGGCGTGCTCGGGGTCCCCACGCAGACCAGAGCCGCGTCGGAGTTCTTGATCGCCTCGTCAGCGTCCAATGTCGCCGAGAGCAAGCCCTTCGACAGAGCCTTCTCCAGCAACTCGGGCAGCCCCTCTTCGACGATCGGGGGCTTGCCGGCCTTGATGAGATCGACCTTCGCCTTGCTGACGTCGCACCCGATGATCGTGTGCCCCAGATCCGCGAGACACCCGCAGGAGACCGCGCCGACGTATCCAAGACCAAAGACCGCGATTCGCATGGCTCTACCTCGCTCATCGTTCCCGGGCGGGAACGCTTTCCGGACGTGCTGACAGGCCCCCTGCTACGCGGGCCGGAACGGGGCGGTTCGCGCCCACGCTCTCTCCCTCCATCGGTCGCAACCGCCCCCCACTGCGATCCGGCGGACGATAGCGACGCTCCGGGGCATGTTCTCGGGCCAGCCCCCGCCCCTCCGCTCAGCCAGACCTACTTCCGCATCGCCATGGCCAGACGGATGCTCCGATCGATCGCCCCCACCATGTTGTCCAGCGTGACCGTGTCGCGCATCAACGCGGTTGCCCGCTGACAGACCGACTCGATCGCCGGACCACCCGCCAGGATCGTGCGCACACCCGAGACCATCGCGCCAAGGTCGCCGCGCGGATACCGCCACCCCGTCTGCTCGCCGGGACGATCGGACCCAACGAGAATCTCGCTGTCGGCCCCGATCTCGTCGGCGATCAGCGTCGGTCGGCCGAAGGCCAGGCTCTGGTTGATCGCCAGCCCCACCGCGCCGGGGTAGATGCAGATGTCGCTCGTGGCGATCCAGGCGTAGTCGTCGCCTTCGGGCACGCGCCCCGTCACGATGATCCGGTGCGGGTCGATCGCCGCCGCCTTTGCACGCACCTCTTCCAGCAGAGGCCCGCCGCTGATCAGCACCATCACCAGGTCCTTGTCGAGCTCGGCCAGCTTCGGCCAGGCGTCGAGCAGGTCTTGGTGCCGCTTGTCGGGGTCCATGCGACCGATACAGAGCAGCACCTTCTTGCCGACCAGGCCTCGCTCCTGACGGATCGCCTGCCCGCGTGCGCGCAGGGCGTCACCTTCGGTGAAGATCTTGCGCGTGTCGATCGTGTTGTTGGCGATGATCGCCCGATCACCCGGGAAGCCCAGCCCGACCAGCTCGTCGTAGCTCGACTGGCCGTAACAGATCATCCGATCGAACTTGCGGTAAAAAATGCGCTTGGGGACCGCCATGAGCGGAGCGACGCGGGAATAGCTGTGCACCTTGGACCACCCGATGGTGGGAATTCCCATCCGCCGGCACATGCCGAGCAGTTCCCAGCAGGTCAGGTTGCGGATGTTGGCCTCCATCACCAGGGCTGCGGGGCGTTCCTGCTGAAGGAGGCGGGGGGCGTCGACCCACCGGAAATGAAGGATCCCGAACTTTCGGAGGACCGAACGGGGGACGTGGCGGTAGTAGGGTCTCCCTTCGCCGCCGATGGCCTTGCCGTTGTTCATGCCGCCAAGGACTTCGAGCGTGAATCGGCCGTCGGCGAGACCCCGCTCCCGGACACCATCAAAAACGGGGGTTCTGTAATGATGAATGTCGGGCTGAAGAATCCAGACCTTGGGCGGGAGCGTTGCGGGTATGCTGGGGGAAACGTGGGTGTCGGCCATGGTGGAGGGGACCATAGGGGAGCATCGGCGAGTGATGGCCGGATCTTGAAGCGGGGGGAGGGCATGACGTTGTGTGTTCGCGTCGGGCAAGCAGTACGGAGGGAGAGGCGATGGTGATCCGGACGATGAAGTGGCTGAAGCGGATGGTGAGGCCGCCGGTGGTGGTCGGGAAGGTGAGTTACGACTGTCCGCGGCTACGTCTGGGGACGGAGTACGGGGGTTGGACGATCAATCCGGACCTGATCGGGCGGGATTCGGTGATTTACTCGGCGGGTATCGGCGAGGACGCCTCGTGGGACCTGGCGATGATCGAACGGTTCGGCGTGACGGTGCACGGATTTGATCCGACGCCCAGGTCGATCGCGTGGGTGAAGTCAAGCCGTATGCCGGCGGGGTTTGTGATGCACCCGTACGGGCTGTCGCCGTCCGACGGTGAGCTTGTGTTCCACGCGCCGGAGAATCCGTCGCACGTCTCAGTGTCGGTGCTGGAACGAGCGACGAAGACGGAGCGGATCGTGCTGCCCGTGCGAGAGATCGTGGGGATCATGCAGGAGCTGGGGCACGAGCAGATCGACGTGCTGAAAATGGACATCGAGGGGTCGGAGTACGAGGTGATCGAGGACCTGCTGGCGCGGAAGATCCCGGTGAGGCAGTTGCTGGTGGAGTATCACCACCGATTCCCGGGCGTGGGCAACCAGAAGACGCTGGCGTCGATCGAGTTGCTCGAGCGGCACGGGTACCGGCTGTTCAACATCTCACGGAGTGCGGAGGAGTACTCGTTCGTGAAGGTGTGAAGCGCCGGCTCAGGAGTTGGCGCGGTACCACTCGATGGTTCGTTTGAGGCCTTCCTCGAAGCCGACGGCGGCCCGGAAGCCCAGGAGTTTTTCCGCCCGCTCGGTGGAGAGGCATCGCCTGGGCTGGCCGTCGGGCTTGGTGGAATCCCAACGGATGCCGCCTTGGAAACCTGTGAGCTTGACGATGAGCTCGACGAGGTTCTTGATGGTGATTTCGAACCCCGCGCCGAGGTTGACGGGCGTGGGGTCGTTCATGGTTTCGGCGGCGCGGACGATGCCCTCGGCGGCGTCCTGCACGTAGAGGAATTCGCGGCTGGCCGAGCCGGTTCCCCAGCAGACGATTTCCTTGTCGCCCCTGCGCTGGGCCTCGACGCACTTGCGGATAAGTGCGGGGATGACGTGGGAGGAGTGGAGGTCGAAGTTGTCGTGCGGGCCGTAGAGGTTGACGGGGAGGACGTAGGCGCTGCGGAAGCCGTATTGGAGTTTGTAGGCGTCGAGCATCTGCCAGGCAGCCTTTTTGGCGACGCCGTAGGGTGCGTTGGTTTCTTCGGGGTAGCCGTTCCAGAGTTCATCTTCGTGGAAGGGGACGGGAGTGAACTTGGGGTAGGCGCAAATGGTGCCGACCTGAACGAAGGAGCCGCCGCGTTGATGGAGTCCGTCGAGGCGGGCCTGCTCGATGAGGTGGAGGGCCATGGCCATGTTGGCGAAGAAGTAGCGTCCCGGGTTGTCGCGATTGGCGCCGATGCCGCCGACTTCCGCGGCGAGGTGGATGATGAGGTCGCACTTTTCCTTGCCGAAGGCGTTTCGGACGAGCCGAGTGACATCCGTTTGATTGGTGAGATCGAACTGAGCCCTTCGTGGGACGAAGATGTTGTGCTGGGGGACGCCGCGGTCTCGGAGGGCCTGGCAGACGAATCGGCCGAGGAAACCGGCGCCGCCGGTGACGATGACGCGGCGTTCCTGGAGGGGTTTTTCGGACATGCGGGAGAACCTCCGAACAAAGCGGATGCGAAGAGGCGGGACGACCGACTATATCGGTCCGGGGTTGGGGATCCTGAGGCGAACGATCGGCGTTGGGCTTGGGAAAAGTTCGGAGACGCCGGGCGTGTCGAGCGCGGCAGGGTTCGCTAGCATGACGACCAGATGAGTGAAGTCCCCAGCCAACTGCCGAACGAACCGCGTTCGGGTGAGGAAGCGGCATCGAGCCAGCCGGGCCGGTTGGGCCGGCATGTTGGTTCGGGGGCGGCGTGGATGATGGCGGCGACGATCCTGGTGAAGATCGCGACGTTCGCGTCGCAGATCGTGCTGGGCAAGTTGCTGACGGACAAGGAGTTCGGGCTGTACGCGGCGGCGGTGGCCTCGGCGAAGCTGCTGAGCATCTGTCAGGACGCGGGCGTTCGGGACTTGCTGGTTCAGCGCGGGAGCGGGGAGTATCCGCGGTTGTCGGGCCCGATCTTCTGGTTCGCCGGGGCGTTCAACCTGAGCGTGGGGGCGTTGATCGCGGTGTTGGCGTGGCCGATCGCCCATTACTGGTATCAGGAGCCCAGGCTGGTGCCGATGCTGCTGGTGCTGGCGATGGCGATGCCGCTGGGCACGCCGTCGGCGATTCTGCAGGCGAAGCTCCGACTCGATCTGCGTTTTGCGGCGACGAGCTGGGTGATGATCGTCAACGGGCTGATCCGGCAGATCTCCACGGTCTGCCTGGCGCTGGCGGCGGTGGGCGAGATGAGCTTTGTCTACCCGGTGCTGATCTGTGCGCTGGTGGACAGTGTGCTGTCGTGGTGGCTGACGCGGGATCGCCCGTGGACGAGGCCACCGATGATCTCGTCGTGGCTCACGCTGTTCCGAGAGTCGAAGTGGTTGATTTTCGGGTCGGTGGCGAATTTGCTGATCGATCGGGGCCCGTATCTGGTGATGCAGCCGACGCTGGTGTTTTTGGGGACGTCGGTGGGGAAGGCGACATCGATCACGGGGGCGTACTTCTGGGCGTTTGAAATCACGGCCCAGCTCGGGGTGCTGCTGTCGTTCAACATGCAGCAGGTGCTGATGCCAATTCTGTCGCGTCTGAAGGACAATACCGAACGGCTGAGACGGGCCTCGCTGCGGGCGATGGCCGGGCTGATGATGATCGGGTCGGCGATGAGCCTCGGGATGGCGGTCACGATGGACCCCCTCGAGAAGCTCATTTTCGGTGGCAAGTGGGAGCACGCGACGGGTGCGGTGGCGATCTTCGGGCTGTTCTTCCCCTTCCGGATTCTCTACGGGCTGACGACGGCGGCGCAGGTGGCGACCGGGCGGTTCCGTCAGTGGTGCCTGTACTCGTTCATCGAGGGGCTGGCCTTCACCGCGTCGGGCGCGCTGGCGGCGTACATCGCGGCGGAAGGGATCTTCGGGCCGCGGTTCGGGGTGGACGCGACGTCGCTCGCGTGGATCACGGGCGGGACGCTGGCGGTGGCCCGCGTTCTGGTGACGATCCGCGTGATGAAGGAGATCGGGATTTCGCGACGGGAGACGTTTGTCGAATTGTTCTGGCCTTGGCTGCTCGCGGTGCTCAGCGCGGGCGTGGCCTGGAGCGTGGACGACTCGATGGGGATCGAGGGTCAGGTTGTTCGGCAGTGGGCGGTGATCGACGGCGTGCCTCAGATGGTCGAGCTGGCGGTCCGCGACGGCGAAGGGGTGGCCGGGCTTGTGGTGTCGCAGGTGAAATGGCTGTTCGCCGAGCCCGCGATGCAGGCGGCGGTGATCGAACTGATCCGGCTGATGGCGATCGGCGTCACGATGGTGGCGACGTTCGTGATTTCGGCGCGGATGCTGATGCCCGACGTGCTCCGGGAAGCCTGCGGCGTGGCTCCGCGACGGCTCGGTCTGCCCGCGGCCAGGCTGCTTCGGCTTGAGGAGCCCACGCGTGAGTGAGGCGTCGGGTAGGATCTTCGCGTGAGCCGGAGCCTTGAGGACATTCGGTCGGTGCGGCTGATTGTGGGGCTTGAGATCCACGTCGAGCTGGCGACGCGGAGCAAGATGTTCTCGCGTGCGCCGAGCCCGGCGTGCGCGGAGCACGAGCATGCCGAGCC
>ERZ761602.3234-NODE-3234-length-23465-cov-10.128748_pt1 | contig 23465 bp, 20 predicted proteins | sample MGYA00512165_ERZ761602 | MGnify/ENA primary metagenome ERZ761602 (study PRJEB28899, sample SAMN02445085) | bioreactor sludge metagenome | biome: EBPR sludge; isolation source: Thorneside wastewater treatment plant | place: Australia: Brisbane, Thorneside...
AGCATGGGCGAGATCCGACGAATCGTCGCGCTGATCAGCGACAGCGAACGCAGCACGGTGGTCCTGGCGCTGGCCGCGCGGCTGGCCAGGACGCACGGCGCCGGGTTGCATGCCGTGCACGCGGTCGAGCCGATCGGCAGCGGTGCCTACATGACCCCTGAAGCCGCCGGGCTCGCCGTGCAGTGGGCCGCGGAAGAGGAAGCCAAGCGCCGGGCCGCCGCCGCCGCCCGCGTCGCGGAGGCCTCCCGGCAGACCGGCCTGCCGATCACGCTGGTCCACACGGAGCACGACCCGGTCGGCGAGGCGCTGCGCGAGGCCTGCACCTCCGACCTGATCGTGATCGCCCAGCGCGACCCGCGGCACGCGGACGGTACCGCGCCCGCCCTCGCCGAACGCGTGCTCGTCGGCTCCGGCTGCCCGCTGCTGTTCGTGCCCTATGTCGACACGCTGCCGGCGCAGGCCGACGGCGCGCCCCCGGTCGGCGGCCACGTGCTCGTCGCGTGGACCCCCAAGCGCGAGAGCACGCGCGCCCTGCGCGACGCGCTGCCGCTGATGCGCGGGTCGCGGCAGGTCGAGCTGATGCGCTTCCTGCGCCACGACGAGGCCGACGACGGCATGACCGATGCCGCGGTCGCCTGGCTCGGCCGCCACGGCATTGCCGCGCGCACGCGGGTCGAGCACCTGGCCGCACCCTCGTTCCAGGAGCGGATGCTGCACTCGAATGCGGTCGACGTGCCGATCGCCGGCGCGTTGCTCTCGTATGCGGCGGACGCCGGGGCAGACCTGATCGTCATGGGGGGTTACGGGCACCCGCGGGCCTGGGAACTGGCCATGGGCGGCGTCACGCGCACGATCCTGCACTCGATGACCGTGCCCGTGCTGATGTCGCACTGAGCCGCGACGGGGCCGAACGGGCTGCAGCCGCCCTGGGGAACCGCGGCGGGCTGGCGACGCTCAAGGGACCGTGCCGCTCGCGACAGGTGTTTCGCCACCGTGGACGGGCTTGAGCGCCCTCGGCGGGCGGGCTCGCGGGGTCCTCGTCGCGGCGCGCAGCGCTTGCCTTGAAGGGGCTCTTGCCGGTCCCCACATGGTCCTGATCAGGGAGACGACGATGAGTTCGATGACGGTGCGGCGGCCAGCAGTCGCGGGCGTGTTCTACCCCGGCGAGGGCCGGGCCCTGCAGGCCGAGGTCGCGGCCTACCTCGCCGAGGCGAAGGGCGATGCACGGGCGGTTCCCGCGAAGATCGTGCTGGTGCCGCACGCCGGGTACGTCTACTCGGCACCCGTGGCCGCGCGCGCGTACGCAAGGCTGACAGCGCAGCGGGGGCGGATCCGGCGCGTCGTGATCGCCGGCCCGACGCACCGCGTCGCGGTCCGCGGCATCGCCGTGCCGACGGTCGACGCCTTCGAGACACCGATGGGCCGCGTGCCGATCGATCGGGAGGCGATCGCCTCGCTGGCCGACCTGCCCCAGGTGGTCGCGCACGACGGCGCACACGCCGCCGAGCATGCGCTCGAGGTGCAGCTGCCCTTCCTGCAGGCGGTGCTCGGCGAGGTCGCGATCGTCCCGCTGGCCGTGGGTCATCTGCCGCCGCAGCAGGTGGCCGAGGTGCTCGAGCGCCTGTGGGGAGGCGACGAGACCCTGATCGTGATCAGCTCCGACCTCTCGCACTACCGGCCCTATGCGCAGGCCCGGGCCGTCGACGAACGGACGGTGCAGGCGATCCTCGCACTCGACGCGACGCTGGATCACGAGCAGGCCTGCGGCGCGACGCCTCTGGCCGGCGCGCTGATCGCCGCGCGGCGGCACGGGCTGCGGGCGCGGCTGCTCGACCTGCGCAACTCCGGCGACACCGCCGGCGACCGTTCGCGGGTCGTCGGCTACTGCGCGATCGCCTTCGAGCCGGTCCGCGGCGCGGCGGACGCCGACGATGCGCGGGGCGAGGGCACGGCCGGTGGGCCGGATGACGCAGACGACGCGGACGACGACCATGCCCTGGGCGCTGCCTTGACCGGCCGCGCGCGCAACGCGATCGGCTCGGCCCTTGGCCTGCCGGCTGTCGACGAGCCCGCGCACCAGGCGCTGGCCCGGCCGGGCGCGAGCTTCGTGACGCTGCGCCGCGGCGCCGATCTGCGCGGCTGCATCGGCTCGCTCGAGGCACGCCGCCCGCTCGGCGAGGACGTGCACCACAACGCACGCGCCGCCGCCTTCCAGGACCCGCGCTTCGCACCGGTCACCGTCCGCGAGATGCAGGCCCTGCGCATCGAGGTCTCGTTGCTCGGGCCCGCGAGCCGGATCGCGGCCGTCGACGAAGCCGCCCTGCTGCGACAGCTTCAGCCGGGTGTCGACGGCCTGGTCCTGCAATGGCGCGGCCAGCGCGCGACGTTCCTGCCGCAGGTGTGGGAGCAGCTGCCGGAGCCGGCAGCCTTCGTCGGCGCCCTGAAGCGCAAGGCCGGTCTGCCCGACGGCTTCTGGGCGGCCGACCTGCAGTGCGCACGCTACGGGGTGCGCCAGTTCAAGGAGGACATCGCATGACGGCCCCTGCCCGACCGGCGGCCCCGCACCGCGGTCCCGAACCAGCTGCCGCCGCGGGCCGCGCACCGGCCAGCGGCCCCGACGACGACTTCGGCAGCGCCCACCCCGCCCGCTGGTGGCACAAGCTCGACGACGGCCGCATCCAGTGCGACCTCTGCCCCCGCGACTGCAAGCTGCACGACGGCCAGCGCGGCCTGTGTTTCGTTCGCGCCCGGCAGGGCGATCGGCTCGTGCTGACGACCTACGGCCGCAGCTCGGGCTTCTGCATCGACCCGATCGAGAAGAAGCCGCTGAACCACTTCCTGCCCGGCAGCCGCGTCTTCAGCTTCGGCACCGCCGGCTGCAACCTGGCCTGCAAGTTCTGCCAGAACTGGGACATCTCGAAGAGCCGCGAGATGGACCGGCTGATGGACCAGGCCAGCCCCGCGCGCATCGCCGAGGTCGCGCAGGAGACCGGTTGCGCGAGCGTCGCCTTCACCTACAACGACCCGGTGATCTTCGCCGAGTATGCGCTGGACGCGGCCGACGCCTGCCACGCGCGCGGCATGCGCACCGTCGCCGTGACGGCGGGCTACATCCACCCCGAACCGCGGCGTGGCTTCTTCGAACGGATGGACGCCGCCAACGTCGACCTGAAGGCCTTCAGCGACGCGTTCTACGTGCGGCAGACGGGCTCGCGCCTGGCCCCGGTGCTCGACACGCTGCAGCACATCGTGCACGACAGCCGCTGCTGGCTGGAGATCACGACGCTGCTGATCCCGGGGCTCAACGACAGCGACGCCGAACTGCAGGCGATGACGCGCTGGATCGCCGAGCACCTCGGCCGCGACGTGCCGCTGCACTTCACCGCCTTCCATCCCGACTACCGCTTGACCGAGTTGCCGCGCACGCCGGCCCAGACCCTGGCGCGCGCGCGGCGCATCGCGCAGGATGCCGGGCTGCGCTTCGTCTACACCGGCAACGTGCACGACACCGAGGGTGGCACGACCAGCTGCCCGGGTTGCGGCGAGCCGGTGATCGCGCGCGACTGGCATGCGGTGCTGCACTACGCTCTCGACGGCTCGGGATGCTGCCGCACGTGCGGCACGCCGCTGCCCGGGCGCTTCGGCGCCTTCGACCCGTCGATGGGGCGCCGGCGGATCCCGGTGCGCGTCGCGATGGCCTGAGTACCCGCCCCTGGCTCAGCCCAGCGAGCGCGTCCACTCGCAGGCCACCTCGCCGCCGGTCGCGGCCGACGCCTGAGGCGGCGGGCCGCATTGCCAGGCAGCGCGCAGCTCGGCAGCGAGCTCCGCTGCCCGCTCACCGTAGCGCGGCGAGACGTGGAACGGCACGACGTGCCGCGCGCCGAGCTCGCGGGCGATGCTGCCGGCCTGACGGGCGGTCAGGTGGTTCTTGCGCCGCGCATGGTCGCTGTCGGCCTCGAGGAACACGCTCTCGATGAACAGCTGGTCGACGCCCTGCAGCAGCGCGCGCAGGACCGCGCGGTTCCCGTCGTGGAAGCGCAGGTCGGTCACGTAGCCGACCCGCCGCCCCGGGGCGGTGTCCAGCAGCACCGCGGCCAGCTCCCCGACCGGGCGCAGCCGCTCGTGCTCGCCGCTGCGGTTCCGCCAGCGCACGCGGATCGGCGTGTCCGGCGGCGCCTGCGCGAGGACCGCTGCCTTCAGCTCGCGCAGCCAGGCCCCGGTGGTGACACCCAGCGCGGCCAGGCGGTCCTTGGCGACGCGCGGGCGCGGCTTCTCCTCGATCGCGAAGGCCAGGCAGGGCATCTCGTGGTCGACGAAGGCGCCGCGCACGCACCAAGCCGCCTCGTCGAGCAGCACGTTGCCCGGACTCGACCAGGGCTCGTCGCCCTGGCGCGCGAACGAGCTCCGGCTGGAGAACGCGGCCCGACGCCCAGGGCCGTCGAGACCCACCTCGCGGACCTCGAGCACCAGCTCGACGGCATAGCGGTGCACGACGTTCCAGGTGTACGCGCGCAGCTTGTGCTCGACCTGGTCGACGAAGCCCGGCCCGCCGACGAACACGAGCCGCTCCTTGCGGCCGAGCACGACGCGCAGCAGGGTGTCGAAGCCGGCGAAGTGGTCCATGTGCGTGTGGCTGACGAAGACGTGCGAGACGCGCATCAGCTTGCGCGGCGACAGGCCGCCGAGTTCGCCCAGGTCGAACAGCAAGGCCCGCCGTTCGTCCCGCAGATCGACGAACAGGCCGGGCTCGCCGAGCGGGCCGCAGACCAGCGAAGCTTCGAGCAGGCGGCGCACGTCACACCCCGTGCCAGCATAGCCTGCCGCCGGCACGCCCGCGCCTGCCGCAGGGCACCAAATCCTGATCAAAGGCAAGGATTCGATCGCCACTGGCCACACAATGGCCCGCATCGACGAGATGACGAGGCCCTCCCGTGAAGCGCAACAGCACCTCCCCACCGAAACCCGTCGGCGCCGCCGCGGTCATCGAGGAGACCTGGTCGGCGACGCCTGATCGACTGGCGCCGGTGGTGCACCGGCCCGATGGCTGGTACTGGATCGCGCCGGGCGGCAAAGGCGAGTTCGGACCCTTCGCGACGCCCGACGAGGCGCGGGCAGACCGCGACCGGTTCGACGAGCAGGGCACCGAGCCCGGCGAGAGCCTGCGCGAGGCCGAGGACGAGATCGGCATCGCCGACTGGATCGACCCGGAGACCGGGGAGCCGGCCGAGGGACGCTCGCCGCCGCACTTCGAGCACGACTGACACCCGCGCGCCGCGGAACCCTCCGCACCAGCCTGCCGGAGAGACCGCTCTAGCTGCACAGCACCTTGTTCGCCGTCAACACCGGGGCAACACGCCTTCGCACAATCGACTCGACAAGATCCACAACCAAGGAGAGATGTCATGAAGGTGCGTTTGGCTTCGATCGCGGCGGTCGGACTGCTGGCCGCTGGCGCCACCGGCGTGACCTGGGCAGATCCGCAGGCGGCCGACATGGGGCGCGCCGAGTACATGAGCGCATGCGCCAGTTGCCATGGCGCGAGCGGCAAGGGTGATGGCCCGGTCGGGCCGGCACTCGTCAAGAAGCCCACCGACCTGACGACACTGGCGAAGCGCAATGGTGGGGCGCTGCCGGTCCAGCTGGTCTGGGAAATGATCGACGGCCGCGCGCAGGTGCCGCTGGGCAGCTTCGCGCACGGCTCCCGCGACATGCCGGTCTGGGGCGACGAGTACCGATCCTCGGCGCGCTTGTCGCCGAACCCGGCCGTCGCGAACAACCCCGAGTGGTATGTGCGCGGACGCATCGTCGCGCTGATCGACTACCTGCAGCGCATCCAGGTCAAGTGAACTGAGCCAGCCCCGGCCCGGCCGGGGCACGTGGGTGGCCGGTCGCCAGGCGAAGCGGTTGCCGGCGACGAAGGCAGCGGGGCTGCGGTTCCTGCTGGTCTTGGGGCGTCGTCAGCGCAGCACGAAGCGGTCCAGCAAGGCCCAGGCCCAGACGGCGCCGGCGAAGACCAGACTCAGCATCACCGCCGCGCTGCCGAGGTCCTTGGCGCGGCCGAGCAGCGGGTGGGCATCCGGTGAGATCGAATCGGCCAGCGCCTCGATGGCCGAATTCAGCAGTTCGACGACCCACACCGCCACCACCACGCCGACCAGGGCGAAGGCCCGGGCGGGGGTCGGTGCCACCCACGCGGCGAGGAGGCACAAGGGCAAGCCGATCGCCAGTTCCTGGCGAAAGGCCGCCTCGTGGCGCACCGCGGCAACCAGCCCCTGCCACGAGTAGCGGCCGGCAGCCAGGATGCGGGCCAAGCCCGGGCGGCTCTTGAACGGGCTCGTGCCCGGGGCCTCGGGTGGGGAGGGTTCGATCGCCATCGTCATCCGCCATGCAAGGGTGTGGTATCGGGCAGCCCGGCGCGGCGTCTGCTGCGCGGTCGCTCAGGTCGAAGGCGCCGGATCGAGTGTCAACTCGACCGCGAAGCCGTGCTCGGTCGCCGGCAGGCGCAACTGCCCGCCGTGGGCGCGCGCGATGCGCCCGGCGAGCAGCAGTCCGAGCCCGATCCCGGGCACCGCATCCGGGTGGTCGACCGCTGCCTGCAGAGCCGCCCGCCGCTCGGCCGTCACGCCGGGTCCGTCGTCCGCGAGATGAAGGACGTTGCCCGCACCGGACGACAGGCTGACGTGCTGTGCCCCGGCCCGGCGCGAGTTGTCGAGCAGGTTGGCCAGGGCGGCCGCGACCAGGTCCGGGTCGGCGAGGACACGCGCGCCCGGCTCGACCCGCACGGCCAGGCCCGGTGCCGGCAGCCGGGCGACCGCGGCCGCGAGATCGACCTCCTGGCGGCGGATCTCGGCGCCGCTGCGGAACAGCCCGATCAGCGCCGTGACGACGGTCTGCAGCCTGGCGGCTGCCGCACGCGCCTGCTGAAGCCGAGGCTGGAGCGCCGGGGGACACTCGCGCAGGGCCACGGCCAGCTGCGCGTCGATCCCGGCCAGCGGCGTGCGCAGCGCGTGGGCGGCGTGGGCGGAGAAGGCTCGTTCGTCGTCGAGACGCGACGCCAGGCGTTGCGCGAGCGCCGACAACGAGCGGTGCACCGGCAGCAGCTCCCGTCGCGAGGCGCTGCCGATGCTCTGCAGGCGCGGGTCGCGATCGAGGTTCCAGGCTTCGAGCTGTCCGGAGAGCTCGCGCAGAGGGCGCAGTTCCGCGCCGATCCTCGAACGCAGCCACACCTGCCCGAGAAGACCGACCGCGAGGGCCGCGAAGACGGCCGACAGCGCGACGTCGACGTGGGCCTCGTGCCGCTCGTCGGCGCTCTGCCCCACGGTGAGCAGCTGCCCGCCGCGCAGCGTCAGGCCGAAGAGGCGCCAGCCTTCGACAACGCCGAATCCCGGTGACGAGCGCCAGGCCGTCTCCGGCGCGAGCGCCGATCGCAGCGCGAGCGTGCCGTCAGCCGTCGTGACCTGCCAGGCGAAACGGGCAGCGTGCGACGGCGGTCGAGCCGGGCCCGGCTCCGCGACCGGCGCCGCCATCGTCCCGTCGACCAGCGCGGCGATCAGCTCGGCCGAGGACTGCAGGGTGTCGTCGAGCAACTCGTCGACCTCGTGCACCGCAGCCAGCCACACCGCCGCACCGACCGCCAGCCCCCAGGCCAGCGACCAGCCGAGCAGCGCATTCGCCAGCCGGGTGCGGATCGACGGCAGGCGCTTCGACCGCGGGTCGGGCGTGAGGCTCATCGGGGCTTCTCCATGCGGTATCCGAGGCCGCGGACGGTCTCGATCAGGTCGCGGCCGAGCTTGCGACGCAGCGCCGAGACGTGCACCTCGAGCGCGTTGCTCGCCACCTCGCTGTCGCCGCCGGCCGCCAGGCGCTCCAGATCGGCCTTCGGGACGATGCGCCCGGCCCGCCGGACCAGCGCCTCGAGCAGGGCCCACTCGCGAGCGGTCAGCTCGGCGCGCCGGCCCTCGACGCGTGCCAGGCGGGCCTGCAGATCCACCTCGACGCTGCCGAAACGCAGCGTGTCCGTCGCCCCGCCGGCGCCGCGCCGCGAGATGACGCGCAGGCGCGCGGCGAGCTCTTCCGGGGCGAAGGGCTTGACCAGGTAGTCGTCGGCGCCGGTGTCCAGTCCCTGGATGCGGTGCTCGAGCCGATCCCGCGCCGTCAGCATCACGGCCGGGGTCGTGTCGCCGCGCGAGCGCTGCTGGCGCAGCCAGTCCAGCCCGGAACCATCGGGCAGTTGCCAGTCCAGCAGCCACGCGTCGAAGGGCTCGCCCTGCAGCGCGCGCGCCTCGCCGAGGCTGCGGCACCAGTCGGTCACGTGTCCCTCGGCGCGCAGGTAGTCGCGCAGGCCCTCGCCCAGGATCTCGTCGTCTTCGAGCAGCAGCAGTCGCATCGGCAGCCCCGGCACATCGCCTGCCGTGACGCTACCACCGGGCGGCTTCAGCTTGCCTTCATCTGCACGGCGCCCAATGCACGTCGATGTCCCTCCACCATCCCCCGCCGAACCCGGCAGGCGACCCATCGGACGCCCACGCAGGCGGCCGTCGCCGCTTCGAGGCCCTGCCCCGCATTCCGGCCAGCACCGAGCAGGTCGTGGCCGCCGCCAGCCTGTTCTGGGTGCTCGCGGCCAACCGCGGCTTCGTCGGCGCGGCGCTTCACCAGCGCCCGCCCGGCGAAGCCTCGACCTGGATCTTCGCGGGCGCGCTGCTCGTGATGCTCTGGGCACTGCACACCTTGCTGCTGCTGCCGCTGGCCACGCGGCGCACGATCAAGCCGGCCGTCGCCGTGCTCACGCTGATGGCCGCGAGCGGCTCGTACTTCGTCGCGGCCTATGGCGTCGTGCTCGACCCCTCGATGCTGCGCAACGTGCTGCGCACCGATCCCGCCGAGGCGCGCGAGTTGCTGACCGTGGACTTCGCACTGCACATGCTGCTCTACGCCGCCTTGCCGCTGGTGCTGCTGTGGCGCGCACGGATCTCCCCGCGGCCCTGGCAACGTGCGCTGCTGGCCAAGTCGCTGCTGGCGGCCACGGCGTTCCTCGTGCTCGTTGGCGGGGTCTGGGCCAGCTTCCAGCCGCTGTCGTCCTGGATGCGCAACCAGCGCGAGGCCCGCTACCTCATCACGCCCGCCAACATCGTCTGGTCGGCCAGCCGCGTGCTGGCCGCGGATGCACGCGGGGCAACCCAGCCGCGCGAAGCCATCGGCAGCGACGCGAGCCCCGGCCCGTCGTGGGCGACACGTGCGCGACCGCTGGTCGTGGTGCTCGTCGTCGGCGAGACGGCGCGCGCGGCCAACTGGGGCCTGAACGGCTACGCGCGGCAGACGACGCCACGCCTGGCCACCGCGGGCGTCGTGAACTTTCCGCGGGTCGGCGCCTGCGGTACGAACACCGAGGTCTCGCTGCCCTGCATGTTCGCGCCGGTGGGCCGGCGCGACCACGACGAGGACCGCATCCGCCGCCAGGAATCGTTGCTGCATGTGCTCGCGCGGGCCGGCGTCGCGGTCCACTGGCGCGACAACCAGAGCGGCTGCAAGGGGGTCTGCGAGGGGTTGCCGAACGACCTGGTCGACGCGCAACGTGCACCGGGGCTCTGCGACGGCGAACGCTGTCTCGACGAAGGCCTGATCCACGACCTGCCGGCCCGGCTGCAGCAGGCCCGGGGCACCCAGCTGTGGGTCCTGCACATGCTCGGCAATCATGGCCCGAGCTACTGGCGCCGCTACCCCAGCACCTTCGCACGCTTCCAGCCGGAGTGCCGCGACGACGACCTGCGTCGCTGCTCCGTCGAGGAGATCACCAACAGCTACGACAACGCGTTGCTGTACACCGATCACGTGGTGGCCCGGACGATCGAGACGCTGCGTGCGGCCAGCGACCGGGTCGACAGCGCGCTGGTCTACGTGTCGGATCACGGCGAATCGCTCGGCGAGCGTGGCCTGTTCCTGCACGGCATGCCCTACCGCATCGCGCCGAAGGAGCAGACCGAGGTGCCGATGGTCTGGTGGACCAGCCCCGGGCTCGAGCGCGCCATCGGGCTCGAAGCCGGTTGCCTGGTCCCTTCGTTGCAGCAGTTCTCGCGCGGCGAAGTCGGGCACGACCACCTGTTCCACTCGCTGCTCGGGTTGCTCGACGTGCGGACCTCGCTGCACGAACGCTCGCTGGACTTCGTCGCGCCGTGCCGCCGCGGCCCTGCCGGATGAGCCGGCTGTGGTCCGCTCAGCGCGGGGCCGTCGCCACGCTGCTGGCCGCACTCGGGCTGCTGGTCGCGTGGGACCTGCTCGGGGCCGACCTGCCGCTGGACCGGCTGTTCGGAACGGCGGCGGGCTTCGCGCTGCGCGAGAACTTCTGGACCGCACGCGTGCTGCACGACGGCGGCCGCTGGCTGGCCGGCATCGCGCTGCTCGCGCTGCTGGCGGACACCCTGCGCCGACCGGCGCAAGGGCCCTCGCGGCAAAGGCGCCTGGCCTGGCTGGGCGTGGTCCTCCTCTCGCTGTTGCTCGTGCCGGTGATCAAGCGTGTCAGCCTGACGAGCTGCCCCTGGGACCTCGCCGAGTTCGGCGGCAGCGCCGCCTACGTGCCGCATTGGCTGTTCGCGCAGGCCGACGGCGGGCCGGGCCACTGCTTCCCGTCGGGCCATGCGGTGTCGGCTTTCGGATTCCTCGGCGTGCACTACCTGTGGCGCGACCACGACGCACGCCGCGCGCGCGCGGCGCTGCTGGCCGTGCTCGCGCTGGGTACGCTGTTCGGTGCCGCACAGGTGATGCGCGGGGCACACCACCTCAGCCACGTGCTGTGGTCGGCCTGGCTGTGCTGGGCGGTGGCCTGGACCGCCCACGTCGCGCAAGGTCTGCTGCAGCTCCAGCGGCGGCGGCATCCGGCGTCCGGGCCCGACCGGCATCCACGGCCGACACCCCGGACGGGCTGAGAGCCGGCAGCGCATCGACGTATGCTGTGCGCATGACCGGCACAGCGCCACGACCCGCCGCCAGCCCGCCTGCACACCCCGCATCCCACTGCCGCCAGGCCCTTGGCGCCTGGGCCCTCGTCCTCGGCTTGACGATGCCGCCCGCAGACGCGGCGGAACCGGCCGAGCACCGATGCCCCTCAGCCCCGACCGTCACCGTGCTCACGCCCGACCCGGTCGACGTGCCGGCGGTCTGCGACGGCGCGTGGCGCGCCATCGGCTTCCTGGCCGCAGCGGGGCTGCAGCCGCCCGAGGGCGCGCGCATCGAGCTCGTCGAACGCATGCCCGAGGGCCTGCGCGACAACTCCGCAGGCTGCTACATCCGCGGCGCGCGACGCATCCTGCTGCTGCGGTATGCCGCCTTCGCACAGCGCGGCCACTGGTTCGGGTTGGCGGTCGATCGCGATCTGTACCGCAGCGCGGCCGCGCACGAGATGGCGCACGCCGTCGTCGGCTGCCACGCCGACCTGTACCTGCCCGGTCCGGCGCACGAGTACGTCGCCTACGTCACGATGTTCGCGACGATGGACCCGGCCGTGCGCGAACGGGTCCTGGCCCGGTTCCCCGGAACCGGGTTCGACAGCGTGATGCAGATCAACCCGACCGTCTACTTCCTCGATCCGCTGCAGTTCGGCGCCGAGGCCTGGCGGCACTACCTGCGACAGCCCGACCGCGCGGCCTGGCTGCGCGAGGTCGTGGCCGGGCGCGCGGTCCCGGAGATGCAGCTCGACGTGCCGCGGTAGGCCGCCCCCGGGGGATCAGGCGAACTGCACGGCCACCGTGCCCAGCGACCCGAAGTCGCCGAGCACGGTGTCGCCCTCGCGCGCAAAGACCGTGCGCGTGAAGGAGCCGGCGAGCACCGTGTGGCCGGCCTCCAGCGTGACCCCGAGGCCGCCGAGTTTGTTCGCCAGCCAGGCCACGCCCATCGCCGGGTGGCCCAGCACGCCGGCGGCGACGCCGGTCTCCTCGATGTCGGCGTTGCGCATCAGCAGCGCACCCACCCAGCGCAGGTCGACCGCATCGGGCCGCACCGGCCGCCCGCCCAGCACCAGGCCCGCGGCGGCGCCGTTGTCGGCGACCGTGTCGACGATGCGCCGGGGGTCGGCCAGCCGCGCATCGACGATCTCCAGCGCCGGCAGGACGTACTCCGTCGCGCGCAGCACGTCGACGAGACCGATGCCCGGCCCCTTCAAGGGACGGGCCAGCACGAAGGCCAGCTCGACCTCGACCCGCGGCACGCAGAAACGGTCGTGCGCCACCTTGGCGCCGTCGGCGATCAGCATCGAGTCGAGCAGGTAGCCGTAGTCGGGCTCGTCGATCTTCAGGGTCGCCTGCATCGCCTTCGAGGTCAGGCCCACCTTGTGACCGATCAGGCGTTCGCCGGCCGCGATGCGTTGCCCGACCAGCGCAGTCGAGATCGCGTACGCATCGTCCAGCGTGATCTGCGGGAAGCTCTGCGACAACGGAGCCGCCTGGCGCCGGTCGCGCTGCGCCTGGCTCAGGATCTGGACGGCCTGCTGCCGCTGCTCGGATGTCATCATCGTCGGCTCTCCCGGGGCTTGACGCGGCGGATTATGGGCAGCCGGAAGCGGGCGGCCGCGAGCCCTGTCCTGTGGTACCGTCGGGGTGTTTGCCGGCCATGCCGACCGAACGAGGTTCCATGTCGCCCGACGCATCCGAACAGACCGACCTGGGCGCGCTGTCACCCCTGGCGCGGGAGGTGGCCGTGACGCTGGCGCGCGTGGGCAGCGACATCGCGCTGGTCGTCGACGCGGACGGCGTGATCCGCACCGTGGCCGAAGGCACGGCGCCGCTGCCCGCGGGCTGCGGGGCGTGGGTCGGCCAGCGATGGGTCGACACGGTGACCGCCGGCACGCGGCGCAAGATCGAGTTGCTGCTCGAGGAGGCGAACGCCGCCGGGATCACGCAGCGGCGCGAGGTCAGCCATCCGGCCGACGGCGGTGACGACCTGCCCCTGGCCTGGACGGCGATCCGCCTGGGCCAGCAGGGCCCGGTCGTCGCGGTGGGGCGGGACCTGCGGGCCGTGGCGGCCATCCAGCGGCGTTTCCTCGACGCGCAGCACGAGATGGAGCAGGCCTACTGGCACCGAAGGGCCACGGACAGCCGCTACCGGCTGCTGTTCCACGTCGCGCGCGACGCGGTGCTCGCGATCGACGCCCAGTCCTTCCAGGTGATCGAGGCGAACGAGGCGGCTTGCCAGCTGCTGGGGCAGGACGAGGCCGCACTGATCGGACGCCCGTTGACCGAGCATGTGCCGACCGTGGCACGAGCCGCGGTCGCCGAGCTGCTCGCGGCGGCGCGCATCAGCGGGCGCCCGGGCGAGTTGCGCGTGCGCCTGACGCGTGACCTGAGCATGGTGGGCTTGTCGGCCACCCCGTTTCGCGCCGGCGACCGCCAGCAGTTGCTGGTGCGCGCGCGCGCCGCCGACGACCACGACGACGGCACCCTGTCGGCGATGATGCGCAAGCTGGTCGACTCTATGGCCGACGGTGTCGTGATCACCGATTCCGCGGGCCGCATCGTGCTCGCGAACCCGGCCTTCATCTCGCTGGTCACCGGCGGGAACGAGTCCAACCTGCAGGGCCGGCCGCTGAGCGAGCTGGTCGGCGAGCACGCGCAGGCCTGGGATGCCGTCATCTCGCGCACGCGGGAGTCGGGCCTAAGCCCGCGCAGCACCCTGCGCGTCGGCAGCGGGGTGCACGAGGCGCCGGTGGAGGTCTGCGTGACCCTGCTCACCGAAGGCGAGCAGGAACACCTGGGTTTCACGCTGCGGGCCGTCGACGCCCACGGGCTGGCACGCGGCGCGGTCGTCGAGGCCTGGCCGGGCCTGTCCGCCGTGCGGGCCCAGATCGGCTACATGCCGCTGCCGGCGCTGCTGCGCGAGGCAGCGCATGCGGTCGAGCGTCAACTGATCCTCACGGCACTTCGGCAGTCTGCCGATCACGTCCCGGCGGCTGCCCGCCTCCTGGCCGTCGAGCCGTCGACCCTCCTCGGACGCCTGCGCGCGCTGGGCATCGGCGTGCCGGGCCTCGCGAACGCCGAGCCCGACGGGCTGCCGGCGAGCGAGAGCTGAGCGCGAGCCTGCCGCATGCCGTCCCCGACGCCGAGGGCGTCCGTCAACCTCACGAACTGCGAGCTCGAGCCGATCCACGTCATCGGCTCGGTGCAGCCGCACGGCCTGCTCTTGGTCGTGCGGGAGGCCGACGGCCTGGTCGTGATGGCCAGCCGCAACGCGGCCGCCCTGCTCGGCGTCGAGACGGTCCTCGAGCGCCCGCTGGAGACGCTGTGCGGCAGCCTGTGCGACCGGGTGCGCGAGTTCGCCCGGCAGCAGGCCTTGAGCGAGCCCGTCGCGCTGCGCGCGGACGTCACGGCCCCCGGCGGGGATCTCCGCTTCGACGGGGCGGTCCATCGCGTCGCCCCTGGCCTGCTGGTGATCGAGCTCGAGCCGCTCGGCGAGGTCGTCGACCACGACAGCCTGTGCGAGCTGCCGCCGCAGGTGCTGTCGGCGCGGCTGGCCGCAGCCGTGCAGCGCTTCAGCTCGGCACCGTCGGTCGGCACGCTGTCCGATGCGGTGGTGCAAGCCGTGCGCGAGCTCACCGGCTACGACCGCGTGATGGTCTACCGCTTCGACCCCGACGGCCATGGCAAGGTCATCGCCGAGTCGCGTCACCCGCGCCTCGAGCCGCTGCTCGGCCACCACTATCCGGCCAGCGACATCCCGAACCGGGCGCGGGAGCTCTACCTGCGCAACCGCGTCCGCATGCTGGTCGACGTCGACGATGTGCCCCAGCCCCTGGAGCCTCCGCTGCTGCGCCCGGGGGGCGAGCACCTCGACATGTCGCTGTGCAGCCTGCGCAGCATGTCGCCGATCCACCTCCAGTACCTGCGCAACATGGGCGTGACCGCCTCGTTCTCGGCCTCGCTGGTCCGCGAGGGGCAGCTGTGGGGCCTGATCACGGCGCATCACCACGCCCGGCGCTACATGCGCCGGCCCGTGCGCGCGGCCGTCGAGCTGCTCGCCGAGGTGGCCTCGACGCGCCTGTCGGCGATCGAGAACTACGCGCACGCCCAGGTCGCGCTGCTGGTGCGCCGGCTCGAACAGCGCCTGGTCGAGGCCACGTCGACCGAAGGCGACTGGCGCTTCGCGCTGTTCCGCAACCCCGCGACGCTGCTGCAGCCGCTGGAGGCCACCGGTGCCGCGCTGTTCCACGACGGCGAGGTGCTGACCTCGGGCGAGGTGCCGGCAACGCCGGACCTGCGGGCGCTGCTGGCCTGGGTCCAGGCGCAGCCCGACGGCGCACCCGTGGCGTGCTCCTCGATCGGCAAGGCCGAGCCCTCGCTGGAGCGGTTGACGCCGACCGCCAGCGGCGTGCTGGCCGTGCGCCTCTCGTCGTCGAGGCCCGACTACCTGATGTGGTTCCGCAAGGAGCAGCTGATGACGGTCACCTGGGCCGGCGACCCCCGCAAGCCCATGACCGGCGACAACCCGCTGGAACTCTCGCCCCGGCGCTCCTTTGAGGCATGGTCCGAGGTGGTGCGCGGGACGGCCGTGCCCTGGTCGTCCACCGAGCTGGCCCTGGCGGGCGCGATCGCCGCGGCGCTCGTCGACATCATCGTGCAGGTGCAGGCCGTGCGCCTGCTGATCGCCGAGCACCAGCTCGCGCAGGTGCGCTCCTCGGTGGCCGGGGCGCGCGAGCCGGTCATCGTCGCCGATCCGAACGGCCGGGTGATCTTCGCCAACGAGGCCTACGACGCGCTGTGCCGTCGGCCCGTGGCGGCCGGCAGCGAGCTCGCCGAGCAGTTCAACCGGCCGGCCGAGATGCGCGAGGCGCTGCGCAGCATGCTCATGTCGCCACAGTCCTGGCGGCACGACATGGAACTCGCTCCGCCGCCGACGGCCGAGGGCGTGGGCACCGAGCCGGTGCCCGTGGCCGTGCGGGCCGAGGTGGTCACGGGACGCGACGGCTTGCGACTGGGCTTCATCGTCGTGCTGACCGACCTGCGCGAGAACCGCCGTGCCGATCGGGCGCGGGCCCAGCTCGAGGACTCGTTGAAGCAGGCCGCGCTCCTGACGCTGGGCGATGGCGACGACGTGGTCTCGGCGATCCTCAGCAACGCCAGCCTCGCGGCGCTGGACATCACCGAAGCCCGTGGCGTCGCGCCGGTCGCGCCGCTGCTCCACGAGGTCGAGGCCTCGACGCGCCGCGCGGCCGCGCTGTACGCGCAGATCCGCAGCTCGCAGTCCTGAGCCCGAGCCCGCTCCGCGCTCAGGGCGCGGCGCCGCCACCGAGCTGCTCGAAGATCGTGCAGTGGGCGTCGAAGGCCCAGAGGGCCTCGGCCACGACCTCGTCGCACCGCCGCTGGTCCAGTCGCGCGGCGCCGAGCGCCTCGCGGATCGTGTGCCGCCAGGCGAGCACCCGCTCGGCATCGCCGAACTCGTAGAAGCGCGTGCCCTCGGGGCCGAGCGCGAAGCGCTCGCGCAGGAGCCGCGACAGGACTTGCCCGCCGTGCAGGTCGCCCAGGTAGCGCACGTAGGCATGAGCCAGCAAGCGGTGCACGCCGGAGACGCCCAATCCTCCGATGCGCTCGGCGTAGGCCAGTGCAGCCGGTGCCGGCGAGGCGCCCTCGACGCCGCCGGCCGAGGTCCAGGCGGCCAAGTCGGCCTCCAGTGCCGCGACACGGCGCAGGTCGGGCAGGTCGACACCCAGCGCCAGCAGGTCGGGCGTGCGCTGCTGCAACGACCGCTCCAGCTCGAGGTAGATCGCGCGCAGGCTCAACAGCAGCGCGACGTAGGCGCGGCGCTCGATGCTCCCGTTCAGGAGCTCACGCATCACGCCGCTGCGCTCGGCTCGCGAATGGGCTGCGCGCGTGGATCGCTTCAGCCGCTCGGGCAGCGTCGTGGGGCCTGTCGCGGCCGGGGATGCTGGTGACGCGCGCACCTCGGGGTTGTGCTTCGGATGACCTACCTGCGGCGCAGTGTAGCGGCCAGTACGCCGACGCCGGCCGGCGGCGCGGCAACCGGCGCGCATGCCCTGGCTGGCCCGCACGCACCGTCCGAACCGGCACAGCGGAGCGTTATCGTGCGGGTCGATGCCGACCGTCACCGCACCCGCCCCTGCCCCGCCGCGCCGCGTGCTGCCGGTCATCGTCGTCGCGCAACTGCTCGGCACGTCGCCGTGGTTCGCCGTCAATGCGGTCATGCCGGACCTGCAGGCCGCCTATGGCTGGCCGGCCGCCGCCATGGCCAGCCTGTCGTCGTCGCTGCAGCTGGGCTTCATCGCCGGGACGCTGGTCTTCGCTCTGCTCGCCGTCGCCGACCGCCTGCCGGCGCGGCGGGTTTTCCTCGCCTGCGCCCTGGCTGCGGCCGGCAGCACGCTGGCGGCGGCCGCCGCGGCACCGTCGCTGGGCGGCTTGCTCGCGTGGCGCGTGCTGACCGGCTTCTGCCTGGCCGGCATCTACCCGGTGGGCATGAAGATCGCGTCCCAGTGGTTCCCTCAGGGGCTGGGCGCGGCGCTCGGCTGGCTGGTTGGCGCGCTGGTCGTCGGCAGCGCGAGCGCGCACGCGCTGCGCGCGCTCGCCGCCAGCGGTCACGCACCGGGCTGGCAGGCCGTGTTCGTCGCCGTCGCCGTGCTCTGCGCGGCCGGCGGACTCGCGATGGTGCTGCTGGTGCCCGAGCCCGCGCATCCGGCCGGCCGCGGCCAGGGTCCGGGCGTGCGCCTGTCGGCCCTGGCCAGCCTGTGGCGCGACCGCCGCGTGCGCGCCTCGGTCTTCGGCTACTTCGGCCACATGGTCGAGCTCTACACCGTGTGGGTGCTGGTGCCGGTCGTGCTCGCGACCCGCATGTCCAGCAGCATCGCCGTCTCCTGGACCGCGTTCGCGGTGCTGGCCTGCGGCGCCATCGGCTGCATCGCCGGCGGCGCGCTGGTGAGCCGGGTCGGCAGCGCCCGGGTTGCGACGGCCCAGCTGGCGGTCAGCGGGGCCTGCTGCCTGGCAGCCCCGTGGCTGCTGCAGGCACCGCTGCCGGTCTTCGTCGCCTGGCTGCTGGTGTGGGGCATCACGGTGGCCGGCGACTCACCGCAGTTCAGTGCGCTGACCGCCGCCAATGCGCCGCGTCAGGCCGTCGGCAGCGTGCTGACCCTGACCAACTCGATCGGATTCGCCATCTCGGCGCTGAGCATCGAAGTCTTCGTGCGACTGGCCGCCCGCCACGACCTCTCGACCGTGCTCCCCTGGCTCGCCGTCGGCCCGGCCATCGGCCTGGTCGCGATGCGCCCCCTGCTCGGCCGGCGCTGACAGGGCCGGCGAGCGCGGCAGGCGGCCGCTGCGGTAAGCTCGACACCGATGAGCACCCCCGCCCAGAGCACCCGAGCCAACGGCAATCCCCTGCTCGAGACTCTCGTCAGCATCGTCGTGCCCGCGGTGATCCTGATGAAATTCAGCGGCCCGCAGCACCTCGGGCCCGTCCCGGCGCTGCTCGTCGCCCTGAGCTTTCCGCTCGGCTGGGGCCTGGTCGATCTCGTGCGTCGGCGCAAGGTCGGGTTCATCGCGGTGCTCGGCTTGATCAGCACGCTGCTCACCGGGGGCATCGGCGTGCTGGCGCTCGACCCGCGCTGGATCGCCGTCAAGGAGGCGGCCGTGCCGGGATTGATCGGGCTGGCCGTGCTGGTCTCGGCACGCACGCGCTGGCCGCTGATCCGCATGCTGGTCTACAACCGGCAGGTGCTGGACGTCGACAAGGTCGACGCGCAGCTCGCGGCGCGTGGCACGGCGCAGGCTTTCGAGGCGCGCCTGCGCAACGGCACGCTGCTGCTGGCCGGCACCTTCTTCTTCTCGGCGGCCATGAACTACGGCCTGGCGACCTGGATCGTCAAGAGCCCGGCCGGCAGCGAGGCCTTCAATGCCGAGCTCGGGCGGCTCTCGCTGCTGAGCTACCCGATGATCGCCCTGCCCTCGATGGCCATGACGATTGCGATCCTCTTCTATCTTGCCCGCGGCGCACGGCGGCTGACCGGGTTGACGCTCGGCGAGATGCTCCACGGACAGGCTGAGCGCACGGGCTGAGACCCCTGCCGCGCCCCGCGACGGGCCAGGCCCTTGCGGCACCTCTTGCGTTCGACCGGCGGCTCGCAAGCCGTGCCCGCCTGGCCAAACCCCCACCCCGGCAACCCCATGCCACCGCCGGGGATTGCAGCGTCGAGTTCAAACAATCGTTTGATGCAACGCTTAACATCACATCCGATGACGCCGACCCACGACCCGGCCCGACCCCTGCGCAGCGACGGCGAAGCCACCCGCGAGCGTCTGCTGCGCTCCGCTCTGCAGCTGTTCGCCCGGCAAGGCTTCGCCAAGACCTCGACGCGAGAGCTGGCCGAGGCTGCAGGCGCCAACATCGCGGCGATCCGCTACCACTTCGGGGACAAGGCGGGCCTGTACCGTGCAACCTTCGTCGAGCCGCTGGGCGACGGCACGGCCGACGTCGGCCGCGTGGCCGACACGTCGCTGGACCTGCCCGGCGCGATCCGGGCCTTCTACGGCCACTTCCTCGAGCCGCTGCGCCGCGGCGACGAGGCCCGGCTGTGCATGAAGCTGCACTTCCGGGAACTGCTCGAACCCAGCGGGCTCCTGTGCGGCGGCATCGCGCAGAGCATCCGTCCGCTGCACGATGCCCTGCTGCAGGTGCTGTGCCGGCACCTGGAGCTCGCCGAACCCGACGAGGAAGCGCGGCGACTGGCCATCGGCCTGGCCGGCCTGGGCGTGCACCTGCACGTCGGCCGTGACGTGATCGACGAACTGGAGCCGCAGCTGAACGCCGCGCCGGACGCGATCGACCGCTGGGTCGACACGCTGTCGCGCTTCGGCCTGTCGATGATCGAAGCGGAACGCCGGCGCCGCGCAGCCGGGCATGACCCCCTGCCGGACCTGGGCGCCGCCGCGCCGCCAGCCGACCCTTTCGTGGAGAGCCGCACGTGAAGACCCCTTGCCCGCTCCTGTCCAGAGCCGCGATCGCGACGCTGTCGCTCGGGGTCGCGGCCTGCGCACCCCTGGGCGGCGCCAGCCGGCCGACGCCGGGTGTCGCGGCGAGCGCGCCGGCGGCCTGGCAGGCCCCGCTGCCCGCCGAGTCGTCCGCCGCGACGAGCGCTCCCGTACCCGGCCGGCACGGCTGGTGGACACGATTCGACGATCCGCTGCTGCCGCCCCTGATCGAGGCGGCCGTCGCGGCCAGCCCGACGCTGGCCAGCGCCGCGTCGCGCATCGAACAGGCGCGCGCGGCGCAGGTGGCCGCAGCGGCGGGCCTGATGCCGCAGGTCGACGCGGCCGCAAGCCTGGCACGTGGGCGCAGCGATCCGGCAGCCCCGGTGGCTTCCCTCGGAACGGCCGGCGTGCGCGCCGCCTGGGAGATCGACCTGTTCGGAGCCGCCGGCGCGGCTCGCGACGCGGCGAGTGCGCGGCTGGCGGCCAGCGAGGCGGCCGCCGCCGCCGCACGCGTGGCACTGGCAGCCGAGGTCGGCACGCTGTACACCGCGCTGCGTGCCTGCGAGGCGCAGGTCGCGAACGCGCAGGCCGACGCCGACTCGCGCACCGCGACCGCGCGGGTCACCGAAGACGGCGCGCGGGCCGGCCTGATCGCGCCGGCGACCGCGGCACTGTCGCGCGCCAGCGCGGCGCAGGCACGGGCCCAGCTGACCGCGCAGCGCAGCGCCTGCGACAGCCAGGTCAAGGCGCTCGTCGCGCTGACCGCCCGGCCCGAGGCGGCGCTGCGCGAGACGCTGGCGACTCGCCGCGGGCTCGTGCCGACCGCCCCGTCCGTCGTGCCGGCCAGCGTGCCGGCAAGCGCGCTGGCGCAGCGTGCCGACCTGCACGAGGCCGCACGCCAGGTCGAGGCCGCCGCGGCGGACGAGCGCTCGGCCCAGGCCCGCCAGCTGCCTCGCATCGCCCTGGCCGGCTCGGTCGGCGCCGCGTCGCTGCGCACCGGCGGCGTGAGCCTGGACGGCACCACCTGGAGCATCGGGCCGCTGCAGGTCACGCTGCCGGTGTTCGACGCCGGCACGCGCGCCGCGCAGGTCACGGCCGCGCGTGCGGCCTACGACGAGGCCGTCGCGGCATATGCAGCGCGCCTGCGGCAGGCCGTCCGCGAGGTGGAGGACGCGTTGCTCGCCCTCGCCTCGACGGCCGCGCGCGAGGCCGACGCCCGCGTGGCCGTCGAAGGTTTCGAGGCTTCCTTCCGTGCCACCGACGCGCGCTTCAAGGGCGGGCTGGCCAGCGCCTTCGAACTCGAGGACGCGCGGCGCAGCGCCGTGGCCGCCGCCAGCGCGCTCGTCGAGCTGCGGCGCGAGCGCACGACCGCCTGGATCAACCTCTACCGCGCGCTCGGCGGCGACCCCGACGGCGCGCCCGCGCCGGCTGCCGCGGCACCCGGTCGCTGACACGACGGCCCCCGACGCCGTCCTACCGCCATGAAGATCGTCAAGCTTCCCCTGTCGCTGGCTGCGCTCGCCGTGGCCACCGTGTCGCTGCTGGCCGCCGGCGCCGCGGCCGTGCGCGCCGCGGACCCGAAGGCGGCGGACGCGCCGCCGGCCACGGCTGCCCGGCCGGCGCTGAGCGTGTCCGTCGTGCAGCCGCAACTCGCGCCGATGCCCGTGCGCATCACCGCCAACGGCAACGTGGCCGCCTGGCAGGAGGCCAGCATCGGAGCCGAGGCCCAGGGTTTCCGGCTCGCCGAGGTTCGCGCCAACGTCGGTGACGTGGTCCGCAAGGGCCAGGTCCTCGCGGTCTTCGACAGCGCGGTCGCCCAGGCCGACCTGGCGCAGCTCGCCGCGAGCGTCGCCGAGGCCGAAGCCACGCTCGCCGAGGCCACCGCCAATGCCCGGCGCGCGCGCGACCTGCAGCCCAGCGGGGCGCTGAGCGAGCAGCAGATCGCCCAGTACCTGACGGCCGAACGCACGGCCCAGGCCCGCCTGGAGGCGCAGCGCGCCGCCGCCCGCGTGCAGCAGATCCGCCTGCAGCAGACCCAGGTGCTGGCGCCGGACCACGGCGTCCTCTCGTCGCGCACGGCGACGGTCGGCGCCGTCGTGCCGGCCGGCCAGGAGCTGTTCCGCCTGATCCGCCAGGGACGGCTCGAGTGGCGCGCCGAGGTCGCCTCGGCCGATCTCGTGCGCCTGAAGCCGGGCCTGGCGGCCCGCATCACCCTACCTGGAGGCGAGACCGTCGCCGGCCGGGTGCGCAGCGTCGCACCGACGGTCGATGCGGCCACGCGCAACGGCCTGGTCTACGTCGACCTGCCGGCACCCGGCGTTGCGAAGGCCGGCATGTTCGCCCGCGGCGAGTTCGAGCTCGGCAGCGCCGCTGCGCTGACGGTGCCGCAGACCGCGGTGCTGCTGCGCGAGGGCTTCGCGTACGTCTTCACCGTCGGTGCCGACAGCAAGGTCACCCAGCTGAAGGTCGGCACCGGCCGCCGGGAGGGTGACCGCGTCGAAGTGACGGGCGGGCTCGCGCGCGACGCTCGTGTCGTCGCCGCCGGCGTGGGCTTCCTCGCCGACGGCGACCTGGTGCGCGTGGTGCCGGCTCCGGCAGCGGCGAAGTGAGCGAGACGAGGCTGCCGCGATGAACGTCTCCGCGTGGTCCATCCGCAACCCGATCCCGTCGGTGCTGCTGTTCGTCATGCTCACGCTGGTGGGCCTGATGGGCTTCCGCGCGATGAAGATCCAGAACTTCCCGGACATCGACCTGCCCACGGTCACCGTGACGGCATCGCTGCCCGGCGCGGCGCCGGCGCAGCTGGAGACGGAGGTCGCGCGCAAGATCGAGAACTCGATCGCGACGCTGCAAGGCGTCAAGCACATCTACACGACCATCCAGGACGGGGTCGCGACGATCACCACCGAGTTCCGGCTCGAGAAGCCCACGCAGGAGGCGGTCGACGACGTGCGCGACGCGGTGGCGCGCATCCGCTCGGACCTGCCCGGCGACCTGCGCGACCCGGTGGTCGCGAAGATGAACCTCTCGGGAGCGCCGATCCTCACCTACACCGTCGCTTCCGAGCGCATGGACGACGAGGCGCTGAGCTGGTTCGTCGACAACACGGTGACCAAGGCCGTGCTGGCCGTGCGCGGGGTCGGCGCGGTCTCGCGCGTCGGCGGCGTGTCGCGCGAGGTCCGCGTCGAGCTCGACCCGGCGCGGCTGGTCGCGCTGAACGCGTCGGCGGCCGACATCTCCCGCCAGCTGCGCCAGGTGCAGCAAGAGGCCGCAGGCGGCCGCGCCGACATCGGCGGCAGCGAGCAGTCGGTGCGCACGATCGCCACCGTGCAGTCCGCGGAGGAACTGGCACGCCTGGAGATCGCGCTGTCCGACGGACGGCGCATCCGGCTCGAGCAGGTGGCCAGCGTTTCCGACACCGTGGCCGAGCAGCGCAGCGCCGCGCTGCTCGACGGCAAGCCGGTCGTCGGCTTCGAGGTCGTGCGCTCGCTGGGCGCCGGCGAGGTCGAGGTG
>ERZ761602.3235-NODE-3235-length-23463-cov-7.560919_pt1 | contig 23463 bp, 15 predicted proteins | sample MGYA00512165_ERZ761602 | MGnify/ENA primary metagenome ERZ761602 (study PRJEB28899, sample SAMN02445085) | bioreactor sludge metagenome | biome: EBPR sludge; isolation source: Thorneside wastewater treatment plant | place: Australia: Brisbane, Thorneside...
CTACGCTACCAGACGCCGTCAGGGATTTCACGCAGGGTTGCCGAAAGGACACGGCAGACTGGCTCTCCGAACTGCATTGGAAATGGCGCGCCGGGTCTGCCACTCGCTCATTTCATGGCACGCAGCCAATTGATTCCGCGAGCCCATCCTGCTGGCCGGCTGAACATGGCGAATGAAACCGGGACCGGCAGAGCCCGTCACCACGGGCACCCATTCTCAGCACTTCCCGGGACAGGCAGAATGCGCGCGAACCGCGCGTTGCGCGTGGGGACGTGAAAACAACGAACGTGAAAACGCCCAACCGGGAAGGGTTGGGCGTCGATCCAATTGATGGTGGTGGCCAAGCGCGGAATCGAACCACGGACACGCGGATTTTCAGTCCGCTGCTCTACCAACTGAGCTACTTGGCCAACGCTGGCTGAATTGTAGCGAAACGATCGGGCGCCGTCAAAGAAACCGTCGGATCGCACCCTGGAGCGCACTCACCCGCCGGGAACGCCGCCTGGCGTGCGCCGCCATACTCGTCGGCGAGCACGTCGTAGGCCGCCAGCGCCTCGCTTTCGCGGATCGCCGCTGCGTGCCATTCGATCATCGCCGGGTGCGCGAGCATCGCCTCGCAGTAGGCGGCGGCGACCGGTGGCAGCTCCACGTTGTAGGTGTGCAGGCGCCAGACGACGGGCGCGAACATCGCATCGGCGATCGAGAAAGCGCCGAACAGGTAGGGGCCGTCGCCGGTGGCAAATTGCGTGCGCGCCTCGTGCCAGATTTCAAACACGCGCTCGATGTCGCGCTGCACCTCCGGCGCGGCCGCTTTGCCGCGCAGCTTCAGTTTCAGGTTCATCGGCATCGCCGAACGCAGATGATGAAAACCGGCGTGCATCTCGGCGGCGACGCTGCGCGCCCGCGCGCGGGCGTGCGCCTGCGCCGGCCACATCGTCGGGTGGCGCTCGGCCAGGTATTCGGCGATCGCGCTGCTTTCCCAGACCTGGAAGCCATCGTCATGCAGACAGGGAACCCGCGCGCTGCCGGCGATCGCCTTCAGCGCCGGGTTGTAATCGCCGCCGAAGATCGGCACCTGGTGTTCGGTGAACGGAATGGCGAAATGCTTCATCAGCAGCCACGGACGCAGCGACCAGGACGAATAGTTCTTGTTGCCAATGTAGAGATCGAACATCGTTTGCTCCTTGTGAAACCGATAGGCGACCGGAGCCCGCCGGTCGTACGTGCGAGCGCAAGGCCGATCGTCTGCCTCGCTGCCTTGCCGGCCCTTAGCCTAGCACGACTTCCCGCGCGCAAGCCGGGTGTATCATCGGACGCTGATCGTCGAGCAGCGAGGGGAGGGAAAAATGGCCAGCACCGCTTGTCGCCGGCGGCGACGCAGCCGCGCCGCCGGCCGGGCTGCGCGGAAGGCGTGCGGCAAACGGGTGCCGCGCCGCCGATGAGCCCGATTCCCACCGAGCCGAGCGCGCCGGGCGCGCGCCGCCGATCGCTGCTGCAGCGGCTAGACTACGTTCGCCCGCCAGCGGCGGCCGGACTCGGCGTCACGCTTGGCCTGCTCGCCGGCGCGCTGGCGGGCAGCGGCCTCAGCCTGGCGTCGCCGCTGGCGCTGCTGCTCGCCGCCAGCGCTTTCCTTGCCCTGGTGGCGGGCGCGCTGGCGATCGCTTTCAGCGCGCGGCCGATCTCGGTCGTCGACGGCGCACCACCAGGCGCGGCTGACGAGCCGCTCACACCGGTCACACCGCTCACACCGGTTGATCCGGATCAGCCGGTTCCAGCTCCGGAGCCCCCTGAACCCCCTGAACCTCCCGAGCCCCCGGCACCGCCAAGGCCGCCAGCAGCCGCGCGCCGCACCTTGTCGGTGGCGCTGATCGACATCCCGGCCGGCCGTTTCCGCATGGGCAGCCCACCTGGCGAAGCCGGCCGCTACGATGACGAAGGCCCGCTGCGCGCGGTGACGCTGGACGCCTTCGCGTGCATGCCTCATCCGGTTACCCGCGGTCTGTACAAAAGGCTGATGCCCGAGGGCAGCCACAACTGGCCGGAGAACGATGCGGACGACTGGCCGGCCAACCGAATTTCATGGTACGACGCCGTGCAGTTCTGTAACCGTCTGTCCGACGAGGACGGTCTGGCGCGCTGCTACGAGATCGAAGGGACGAACGTGACCGGGCAGCACGCGGCTGACGGTTACCGCCTCCCGACCGAAGCCGAGTGGGAGTACGCGTGCCGGGCGGGAAGCGAAACGCGCTATTCCTTCGGCGACGACGCGGCCGAACTCGTTCGCCACGCCTGGTACAACGCCAACGCCTACGGCCATCCGCACGCCGTCGGCGGGCTCGCGCCCAACGCCTGGGGACTGCACGACATGCACGGCAACGTCTGGGAGTGGTGCTGGGATTGGTACGGTGCCTACCCGGCCGAGGCGGAAAGCAATCCGGTCGGGCCTGCGAGCGGAACATGGCGTGTGCTGCGCGGGGGCTCCTTCGCCGACGGGGCCGTGTTCCTGCGTTCCGCGGTCCGGGGCTGGTTCGGGCCCGGGAGCGAGTTCATCGGTTTTCGCTGTGTGCGCGGCCCGCGCCGCCAGCCTTGATTCTTGCTTTTTGCCCTTTTGACCCCGCGCAGCGGGGTCGCGCGCAAAAAATGACATTTTGTCAACTGCTTGACAACAAAATGACACATTTGACGGTGTTGTCCGGCGACAGGCGACCAACAACGGACATGCCGACAAGCCTCGCTTTCACCCGTTGGCGCTGGTCGAGCGAAGCGGGTCATCCGAGCGTCAGCAGAACCCCGCGGTAAGCGCGTAGCCCGCGCGTCAGGCGATCGGGCCCCAGGACGGAGGCGTCGCGCAGGCGTTGACGCAGCCGGCGTCTGGCTTTCGGTCCGGGCAGCAAGCCGGCGCGGCTGACGCGGAAGCCGAGGAAGGTACTCGGCTGGGTGGTCGGCTGCACGGCGCCGGCAGTGGGCTTCAGCTCAAGCTTGCGCTCGTTGCGCAGCCACTCGCTGATCGCGGCGGGGTGCGGCGCGGCGCGGCGCGGCGAACACGAGGCGCGTGCGCCTGACGCGCTTGCATCTTACCGACAACCGCCGACACTGACTGACAAAATAGTGTCAAAGTGTCGACAAAAAAATTTTTCGTCGACCCCGCTACGCGGGGTCGAAAGGGCAAAAGGCAAGAGTCAAGGCTGGCGGCGCGGGCCGCGCACACAGCGAAAACCGATGACCTCGTTCACGACCTCGGGCCAGTTCCTGCTCCGGAACGCGGAACGCAGGACCACGGCCCTGAAGGCGAAGGAGCCCCCGCGCAGCACACGATACCGACACTCACCGCCTTCCCAGGCGCTCCCATCGACCGGCGCGCCGTCGTAGCGGTCGTGATAGCAATCCTGCACCCACTCCCAGGCGTTGCCGTGCATGTCGAACAGGCCCCAGGGATTCGCCAGGCGTGTGCCGACCGGCTGCGCACCATCTTGTGCATTGTCCCTGAACCATGCGTAGCGCCCGAGTTCCTGCGCGTCGTCACCGAACGAGTAGCGCGTCTGCGTTCCGGCGCGCGCGGCGTACTCCCACTCGGCTTCGCTCGGCAGGCGGTAGCCGAAGTGCTCGCAGAAAGCGCGCGCGTCGTTCCACGCAACCCTGGTCGCCGGCAGCTCGTCGGCGCCCGCATGCGCCGGGCGGAAACGGCGGAACTGCCCGTTGCTGACTTCGTTACGGGCGATCGCGAACGCCGGCAGCGCGACTTCGTGCTGCGGTCCTTCGTCGTCATAGCGCCCGGCTTCGTCGGGCGGCGAGCCCATGCGGAAGCGGCCGGCGCACAGGCGGACGAAGACGATTCCCTGCGCGTCGGCCGGCTCTTCCTGCGCTCGGCAGCCGCCGACGCCGGCCAGGCGGATCGGCGCCGGGTCGCCGGCGACGACGCGCGCGTCCGGCCAGACGGCGCTGGCCGGGCGCACTTCGCTGCTCGAGCTGAGCGCTTCGAGCAGCGACGACCAGTTCGCCGCGTGCAGCCAGGCGCGCGCAGCGCCGGCGGGCAGCGGGTAGTCGGCTGGCGGCGTGCCGGCGCTGAGCACGAGCAGTTGTTCGTCGTCGCGCAGGACTTCGCGCTCGCCGAGCAGGACGCGGCGTTGCGCCGGCCACGCCGGGTCGAAGAGGACGACGTCGGCGCTGCCGCCAGCGAGCAGCGCGGCGGCGAGCTGCGCTGCTCCGGCGCTGGCTGCCGCCGGCACGACGACCAGGCGGCGCCTGATCCGGGCGTCGCGCAGCGACGCCCGCGGCGGCGAAGCGCAACGCCAGACTTCGCTGCCGGCGGCAAGCAATTCGACGCAGCGCTGCGTGACTTCGCGCCAGGTGACGCGCACCTCGGCCGCCGGCGCGAGCCGCGTATCGAGCAGCGAGTGTGCGCTGCTCAGGCTGAGCAGCCAGTTGCCGTCGGCGAGTTGGTCGAGCTCGACGCGCGCCGCAGCGGGCAGCGCCGGCTCGTGGCTGAGCCGCGGCGGGCCGGCTGGCGGCTGCGGCGGGGCGAGCAGCACGCCGAGCAGCGCGCCGGCGGCGAGACCCAGGCAGGCGGCCAGGCCCAGCCACAGGCGGCCGGGAGCGCGTGCGCGTGCGTGCGGCCGGTCGCCGGCGAAACCCATCGTCTGCAACATCTCCTGTTCGGTCGCGCTGCGTTCGTGCCACGACCACGGCAATTCGATGCGCCCGCTGCCGGGGGGCTCGCCGCGCGGCGCCAACTGGCCGAGCTGCCGGCGAATCGCGGCCTGATGGCGTTCGTTCTGGTAGAGCGCGTAGAGTTCGCCGATCGCCGCGCCGGCCTGCGCGCGCCGCCACAGGCGCAGACACTGGCGCTCCATCGCCAGATGCTGTTCGGCGGGTGTGCCGTGCCAGGGAAGCGCGTAGTCGCGCGCAGCGCGGGTGGCGATTTCCCGGTCGTAGGCGGCCTCCCAGAACGCCAGCGCTTGCGCGAACAGGCTGTCGGCAGGCCTTTCGCGCGCGCCATCGGCAGCGGCGTCGGCGGCCACGTCGGCCTCGGCGCGGCGCAGCCAGTTGACGCTTTCGGCGCGGCGCGCCGGCGGCCAGTGCAGGCGACCCGGCGGTCCGGGCGCGCGGCGCTGCATTTCGCGCATCGCCCACGGCGAGACGCGCAGACCGAGCACGCGGCGCAGCTCGAAAGCGGTCGCCTCGTCGACCGCTGCCGGCGACAGGGCGCAGGCGCCGGCCCAGGCGGCGCACTCGTCGGTCGGCGCGCCAGCGCCGTTCGCGCGCTGGCCGGCGCTGCTGCCGCCGAGGAAGCTGGCCAGGCGGCCGGGCGCGATGAGCGCCAGGTCGTGCGCGGCGAGGATCGCCGCCAGCTCGCCGCCGCCGGCGGAAAAATCGACGAAGGCGAGCTGCGGCCAGTGCGCCAGGCCACGCAGCAGCGCGTCGATCCGCTGGCGCTGGTCGTCGGCGGCGTAACGACGCGCGAGGACGCGTCCGTCGGTGAGCACGGCGACCAGCGCGTGTGCGCGCCGCTCGTCGACTTCGCGTGGCGCGAAGACTTCGCCGCCGGTGCCGAGCAGGCGCTCGGGCACGCCGCGGAAGCTGGCACGTTCGACCGGCAGACCGTGCGCGACGAGCGTCGCCTGAATTTCGTCGGCAAGGCGTGCCAGCGCGCTGTCTTCGGCGGTTTCGTCGAGCCATAGCCAGACCTCGCGCTGTTCGCTGGCGCGCACGAAGTGCAGTTCGGCGATGCCGGCGCGGCGCGCCGTCGCCTTGACCGTCGCCGCCAGATCGAGGCGGCGCGTCGCTTCGTCGGACAGGAAGCGACCGATTCCCCAGACCAGAATGTCCTGCTGCGGCGTGTCGAGCAACTGCGCGCCGGCCGCGGCGGGCGGCGCGAGGAAGATGCGCGGCGCTCCCGGACGCGTCGGCGGTGGCGCCGCTGCCGGCAGCCAGCACAGCTTGCGCAGCCGCCACCAGGCGCCACCGGCGGCAAGCAGCGCGCTCGCGGCGAGGACGATGGCGAGCGGCAAGCCGCTGCGGCGCGCCTCGGCCGGGCTTACGGCGAGCGCCGGACGCCAGTCGGTGAACGTCTTGCTGCGCAATTCCTCGGGCGTCAGCGCGCGCGGCCGGTCGGATGGGTCGGGCTGGTCGGGCGCCGCCTGGCCGGTCGTTGCCGCGGGCGGCGGCGTTGACTGCGCGGCGAGCCGCCCGTCGGCGACCAGCGCGACGACGCCGGCGAGCAGCACGCCGACGGCCAGCGCCCGGCGCGCCTGGCGCGCGCGGCGCTGGCGCTGGCGCAGGCGGGCAAGCAGCGCGCGCCAGCCGCTGGCGGGTGCGCGCGCGCCGCGCTGCGCGGCGGTTTCGTTCGCCGCTGATTCGGCGGCAGCGCCGGCAGGCGGTCCGGCCTGCGCGCCGGCGGCGGCGCGCGCGGCGATTTCCGGTTCGGCGTCCGCCAGCCAGTCGTCGCAGACGCGCTCGAAGATCGCTTCGTCGTCGCGCCCCTTGACCAGCACGGCGCGCAACAGCGAGCGCAGTCCGGCGCTCCCGGGGCGACCGAGACTGGCGCTCGCCGTTGCCTGCAGTTGGAAAACGCGCTGCAGGCGGAGGACCTCGCCGACGCCGACGCGCAGGCCGGCGTGGCGCAGCGCGGCGAGCAGCGCTTCGGGGTTCAGCGGCGCGTGCACGCTGCCGCCCGGGCGCGGCGACCGACGCGGCGCGGCGACGCGGCGCCGACCGCCGCCGCGCTTCGCCGTGCAGCCTCAGCCCGAGCGCGCCAGGATCGCCCGGTCATCGCGGTCCTTGATCAGCGTCGACAGCGCCGGCAGCGCGCCGCTGGCGCGGCGCAGTTCGGCGGCGTCGGTGACGCCGCGCGCCGCCAGGACGCAGAGCCAGGCGAGCAGTTCGGCGGTCGCCGGCGGCTTGCGCAGGTCGCGCGCGCGCAGTTCGAGAAAGCGCTCGATCGCCGCTTCGCGCACGGCTTCCGGCAGGCGGGGAAAGTCGCCGGCGCGCGCCTCGACGGCGCGGCGCACGAGTTCTTCGGAAAAGCGCAGGTGATGGAAGATGCAGCGGCGCAGAAACGGTTCGGGCAGCCGCCGCTCGCTGTTGCTGGTGATCACGATGACCGGCGGCGGACCGCGGCGGCTGATCGTCTGCCCGCTTTCCGGAACGTCGAACTGGTGTTGCGCGAGGACGTTCAGCAGGTCGTTCGGGAAGTCGCGCGGCGCCTTGTCGATCTCGTCGATCAGGACGACCGAGGGTCCGCCGGCCGCGTAGGCGCGCCAGAGCGGTCCGCGCTCGACGAAGTCGGCGCGCCGCGGCGGCTGCGTGCGCCGCGGCGGCTGCGTGCGCCGCGCCGGCTGCGTGCGCCGCGCCGGGTCGTTCGCCGCGTGCAGGTAGGCGACCGCGTCGAAGCGGTAGAGCAGGTCTTCGGCGGTCGTCGTGCTGCGCACGAAGAGCGGGTAGAGCTGGTCTTCGAGGTCGAAGTACCAGGCCAGGTAGTAGGCGATCTGCGTCTTGCCGGTGCCCGGCTCGCCGGTGAGGAGCAGCGGCGCGCCGACGGCAAGCGCGACATTGACCGCGTCGACCAGGTCGGCGTCCGGCTGAAAACACGGCGCGGCGGCACGCAGGCTGTGCAGCGTGGCGGGCAGCTTGCGCGCCGCCAGCAGGCGGCGGCGATCGGCGCTGCGCTCGTCGGGGACGAGCAGTTCGAAGGGGGTTGGGGTTTCGCCTGGAGTGTCCATCGGTGCCTCGCGCGGGTTGGTCGGCGGCTCAGGTTTCGCCATCCTGTTGCTGGCGCAGCCGCTCGAGCAGATCGTACCAGGATCCGCGCTCGGCGACTTCGATCAGCTCGACGACGCGCGCGAAGCAGCCGCCGGTCTGCGCGACCAGACGCTGCGCGACCTCTTCCTGTATCGCCGGGTCGCAGCCCGAGCCTTCTTCGACGAGAAAGTCGTACAGATGCTCTTCCGAGACCTCGCCGAGCGGCGGCAGCACGCTCAGCCGGAAGCGCGGATTCTTGCCCCACGGGCGCCAGCGTTCGTCCTGCAGTTGCTTGCTCAGTTCGCCGTGCGCCGATCGATCGAGCTCGAGCGCGAGGTAGGATACGACGCGCAGGTCGTCCGGGCAGCCGGCGCCGAGCACTTCGCTGGTGAAGCGCAGCCAGTCGGAAAGCGCTTCCGGCTGCAGCTCGCCGGCTTCGCCGTTGCCGCGCCTGGCCAGACCCCAGTTCAGCCAGAGGACGGCGCGCCGGCCGGAAGCGGCGACGTTCGGGGCGTGCCGGCGGAGGACGCGGGCAAGCGTTTCGCCGCTTTGCGCCCACAATTGCAGGCGCAGTTCCTCTTCCAGCGCGCGCGCCAGCTCGTGCCGGCTGTCCGGGAACTGCAGGCGGCGCCAGTTGATGTCGGCCGCGCGTTCGGCGCCACGCTCGAGGTGATACTGCAACTGCTCGGGCAGTTCGCTCAGCAGGTTGTCGGCGCTGCCGTAGGCGACGAGCGCGAGTACGCGCCGTGTGTCGCTGCGCACCAGTTCGTCGAGATGCTTGCCGAGCAGCGCCTTCTGCTCGTCGCGGTCGAGCTTGAGGTGCGGCAGGCTGGCGCGCCAGGGCGCGGCGAGCACGGTCGTCCAGTTGCGATAGCGCGCATGCACGGCGAGCGTCGCCGCTTCCCGGCTCGTCGGGTGCTGCGCCAGCACCTCGTGCAGCGCGGCCAAGGGATCGAGACCGTTCTGCAGCCAGCAGCGCAACCAGGCGCAGGCGATCGTCGTCGAGTCGCTTTGCCGTTCGCCGACGCGGCGCCAGACGACGAGCGGGACGAGCTCGCCGAGTGCGAGCACCGCGACTGCGAGGTCCTTCAACTGGCCGCTGAGGTCGAGGTAGATCGCCGCCGGGCGCGTCGGCGTGCGCGCGATCAGCTCGGCCAGGTGTGCCAGCGGCAGGCTCCCGGCGGCGCCGCCATCGTCGAGCTGGAGCACGGCCGGGTCGCCGTGCAGCGTGCCGCAGACGTAGATCAGGTGGCAGCGCGAGCCGCGCAGCGCGTCCTCCAGCTCGCTCCGGGTACGCACGGTGCGCACGTTCTCGGCGCGCCGCGGGCTCGGCCAGACTTGCCGCAGCGCGTCTGCGAGCGCGCCCACCGTCGCCTCGGCCGGCATCGGCTTCGCCCGCCCGGGCGCTGCGCCGTGCGGCGCGACGATCAGGACGCCGGCCGGCGCGGGTACGACCGGATGCTCGCTCGGGTCGGCGACGCTGCTCGTGCTGAACTGCCAGCCGCTGTCGACCAGCGGCACGCCGTCCCAGCGCGCGAGTCGCCAGGGCAGGCCGACGAGCAGCGGGTCGCTGGTGCACACGCGCAGGTGGACCGGCATCCAGCTCGGATTCGGCGCCGCTGCCGGCGGCGGTCGATCGAACAGCGTGCGCAGCAGTCGCGCCAGGCGAGCAGCGGGCAGACCGAGCAGCAACTGGCCGAGCAGCGCTCCCCACCTGGCGGCGAGTTGGCCGGGCAGCGCCGCGCCGCCCGGCTCGTCGAGCGCGCCGGCGATCGTCGCCGGCGGCGGGTCGAGCGCGGCCCAGGCGAGCGTCGCCGATTCGATGACGTCGCTGCCGGGCAGCGTGTAGCGCAGGTCGAGCTGAGCGTCGCGCCGTTCGAGCTGCACGTTGAGGACGTAGGCATGCGCTGCGCGCTCGCCTGGCGGCGAAGCGGGTGGCCGCGGCGACAGTGGCGGGCGGGCGCTCGCCACCCGCGCCGGATCGGATGCCGCGCCGGACGCCGCGCCGGAAGCACTCGCGGCGAGCTGCGCAGCGCTGTCGGCGGGCGCCATTCGGCGCAGGTCTTCGCAGATCTGCTGGTAGATGCGTTCGCGGTCGGACCAGGTCAGGCTGCGGTCGCGCAGCGGCTTTTGCGGCGTCCCGTAGCCCTGCAGCGCCGCCAGCTTGCGCCGGCGCTGCGCACCGTTCTCGTCGCGGTAGACGCACTCGTCGTCGACCGTCGCCGGACTGAGAAAAACCGGCAGCAGCTTCAGCGTGCCGGCGTCGGCGCGCGCCAGGATGCGCGGCAGTTCCTCGTTCCAGATGAAGCGCGAGGCGATGAAATCCTGCGAAATGAAGAGGACGGCAACGCTCGCCGCGCGCAGCGCGCGGTCGATTTCGTCGTACCAGTCGTCGCCGCCGCGCAGACGCGTGTCATCCCAATAGCCGATCAGGCCGGCGCGTTCGAGCGGGGTCATGAAACGCTGAAACTGCTGCAGGTGACGCTGGTCCTGGTGGCTGTAGCTGACGAAGATCGTGGTTTGCGGCACGCTTTTCCCCTGATGTGCGATGGTTTTTTGCCGGCCGGGCGGTTCGTTCGGCGGGCGCGCGGCGGCGCCGAGCGGTGCGCACACGCCGACGCTTGCGGCGTCGCCCGGTCGCCGTTGCGGCAATGATAAGCGCTCCAGCGAAGTGGTGCAGCCAGCGGCCCGGCCGGACCCCGCCCAGGGCTGCGTAATTCAGGCCAAGCTAAGGTTTTCAGGCTAGAATTTCACTCCCGCCCGAAATCGACGACGATGAATTCAGTCCCTCCCCGCCAGAGAATCGATCGCTTCTTTCTGCTCAGTGGCCTCTGGGTGGCGTTGCACGTCAGCGCCTTCACCACGGCGAAAGCCTACAGCACGCCCGCCGTCGCCGTGTGGACGCTGGCGACGACGCTCAGCTACGCTTTTCTCTACCTGCTGCCGGCGCTGCTCCCCGGCTACCTGCTGCATCGCGCTCTGCAGCGGCGCGGTGACTCGGTCGCTGCGGCACGGCTGCTCGCCGGCGCGCTGATCGGCCTCACCGGCGCGGTTCAGGTGCTGCTGTTCGCCGACCGCGTGATCTACGGCATGTACGGTTTCCACATCAACGGCTTCGTCATCGACCTCGTCTTCTCGCCGGGCGGAATTGCCTCGCTCGGCGCGAGTCGCAGCACCGAGCTGACCGCAGCGGCAATCGCCGCGGCGCTGCTCGTGCTGCAGGCGGCGACCTACTACTGGGCAACGCGCCGCGGAAACCGCCGGCTGGAACTGGCGACGCGCCGTTCGCCGCGCGCGCGCTGGCTGCTGCTGGCGCTGCTCAGCCTGGCGATCGGCGAACGCCTGGCCTACGGTTACAGCGCAGCGGTGAATTATCAGCCGATCCTCTTCGCCAGCGAGCGCTATCCCTTCTACCTGCCGACGACCTTCCGCCGGCTTGCTGCGCGCCTGGGAATCGCAGCGCCGGCCGACGGCGGCGAGGGCGTGCACCTGAAGCAGGGCCGCCTGAGCTACCCGCTCGTGCCGCTGCACGTCGAACCGCCGCAGCGCCCGCCGAACATCGTCTGGCTGGTCGCCGAATCGCTGCGTTTCGACTTGCTCGACCGCCAGATCATGCCCGAGTTGTGGGCGTTTTCCGAGCAATCGTTGCGCCTGGAACAGCATTACAGCGGCGGCAATGCGACGCAGATGGGCATCTTTTCGATGTTCTACGGCCTGTACGGCAACTACTGGTTTCCGATGATCAAGGCGAATCGCTCGCCGCTGCTGATGGACGTGCTGCAGCAGCAGAACTACCAGTTCAGCCTGCATACCAGCCAGTCGTTTACCTACCCGCCGTTCGACAAGACGGTCTTTCTGCGCATGAACCCGGCCGACATGCACGCGCTGTCGAGCGGCCCGGAACCGTGGGAAAGGGACAGGCAGAACATCGACGACATCATGCAGTTCATCGACCGGCGCGATCCGCAGCGGCCGTTCATGACCTACATGTTCTTCGAGGGAACGCACGCCAATTACACCTTCCCGCCGGACAGCGTGATCGCCCGACCGTATCTGGAGGATTTCAATTATCTGGCGGCCGACTTCGCCGGGCAGATGGCGCAGATCAAGAACCGCTATCTGAACGCGGCGCACCACGTGGACCGCCAGATCGGCCGCCTGCTGGCGCATCTGCGCGAGCGCAAGCTGCTCGACAATACGATCGTCATCGTTCTCGGCGACCACGGCGAGGAGTTCATGGAGCGCAGCAGCCGCTGGGGACACGCCGCCGAGTTCAATCGCTATCAGACGAGCACGCCGGCGGTGCTCTGGATTCCCGGCGAGCCGGCGCGCGTCGTGCGCGGAATGACCAGCCACCTGGACATTCCGCCGACACTGATGGCCCGCCTCGGCGTGCGCAACCCGCCGGCCGACTACGCGCAGGGGCAGGATCTGCTGGCGCCCGATTTCCACCGCAGTTACGCGGTCGCCGCCGACTGGCACCGCATCGCGTATATCGGCGAGAAATACCGCATCGCTTTCCCGGTGAATGCCGCCGGCGTCGTCCGCCAGGAGGTGCTCGACAGCGACGACCGTCCGGTCGAGGATGGTGAGGCGGCAAAAAGCCAGATCCGGCCGGAAATGGTCGAAATGATGAACAATCTGACGCGTTTCAGCCGCCCGAGCAGTTGATGCGCCCGCCGCGCGCCTGCGCGCGGCCCGATGGCTGGCGGCCAGCGTTGCACACGCCGGACTTCGCGCGGGGCGAAGCCTGCCGGCGACCGCTGACGGAGGCAGGAAAGCATGGCCATTCATCGCGAAAGGCGCGCCGTCGCACAGCCCGCCGAGACTTTCTTCGATGTCGTCGCCGACGTCGAGCGCTATCCCGAATTCCTGCCGACGATCCGCCGCGCACGCATCGTCAGCCGGCACGCGCAGGGCTACGAAACCGAGCAGAGCCTGGCCGTCGGCTGGCTGACCCACCACTTCCGCACGCGCACCGAACTCGACCGCCCGCACGCCATTCACGTCAGCTCGGACGACCATTCGTTCTGCCATTTCGACTTGCGCTGGTCGTTCGCGCCGCTCACCGACGAGCGCTGCCAGGTCGATTTCGCGCTCGACTGCGAAATGCGTTCGTTCTTCCTGATGCCGGTGATCCAGATGCTGCTCCTGCCGATGGCCAGCGGCATGGTGTCGGCCTTCGAGGCGCGCGCACAGCGGCTGGCCAGCCAGCGCCTGGGCGGCGGGCGGCAGGCGTAGCCGTCGCCTCGTCAGGCGCGCCAATCGCCATGACGACGGCGGCAAGCGGTTAAAATACCGGCCTTCTCTCATCAAGGACTGTGCACCGTGAGCCAGGGGACCGAAACAGGCCGCAGCGATGGCGCGCGCGGCGACGCGGCGGGGACGCCCGCCGCCGGGGTGAATTTCATTCGCACGATCATCGAAAGCGAGCTGGCAGCCGACAAGTTTGTCCAGCGCCGCTGGTCGGGCCGCCCGGGGCCGGGCGCGCAGCAGTTGGCCGGGGCGCTCGACCCGGCGCGCATCCGGACGCGCTTTCCGCCGGAACCGAACGGCTATCTGCACTTCGGTCACGCCAAGTCGATCTGCCTCAATTTCGGCCTGGCGCAGGATTACGGCGGTCGCTGCCACCTGCGTTTCGACGACACCAATCCGGAGAAGGAAGAGCAGGAGTACGTCGATTCGATCGTCGATGCGGTGCGCTGGCTCGGTTTTTCCTGGCAGGTGGACGCCCTCGACGACACGCCGGGCGAGACCAATCTCTACTTCGCCTCGGACTATTTCGCCTGGATGGTCGCTTTTGCCGAGCATCTGATCGCCAGCGGGAACGCCTACGTCGACAGCCAGAGCGCCGACGAGATGCGCGCGACGCGCGGCACGCTCACCGAGCCGGGGCAGGATTCGCCGTTTCGCACGCGCAGCGTCGAAGAGAACATGGACCTCTTCAAGCGCATGCAGCGGGGCGAATTCGCCGACGGCACGCACGTTCTGCGCGCGAAGATCGACATGGCTTCGGCCAACATCAACCTGCGCGATCCGGCGATCTACCGCATCCGGCACGCCAGTCACCACAATACCGGCGAGCGCTGGTGCGTCTATCCAATGTACACCTACGCGCACCCGATCGAGGACGCGCTGGAGAACATCACGCACTCGATCTGTACGCTCGAATTCGCCGATCAGCGGCCGTTCTACGACTGGCTGCTGGAAAGGCTGGCCGAAGGCGGCCTGCTGCAGCGTCCGCTGCCGCAGCAGATCGAGTTCTCGCGCCTGAATCTGACGTATATCGTTCTCTCCAAGCGCAAGCTGATCCAGCTCGTCGACGAAGGGCACGTCGGCGGCTGGGACGATCCGCGCCTGCCCACGCTCGTCGGCGCGCGCCGGCGCGGCTATCCGGCCGAGGGTTTCCGCCTGTTTGCCGAACGCGTCGGCGTTTCACGCTCGGAATCGCTGATCGATTATTCGCTGCTCGAGGACTGCATGCGCGAGGTGCTCAACGCTTCGGCCGAGCGGCGCGTCGCGGTGCTCGATCCGCTGCGCCTGATCATCGACAACTACCCGGCCGACGCGGGCGAGGCGTGCAGCGCGCCGAACCACCCGCAGCGGCCGGATCTGGGCACGCGCGCGCTGCCTTTCGGGCGCGAGTTGTGGATCGAGCGCGAGGATTTCATGCTGCAGCCGAGCAAGGGCTATCACCGCCTCTACCCGGGCAACACGGTGCGCCTGCGCTATGCCTACGTCGTTCGCTGCACCAGCGTCGAGCTCGACGCCGACGGTGCGCCGAGCGTCGTGCACTGCGAGTACTTTCCCGATTCGAAGAGCGGGACGGCGGGCGCCGACGCGTACAAGGTGAAGGGCAACGTGCACTGGGTGGCGGTCGCCGGCGCCTGCGCCGCCGAGGTGCGGCTGTACGACCGGCTGTTCTCGGTGCCGTCGCCGGGCGCCCGGCGCGCCGACGATGCGCCGGGCAGCGAGCGCGATTTCCGCGCCGATCTCAACCCGGAGAGCAGGCGCGTCGTCCACGCGCAGCTCGAACCGGCCTTGCGCACGGCGCAACCGGAAGATCGCTTCCAATTCGAGCGGCACGGCTACTTCGTCGCCGACCGGGTCGATTCGCAGCCTGGCGCGCCCGTCTTCAACCGCACCGTGACGCTGCGCGATTCGTGGGCCGAGAAGGCGGCGAAGGCGGGGAACGTGGCGCAGGCGGAGAAGACGGCGAAGGCGAAGGTGGAGAAAGCGGCGAAGACCGGCGCCGGCGGCTGAGCCAGCGCGGCTCAGAAGAGCTCGAGGACTTTCTCCAGCGGCCGGCCGACGACCGCTCGCCCGTCACGCACGACGATCGGCCGCTCGATCAGAATCGGGTGTGCGACCAGCGCCGCCAGCCATTCGTCTTCGCTCAGCGTGCGTCCGGCGTAGTTCGTCTTGAACACCGTTTCGCCGCGGCGGACGAGTTGCTCGGCCGACATGCCGAGCTGGGCGAGCAATTGACGCAGTTCGTCGGCGCTCGGCGGCGTTTTCAGATAGTCGACGATTTCTACGGCAACGCCCTTTTCGGCCAGCAACTGGCACGCGGCGCGGCTCTTCGAGCAGCGGTTGTTGTGATAGATGCGCACGGCAGGTTCGCTCATGCTTTACCTCCAGACTGGGTTTGACGGAAAACGCCGGGGACGGCCGCGGCGTCTGCTGCTGACGCCGCCGGTCTGCCGGCGTAGCGTCGATCATCGCACGGACTTGCCGGCGCGTGCGCATCGTGCGGCGGCGAGCCGTCGGCACTCATTCAGCACGCAGCGCGTCGACGGCGTTCAGGCGCGCCGCGCGGCGCGCCGGCAGGACGCCGGCGAGCAGGCCGATGCTGAGCGCAATCGCTTCGGCGAGGAGAACGAAGCTGAGCGGGGTGTGCACCGGCAGCGCCGGCAGCACGAGATGGATCAACTGCGCCAGGCCGACGCCGAGGAGCAGACCGAACAGCCCGCCGAGCGCCGAGAGCGCGACCGCTTCGCCCAGGAAGAGGCCGAGGATCGTCCGCCGCGGCGCGCCAAGCGCGACGAGCAGGCCGATTTCACTGGTCCTTTCGCTGACCGCGATGGTCATGATGGTGACGATGCCGACGCCGCCGACGAGCAGCGAAATGCTGCCCAGCGCGCCAACCGCCATGGTCAGCACGGCGAGGATCTTGGATAGCGTGCGCAGCATGTCTTCCTGCGTAGTCAGCGTGAAGTCCTCGCGTCCATGGCGTGCGACGAGCGCCTGGCGGACGCGCGCGCTGACCGCGGCGACCGGTACGTCGGCTTCGTAGGAAAGGTCGACCTTCATCACGCCGTCGCGGTTGTAGAGTTCGAGCGCGCGCGCGGTCGGAATGTACGCGGCGTCGTCGAGGTCGAAGCCGAGGATCTGCCCTTTCGCTTCGAGAACGCCGATGACGCGAAACTGCAGGCTGCCGACGCGTACGCGCGCGCCGAGCGGGTTGGCGCTGCCGAACAGTTCCTCCTTCAGCTTGGCGCCGAGGACGACGAAGGCGCGCGCGTTTTCGGCCTCGTCGGCGGGCAGGAACTGACCGCTGCGCACGCGGATGGCGAAGACCTTGAGCATTTGCGCGCCGACGCCATTGATTGTCGTCCGGCGCAGGCGTCCGTTCGCGCTCACCTCGCTGTTACCCCAGACGGTCGCCGTCATGCCGGTGATGTGCGGCAGCCGTTCGAGCGCGCGCGCGTCGTCCAGCGTCAGCGGGCGAACCGAAGTCGGGATGCCGGCGGGCGAGTGGCCGGCGGTCTTCGTGCGGCCGGGCGCGACGCTGATCACGTTGGTGCCGAACTGGGTGAACTCGGCCAGGACGAAGCGATGAATGCCTTCTCCGATCGAGGTGAGCAGGATGACTGCGGCAATCCCGACGGCAATCCCGAGCAGGGTCAGGAAGCTGCGCAGCCGGTGCGCGCCGAGCGCACGCAGGGCAAGCTGCAGCGAGTCTTGCGGGCGGATCATCGTGGCCTGGCCATGGTTTTGCGCGGACGCCGCTCAGCGCCTGGCGAGCGCCTGCACCGGGTCGAGCCGGGCGGCCCGGCGCGCCGGCTGGACGCCGAAGAGGACGCCGGTGGTGAGCGCCGTGGCGAGTCCGGCGATCACCGCCCAGGCGGGCGGAAAAGCCGGATAGGCGGGATAGAGCTGACGAATGATCGCCGCGCCGGCGTGCCCGAGGAGCAGGCCGACCAGCGCGCCGGCGATCGAGAGCATCGCGGCTTCGGCGAGGAAGGCGTTGCGGATCGTCGCCGCGCTCGCACCAAGCGCCTTGAGCAGGCCGATTTCGGCCGTCCGCTGGGTGACCGAAACGAGCATCACGTTCATCACCAGGATGCCGGCTACGGCCAGGCTGATCGCGGCGATTCCGGCGACCGCCAGGGTCATCGTTCCGAGCAGACGGTCAAAGGTCGCCAGCACGGCGTCCTGGGTGATCACCGTGACGTCGAGTTCGCCTTCGTGGCGCAGGCGGATGATCTCGCTGACCTGCGCCTTGGCCGAGTCGATCGCTTCGCGGCTGCTCGCTTCGACCAGGATGCGAAACAGCGTGTTGCTGTTGAACATCGCCTGCGCCAGCGGCACCGGCAGGATGACCAGTTCGTCGGTGTTCATGCCCAGCCCCTGGCCGCTCGCAGCCAGCACGCCGACGATGCGGAAGCGCCGGTCGCCGACGCGCACGAGCTGGCCGAGCGCATTCTGCCGGCCGAACATCTCGTCCTGAATCCTGGCCCCGATCACCGCTTCCGAGGCGCCGCGCCGCCAGTCGCCGGTAACCAGAAAGCGCCCGTGCGCCAGGCTGAGGCGGCGAACCTCGACGAACTCGGCGGTCGTTCCGACGACGGTGACTTCGCGCAGCTTGCCGCCGTAACTGATCTCCGAAGTGCCGACGGCGAGCGGCGCGGCGCGGTACACGCTGCTCGCCCGGAGCAGCGCCTGTGCGTCGTCGATCGTCAGATCGCGCGGCGTGCTGGTCACCGCGTTGCCCGGATTGAAGCCGCCGGTCTGCGAGCGGCCGGGCAGGACGATCACCAGGTTGCTGCCGATCGAGGAAAATTCGTTCAGCACGTAGCGCCGTGCGCCGTCGCCGAGCGCGGTGAGGACGACAACCGCGGCGACGCCGATGGCCATCGCCAGGACGAGCAGAACGGTACGCAGCGGATGGCCCGCCGCCGCGTCGCGCGCGAAACTGATCAGGTCGGCGCTACGCATGGGCCAGGCGTCTCGCTGCCGCGCCGCCGATCGTGCTGCAGCAGACCGTCTTCCATCAGCAACTGGCGCTGCGCGCGCGCGCCGAGTCCGGCGTCGTGGGTGACGACGATCAGCGTCACGCCGCGCTCGTTGAGCGTTTCGAGCAGGCGGACGACTTCTTCGCCGGTCGCCCGATCGAGGTTGCCGGTCGGCTCGTCGGCCAGGATCACCGCCGGCTGCATGATCGTCGCGCGGGCGATCGCGACGCGCTGTCGCTGCCCGCCGGAGAGTTGGTCGGGACGATGGTCGGCGCGGTTCTCCAGCCCGTAGTCGCGCAGCGCGCTGGCGATGCGCTCGGCGCGCCGGCTCGGAGCGATTCCGGCGAGGACCATCGGCAGGGCAATGTTTTCCGCCGCCGTCAGCCGCGGAACGAGGTGAAAGCTCTGGAAGACGAAGCCTATGCGTTCGCTGCGCAGGCGTGCCTGCTCGTCCGCGCTGAGCGTCGTCACGTCGCGCCCGGCAAGCCGGTAGGTGCCGGCGTCGGGGCGGTCGAGCAGCCCGAGCAGGTTGAGCAGCGTCGATTTGCCCGAGCCGGAAGGCCCCATGACGGAAACGTATTCGCCGCTGGCGATCTGCAGGTCAAGCCGGCGCAGCGCGTGCACCTCGCTGTCGCCGAGCCGGAAGACGCGCTCGATTCCGGCCAGTTCGATCAGCCCGGAAGTCATCGATTACTTGCTCGCCGGTCCCGGCCGGGAGTCGATCGTATAGGCAGCGCCGGCGACGACACCGGCGCGCTCGAGCGAAGTGACGACGCGCTCGCCCGGAGCGAGCCCGGCGAGCACCTCGGTGTACTCCCAGTTGGCGAGGCCGGGCTTGACCTGACGCTCGGCGAGCCGCCCGTCGCTCGCCGCGACGAGCACGCGGCCGCCTTCGAGCAGGGCCGAAGTCGGCACGCGAACGACGTCCTGACGCACGGCGAGGACGACTTCGAGGTCGGCGCTGTAACCGACGAGCAGCTTGCCGGGAGCTGCCGGATCGTCGAAGACGGCTTCGATGTCGACCGTGCGCGCCTGCTTCTCGACCGCCGAGACGTAGGGCGCGACGCGTCTGACACGGCCCGGAAACGACTGCCGGGGCAGCGCGTCGAGGCTGATGCGCACCGCCTGGCCGGGGCTGATGCGCGGCGCATCGACCTCGTCCATCGGCGCCTTGACGTAGAGGCACGAGTCGTCGATCAGGTCGATCGCCGGCGGCGTCGGCACGCCCGGCGGCGAAGGCGTCGAGTACTCGCCGACTTCGCCGACGATCTTGGCGATCGTTCCGGCAAACGGCGCGTGCAGGATCGTCCTGCCCTGCTCGACGCGCGTCACGCCGACGCGCGCTTCGGCCTGCGTGACATCGGCGCGCGCCGCGGCGCAGCCGGCGCGTCGGGCAAGCGCTTCGCTGCGCGCGCTTTCCTCGCGCGCCGTCGAAACGAAGCCGCGCGCGCGCAGCGCCGCCTGCCTGGCCGCCTCGCGTTCGGCGTTGTCAGCCACCGCGCAGGCCTCGGCAACGCGCTGCCGGGCGGTCGCCACCTGCGCCATGGCGAGCGCGCCTTGCGCCTTCTGGTCGTCGTTCCAGAGCTTCATCAGCAACTGACCGGCGCGCACGCGATCGCCCTCCTTCACCGCAAGCACTTCGATGCGCCCGCCGCTGATCGTCGACAGACGCGTGCGCTGACACGCTTCGACGGTTCCCGCGCGCGTGTTGGCGATCGTCGACTCGACCAGGCCGCGTCCGATCTCGCTGACGACGACGGCGACCGGCGGCGGGCGGCTGATCCACCAGACGCCGCCGGCGATGAGCAGCGCGACGGCAGCGGCGATCAAAAGACGCGGGAGAAAGGAAGCGGACATGAGGCAACTCGACAGGCTAGCGGGAGAAGGCCGGCAGCAAGACCAGCAGGAGGCCGGCAGAACATCGGAGCGCATCGGCCGGATCAGCGCTGCTCGCCCGGCCAGCCCGGTATGGTCCGCCGAAACCGCCGGTCAGGCAAGCACTGCGCGGCGAAAACGCCGCCGGCCAGTGGTCCTGGCAGCGGCTGTGGCAGCGGCCAAGGCGCATGCTAGAATCGCCACCCCGCTCCGGACAGGCCGCCAATGTCTTCGCTCAATCCCGCCCAGCGCGCTGCGATTCGCTACCTCGACGGGCCGCTGCTCGTGCTCGCCGGCGCCGGTTCGGGCAAGACGCGCGTGATCACCGAGAAGATCGCTTATCTGATCGACACCTGCGGCTTCAACCCGGGAAATCTGGCGGCGATCACCTTCACCAACAAGGCGGCGAAGGAGATGCAGGCGCGCGTGGACAAGCTGCTCGCCGGCCGTTCGACGAAGGGGCTGACGATTTCGACCTTCCATTCGCTCGGCGTGCGAATTCTGCGCGAGGAAGTGAAGGCGATCGGCTACAAACCGAATTTCTCGATCTTCGACGCCACCGACTGCTTCGCCATTCTCGCCGAAATCGCCGGCAGCACCGACAAGGCAACGATCCGCCGCCTGCAGACGCTCGTTTCGAACTGGAAGAATGCGCTCATCGCGCCCGAGCTGGCGCGCAAGAACGCGCAGAACGAGACTGAACTGCGCGCCGCCGATGCCTTCGCCGCTTACTGTACGACGCTGCGCGCGTATCAGGCGGTCGATTTCGACGACCTGATCGCGCTCCCGGTGACGCTCTTGCGCGACCACGCGGCAGTGCGCGAGAAGTGGCAGAATCGCTTGCGCTACCTGTTGATCGACGAGTATCAGGATACCAACGCAGCACAGTACCAGATGCTCAGGCTGCTCACCGGCGCACGCGCGGCGTTCACCGCGGTGGGCGACGACGATCAGGCGATCTACGGCTGGCGCGGCGCCGACATCGCCAACCTGCGCGAGCTGCCGCGCGATTATCCGAACCTCAAGCTGATCAAGCTCGAACAGAACTACCGCTCGAGCGTGCGCATCCTGCAGGCAGCCAACGCGCTGATCGCACACAACGAGAAGCTGTTCGACAAGCAACTGTGGTCCGAACTCGGTCCGGGCGAACCGATCACGGTCAGCGTCTGCGCGAATGGCGAGAAGGAAGCCGAGTCGGTAGTCATGAAACTGCAGGCGCACCGCTTTCAGCAGCGCGGCGCGTTCGGCGACTACGCCATTCTCTATCGGGGAAATTTTCAGGCGCGCGCGGTCGAACAGTTCCTCCGCGAGCAGCGCATTCCCTACCTCGTCTCCGGTGGCCAGTCGTTCTTTGACAAGACGGAAATCAAGGATCTGAGCTGCTACCTGCGGCTGCTCAACAACACCGACGACGATCCGGCCTTCCTGCGCGCAGTGAGCGTGCCGCGCCGTGGCGTCGGCGCCGCCACGCTGCAGGCGCTGGGCAACTACGCCGGGCAGCGCCACCGTTCGTTTTTCGCCGTGCTCGGCGAACACGGTCTGGCGCAGCACGTGCAGGAGCGCCAGCTCGCGCCCTTGCTCGAATTCCGCGATTTCATCGAGCGTTTCCGCCAGCGCGCGGCGCGCGAGGCGCCGGCGCTGGTGCTTCCCGAGCTGCTCGCGGCGATCGGCTACGAAGCCTGGTTACTTTCCCAGGACGAGCCGCGCACGGCGCGCGCGCGCTGGGCCAACGTCGTCGAGTTCGTCGACTGGCTGGCCGCGAAAGGCGCCGAGGAAGGCAAGACGCTGAGCGAAGCGACGCAGGCGATTGCCCTGGTCAACATGCTCGACCGGGCAGCGCCCGAGGTCGACGCGGTTCGTCTGTCGACGCTGCACGCGGCCAAGGGACTGGAGTTCAAGCACGTCTTCCTGATCGGCCTCGAGGAAGGCATTCTGCCGCACCGCGAAGCGCAGATCGACAACCGGATCGAGGAAGAACGCCGTCTGATGTACGTCGGCGTGACGCGCGCGCAGCGTTCGCTGCACCTGAGCTACTGCGAGAAGCGCCGGCAAGGCCGGGAACTGATTCCCTGCCGGAGCTCGCGCTTCATCGACGAGCTGGGGCGTGCCGACCTGCGTTTTTCGGGTGGCGGCGAGCCCGGCCCGCCCGACCGCTCGCTCAGCGCCGAGCGCTTCGCCGGCCTGAAGGCTATCCTCAACAAGCAGGCCGGGTAAGTCGCGCCCGGCGCGCGCCGGCGAGTTGCCGCATCGCCGAGCAGTCGATACTGCGCGGCTGCCCGGCGCGGCGCTCGCCGCGCCGGTGTCCTGCCTGCGCCTTACTTGGCGAGACCGACCAGGTGTTCGACGGCGGCTTTCAGCTCGGCTTCGCTGAGGTCGGCACCGCCACCCTTCGGCGGCATGGCGCCCTTGCCGTTGGTGACGCTGGCGAGCAGCGCCGCCGCTCCGGTAGCGATGCGCGGCGCCCACGCCGCCTTGTCGCCCGCCTTCGGCGCTCCCGCTGCGCCGCTGGCGTGGCAGGCCATGCACACCGTCTGGTAGACGGTGGCGCCGTCACGTGGTGCACCGTCGGCTTTCGCCGGCGCGGCTTTGGCGAGTTCGAACCTGGCCACTGGCTGGATGCGCGCGTCGGCGTCGTCGCTGCTGCCGACCGCAGCGCTGCCCTTGCCGAGCTTTGCCAGCGGCCAGATGACGACGATCAGCAGAAGAGCGACGACGATGGTGATGAACAGGATCGCGCCTGAAGAGTGTTGTTTCTGAGCCATGCCAAGTCCTTGGTAGTCCGCGGGTTAAAGCGCCGATTGTACCGCCCTTTTGCGCCGCAAAAAAGGCCCGGATGGACTCCTCTGGACTCCCCGGAACAAACCGGTTAAGCTTCCGACCCGGTACGCGCCCGTAGCTCAGATGGATAGAGTACTGCCCTCCGAAGGCAGGGGTCGGACGTTCGAGTCGTCTCGGGCGCGCCAAATGACCAGGAACCACGGCACTGCATCCGAAGTGCCCTCTTTCTGTTGGGCGCTTGCATGGGCGAGGTGGCATGGCTGCACGCGCCACCCGCTGGTTCGTTCAGCAGTCCTGGACTTGCCGGGGCGGCTCTTGTCCTGTCCTGAACTTCTGGTGGCAGCGCGGGTAGTTGTGGCACGCCCAGAAATCCGGACGTCCGGCCTTGCCCGAAAGGCGCATCATCTTGATTCCGCAATCTGGACAGGTCGGCGTCTTGTAATCGCCTTCGGTGGCGAATTCCAGGAGACTGTTCCGGGCGGGTTCGGGCAGTCTTCCGAGCATCATGAGCAACATCTCGCCGTTGATCAGCGTGATCCGGTTGCTGCTCGCCACGACCTTCGCATCGTCCGAGAAATGGCCGCTGGTCAGGAAAAACGCCTTGCCGATTCTTTCGTGGGTCATGACGCCAAGCAGTTCGCGCACCGGCCTGACGCCAACCAGACAGTCGCCCCCTCCCGCGCACTGGACGATTGCCGTCGGTTTCCCGGTGTCGTCCTGGTAAAGCAGGATGTCCATCCCCCCTTCGGGCCCGAGGGCCGTGGTTTCGCTCCGGATCCCGCTCGATTCGTAAAACTTCTGGCAGAGATCCTCGAAGCGCTTCCACTCGATATCG
>ERZ761602.3236-NODE-3236-length-23456-cov-9.920773_pt1 | contig 23456 bp, 15 predicted proteins | sample MGYA00512165_ERZ761602 | MGnify/ENA primary metagenome ERZ761602 (study PRJEB28899, sample SAMN02445085) | bioreactor sludge metagenome | biome: EBPR sludge; isolation source: Thorneside wastewater treatment plant | place: Australia: Brisbane, Thorneside...
CAGTCTCCTAGAATAGAAGGTTTAAATTGAACCCGAAATTATAGCACTATCATTCTGGCTGCTGACGGCGGCGGCTGTGGAAGCGCTGCACGCTCTCGGCGAGTGTGCCGGCGGCAATCGCCGTGCGCAGTTCGTGCATCAGGCGATGGTAGTAGTGCAGGTTGTGCAGGGTGCCGAGTTGCGCGCCGAGGATTTCCCCCACCCGATGCAAGTGGTGGAGGTAGGCGCGCGAGAAGTTCTGGCAGGTGTAACAGTCGCAACTGGCGTCGAGTGGCCGCGGGTCGGTCTTGTGTTTCGCGTTTCTGATCCGGATATCGCCGTGGCGGGTGAAGAAGTGGCCATTGCGGGCGTTGCGCGTCGGCATCACGCAGTCGAACATGTCGATGCCCACGGTGACCGCGGCGACCAGATCCTCGGGCGTTCCGACGCCCATCAGGTAACGCGGCTTGTCACCTGGCAGGCGCGGGGCGGTATGGGCGAGGATTCTCGCCATGTCGTCTTTTGGTTCGCCGACCGACAGGCCGCCGATGGCGTAACCGTCGAAGCCGATTTCGCTGAGGCCGGTCAAGGACTCGTCACGAAGGTCCTCATACATGCCGCCCTGGACGATCCCGAACAGCGCGTTGCGATTGGCGAGCAGGTCGTGCTCTGCCCGTGAGCGTTGCGCCCAGCGTAGCGACAGGCGCATCGAGGCCGCGGCTTCGCTGTGACTGGCCGGATAGGGTGTGCATTCGTCGAGGATCATGACGATATCCGAGTCGAGCAAATGCTGGATGCGCATCGACTCTTCGGGCGTCAGAAAAAGCCGGTCGCCGTTGATCGGCGACTGGAACTTGACCCCCTCTTCGGTGATCTTGCGTAGTGCCCCGAGCGAAAAAACCTGAAAACCACCCGAGTCGGTGAGGATCGGGCCATCCCAGGACATGAAGCCGTGCAGTCCGCGATGTGCGGCAATGACTTCCAGCCCGGGTCGCAACCAGAGATGGAAGGTGTTGCCGAGACAGATCTGCGCGCCACTTTCGATCAGGTCGCGCGGCGTCATCGCCTTGACCGTTCCGTAGGTACCAACCGGCATGAAAACAGGTGTCTCGACGACGCCGTGGGCAAGATTGATGCGGCCGCGACGGGCTGCGCCGTCGGTGGCGAGAAGTTCGAAGTTCATCTATTGAAGGCCATCGGGAAGCTGGAGGTGGCAAGCCGCTGCGCAGCGCGGGGTGAACATGCGGGCAAAGGCTTTGCCGATGAAAAACACCGCCGGGAAGCGCGGCGGTGTTTTTCATCGGCAATTGCGAACCGCCAGGGCCCGGAGGTGGCCCTGGCGGTCGCAAGAACTGAACTCAGGCGTCCTTCGCGCCCGGAAACCTGGCGATGTCGCCGCGCAGGTGGGCCGGGAACGAAGGCTGCCTATGAGCTGCTAGCTGCTGATCGCTCAGCTGGCGTCTTCGAGCGCCGCTTGCGCCGCTGCCAGGCGGGCAATCGGCACCCGAAATGGCGAGCAGCTGACGTAGTCGAGACCGGTACGATGGAAGAACTCTACCGACATCGGGTCGCCGCCGTGCTCACCACAGACGCCCAGCTTGATGCCCGGGCGTGCCGAACGACCTTTCTCGACAGCCATCTTGACCAGCAGGCCAACGCCTTTCTGGTCGATCGACTCGAAAGGATCGCGCTCGTACATGCCGTCTTTCAGATAGCTGGGCAGGAACTTGCCGGCGTCGTCGCGCGAGAAACCCATCGCCATCTGCGTCAGGTCGTTGGTACCGAACGAGAAGAACTCGGCCTGCTGACCGATGCTGTCGGCGACCAAGGCCGCGCGCGGCGTTTCGATCATCGTCCCGAGCATGTAGTCGATCTTTTCGCCGCGCTCGGCGAACACGGCGTCAGCGGTCTTGCGGATGACTTTAGCCTGGGCGTTGAACTCACGTACCGTACCCACCAGCGGCACCATGATCTCGGGCTTGACGTCGACACCCTTGGCTTTCATGTTCAGCGCCGCTTCGATGATCGCGCGGGTCTGCATTTCGGTGATTTCCGGATAGGTAATCCCGAGACGGCAACCGCGGTGGCCCATCATCGGATTGAACTCGTGCAGGTCGTCGACGCGCATCTTGATCACTCCGGGCGGCACGTTCATTTCGTGGGCCATGATCTTCTGGTTGGCTTCGTCGTGCGGGACGAACTCATGCAGTGGCGGGTCGAGCAGGCGGATGGTGACCGCCAATCCGCTCATTTCCCGGAAGAGACCCTCGAAGTCACTGCGTTGCATCGGCAGCAGCTTGGCCAGCGCCTTGCGGCGTCCGCCCTCGTCTTCAGACAGGATCATCTCGCGGACGGCCTTGATGCGGTCGCCTTCGAAGAACATGTGCTCGGTACGGCAGAGGCCGATGCCCTTGGCGCCGAAATTGCGCGCCACTTTTGCGTCATCCGGGGTGTCGGCGTTGGCGCGAATGCCCAGCCGCTTGTACTTGTCGGTCAGTTCCATCAGCGCGCCAAAGTCGCCGGTCAGTTCGGCTTCCTTCGTTGGCACCTGGCCTTCGAAGACATCGCCGGTCGAGCCGTCGAGGGAAATCCAGTCGCCTTCCTTGTAGGTCTCACCGCCGACCGACATGGTTCGCGCGTGGTAATCGACACGCACCGCGCCGGCTCCCGAGATACAGCACTTGCCCATCCCGCGCGCGACGACTGCCGCGTGCGAGGTCATGCCACCGCGCGCGGTCAGGATTCCAGTGGCGACGCTCATTCCGCGCAGGTCCTCGGGCGAGGTCTCCTGACGAACGAGGATCACGGCCTTGCCCTTTCTGACCCATTCTTCGGCTTCGTCGGCAAAGAAAACAATCTGGCCGGTGGCGGCGCCCGGCGACGCCGGCAGGCCGTGGGCGATGGAACGTGCTTTCTTGATTGCTGCCGGGTCGAAGACCGGGTGCAGGAGTTCGTTCAGGCGATCCGGACCGACGCGCCGCAGGGCTTCCTTCTCATCGATCATGCCCTGGCGCAGCATTTCCATTGCGATGCGCACCATGGCCGCGCCGGTGCGCTTGCCGCCGCGCGTCTGGAGCATCCACAGGCGGCCTTCCTGAATGGTGAACTCGACGTCCTGCATGTCCTTGTAGTGGTTCTCGAGCTTGGTCTCGGCTTCCAGCAGCTGCCGATAGATGTCCGGCATCAGCTCTTCGAGCGACGGGAAGCGGCTGCGGCGATCTTCTTCGCTGACCATCGCCAGCTGTGCCCAACGCCGGGAACCTTCGAGGGTGATCTGTTGCGGCGTACGGGTGCCGGCGACGACGTCTTCACCCTGAGCATTGATCAGGAATTCGCCGTTGAACAGGTCTTCGCCGGTTCCTGCATCGCGCGTGAACGCCACTCCGGTACCGCTGTTGTCGCCAAGGTTGCCGAAGACCATGGCCTGAACGTTGACGGCCGTGCCCCAGGCGTCGGGGATGTCGTTGAGTTCGCGGTACACCACGGCGCGGTCGTTGTTCCAGCTCTGGAAGACGGCCATCACCGAACCCCACAGCTGCTCCCACGGATCGGTCGGGAACTCGCGGCCGATGCGGGCACGAATCAGCCCCTTGAAGCGCTGCACCAGTTCTTTAAGGTCGTCAGTGGTGAGGTCGGTATCGAGTTCGACGCCTTTCTTTTCCTTGAGCATGTCGATGACCACTTCGAAGGGGTCATGCTCCTCCTTCGACACCGGCTTGAGGCCCATGACCACGTCGCCGTACATCTGGATGAAGCGGCGGTACGAGTCCCAGGCGAAACGTTCATTGTTGGCCTTGCTCGCCAGGCCGGCAACGGCCTCGTCGTTGAGGCCGAGGTTCAGGATGGTGTCCATCATGCCCGGCATCGAGGCGCGCGAGCCCGAACGTACGGAGAGCAACAGGGGATCCGACGAGTCGCCGAATTTCTTGCCCATTTCCTTCTCGATGAAGGCGACGCTCTCGCGGACTTCCGCCTCGATCAACTTGGCGACCACATCCTGGCCCTGCTCGGTATAAACGGTGCAGACGGCGGTACTGATGGTCAAACCGGGCGGAACGACGATTCCCAGGCGGCACATTTCGGCCAGGTTGGCGCCCTTGCCGCCGAGAAGATTCTTCATCGTGGCATCGCCGTCAGTGCGGCTGGCACCGAATACGTACACGTTCTTTGTTTTGTTTGACATAAATACCTCGCGTATAAGGGAAGAAGGAGGGGAGTTTCGAGCAGGGCGCTCGAAGAGTCCCCAGAGTGCGTGACCCGGGCAAAGTTGCGCCGGGTCACTGACGTGCAGCGCTCCTGGCCCGTTATCGGGTCAGAAGCGGTTAGGTGCTGCGCCGGCGATCAGATTTCTTCTGCCTCCATCTTGATCGCACCGCATGGGCATTCGGCGACACACATGCCGCAGCCCTTGCAATAGTCATAGTTGAATTCGAAGCGTTTGCCGGGGCCGAGTTTGATCACCGCATTGTCCGGGCAGACGCCGTAGCAGTTATCGCACTCGAAGCAGTTGCCGCAGGAAAGGCAGCGGCGGGCTTCGAACAACGCCGTGCTCTCGTCCAGACCGCCCTGGACTTCATCGAAGGTCGACTGGCGACGAATGATGTCCAGCATCGGGCGTACGGTTTTCGGAGCGTCGGCGTAGTACCAGGGGTTGAGCTTCTCGAAGTTCGCCACCTCGTGCTGCGGTGCCGGAACGTGCTCCTCGCCACGCAGCCAGGCGTCGATATGCCGTGCCGCCTGTTTGCCGTGACCGATACCGACGGTGACGTTGCGCTCGGCAGGAACCATGTCGCCACCGGCGAAGATGCCGGCATGGCCGGTCATCATGTTCGGCCCGACCTTGACCACACCGTCGCTGACTTCCAGTCCGGGAACGCCTTCGAGGAGTCCGAGGTCGACATCCTGTCCCAGCGCGAGGACCAGTGAATCGGCCTCGATGGTCTCGAACTCGCCGGTCGGCTGCGGGAATCCCTTGTCGTCGAGGGCCATCTTTTCGATGGTCAATGACGATTCCTCGGCCTGGGTGATGGTCGACAGCCACTTGACCATGATCCCTTCCTGCAGGGCCTCCTCCATCTCGAAGTCATGTGCCGGCATGGCCGCGCGCGTGCGCCGATAGACGATCAGTGGTTCGGCACCCATGCGCTTGGCGGTACGCGCCACGTCGATAGCCGTATTGCCGCCGCCATAGACGACGACGCGGCGACCGAGCATTGGCTTCTCTTCGCCCTCCATGCTGCGCAGCACGGAGATGGCGTCGACGATTTTCGCCGCGTCGCCAGCCGGGATACGTGCGCGTTTGCCGATGTGTGCGCCAACCGCCAGGAAGGCGGCGTCAAACTTGCCATCGCGCATGGTGTCGAGAATGTTGTCGACCTTGCTGTTCAGATTCACCTTGACGCCGAGTTCCACCACGCGCTGCATCTCGGCCTCGAGTACGTCGCGCGGCAGGCGGTATTTCGGGATCCCGAAGCGCATCATGCCGCCGAGCAATGGTCCCGCTTCGTATACCGTGACGCTGTGGCCGAGGCGGCGCAGATGATAGGCAGCCGACATGCCGGACGGGCCAGCACCGACGACCAACACGTTCTTGCCCGATTCGCTGCTCGGTGGGGTCAGCTTCCAGCCCAGCTTGAGGGCCTCGTCACCGAGAAAACGCTCGACCGAGTTGATGCCCACTGGAGCATCGATCTGGCCGCGGTTACAGGCACCTTCGCAGCTGTGGTAACAGACGCGGCCCATGATCGCCGGAAACGGGTTGTCGCGGGTCAGGTGCCGCCAGGCACTTTCGTAATCGCCAGACTCGGCATGAAACAACCAACCCTGGATGTCTTCGCCGGCTGGGCATTGCTTGTTGCAGGGTGGCAGGCGGTCAATATAGACCGGCCGCGAGGTTCTCCACGAGCCGGTGTGGTTGGCCAGCGAGGAGCCGGGGTCTAGGGTAATGGCAAAGGGTTTTTCCATCAGTTCGCCTCCTGGTCGAGCAGTCCGTATCTGCGAATGTTCTTGTCTGCCGCCGCTTGCAGGCGGGCGATCGTTGCCACTGCCGGCTTCTTGCCGAAGAGGTGCGCATAGCGCTTCTGCCGCTTGAGGTACTCCTCGACCGGTTGCTTTCTGCGGATCTTCAAGTTGCCGGTGACCTCGCCGTTCTCCGCTTCGAAGACCGGAAAGATGCCGGTTTCCTTGGCCAGACGTGCCAGCAGGATGGTGTCTTCCGAAGCCGCGCCCCAGCCCAGCGGACAGGGGACGAGAATGTGGATGTAGCGCGCGCCACGCATACCCATGGCCTTGGTGACCTTGTACTCCAGATCACGCAGGTCGGCGACGGTGGCCGTTGCGACGTAAGGGATTTCGTGGGCCATGGCGATCGCCGGCAGGAACTTGCCCTGGCCGAACTGGTTGCCCGGTTCCGGGCCGACCGGCATGGTCGTCGCCGTGCGGGCAGCCGGTGGCGTAGCCGAACTGCGTTGCACGCCGGTGTTCATGTAGCCGCCGTTGTCGTAACAGATATACAAGACGTCGTCATTACGCTCGAACATGCCCGACAGGCAGCCGAAACCGATGTCGGTGGTGCCGCCATCGCCACCCTGGGCGACGACGCGCACGTCACCCATCTGGCCTTTGTTTCTCTTTACCTTGATCGCCGCGGCGATACCGGTGGCCACCGCCGCGGTATTACCGAAGAGTGAGTGAATCCAGGGGATCTGCCACGAGGTTTCGGGGTAGGGGGTCGAGAAGACTTCGAGGCAGCCGGTGGCATTGGCTGCAATCAGGCGACCGCGGGCGGCATTCATCGCCGCGTCGATGGCGTAGCGTGCGCCGAGTGCTTCCCCGCAACCCTGGCATGCGCGGTGCCCGGAGTTCAGCGAATTGGTGCGTTGAATGTTGGCCTGGACGCTACGTTCCGAAGGTTCCAGGAGGCGATTGCCGACGGTGAAAGTGCCGGTCTGATAGAAATGGACGGGTTGAAAGCTCATCGTGGTTCTCCTCAGCCAATACGGGCGGCAACGACGCCGACATCGCGCAGCATGCTTTCCGCTGCCGGACCCGAACGGCGCGTTGTACGCTCGCGTTCGAGTTGCTTATTGACCACGTCCCAGTCGAGATCGAGAAATGTCAGGCGCTCAAGCTTGCCTGCGACGGCCTTGGCAAACAGCGCGTGCAGCGACTTCATGGTGATTGCCCGCCCGCCGAGTCCGGCGACGACGGTGTGTCCTTCTAGTTGCAGGCCGGACATGGCCATGCGCACATCGGTAGAAACGACGCCGCCGATGCCGACGGCCAGGCTCTTTTCGAGCACCACCACGCGTTTCGCGTTCTGCAGCGCCGTACGCACTTGGTCGAGCGGGAAAGGGCGGTAGGAAACGATTCCCAGCACGCCGATCTTTTCGCCCGCCTGGCGCATCTCGTCGACGACATCCTTGATGGTGCCGAGGATCGAACCCATGGCGACGATGATGGTTTCCGCATCGTCGGTGAGGTAGGAACTCGTCAGACCACCCGAATCGCGACCGAATGTCGTCTTGAACTGTTCGCTAAGCTTGGGGATCAGTTCCAGGGCCTGCATCTGCTTGGCGTGCGCCAGGTAGCGCACTTCGGAGAAAGCTTCCGGGCCGACCATCGCGCCGATCGACACCGGATCGGTCGGGTCGAGAACCTGGCGCGGCTCGTACGGCGGCAAGAAACTGTCGACCTGCTCTTGCGTTGGCACGTCAACTCGCTCGTAAGCGTGCGTGAGAATGAAGCCGTCCATGCAGACCATTACCGGCAGGCTCACTTCCTCGGCCAGCTTGAAGGCCAGAATGTGCAGATCGAGCGCATCCTGGTTGGTTTCGGCGAAGAGCTGGATCCAGCCGCTGTCCCGCTGCGAGAGCGCATCGGTGTGGTCGTTCCAGATGTTGATCGGCGCCCCGATGGCCCGGTTGGCGACGGTCATCACGATCGGCAGGCCGAGGCCGGAGGCATTGTAGACCGCTTCGCACATGAACAGAATGCCCTGCGAAGCGGTGGCGGTATAGGTGCGGGCACCGGTCGCCGACGAACCGATGGCGACACTCATTGCCGCGAACTCGGATTCGACGTTGATGAACTCGCAGTCGGTGATTTCACCGGCTTTGACCATTTCACCAAGGCCTTCGACGATGTGCGTCTGGGGTGAAATGGGGTAGGCGCAAATGACCTCGGGCCGGCAAAGGCCGACCGCTTCGGCAACGGCGTGTGAACCTTCAGTCTGTTTAAGCATGTGCGGCCTCCTGATGACTTGCCCCAGCAATCTCGTCGGTGACGAACTGATAGGCCTCGGTGGCGGCAGCGATGTTGTTGCTGGCGATCTTTTCCGAGAACTTGGTATTGATGGCCTTGATCACCGACTCCAAGCGGATGATTCCCGAGGCGGCAGCGAATCCGGCGAGCAGCGGTACGTTGGGCATGGGTCGGCCGACGTGCTTTCGACTGAGATCGGTGGCCGGGACGGTGAGCAGTCGCTCTGCGGGCCAATCGCGGACAAAATCAGCAAGGCCCAACTCGGTAAAGCTGCGGCTGGTGTTGATCAGAATGTATCCGCCCTTCTTCAAGCCCGAGAAAACGTCCACCTGGAAAAGCAGTGTTGGATCCTGAATGATCAGGGCATCGGGCTCCATGATCGGCTCACGCAGCCGGATCTCCTGATCGGCGATACGGCAAAAGGCGACGACGGGAGCGCCAGTGCGCTCCGATCCAAAACTTGGGAAGGCCTGCGCGTGGCGGCCTTCCTGGAATGCAGCAATCGACAACATCTCGGCAGCGGTAACCACGCCCTGGCCACCGCGACCATGTATTCGGACTTGGAACATGTTTCCTCCAGTGTTGAACTTCGGTTGTACATCGGTGTCGTTTTTGAGTTCGCGCAGCATAGCTCAGTTCGAGTTCATTGAAAACAACGTCCCATTCCTGATCGCCGGCCTGGCGGCCCTGCGGAATCGGCCGCTGCGGGGCGAGCCGGAGTGGCGGATCCAGCCATGCTGCACACTTTGCTGGTGCTACGGAAGCGGGTGGCGATGCCGCCCGCTTGCTGGTGAGTGCTCACGCCGCGGTTTGCTCCGGCAATGAGCGGCTTCCCGGTCTTTTCGGCATCAGGACCGTGTAGTCGAAATCAAGCAGCACACTTGGGTCGTAGGAGCCGTCAGCACGCTTGTACGGGAAGTCAGCGCAGCTGCGATCCTTGGTGGCCACTGTACGCACACGCAGCGCGCCCAGGTCATGGCGGCCAGGCAAGGACATCTGTTCGATGATTTCGGACCACGCGTACACCGTGTCGCCGGCGAATGCTGGCGCGACATGCCTGCCGGCATTTATCGCCGCGATGCTAAAGGCATTGGCCAGGCCGTTGAACGACAGCGAGCGCGCCAAGCTGATGATGTAGCCACCATAGACGATCCGGCGCCCGAAGCGGCCGCTTTTTTCCGCATGTTGGTTGAAGTGTACTCGCGCCGTGTTCTGGTACAGGCGGGTGGCCATCATGTGCTCGCTTTCTTCGATGGTCATTCCGTCGAGATGATCGATTCTTTCCCCGACGCGGTAGTCGTCCCATAGATCAGGACTTCCCGAGAGGGCAGTGTCGTAGCCTTCCACCCTGATTCCAGCCGGGATGACCAGCTCGCTCGCTGGCACGGCATCGTACAGCTCGGGAACCACTGTTTCGGGGGCCGGCGAGGCCGGATCGCGCTTGCGAACCATGACCCAGCGGCAGTAATCGAGGGCAATCTGCCCACGCTGATTGACGCCGCACGAGCGTACGTAGACGATTCCCGTCTTGCCGTCGCGGTTCTCCTTGAGCCCGATCACCGTCGAATCCGCGGTGAGCGTGTCGCCCGGATAGACCCGGTGGCCAAAGCGCCCGGCGGCGTAGCCGAGGTTGGCAATGGCATTAAGCGAGATGTCGGGCACGGTCTTGCCGAACACCACGTTGAAGGCCAATATGTTGTCCACTGGGGAGCATGGAAAGGACAGGCTGTGCGCGAAGGTGTCGGCCGAGGTCAGGGCAAAGCGCGATCCGGTCAGCGCCGTGTACAGGGCCACGTCACCTTCGCTGATCGTCCGTGGCGTCGCATGCACGATGGCCTGGCCGACGCGAAAGTCCTCAAAGAAATTGCCCCATTTGGTTTTCTCGCTCATTAGCGCTTTCCCCTGCTGTGGTTGACCGCTGCGTTACAGGCCATAGGCTGCCGCCAGATCCGGATCACGCCGGGCCACCAGCTGTGCCAGATCGACCATCACCCGCGCCTGTTTCCAGGTCGCGTCATCCTGCATCTTGCCATCGATCGTGGCTACGCCGCTGCCATCGGGCATGGCTTCAAGAATGCGCTTGGCGAACAGCACTTCCTTGACGTCGGGGCTGAAGACGCGCTTGGCAATGGCAATCTGGTTCGGTGCCAGCGACCAGGCGCCAGAGCAGCCCATCAGGAAGGCATTGCGGAATTGCGCCTCGCAGGCGGCTTCGTCCTGGAGATCCCCAAAGGGACCATAGAAGGAGTGCAGGCCGTGTGCCACCGCCGCATCGACCATGCGCGCAACGGTGTAATGCCACAGATCCTGCTGGAAGAAGGCGCGCTGTCCCTGGCCTTCCTCGGGGTCGGCGAGAACGCCGTAACCGGGATGCCCGCCGCCGACGCGGGTGGTCTTCATGCCCCGCGACGCAGCCAGGTCGGCCGGGCCGAGACTCAGGCCGTGCATGCGCGGACTGGCGGCGCAGATCGCCTCGACGTTGGTCACGCCTTGTGCAGTTTCGAGCAGGGCATGCAGGAGAATCGGCTTGCGGATCGCGTACTTCGCTTCGAGCAGGGCGACGTACTGATCGACGAAGTGGATATCCCACGGCCCCTCGACTTTGGGAATCATGATCACGTCGAGCTTGTTGCCGACATGCTTGATGATCTCGCTGAGGTCGTCGAGCACCCAGGGGCTGTTGAGCGCGTTGATGCGCACCCACATGCCGGTATCTCCGAAGTCGTTGTTTTCCAGCAGCTCGATGAAGCCGGCACGGGCAGCGTCCTTGGACTCGATCGGAATCGCGTCTTCGAGGTTGCCGCACATCACATCGCATTTCTTGGCCATCTCGGGTGCTTTGGCGCGGATTTTTTCAATGTGCGGCGGGAAGAAATGGATCATTCGCTCCGGTCGCACCGGCAATTCGCGCAGGGGTTGTGGCGCACCAATGGCGAGCGGCTTGTAGAAATGGACGGGTGGCTTCATGGCATTATCCCTGGTAACAGAAAGGGTCTGGTTGGCAAAGGTGGCAAATACTCGCCGAAGGCGGCCAAAGGCTCGTCGCCGGAGCTGTCAGGCTGGCCCGGCGACGACGCCTGCGTCATGCAGGCGGCCAACTTCCGCTTCGCTCATGCCGAGAACTTCGAGCAGGATCTGATCGGTGTGCTCGCCCAGCACCGGCGCCGGCTGTGCCGGCAGGCGTGGCGAGCCGCTAAAGTCGAGTGGCGTGGTGGGCATCAGGTAGCTGCCCACACCAGGCTGCTCGGTCAGGGTAAACAGCGGATTGTCGATCGAGCAATCAGGATCATTGGCCAGCGCCTCGCGAACGCTTCGATAAGGGCCCCAGGTGACGCGGTGCTCATCGAGAGTTGCCGCCGCTTCGTCCAGCGTTCGTGCCTGGCACCAGGCTTCGATCAGGGCAGCAATCTGCTGGCGGGCACGAAAGCGATTCCCTTCGTCGTCAAGATCGAGGCCGAGGCGGACCCCGAGGGCGTCGATCGACTCTTTCAGTCCGGTCGCTTTGATCAGGCTTCGCCACTGCCTGCGGGTCAGTCCGACGATCATCAGGCGCTTGCCGTCAAGGGTCTGAAAGTCGCGCCCGAAGGCGCCATAAAGGTAGTTTCCCTGCTTCGGTCGGTCGGCGTCGTTGACCATCACCTCGGCGATCATGCCGACGTTGCCGAGCATCGCCAGCGCGACATCCTTCAACGCCAGCCGCACCAACTGCCCTTCACCGGTCAAGCGCCGCTGCCTTTCGGCGGCGAGCATGCCGATGGCAATCATCTGGCCGCTGATGAAGTCCCAGGCAGGAAAGACATGGTTGACCACTTCCGGGGAATTGCTCGGCCCAGTCATGTAGGGTAGGCCGACCTGCGGGTTCACCGTGTAATCGACCTCGGAACTGCCGTCGCGGCGACCGGTGAGGTTGACCATGATCAGGTCCTGACGATGGGCCTTCAGCGCCTCGTAACTCAGCCAGCCCTCGGCCGGGAAGTTGGTGCTGAACAGGCCGGCATTGTCGCCCGGCGCACAGATCAGCTGGGTCAGCAATGCCTGTCCCCGCGGGTTGCGTAGATTGACCGCAATCGAACGTTTGCCCTTGTTCATGCCGGCCCAGAAAAGGCTGTGCTGGCCGTCACGAGTCACTGGCCAGCGACCATAATCAAGGCCGCCACCTATCGGGTCGAAGCGAATGACGTCAGCGCCGAGTTGCGCCAGCGTCATGCCGCCTAGCGGTGCGGCGACGAAAGCCGATCCTTCGACGACGCGCAAGCCCTTGAGAATTCCGTCCATAAGTTTTACCAATCCTGTCTGCGCGTACTAGGGCTGCCAATCGATTTGCCAGCTGACCGAACTGCTTCCTTGCTCATTCGCTGGCTCCTGTTAATGGAGGGGGCTTCTACTGCGTACTGCGCGTACGCGCGCGCTCGCGTTCGTTACTTCTTCATGCGGGCGGCGCTCAGGTTTCAAAACGCAGCGGTCGCGACCCTCAGCGCGCCAGGCCAGACCGGCAGCGCGGATGGTCATTGGCGAAAAATCTACAGCTACCATGACCCGCGGGTGGTCCATTGCCGGATGGTCGCTTTCGGAAAAGGCTCCCAGCCTTTTGCAGCACAACTTTTGGGGTCCTCCCGACAGAAAAGTCGGCCAGCGCTGCGACCCCCGGTCGCGCGCGGCCGCTCCTGTTCGGACACGGAGCGCACAGTATATGGGAAAAGGCGCGCCCGGGCGCACGCGCTCCGAGCTTTTCGCGGGCCGTGCGCGATCCTAGTGCGTCGGCTTGAGTTTGACGGGATGCTGTGCTGTACTTGCCGAATGCCCGTGCGGCGAATTCTCAAAAGGATGGACTTGATGACGGACGCGACAGCAGACTATGCAGCATGGATTGGTCGCCAGGAGATCACCGATGATGAGCTCGCTCTGGCGCCAGCCTTGGCGGCGGCAGCGACGCTGGACGACACGGCGACGCGCTTCGCTAAGGGAAGTCCGCTGCCGCCGCTGTGGCACTGGTTCTACTTTCTTCCGCGCGCGCCGCAGACGCAACTCGGTGTCGATGGCCACCCACAGCGTGGCGGCTTCATGCCGCCGATTCCCTATCCGCGGCGGATGTTTGCCGGGGCCCGCATGCGCTTTCACCGGCCGCTGCTGATCGGTCAGCCGGCGCGTCGCGAGGCGCTGATTCGCGACATCCGGCAGAAATCGGGACGGTCCGGATCCCTGGCCTTCGTGTCGGTACTCTGCCGCTTCTATCAGGAAGATGTGCTGTGCATCGAGGAGGAGCAGGACATCGTCTATCGGGAACCGGGCCCGGCGCTTGCGCGCCCGTCTGTGATCGATTGGCCACCGCTCGAAGACGCTACCTGGTCGCGCATCGTGACGCCCGACCCGAAGCTGCTCTTCCGTTTCTCAGCACTGACCTTCAATGCCCATCGCATTCACTACGACCGGCCGTACGCGGTCGCCGAAGAGGGCTATCCGGGGCTGGTGGTGCATGGCCCCTTGACCGCCGTCCTGTTGATGGAGTTGCTGCGAATGAATGCGCCGCGACCCGTCGCCAGCTTCAGCTTCCGCGGACTGGCGCCGCTCGTTGACCTGGCGCCGTTCCGCCTCGTATGCGCTGGCACGGATGGCCAGATGTCTCTCGAAGCGCAGGCGCCCGACGGGGTGGTGGCCATGAGCGCCAGCGCAGAGCTCATGCCAACGTAGTTGTACTGCGCTGCGCCTCGCCGCGCATTATCGCCGATAGCCGGATGCAGTCGGTGCTGCTTCTACGTCTCAGACAGCACGGGCACATTTTTCCATAACCCGAAGTCATCAAAGCGATTGCATTATCGCCTACCGGTCGTGCGCCCGGCCATCCTGCAGAAACATACTGGTCAGCGGTCAACGGTGGCAGGCTTAAGAGTATCGCTCAATTAAGCGCTGGCGCCGCGGAAGCGCTGTGGTGCGCGCGAGCGCTGCCGGGAAATTAAGGCTCTTGTCTTCGCCGAGTGGCGAATTTTCGGTGTTCATTTCGCAGCTGATAGCCGGGCGAATGCCGCTGCCCACTTTTATTGTGGGCACATTCTGTTGCGGGCGAGTAATCCGGCGATTCTGAAGATCGCGATCCTCTCAAAAAAAGCCATGGCTAGCACAGGCAGTCGTCCGGGGACGAACGGCAGCGAGGCAGATACGCGGTAGACCTGCTGATCGTCGCCGCTTTCGGCACTGCCTCGTACGCTCAGCTCTTTTGTCTTGAGTCTTTTATAAGACTTAAGAGATTGCTTTTCGGGCGCGGTGAGCGTGTTGCCATGTGCCACGATCGTCGATAGAATCATTATCAGAGACGGGGAATAATTGATCACGACAAACGCATAATACTGATGGATTTCTATTGTGCGCAATTAGGGAGGCTCGACATGAAACTTACGCTCACCCATGACGAAATTGCGGCCTATTGCGGCGAGTTGCACGCCTCCAATCAGGCGTTCAAATCCCATTATCCGGCCGATTCTTTCGACAGGCAGCCGGTGCACACCGTTTACGGCGGGGCCAATCTGTTCAAGGCCGGCTTTGCTGCCAAACTGGGTGAGGTGGCGCTCAAGACGCTGGACACCTATGCGCCCAGCTACAGTGTCTTTGCCCGTGCTCTCGGTCTACCTCGCGCCGATACCCTGCCGACCAATGCCATGGAACTGGCGAGTTTGACCCGTGCCCTGGAAGCGAATCCCGAGCAGGTGCGCGAGACGAAGCAGGCCGCCTGGCTGGCGTTCACAGTTTATAACCGGGTCGTGAAGAAGCTGCAAAGCGAGCCGGTTGAGGACAACCGCATCGATTTCGAGGATGGTTACGGCAATCGCCCGGACGATGAAGAAGACGGCCATGCCGCCTCGGCTGCGGACGAAGTCGCCAAAGGGATGCGCGAGGGCATCCTGCCACCGTTTATCGGGATTCGTATCAAGACCTTTTCGGATGAGTGCAAGCAGCGCTCGATACGCACCCTGGACATTTTCCTGACTCGGCTGGCCGAACAGACAGGCGGCAAACTGCCGCAGAACTTCATTGTGACCCTGCCCAAGGTCACGACGCCAGGTCAGGTGTCGACTTGCGCGAAAATTCTCGAAAATCTCGAAGCCCGACTGGGTTTCGCGAAGGATTCGCTGCGCATGGAAATCATGATCGAAACGACGCAGTCGATCATCAATTATCAGGGCGAGAATACGGTGCCACTACTGGTGGCCGCTGCGGGTAGCCGCTGCCGCTCGGCGATCTTCGGGACTTACGATTACACGGCCTCTTGCAACATCACTGCTGCGCACCAGAATCACACCCACCCGGCCTGCGATTTCGCGCGCCATGTGATGCAGGTCAGCCTGGCCGGAACCGGCATAACGATCAGCGATGGCGCGACCACAAGTATGCCGATTGGACCTCACAAGGCGGCCAAGGACGTGGTACTGAGCGCACAGCAGATGGACGAGAACCGTGCGGTGGTTCACGGTGCCTGGAAACTCCATTACGACAATATTATGCACTCGTTGCGGCACGGCTATTATCAGGGCTGGGACTTGAATCCGGGGCAGTTGCCGGTGCGCTATGCGGCCATGGATACCTTCTTCCTGAGCAGTTTGCAGGATGCCTCGGCGCGACTGAATGCTTTCCTGAATAAGGCGGCTCAGGCGACGCTGGTGGGCAACACTTTCGACGATGCGGCGACCGGGCAGGGCTTGCTGAACTTCTTCCTGCGCGGAATGGCCTGCGGCGCGATCACCGAGCAGGAAGTGCTGGCGACGGGAATCACCCTCGAGGAATTGCGTTCGCGCTCGTTTGTGCAGATTGTCAATAATCGAACCGGCAAGTAAGTGACGTCACAGCCAATCGGGTACCAGGAAAGGGATGAGCCATGAGTGAGGTGAATAGCGGGACGCAGGAAGCAGTACAGTATCTGCAGGCAGCCGATGCACTGATAAAAAAATCGCTGGGCTGGATGAAGCAGCAATGCACCGGCGAGAAGGGGGTCTCGAACGAGAAACTGGACGCGCATCAGATGGCCAGCTTCGATCTGGCCTGGTGCGCCGCTGAAGCGACTGCCGCGCGTTTCGCGGCGGAATATGCCGACAAGGTTGCAGCGGCAGCGGCGGGCGACGGCCCGTGTCTGGAGCAGCGTATGGCCCTGGCCTTTTGCGCCGAGGCTTTGCAGAACATCCACAATCGTTTCTGGGCGCGACCGCAGAGTTTTGGTCTCAATGCGGCCGACCTGACTGCCTTTGCGTCGACCGCACTTGCCAGCTTCTGCCAGGCGCAACTGGATGCCGACAATCTCGCCGCCCTGGGCAGCGAGGTCGCAGCCCTGGAAGGCGATAGCGGAGCCTACATGCTCGGCGACGACGCGCTGATGATGCAGGACGCATTCCGCAGGCTGGCGACCAATGTGGTCATGCCTCTGGCGGAGGAAATTCATCGCGAGGATCGCATCATCCCGCAGGAAATCCTTGAGCCGCTGACCGAAATGGGCTGCTTCGGCCTGTCGATTCCGGAGCGCTACGGTGGCATCCAGAGCGATGATCATGAAGACAACATGGGCATGATCGTGGTCACCGAAGAACTGTCGCGGGGCTCACTCGGTGCCGCAGGCAGCCTGATTACCCGTCCGGAAATCCTCAGTCGCGCCCTGCAAAAGGGGGGCACGGAAGCGCAGCGACAGAAGTGGTTGCCGCAGGTGGCGATGGGTGACCCCTTGTGTGCCATTGCCGTCACCGAACCGGATACCGGCTCCGACGTCGCGGCGATGCGCCTCAAGGCGAGCAAGTGCGATGGCGGCTGGCTTCTCGACGGCGTCAAGACCTGGTGCACCATGGCCGGTAAAGCGGGCGTTCTTCTGGTTCTGGCACGTTCCAACCCCGACCGCTCGCTTGGTCACAAGGGCCTGAGCATGTTCCTGGTCGAAAAGGACTCCTACGACGGCCATGATTTCGAATATCGGCAGGCGCAGGGCGGTGTGCTCAGCGGTCGGGCGATTTCGACCATCGGCTATCGCGGAATGCATTCCTACGAAGTCTTTTTCGACAATGTCTTCGTCCCCGACGATAACCTGGTTGGCGGGCCGGAAGGAGAGGGGAAGGGCTTCTACTTCACGATGGCCGGCTTTGCCGGTGGCCGCATTCAAACGGCCGCCCGGGCCATTGGCGTCATGCAGGCCGCTTTCGAACGTGCGGTTTCCTATGCCGGCGAGCGCAAGGCATTCGGCAAACCGATCGGCGAGTATCAACTGACGCTGGTCAAGCTGGCGCGCATGGCGACCCTGCTGACTGTCTCCCGCCAGTTCACCTACGCCGTCGGGCGTTTGATGGACGAGGGTTCAGGGCAGATGGAAGCCAGCATGGTGAAGCTCTTTACCTGTCGGACGGCCGAATGGCTGACCCGCGAAGCGGTGCAGATTCACGGTGGCATGGGCTACGCCGAGGAGTCGCCGGTCAGTCGCTACTTCCTCGACGCGCGCGTGCTGTCGATTTTCGAAGGCGCCGAAGAAACCCTGGCTCTGAAAGTCATCGCCCGCTCCTTGATCGATTCCGCGTAGGTCCAGCTTCAGCCTGCACATCGCCCAGGCCCCCAGGCCTTCTCCCGCTGGCGCGGGAGAAGGGAGATTCGTGAGTCGCGAGTGGTGAATGCTGTACGCGACTCTTACCGCAAGAGGAAGATTTCATGTCGCAAGCGATTCGTTTCCGACCGCAGGTCGAACTGGCTGGAACGGTGAAGGTGGACGGGCAGCAGCTTCGTTATCCTCACTACGGCCGCTATCTGGAGGAGTTTGTCCCCGGGCAGGTGTTCGTTCATCCGCGCGGTTTCACGTTCTTTCCTGCCCAGATGGAGGCCTTTGCCCGCACCTACATGCAGTGCAATCCGCTGTACATCAATCAGCAGTACGCGCAGGCCTGCGGCTTTGCCGGCCTGGTCGCTTCGCCGCAGATGGTGTTCAACGTCGTTCTCTCGCTGGGCGTGCAGAACGATTCGGAAAAGGCAATGGCCAATCTCGGTTATTACGATGCCCAGTATCTGCGGCCGGTCTATCAACTGGATACGATCCGCTCGCTGACCAAGGTCATGGATCGCAAAGAGCGCGGTGCCGGTAAGCCGGGTATCGTCACCATCCGCACCCTGGGCATCAACCAGAATGACGAGGTCGTGCTGCAGTACGAGCGCAAGATCATGGTCGCCGGGCAGGGCGACCGTCCGCCAACGACGCCCTTGCCGCCGTCGACGGTGATGCCGGACTTCCCCTGGGTTGCGGACGCCGAGGTCGTTCTGCCCGAGTTTCCGACGTCGCTGCCTTGCGGCCTGACGGGTCCGAACTCCTATTTCGAGGACTTCGCGGTCGGCGAGATTATCGTCCATGCCAATGGCCGTACGATCACCGATGAACAGCTGTCGCTGACCTACGCGGTGGGCAATACCCATCCGCTGCATTTCGATCGCGTCTTCAGTTCCGGTCTGTCGGGCAAGATGAGCGGCGATCCTATCGTTTATGGCGGCCTGGTCTTTGCCTGGCTGGAAGGACTGGCCAGTCGCGACGTCAGCGAGAATAGCGTTTGGGAGCTGGGCTTTACCGAGGGTTATCACACGCAGCCGTCGGTCAGCGGCGATACCGTTGCCGCCCTGTCGCGGGTGTTGGCTGTCGAAGAGGCGCCGGGCGAGTTGGCTGCGAAGTTCGGCATCGTGACTTTCCAGCTGGTCGGCGTCAAGAACGTCACTGCTGCCCAGGCCTTTGCCGAATACGGCGCGGACTTGTTCATCAAGGAAAACGACAAGAAAGCGATGGGCAAGGAGAAGATCGATGCGAAGATTTTTGAGATCGAGAGACGTCTCTTGATCAGGAAAAGGGGCTAGCCATGGATTCTCTCCAGACAAAACGCGATCGACCGTGGTTGATGCGCACCTATAGTGGTCACAGCTCGGCCAAGGCGTCCAACGCCCTCTATCGAACCAATCTGGCCAAAGGTCAGACCGGATTGTCGGTAGCTTTCGACTTGCCGACGCAGACCGGCTACGACGCCGACAGTCCGCTGGCACGAGGCGAAGTCGGTAAGGTCGGCGTGCCGATATCGCATATCGAGGACATGGATCAGTTGTTCGACCAGATCCCGCTCGACCAGATGAATACGGCGATGACCATCAATGCCACTGCACCATGGCTGCTGTCCTTGTACATCGGCCTGGCGCAACGGCGGGGAATCGATGCCACGCAGCTGAGCGGTACGACCCAGAACGACATCATCAAGGAATACCTGTCGCGCGGCACCTACATCTTTCCGCCGGGTCCGTCGATGCGCTTGATCGCCGACACCATCAACTATACCGTCAAGCATGTGCCGAAGTGGAATCCGACCAATATCTGCAGTTACCATCTGCAGGAGGCGGGAGCGACGCCGGTACAGGAACTGGCCTATGCCTTGTGCACGGCGATGGCGGTTCTGGACCGCGTCCAGGCATCCGGTGAGATCAAGGCGGGGGAGTTTTCGCCGGTTGTCGAGCGCATCTCGTTTTTCGTCAACGCCGGCATCCGCTTCGTCGAGGAGTGCTGCAAGCTGCGCGCTTTCGGCGAAATGTGGGACGAGCTGACGCTCTCCCGCTATAAGGTCGAGGATTCAAAGCTGCGTCGCTTCCGCTATGGCGTGCAGGTGAACTCGCTTGGCCTCACCGAGCCGCAGCCGGAAAACAACGTCCAGAGAATCGTTCTCGAAATGCTCGCCGTGTCGCTTTCGAAAAACGCGCGCGCACGCGCCATCCAGCTTCCCGCCTGGAACGAGGCCATGGGCTTGCCGCGGCCCTGGGATCAGCAATGGGCGCTGCGCATGCAGCAGGTATTGGCGTTCGAAACCGATCTGCTGGAGTACGGGGATATTCTCGATGGCTCGCCGGTGATTGCTGCGAAGGTCAGGCAACTGGTCGAGGGGGCCAGAAAGGAAATCGAGAATGTCGAGGCGCAGGGCGGGATCATCGCGGCCATTGAATCCGGCTACATCAAGCGCGAACTGGTCGCCAGCCATATGCAGCGCCTGCGTGCCATCGAGTCGGGCGAGCTGAAAATCATCGGTGTCAACTGCTTCCAGGAAACCGCTGAATCGCCGCTGACCCTGGGCAGCGATGGCGGCATCATGAAGACCAATCCGGCCGCCGAGCGCGAGCAGATCGAACGGCTGCAGGCGCACCGGAAAAACCGCAATGCCGCCGAGGTGCAGGCTGCCTTGCAGGGGCTCGACGCCGCCGCCAGGAGTGGTGAAAACATCATGCCCAGTTCGATTCGCTGCGCATTGGCGGGAGTCACCACCGGCGAATGGGGTGATTCGCTGCGCGCGGTGTTCGGCGAATTCAGGCCACCGACAGGCATCGATATCGCCATCGATAGTCGCGCCGTACTTGGCAAGAAGGATCAGGTCACCGAGCTCAGGGTGCGAGTCGCGAGCACCGGTGAGGCTTTGGGCCGTCCCTTGAAACTGCTGGTCGGCAAGCCTGGCCTGGACGGGCACTCGAACGGTGCCGAACAGGTCGCCGTCAAGGCCAGGGATGTGGGCTTCGAGGTGGTCTATGACGGCATCCGGCTGACGCCGCAACAGATTGCCCAGGCTGCCGAGGAGGAGGGCGTCCATATGGTCGGCCTGTCGATACTGTCGGGAAGCCATATGGAACTGGTGGAGTCGGTTCTCGAGGAACTGCGCCGGCGCGATCTGGCGCAGCTGCCGGTGATCGCCGGTGGCATCATCCCGCAGGAGGATGCCACCAAACTGGCGGCGCTGGGCGTCAGCGCCGTCTATACGCCCAAGGATTTCAGTTTCAACACCATCATGGCCGACATGGTCGACGTGATCCGGGAAGCCAACGGGCTGGGACGGCTTGGGCCGCTGCCCTGACCCACACATGATCCAGGCGCAGCTTCCCGATCCCGAGCAGTTGGCCGTGCGGATACTGCGCCGGGAACGTGCAGCGGTGGCCAGTGGTTTGAATCTGCTGGACAACAAGCTGGCAGCAGCCCGTCAGCGCTCGGCACGCTTGCTGGCGGCGCTTTCCGGCGAGCGGGCGCTGAATGACGGCCACCTTATCGGGGTAACGGGCCCGCCTGGGGCCGGTAAATCGTCGCTTGTTTCAGCGATGATTCGCGAGTGGCGGCTGGCGGGTCGGACTGTCGGTGTGCTTGCCGTCGATCCTTCCAGTCGCCCCGAATTGGGGGGGGGCGCGTTACTGGGCGATCGCATTCGTATCAAGAACGCGTCGTACGACGAAGGCCTGTTCATTCGCTCACTGGCCAACCGTAACCAGTTGGGTGGTGTGGCCACCGAGGTTTGGCCAATGAGTTGGTTGATGCTGGCCTGTTTCGATATCGTGGTCGTCGAGACGGTGGGTGTCGGGCAAACGGAAATCGATATTGCCGAGATTGGCGACACGGTCTGTTATGTAGCGCAACCGGCCTCGGGTGACACGATCCAGTATCTGAAGTCTGGAATCATTGAGATTCCCGATGTTTTCGCGGTCAATAAGTCCGACCTTGGCGCCCCGGCGCAGAAGACCGCCAGCGAAATTGGTCGCAGCGCCCCCCGCCAGGATCGCCGCGACGATTGGGATTATCCGGTGTGTCTGGTGAGCGCGACGATGAATACCGGGATACAGCAGTTGCATGCGCATTTTGACCGACATCGCAGCTTTCTCGCCGCGGCCGGCTTGCTGGGTAAACTGCGCGCTCGTCATCAGAGCGCCTGGGTAGTACGGGTTTTAAAGGAGGAGTTCGGGACTTTTGGCATCGAGCTGGTCGGCGGCTACGCGCAAATCGGACGGCGCCTGAACGAAACACCCAGCAATCAATTCGAAGAATGCGAGCAACTGCGACAGCAGATTATTTCCAGATTCAAGTCGTCCGATTGATCGAGTAGTTCAACCAACGAAGGAGCATCCTGATGAGCAAGCAGCTTTATGAAGTGGGTAATATGCCGCCTCTGGGCGAAGTTCCGGAACAGATGCACGCCTGGCTGATTCGCGCCGAGCGCTTTGGCCAGCCGACGGCAGCCTTTCAGAAGGAAGTGGTGAATACGCCGTCGATTGCCGACGACGAAGTACTCGTCTACGTGATGGCGGCAGGAATCAACTACAACAACGTCTGGGCGGGAATGGGAATTCCCGTCAACGTGATCGGCGCTCGCAACAAGGCCGGTGAACCGGAAGATTTCCACATTGGCGGCAGCGATGCGTCCGGCATCGTCTACGCGGTCGGCAAGGACGTGACCAATGTCAAGGTGGGTGACGAAGTGGTCATGCATTGCGGCATTTATGACCGCAACTGTCCGTGGGTCAAGAAAGGCGGCGATCCGATGTACTCGCCGTCGTTCAAGATTTGGGGCTACGAGACCAACTGGGGTAGCTTTGCCCAATTTACCAAAGTGCAGGCGCAACAGTGCATGCCCAAGCCCAAGCACATGAACTGGGAAGAGGCCGCCGCCTATACGCTGGTTGCGGCGACCGCCTGGCGGATGCTGCATGGCTGGGAAAGCAGTTCCGTCAAGAAGGGCGACGTGGCCTTGATCTGGGGTGGCGCGGGCGGCCTGGGCTCAATGGCGATTCAGATCGCCAAGGCAGTGGGTGCGACTTCCGTGGCCATCGTCTCGGGCGAGGACAAGTTCGATTACTGCATGAAACTCGGCGCGAAAGGCTGCATCAATCGCAATGACTTCGATCACTGGGGCATGTTGCCGCACTGGAAGGACGGCGCCGGCTACGCCAAGTGGTTGAAGGGGGTGCGCGGCTTCGGCGCAAAAATCTGGGAAGTGCTGGGCGAGAAAAGGGCACCGAACATCGTCTTCGAGCATCCCGGCGAGACGACTATCCCGACGTCGATTTTCGTTTGTGAAACCGGCGGCATGGTTGTGGTCTGCGCCGGCACCACCGGCTACAATGCAACTGTCGATTTGCGCTATCTCTGGATGCGCCAGAAGCGTCTCCAAGGTTCGCATTTCGCCAACACTGTCCAGTGCAACGAGATGAACCAGTTGGCGCTGAGCGGCCAGCTCGACCCCTGCATGTCCCGGGCCTTCACCTATGAAGAATTACCGCTTGCTCATCAACTGATGGCCGACAACAAACATCCGCACGGCAACATGTCGGTGCTCATCGGCGCCACCGAGTTTGGTCTCGGCGCCAGCGGCAAGGCGGCGGTGGAGATGGTCCATCCGACGCTGCCCAAGGGCGACGTGCACACCTCGCCGGCGCCTTAC
>ERZ761602.3237-NODE-3237-length-23453-cov-4.130524_pt1 | contig 23453 bp, 25 predicted proteins | sample MGYA00512165_ERZ761602 | MGnify/ENA primary metagenome ERZ761602 (study PRJEB28899, sample SAMN02445085) | bioreactor sludge metagenome | biome: EBPR sludge; isolation source: Thorneside wastewater treatment plant | place: Australia: Brisbane, Thorneside...
GGATTGAACCACAGAGAACACAGAGGACACAGAGCAGAAAGTAAGAAGGAAAGCGCGCCCTCGGCGCGCATAAAACCCTCTCTGTGACCTCTGTGTCCTCTGTGGTGAGTCTTTCCTGCTTCCTTACTTCTCCCCGCCTCCCCGCCTCCTGTGATCTGGCTTTCTTACTTCACGCATCCACCTGGAACGACGCGCCGACGGCGGAGTGGGCGTTCGTGTGCGGCTTCGCGCCCGAGAGATCGGAGATCTCGGCCCAGTGCGCGGCGACGGCCTCGGGCGTCACCGCCTCGGCCGCGCCCAGCGTGACGCCTTTCGCCTTCACCAGCCGCGCGAGCGCGAAATGATTGTCGCCGGCCTCGAGCACGCAGCCCGTCGCCTTGCATTGCTCGCTGGCGAGATAGAGCACGCCCGCCGTCGCCACCTCGGGGCGCAGGCGCCGCTCCAGCTGCTGCGGCACGACCGTGGCCAGCATGCGCGTGAACGCCACCGGCGCGATCGCGTTGGCGAGCACGTTGTGCTTGGCCCCCTCCTCCTTGAGCGCGAGCATGAAGCCGACGAGGCCGGCCTTGGCGGCGGCGTAGTTCGTCTGGCCGAAATTGCCGTAGAGGCCCGCGGCCGAGGTGGTGACGATCACGCGGCCGTAATTCCTGGCCTTCATCACCGGCCACGCGGCCTTGGCCACGTAGACCGTGCCCTGGAGATGCACGCGCAGCACCGCGTCGAAATCGACGAGGTCGATCTTCTCGAAGCTCTTGTCGCGCAGGAAGCCGGCATTCGCGATCAGGATATCGACGGTGCCGAACGCGTCGAGCGCGGTCTTGACGATGCCGGCCGCGGACGCCGGATCGCCGACGCTGTCGTAGTTGGCCACGGCCGTGCCGCCCGCAGCCCTGATCTCCGCCACCACGGCGTCTGCGCTGATGCTCGATTTGCCGCCGCCGGCGATGTCGACCCCGAGATCGTTGACCACCACCTTGGCGCCGCGCGCGGCCAGGGCCTTGGCATGGCTGCGCCCGAGGCCCGAGCCGGCCCCGGTCACGATCGCCACCCGGCCGTCGAAGCGAATCATCGGTCCTCCCCGTCAAGCGTTTGTGGGCGCTCCGCGATGGGCGCGCGATGGGTCTAGCGCAATTCCAAAACGGATCATATTCTGAATCGCGTGACGCCGGGACGCACCCGGCGCGGATGCGCCCGCAACGGGGGCGCCGCGGCCGCGCACCGCGCGGGCGGGACCATTGGGAGGACGTGCTTGGAGGTTTTGCAGCTGCTGATCGGCGGCGTGGCGCAGGGCTGCGTTTATGGCCTCATCGCGCTGGGCTTCGTCCTCATCTACAAGGCTACCGAACAGGTCAATTTCGCCCAGGGCGACATCCTGATGATCGGCGCCTACGTGGCGCTGACGCTGATCGCCGAGGCCGTGGCGCGCGGCTGGAGCATCCACCTCGCCTTCTGGCTCGCGCTGCCGCTCACGATGATCGTGATGGCCGCGTTCGGCTACGCGCTCGACCGCGTGGCGCTCAGGCCCATCATCGGCCAGCCGCAATTCGCCGTGGTGATCCTCACCATCGCGCTGGGCTTCGTGTTCCGCGCGGCGGCCGGCGCCATCTGGAGCACCGAGCCGCAGACTCTGGCCACGCCGTTCACCGGCAAGAAGATCGTGCTGGGCGGCGTGATCCTCGGCGCGGAGAGCCTCGCGATCATCGTCGGCACCGCATTCCTCTCCCTCGTGCTGTTCGCGTTCTTCCGCTACACGCGCGTCGGCGTCGCGATGCAAGCCGCGTCGCAGAACCAGCTCGCCGCCTATTACATGGGCATCCCGGTGAAGGTCATCTTCTCGCTGATCTGGGCGATCAGCGCGGCGGTGGCGGCGGCGGCCGGCATCCTGCTCGCACCGATCGCGACCATCGACCCGAACATGGGCTTCATCGGGCTCAAGGCCTTCGCCGCGGCGGTGATCGGCGGCTTCGGCAGCCTGCCCGGCGCGGTGATCGCCGGCCTCATGCTCGGCGCGATCGAGCCGTTCGCCGCGGCCTATGGATCCCGCGCGGGATTGCCCAAGGGCGTGCCCGAGGTTTCGTCCTATATCTTCATGCTCGTCGTGCTGATCGTAAGGCCGCAGGGCCTGTTCGCTCAGATCTACAAGAAGAAGGTCTGAGCGGATGCGCAACATCTTCAAGACGAGCTATGTGCAGGACATCCGCCTGTTCGAGCACGGCGGCCACGTCTTCTGGTACGGCCTGCTGCTGATCGTCGTGTTCGCGGCGCCGCTCGTGCTGCCGCAGTTCTTCGTCGGCGAGATGTCGCTGGTATTCATCTACGCCGTTGCCGGCATCGGGCTCATGGTGCTGACCGGCTTCACCGGCCTTGCCAGCCTCGGCCATGCGGCGTTCCTCGGCATCGGCGCCTACGCGCACAACTACTTCGTCACCAAGGTCGGCGTGCCGTTCCCGTTCGCGCTGGCGATGGCGGGCTTCGTCTCGGCCGGGTTCGGCATCGCGTTCGCGCTGCCGGCGCTGCGCATGACCGGCATCTATCTCGCGATCGCGACGCTCGCCTTCGCGGTCATCATCGAGCAGGTGTTCAGCCACTGGGCGAGCGTCACCGGCGGGTTCCGCGGCGTCGCGGTCGCCAAGCCGAACCTGTTCGGCTGGCAGACGACGAGCGAGGCGCACTTCTACTACATCTGCCTCGTCGTGCTGATCGTCATCACGCTCGGCACGCGCAACCTGCTGCGCAGCGCCACCGGCCGCGCGATGATGGCGATCCGCGATTCGGAGATCTCGGCCCAGAGCATGGGCATCCACATCGCGCGCACGAAAGTCACCGCCTTCGGCATCAGCACCTTCATCACCGGCGTCGCCGGCGGCCTGCTCGCGCACAAGCTCCAGTTCATCTCGCCGGAGGCGTTCGACCTCATCCTCTCGATCCAGCTCCTGCTGATGATCGTGGTGGGCGGCCTCGGCTCGCTGCACGGCTGCTTCTACGGCGCCATCGTCGTGGCGTTCCTGCCGCAGTTCCTCTCGCTGGTGAAAGACGTGCTGCCGCCGTCGATCGGCAACATCCCGGGCCTCCAGGGCGGCGTGTTCGGCCTGATCCTCGTGCTGTTCATCCTGCTCGAGCCCTACGGCATCTACGGCCGCTGGCGGAAGACGCGCCTGTTCTTCGAGATCTTCCCGCTCTATCGCCGCGCGACGTTCAAGCGCCAGCGCGGCTACCTGAAGACGGAGCGGATGAAATGAGCGCGGACAGGAACGGCGTGCTGCTGGAGGCCGACAAGCTCACGATCCAGTTCGGCGGCCTGCGCGCGGTCGATCAGGTGTCGTTCGTCGTCAAGCCGGGCGAGGTCTACACCATCGTCGGGCCCAACGGCGCGGGCAAGACGACGGTGTTCAACCTCATCAGCCGCATCTACGAGGTCACGGACGGGCGCATCGTGTTCCAGGGGCACGACATCACGCGCGTGCCCCCGCACCGCATCGCGCGCATGGGCATCGCGCGCACGTTCCAGAACATCGAATTGTTCGAGCACTCCACGGTGCTGCACAACCTGCTGATCGGCCGCCACTGCCGCAACCGCACGAACCTGTTCACCGAGATCTTCTTCACGCCGGGCGTCCTGCGCCAGGAGCTCGAGCACCGCGAGAAGGTCGAGAAGATCATCGATCTGCTCGAGCTGCAGCACTATCGCGAGCAGATCATCGCCAACCTGCCCTACGGCGTGCGGAAGATGGTGGAGCTCGCGCGCGCGCTGAGCACCGAGCCCACCCTGCTGCTGCTCGACGAGCCCGCCTCCGGCCTCAACATCGAGGAGACCGACGACCTCGCGAACTACATCGACGACATCAAGAACGATCTCAAGATCACGATCCTGATGATCGAGCACGACATGCGCCTCGTCTCGCGCGTGTCCGACCGCGTGCTCGCGATGAACCAGGGCCGCGTGCTCGCCGAGGGCGGGCCGGCCGAAGTGCAGCGCCACCCCGACGTGGTGCGCGCTTATCTCGGAGCCTGAGCGATGGCCGCGACGCTGCTCGAGATGCGCAACATCGAGACGTTCTACGGGCCGATCATGGCGCTGCGCGGCGTCAGCCTCGAAGTACCCGAGGGCGCCATCGTGACCGTGCTCGGCGCCAACGGCGCGGGCAAGACGACGATCCTGAAGACGATCTCCGGCGTCATGGAGCCGCAGAAGGGCTCGATCGTCTTCGGCGGCAAGCCGATCCACAGGCACGAGCCGGATTGGGTCGCGCGCCAGGGCATCGCGCACGTGCCCGAGGGCCGCGAGATCTTCCCGTTCCTGTCCGTGTACGAGAACCTGATGATGGGCGCCTTCACGCGGCACGACCGCGCGGCGCTCGCCGGCGACCTCGAGGCCGTCTACGGCTATTTCCCGATCCTCAAAGAGCGCGCCGACCAGCCCGCCGCCTATCTCTCGGGCGGCCAGCAGCAGATGCTGGTGATCGGGCGCGGCCTCATGGCGCGGCCGAAGCTGATGCTGCTCGACGAGCCGTCGCTCGGCCTCTCCCCGCTGCTCGTCCAGGAGATCTTCGGCATCATCCGGCGGTTGAACGAAGAGCGCAAAGTGACGATGCTGCTCGTCGAGCAGAACGCCAACATGGCCCTTAAGGTCGCGCATCACGGCTACGTGCTGGAGCTCGGCCGCATCGTGATGAACGACACCTGCGAGCGCCTGCGCGAATCGGAGGACGTGAAGGAGTTCTTCCTCGGCATGAAGGAAGAAGGCGCGCGCGGCCGGCGGCGCTGGAAACGGAAGAAGACGTGGAGGTAGCGCGATGAACGCCCCCGTCCTGCAACCACCGATCCTTCGCGACGGCCATGCGACGCTGCCGGGGCTGTTCCGCCATCGCGTGCAGGAGATGGGCGAGCGCGTGGCGATGCGCGAGAAGGAGTTCGGCATCTGGAAGCCGATCTCGTGGAACGAATACGGCCGCCGCGCGCGCACTCTCGGCCTGGGCCTCGTCTCGCTCGGGCTGCAGCGCGGCGACGTCGTTTCGATCCTCTCCGAGAACAACAAGGAATGGATCTACACGGACGTCGGCGCGATCTGCGCCGGCGGCGTCGCCTGCGGCATCTATCCGACCGATTCGGCGAACCAGCTCGACTACATCGTCAACAATTCCGCGACCAAGTTCCTGTTCGTCGAGAACGAGGAGCAGCTCGACAAGTACCTCGCGATCCGCGACCGCGTGCCCTCGCTCGTGAAGGTCGTGGTCTACGACATGGAGGGGCTGCGCGACTTCGCCGATCCGATGGTCATCCCGATCGACCGGCTCTACGAGCTCGGCGCCGCCTACGACGAGGCGCACCCCGAGGAATGGGGCAAGCGCATCGACGCCGCCGAGCCCGAGGATCTCATGATCCTCATCTATACCTCGGGAACGACCGGCCCGCCCAAGGGCGCGATGCTCAGCCATCGCAACGTGATCTTCCAGATGAGCGCCAGCGAATACGTGCTGGAGGTGCACGAGGGCGACGAGCAGATCTGCTTCCTGCCGCTCTGCCACATCGCCGAGCGCAGCTTCTCGGTGCACCGGCCACTCGCGTCCAAGAGCATCATCAATTTCGTCGAGAGCCCGGAGACCTTCGCCGAGAACCTGCGCGAGGTTTCGCCGACGATCATGTTCGCGGTGCCGCGCATCTGGGAGCGCTTCTATTCGGCGATCGCTATCCAGCTGAAGGACGCCACCTGGATCGGCCGCCTCGCCTATGCCTGGGCGATCGGCGTGGGCCGCAAGCGCGCCGACCACACGATGGACGGCCGCCGCCCGCCGGCGGCGCTCGACCTGGTCTATCGGTTCGCGAACTGGCTCGTGCTGCGGAACGTGAAACGCGTGCTCGGCCTCGACCGCGCGCGCTGGATCGTGACCGGCGCGGCGCCGATCGCGCCCGATCTCATCCGCTGGTACTTCGCGCTCGGCATCGACATGTTCGAGGTCTACGGCCAGACCGAGAATTGCGGCGTCGCCACCGGCACGAACCCGAAGAGCCTCAAGATCGGCACGGTCGGCGTCGCCGCCCCCGGCACCGAGGTCAAGCTTTCGCCGGAGGGCGAAATCCTGCTGAAAGGCCCGCACGTCTTCATCGGCTACTTGAACCAGCCCGACAAGACCGCGGAGACCGTGAAGGACGGCTGGCTGCACACCGGCGACGTCGGCGTTATCGACAACCAGGGCTTCGTGCGCATCACCGATCGCATGAAGGAAATCATCATCACCGCGGGCGGCAAGAACATCACGCCCTCGGAGATCGAGAACCAGCTGAAATTCTCGCCCTACATCTCCGACGCGGTGGTGATCGGCGACCGGCGCAAGTTCCTCACCGCCCTCATCATGATCGACCACGACAACGTGGCGAAGTTCGCGCAGGACAAGGGCGTTCCGTTCTCGAACTACGCGAGCCTCTGCCGCGCGCAGGAGGTCCAGGACCTCATCGGCGGCGAGATCGACAAGGTGAACAGGCAGTTCGCGCGGGTGGAGACGATCAAGAAATTCCGCCTCATCGACACGCTGCTCACCGCCGAGGACGAGGAGCTGACGCCGACGATGAAGCTGAAGCGCAAGCTCGTGAACAAGAAGTACGCGCCGCTGATCGATTCGATGTACAAGGAAGGCTAACGCCGCCGCTCGGGCGCGGACGAGGACATAGGGAGGATTACCGATGCGGAACGTCGCGGGATTCTTCGCCGCCGCGCTGCTCGTCCTGGCCGCGCCGGCGTCCGCCCAGCAGACCCAGGGCGTCAGCGACGGCGAGGTCGCGATCGGCACGCACACCGCGCTGACCGGGCCGGTGGCGCCGTGGGGCATCGGCTCCACCAACGGCATGCGGCTGCGCTTCGACGAGGAAAACGACAAGGGCGGCGTCCACGGCCGCAAGATCAAATTCATCGTCGAAGACCACGGCTACCAGGTGCCGCGCGCCGTGCAGGCCGGCAACAAGCTGCTCAACAGCGACCGCATCTTCCTGATGGCCGGCGCGCTCGGCACGCCGATGAACAACGCCGTGTTCCAGCAGCAGCTCGGGGTGGGCGTGCCGAATCTCGGGCCGTTCACCGCCGCGCGCTCGATGTCGCATCCGCACCACAAGCTGAAATTCGCGACGCTCTCGAGCTACTACGACCAGGTGCGGGCCGGCTTCAAATATTTCGTCGAGAAGAAGGGCGTCAAAGCCCCCTGCGTCATGTACCAGGACACCGAATTCGGCCAGGAGATCCTGGAGGGCGCGCGCGACCAGGCCAAGGCGATGAACGTCAAGATCGCCGCGGAGTCGGGCCACAAGCCGACCGACACCGACTTCACCGGCGCGATCGCCAAGCTGCGCGAGGCGAAGTGCGACCTCGTCGTCATGGGCACGATCGTGCGCGATACCATCATTCCCTACGCCACCGCGCGCAAGCTGGGCTGGGACGTGCCGTTCGTCGGCACCTCGGCGAGCTACGAGAACGTCGTCGCCACCGCGCAGGGCGGCGTCACCGAGGGCTTCCACGCGCTCAACGGGCAGGAAGTGCTGTATCCCGACGACGCGCGGCAGCCGGCGGCGAAGGCGTTCTTCGAGAGATACAAGGCCAAGTTCAACCAGGACGCGTTCTATCCGGCCCAGCTCGGCTACGGCCTCGCCGACATGATCGTCGATGCGCTGCAGCGGGCGGGCAAGGACCTCACGACGGCCGCCTTCTTGAAGGCCTTCGAGAGCATCAAGGACCGGCCGGGCCCGCTCGGCGGCCCGCCGATCACGTTCACGGCCGAACGGCACCTCGGCTCCGAGCTCGTGTTCCTCGCGGTCGTCGAGAAGGGCCGCTGGAAATCGGTCGAGCGCAATCTGAAGTACTGAATCCAGGCAAGACCGGCGGCTGTCGGCGGCATGGTGCGGCCGCCAGCCCCCGGACAAGGGAGAAACGCATGACAAGGCTTACGACATTGCTGGCCGGGACGGCTCTCGGCCTCTGCCTCGGCGGCGCCGCGCTCGCTCAGACGCAGGGCGTCACCGATACCGAGATCGTGCTCGGCGCGCACACCTCGCTGACCGGCCCGGTGGCGCCGTGGGGCATCGGCTCGACCAACGCGATCCGCATGCGCTTCGACGAGGAGAACGACAAAGGCGGCGTCCACGGCCGCAAGATCAAGTACATCGTCGAGGATCACGGCTATCAGGTGCCGCGCGCCGTGCAGGCCGGCAACAAGCTGCTCACCAACGACAAGATCTTCGCGATGGTGGGCGCGCTCGGCACGCCGATGAACAACGCCGTGTTCCAGCGCCAGCTCGAAATGAAGGTCGTGAATTTCGGGCCGTTCACCGCCGCGCGCTCGATGGCCGAGCCGCTGCATCCGATGAAGTTCGGCGTGCTGTCGACCTACTACGATCAGATCCGCGCCGGCCTCAAATATTTCGTCGAGAAGAAGGGCGTCAAAGCCCCCTGCGTCATGTACCAGGACACCGAGTTCGGCCAGGAGATCCTGGAGGGTGCGCGCGACCAGGCCAAGGCGATGAACCTCAAGGTCGTCGCCGAATCGGGCCATAAGCCGGCGGACACCGATTTCACCGGCGCGATCACGAAGCTGCGCGATGCCAAGTGCGATCTCGTGCTGATGGGATCGATCGTGCGCGACACGATCATCCCCTACGCCACGGCGCGCAAGCTGGGCTGGGACGTGCCGTTCCTCGGCAGCGTCGCCACCTACGAGCAGGTGGTGGCCAGCGCCCAGGGCGGCGTCACCGAGGGCTATTACTCGATGAGCTCGCAGCCCGTGATCTACCCCGACACGGCGACCGGCGCCGGCAAAGCGTTCATGGACGCCTACAAGGCGAAGTACAACGCCGACGCGCCCGGCCCGGCCCAGATCGGCTACGTCGTCGCCGACATCTTCATCGAGGGGCTGAAGCGCGCCGGCAAGAACCTGACGCCGGACACGCTCGTCAAGGCGCTCGAGAGCATCAACGACTACAAGAATCCGTTCGCGCCGGTGACGGTGAAATTCAGCGCCACGGATCATCTCGGCGCGCACGAAGTGTTCCTGACCGTGGTCGAGAAAGGGCGCTGGAAGACGCTCGAAGCCGGCCTCACCTACAAGTAGACGAAGCCCCGCTCCCGGAGCGGATGCGGCGCAGGGGCGTCCCTGCGCCGCTCTTTTTTTGATCATCCGCGGCCGTCGCGATAATTTCCTTTCCCTTATCCCGTTTCCCCTTATAGGTAGCTGTACCGGCCCGTGCGGGACGGCGCGGTCCGCTTGGAGCCACGTCGGCCGCGAACCAAGAAGGATGACAGCATGAAAGCACTTCGAATGGCGCTGCTCGCCGCCGGCGCGGTTGCCGCGATCTCGCTCGCGCCGCGCGACGCCCTCGCCGATTGCCAGATCGGCAATTGCTGGGGCGCGGTCGCGTTCGGCCCGGGCGGGGCCTGGGCCTACGCCGTCAACGAACCGACTCGGGATGCGGCTTCGGCAGCGGCACAGGGGCGGTGCGGCGGCCGCTGCTCGCGGGTCCTCACCTTCCACAACAGTTGCGGCGCCTACGCGTCCGGCAACGACGCCTACGGCTGGGGCAACGCGCCGACGCGCGGCGGCGCGGAAAGCCGCGCGCTCCAGGAATGCGCGGCGCGCACGTCGAACTGCGCGATTCGCGTCTGGGGTTGCACGTCGCGATAGTCGCGGCGTTCGTGGGAAGTTTGTGCGAGGGCCGCTTCCGCGAGGAGGCGGCCCTTTCTTATCAGGCGCCGGACCGATAGGCGTATGCCCGTACGCCGCCGGCGGCGGCAGCCGGAGCGCCCGCGGCGCTCGCAGTGGATCGGCTCAGCGTTGAATTTCCTTCGGCAAGCCGGTGGCGCGTTGTTTCACCGCCGTGAAGCGCAGCCCGACGAGGTCGCCGTTCTGCCAGACGACCTCGGTCTCCTTGTCGCCGATCTGCGGCGCGATCAGCCGCCCCGCGCCTGCGACGACGGCCGTCTCCTTCGACAGCTTGACGCGCGCGCCGGCCTCCGAGATTTCGACGACATGGCAACTGAACATGTCGCCGCTGCATTTGAGCGTCGCCAGCAAGTTGGCGGGCTTGCGGCCATAGCCGCGTCGGTCGAGTTTCAAGGCCATGGCGATTCTCCTGCCTGTCCCCAGCCCCTGCCCCATAAGACATTGACCGACATCCGTTAGCAATCTGTCAACCGGGCCGCCACCCCCGCGGCATTCAGTCCTCGGTGATGGCCAGGATCGTGCCGGCGATGATCATCCAGCGCTTGGCCTCTTCGGGACGGCCGCCCTCCTCGTGCTCCATCGCGTTCCATTCGGCGATCGTCACGGCCGACTTGCCGTGCCGCGCGATGAGGTCGCGCGCGGTGCTGCGGATGTCTTCCGAGGACGTGGCGATTTCGATCACGGTCTTGGCCTTTTCGGACACGCTACCCCCGACACGGTTATCCGCGCCTTAAGCATGCTGCAGACGGCAGGGCGCAGGTTTGGACGGTCCCGGCGCTGCGTTCAAGGCCCTGATTCGGCATGGAAACGATCCGCGCGCGAGGACGAGGCCCACGCGTCACTTTGGCGGAAACTGGTTAATTCCAGTGAAATTTTACACGGCCGCCACGTGGGGCTCGCCCATCGAGCCGACGGCCCATGTCCCAGGATGAAACCGGCCGCCCCCGCGCGCCCGCAAGCCGACCGACCTCAGCTCGCGCGCGAGAAGCCGGGATCGCGAAATCTCGCTGCCTGCCCGGAAGCCGCAGCGCGGCAACTCGCGCGGGCGACGGATCGGACGCGACACGGGCGCGTCTCGCCGGGCATGGCTCCCGGCTCCGCGACGGCGGCGAGCTTGCGTTCGCGATCGAAGGGAATGGGGCGAATGACGGGATTTGAACCCGCGACCCCCGGAATCACAATCCGATGCTCTAAACCAACTGAGCTACATTCGCCGCCGGGAGAATCGCGGCGGCGGGATGACCCGGCCGCCGCGAGCGCGACTAGATAGGACCTCGGCCCCGAGGGGTCAAGGCTGCCTTGGCCGCAGGGCCACGCCAGCCGGCAGCCGCTCGCCGTCAGCGCGGATTGGCCCTGGTCGCGACGCGGGCCGGCACCACGAGCGGGCCGCCCGGCGTCTCGCGCACCTCGTAGGTGACGGTGCTGGTGCGCGCCGGGCAGCAGAGCGGATCGTCGCGCCGGTAGCGTGCGAAATCGGCGGAGAAGCGCTGGGCCTCCGGCTTCTCCTCGAGCCACGCGCTGCCGTCGGTGCGCGACTGCATCGGCCGCGGCGCCAGCGTTCCGGCGAAGCGGCCCTTCACGAAGACGAAGTACTGATAGTCCATCGGCCGGCACATGCCGTCGACGCCGTTGCGCGCGAACACGATCGTCGTGTCGCCGGCGCGCTTCTCGACCGCGGCGCCGAGCCAGCCCGCCGACGCCACCTGGCGCGTCTCGGGCGTGGGCGGAGATTTCGCCGATTCCTCGGTCGCGCGCTTCTCGCACTCGGCAATTTCCTCGGAATACTCGCTCTTCGGCCCGCGCGGGACAGCCATGCCGGGCTTGTTCCAGTTGGCGATGGTCTTGGCGTCGAGCCAGCGCGTGGCCGAACTCTGCGCGGTGGCATCGCCGCCGGCGACGGCGAGCGAGAGCGCGGCGGCCGCGAGCGAAACGACGTGGGTGCGCATGTTGCCTCCGGGAAGCGCGAGCGAATCCTTGGGCGCGCCTTATAGCGGCGGCGGCCGCCCGTACCAAGGCCGGCGGCGCTAACGCCCGAACATCTGCTGCAGCGCGATCTTGCCGAGCAGGCCGTCGGCCTTGCCGAGCGTGAGCGCGATCTCGAAATGGTTCTGGGCCGTGCCTTCGACGAGCTGCGAGGGATGCCTGACCTTGGCCTTGAGCGCGGCCGCGAAATCGCGCGCATGGCGCTTGAATTCCGGCGACTCGCCGTCGCCATAGGCCACGACGATCGGGCACGCCACGCGGTCGAGATGGCGCATCGGCGAAAGCGCGTCCTCCTCGGCCTTGTCGAGCTTCACGTAGGACGACCGCGCCGAGAGCAGCACCGGGCCGAGATCGTACATGCCGCTCGCCACCAAGCCGGAACGCAGCGGCGACTTCTCGAGGCCGAGCGCCTTCCAGTCCGTCGTCAGCAGCACCCCGGCGAGATGTCCGCCGGAGCTGTGCCCCGAGAGGTGGATGCGGCCGGGATCGCCGCCGAAGCGCCACGCGTTGCGGACGATCCACACGATCGCGCGCCGGCACTGATCGGCCATGTCGGGCAGGCGAACCTTGGGCAGCACCGAGAAGTTCAGCGCGATGTAGACAGCGCCGCTTTCTACGAAGGCCGGGGCCGGAAACGCGCTGTCGTCTTTCGTCAGGCGCTGCCAGGCCCCGCCATGCACGAACACGTGTATCGGCGCCCCGCCCGACCCCGCCCCGCCGGCCGCCGGCTTGGCGCCCCGCGCGGGCGGATAGACGTCGAGAACTTCGTCTTCGCCAGGGCCGTACTGCTCGGTCGTGTACGCGTAGCGCGTCTGCACGGCCTTGCTCACGGTCGCATAGCATTCGATCACCGCTGCGGCGTTGGCCGCCCAGACGCGCTGGTCGTAGGCGCGGTCGAGTTCGGCCTGCGTGTAGTGGAGAAACACCGCCTCGCTCACGTCTTCCCTCCGGCGTGGACATTCGCAAGGCGTTATCGTAGGGCTTCGCTTCCTTCGCGCCAACGAGAACGCACCGCCGCCATGGCCGCCATGCGCCTGCAGATCGGCTGCGGAAAATTCCCGCGCCCGGGCTGGATCAACACCGACAACAAGCTGCGCCCCGGCGTCGATTGCGTCGCCGACCTGCGCGGCGACCTCCCGTTCGCCGACGGTACCTTCGACTGCGCGGCCGCGATCCACGTGCTGCCGCACATTCCGCTGGAGGGGCTGGCCCCGGCGCTCGCGCGCATCCGCCGGGTGTTGAAGCAAGGCGGCGTGCTGCGCCTCGCCCTGCCCGATCTCGACAAGGCGATCGACGCCTACCGCCGCGGCGACGCCGCCTATTTCGCGATCCCCGCCGCGCAGTGGAAGAGCCTCGGCGCCAAGCTCGTCGCGCAGATCGTGTGGCACAACGACCTGCGGACGCCGTTCACCTACGACCTCGCCGCCGAGGCGCTCGCCAAGGCCGGCTACGCTACGATCGCGCGTTGCAGCTATCGCGAGACCCGCTCGCGCTTTCCCGAGATCGTCGAGCTCGACAACCGCGAGCGCGAGAGCTTCTTCGTCGAGGCGGCGCGCTAGCCGCGCCGCCTACGCCGCGCGCCCCATCTGCCGCAGCGCGACCTTCCCGAGCGCGCCGTCGGGCCGGCCGAGCGTCTCGATGATCTCGAAGTGGTTGACGCCCTTCACCTCGACCAGCTCGCTCGGCTTGCCCTTGGCTCTCAGCGCGGCCGCCATGTCGCGCGACTGGCGCTTGAATTCGGGGGATTCGCCGTCGCCATAGGCGAACGCGACCGGGCAGGCGACGCGGTCGAGGTGGCGCAGCGCCGAAAGCGCTGCCTTCTCCTCGTCGCTGATCTTCACATAGGAGCTGCGCGCGCTGAGCATCACCGGGTCGAGCTCGTACATGCCGCTCACCGCGAGCCCGCCCTTCACCGCGTTGGCGGGCACGCCGTAACGGCTCCAATCGGTCACCAGCGCCACGCCGCAGAGGTGGCCGCCCGAGCTGTGGCCCGAAACGAACAGGCGCTCGGGGTCGCCGCCGAACGATTTCGCGTTCTTGTACGTCCACGCGATCGCGCTCCGGACCTGGTGCGCCATGTCGGGCAGCCGCACCTTGGGAATGTTCGAGAAGCCGATCGCGACGAAGACGGCGCCGCTCTCGACGAAGGTGGGCGCCGGGAACGAATACATCTCCTTGCGCCCGCCGCGCCAAGCGCCGCCGTGGATGAACATGTGGATCGGCGCGCCGCCGGCCGGCGCGCCTTTGACCGGCGCGAAGATGTCGAGCTTCTCGTCCTCGCCGCCGCCATAGGCTTTCGTCTCGAACTTGTACCGCGCGCGAACCGCCTCGCTCGCGGTGCCGTAGCGCTTGATGACCTCCTGCGCGTTCTTCGCCCAGACGCTCTGGTCGTAGGCATCGTCGAGCTCCTTCTGCGTGTAGTCGAGAAAGACCTTCCCGGGCTTCGCCTGCTCGGCGCGGGCGCCGAGCGGAGCCAGGCCGATCGCCGCTGCGCCCAATGCGAAGCCGCGCCGCGTGAGCCTTGTCCGGTCGATATCCATGCCGTCCTCCCTCGGGGTGAAGAAACGCCGCGAGCCGAAGTCTAGCACGGCGCCCGCCGGCCGCTATGATGCGCCGCCCTTTCGGGACGGCGGGAGGAAGCCATGCTCGTGCTCTATCACCACAACATCTCGGTATGCGCGCAGAAGGTGCGCATCGCGCTCGCGGAGAAAAAGCTCCATCACGAGCGCCGGCACGTCGACCTGATCAAGGCCGAGCAGGTGACGCCCGAGTATCTCAAGATCAATCCGAAGGGCGTGGTGCCGGCGCTGGTCCACGACGGCAATCCGGTGATCGAGTCCACCGTGATCATGGAGTATCTCGACGACGCGTTTCCCGAGGTTCCGCTGCGCCCGGCCGCGCCGCTGGCGCGCGCGCGGATGCGGGTCTGGGCGCAGATCCCGGACGCGGCGCTGCACGCGGCTTGCGGCACGGTCAGCTACGCGATCGCCTTCGGGCCGCAGATGAAGGCCGCCAATCCGCCCGAAGTGCTGAGGGAGCGGCTCGCGAAACTTCCCGACCGCGCGCGCGCGTGGCGACAGCAGCAACTGCTCGAGAAAGGCCTCGACGCCGCGTTCGTCGCCGATGCCCTGAAGCTGCACGACAAGGTGCTCGGCGACATGGAGAAGACCTTGTCTGCCAGCCGATGGCTCGCCGGCGACGGCTTCAGCATCGCCGAATGCGCGATCGTTCCCTACGTGCTGCGCCTCGAGAAGCTCGGCCTGGCACGCATGTGGGAGCACCGCCCGCGCGTCGCCGACTGGTATGCGCGAATCCAGGCCCGGCCGTCCTGGGCCGAGGCGATCGCCGCCTTTCCGGTGCGCGGCGGCGCCGACTACGACGACGACATGCGCAACAAGGGCGCCGATTCGTGGCCGAAGGTCAAGGCGCTGCTGGCGGCCTGACCGAAAACGGCGCCGGCCGCCTCCCCCGCCGACGCGGGAGAGGCGGCCGGCCGCATCGTCACACCCAGGTCTGGATCACGTAGTCCCAGGTGCCGTCGCCGTTGACGAGATCGACGCGCTGCAGCTCGATCTTGTAGCCGCCGGCGGTCTTCTTGAGCTCGTGGCGATACTTGCCCGCGAAATGGCGGACGGCGTCGCGCCGGAACTCCGACATGTAGAACTTCGAACGCACGACGAGATTGCCCGCCGCATCGACCGACTCGATGATGACGTTCGAGACGACGTGGCTGGTCCGGTGGCCCGGCTTCTGCGACCACGCGCGCGGATGCATCACGCGCTTGGCGCGCAGCCGCATCAGATCGACGTCCTCGTAGAAGATGCTCGGCACGCCGTCGCCCGTGGTCTGGGCCTCGGTGACCGGCATCCAGTAGTGGCCGCTCTCCATGAACAGGGCGACGTAGTCGTCCCAGCGCCGGTCGTCGAGGATCTCGGCCTGGCGGTAGAGGAAGCGCTCCACCTCGCGCTGGAGGTCGCCCGAGACCTGGGCCATCGGCGGCAGCGGCTTGCCGTCGAACTCCTCGGCGAACTGGGTCGCGCTTCCCGATTTTTCGCTCGCTCGCACGCCGCTCATTGCGCCGCTCCTTTCACCATGTAGTTTTTCCATGCGCCCATCATGTGGCGCATCGGCAGCTCGCTCATGCCCGTCACCGACACGATCGTGCCGTTGGCCTGGACCCTGTCCTGGCCCGCGTTGCGGTGGAACGAGACCCAGTCGCCGCCGCTGGAGAACAGGCCCTGCTGGCAGCGCCACCAGTTCTCGAGGTCGTCGGCGTTGATCGTCGTCGAGGGAGAATTGACGAGCTGATAGTAGGCCAGCGCGCGCCGATACATCCCCTCCGGCGCGCCCTTGAGCCGGAAGTGCCAGATCTCGCTCAGCGTGCGGTCCGGGCCGATCGGCCGGATGGCGCGCAGCTGCTGCAGCGGCGGCTGGACCGAGAGGCACGGGTAGCCGATGACGTGGTGGATGTCGACCGAGAGGATCTCCTCGGTCCGCTTCTCGCCGTGCTTCGCATTCATGATCTTGAGATACTCGACCATCTCCGGATCGGCGCGGCGCAGATCCATGTAGCCGCGGAACACGAGATGCCCGTTCGCATGGCCCACATTGTCCATCGCGTCGAACTTGTGGAACGGCATCGTGAAGGCGGACAGCATGTGATACTGGAGATGCGCCTTCTTGCCCGTGCGCTTCTCGATGTCCTTCTCGACCTCGAACGCGGCGCGGCCGGCCGCCTCGTGGGTGATCGAGGGATGCACGGCGTCGAGCTGGTTCTCGAGGAAGATCTTCCAGTTCGACTTCTGGATCACGCGGAAGCAGTTCGGCACCACCTCCACCTCGCCGTCCGGCGCGCGGTCGCACATGTCGTCGAACGCGATCTTCGCGCCGCCCAGGAAAGTGACGAGATCGGGCACGTCCGGCACGAGGCTCGCAAACACGAAGCCGCGGTAGGAATCGACCCGGGCCACCTTCTTCATGTGGAACTGCGGATCGCTGGTGTCGAAGCGGGTGCCCTGATAGCCCTCGATCACCGGGATTTTCAGCAGCGTGCCGTCGAGATTGAAGCGCCACGCGTGATAGGGGCACTTGAAGGTCGTGCCGGTATTGCCGGAATGGTCGGCGCACAGCATCGCGCCGCGATGCGGGCAGCGGTTGTAGACGACGTTGACCTTGCCGTCCTTGGCGCGAACCATGATCACCGGCTGGCGGCCGATCAGCGTGGTGTAGTAGTCGCCGACGTTCTTCACCTGGCTTTCGTGGCCGACATAGATCCAGGTGCGCTCGAAGATGCGCTCGATCTCGGCGTCGAAGATCGCCTGATCGGTGTAGCAGCGCTTGTGGACCCGGTCGGGCTCCACCATGGCGTTGATATCCGCCTTGCTGCCGATCGTTACGGTACTCATCGGTCCTCCTCCGGTTGAACTAGCGAATTCGTCTTGCGCCGCGGCGGGCCGCGGCCGGGCGGCCGTCTTGCGCGGCGCCGGATTCCAGACTGCGATCGAGGCCTTCGCGCATCATCCGCAGCGCGGCGCACAGCAGATCCGGCGCGCCCGCGGGCAGCAGGGCCAGGGCGGAGCGGCTCAGCTCGTCGACCACGGGCCACACGGCCTCGAAGCGCGCCCGGCCCTTCTCGGTGAGCGCGAGGCGCGTGACGCGAAGATCGGCGGGATCGGGCAGCCGCGCCAGCAGCCCCGACGCCGCCAGCCGGTCGACGGTCCGGCTCAGAGTCGTATGATCGAGCGCCGCGGCGTCGGCCACGTCGCCCATCGCGCTGTGGGGCAGGCTGAAAAGAAAGGCCAGCACGCGCCATTCGGGGACGCGGAGGCCGTGCGGCCGCAGCTTGCCGGCGAGCTGGCGGTCGCGCGCGCCGATGACGCGCGTGATCCAATAGAAAACGTGGCGATCGAGTGCGAACGGCACGGCGCCGGCGGCCGGCCCGGCGTGCGCCGGCACGGGGCCATTGCCCCGGCCGCGGGCCGCGCTCGCGCACGGCGCCGCCAACGATTTCTGCGCACGGCCCAACGAAGGATCCCGCCTTGCGTCTGCGAAGGCGCCTTCTTGCCCGCGATTATGTGCCTATGCAAGTAAAATCGCTTGCGGCTTCCGCCGGCGCCGGCCGGCCGAGGCCGCCAGTTATTCAGGATCAGGTTGGGCGAACGCACGGTTGGCGGCGCCGGCGCGACGCCGCCCGTACCTCGCATTTATGTGCGAAAGCACAAACAGGCGCGACCGGCGCGCATCGAGCCCGCTCAAGAGGCCTGCGCCCAATCGACGTGGCCCCGGCCCGCGCCTCGGGCTTGCCGGCCCGCGCGACGGTCCACGCCGGCGGGTCGCTGGCCGGGAACGAGCCGCCGCCGGCTTCCTCCACCGGGTCCTGGGTTCGGCCGGAATTTTCCCGTTCGCGCATGACAGCCTCCTTCGGTGCGCATCGCCGGCGCCCGTCCGAGGAAACGCGCGAAACGCCCGAATGTGCTTGCCGGGCTTGGAGATTTTCCGGTTTTCCGCCCCATCCGGAGCGCCCCGCGGGAGGGGTGTGAACGAAATCACAGCAAGACGGAATTTGCGTGTATAATGCCGCATCGGGCGTGCGTGGGGCGCGCTCGCAACTTGGAAACGCAAACCACCTGAGGCCTCATACATGAAGAAACTGTCGCTTGCGCTGATCGGCGTGTCCGCTCTCCTGGCAGTTGCCGCCGCGCCCTCTGCCGCTTACGCCGACTGCCAGGTCGGAAATTGCTGGGGCGCCGTCGCGTACGGTCCCGGCGGTGCGTGGGCCTATGCGGTGAACTACCCGGCGCGCCACATCGCCGCGCGCGTGGCGCAGAACCGCTGCGGCGGCCGCTGCAACCACGTGCTCACGTTCCACAACAGTTGCGGCGCCTATGCCAGCGGTCCCGGCGCCTACAGCCACTATGGCTGGGGCAACGCGATGACGCGCGAAGGCGCCGAGTCGCGCGCGATGTACGAATGCAACGCGCGCGGGCCCTATTGCCGCATCCGCGTGTGGGGCTGCACGACGCGCTAGCTTCGAGACGCACAGCGCTTGAAACGGCGGCGGCGGGCGGCAGCGCTCGCCGCCGCCTGCGTTTTCCGGGAGTTCGCAGTGTCCGCGCCGCCCCAAGACGGACCGCTCGAACGTGTCCGGCGCGCACTCGCCAGCCAGGCGAAGATGCGTGCGATCAAGATGTATCGCGAGGAGACCGGCAGCGGTTCGGCGGCGGCGGCCGAGGCCGTGGAGCGGCTCGGGAGGCCATCGAAATCCGACGCGGCGACGTCGCCGGCCCTGCGCGCGACGCCTGCACGACCGACAGGCGCGGAGGCCCGAAGCGTCGTCGAGCGAAGACGGATCGGCCCGATGCTCGGCCTGCTGGCGCTGGCGGCGGGTTTCGGCGCCCTGTTCGCGCTGGTCTACCTGCTGACCGCGGCCGGTTGAGTCGGCCAGGACCGCTCGGGCGCGCCGCGCGACCCTCGCGACGGGCCTGCGCCCTATCCGTTGCGCTGCAGCGCCGCCATGACCAGGGAGGCGGTCAAGCCGATGCCGCCCAAGAGGATGGCGGCCAAGAACATCGTATCCATGAAGCCCGCCCTTCGCACAAACCGTATCCGAAGAAACGGGCGGCAAAGGCCGCAGTTCCGCGACGGAGGCACGGCGGGCCGGGCTCGCCCTTCGCGGCGGGCGATCTTGCCTTCGTCTAAGCGAGCGCTCGCGCGCTGAAGCGGCGGATCGGGAACGAGCTCCGGACCGGCGCCTGCTCGGACTTTCCGAGCGCGGTGCCGACGATGGCGCCGAGGCCGCGGGGCCGCGCGCTTTGCTCGGCAATGTACAGGATGCGCAGCCCGCGCGCGGCGAACACGTTCATCGCCTGATCGAGATCGTCGAACCCGGCGGTGATCGTCTCGGGCGTGTTTGCGCCGCTGCGCAGGTAAAGGATGCGGAAAGCCGGCATGGCATGCTCCCAATCCAACTTGAGAGCCCTGGCGCCTTCGTTTCGTTTCGCGGCCCGCCCTTCCCGGTAATGCACGGAATGCGGCGCTGCGCCTGACTCTCGATGGCAGCGTTCTATGCCGGGTGCGTCGAGAAATCTGTGACGGCTGTCACATCCGCGCGAGCGGTTCGCGAGCGGCGCGCGGGCCCGCGCCGGCCGGGCGCCCGCGCGCTCGCGGCCGCCCCACCCGGCAGCAGCGGCACGAGCGCCAAGCGCAGATTCGTTCGAACCGGCAGATGCGCATCCCTGCCGCCGATGCGACCTGGAGCGAAGAACGACGCGGCCTTGGCGCGGCGCCGCCGCATGGCTGCGCGCCGACGTCGCTCCTTCGTCCACGCAGGCGCCGGTTGTCTCCGCTTCCTCTCCCCGCTTCCCGGCTGTTACGATGCCGCCCGAAGCCTGAGCGCTTCGCGGCGGGCGGGGACGCCAAGAGGGGGTCGACATGGTTGCACTGTGGCGCCGGATCGCCGGCGTGCTCGCGGCGATTGCGGCGCTGGCGCTCGCGGGCGCCGGCCGCGCCTTCGCGCAGGCCGCCCCGCCGACGGGGAATGTCGACAACGTCATCGGCCAGATCCTCCTGCTGATCCGAGACGGCTCCAAGAAGCTGTCCGACCGCATGGCCGAGCTGTTCGCGTCGACCGCGGAGCTGCATGCGCAGATCGACCGCGTAATCGCGCTGATGACCGATCTCAACGGGCCGCCGGTGCTCTGGGCCGCGCTGCCGAAAATGATCGGGTTGTGGGCGCTGGCCGGCCTCGCGGAATGGCTGCTGCGCCGCCGGGCCGGCCCGGCGCGCTGGTGGGCCGCCGCCGCGGCGGAGCCCGACCTCTGGCACCAGTGGCTCAAGCGCGCGGCCGCGTTCGGCCTCGAAGTCCTCGCATTGGCGGCCTTCTTCTTCGCCGCGATCGTGCTCTCGTTCGTGTTTTTCGAGCTCGGCGACCCGCTGCGTGTGCTGCCGGTGGTGCTGGCGCTGGTGCGCGTGATCGTGCAGGCGTTCTGGGCGGCGGGGCGCCTGCTGGCTTCGCCGCGCCCGTGGCTCTACGCGACGGCCGGCGGCCTCGGCGTGGGCGGCGTCGTGATCTCGAGCATGCTGATGCTCTACGGGCTCAAGGCCGACCTCTCCACCTTGCTGGAACTGGCCTGCGGCACGCTCGCGCTGGCGATGATCTTCGTCGCCATGGCCGCGCGCGCGTGGCGCAAGACCGGGGGCGCGCGCGTGCTGATCCCGCTGATCATCGTCGCGCTCTGGTACAACTGGTCGTCCGACCTCGCGCTCGGCCGCAACCTCGGGGCCGCGCTCGCCGCGGCCGCGCTGCTGTGCGTGCTCGCGATCGCCTATGTCGGCGACTACGTGGCCGCGCTGCGCGCCGGCCTTCCGGCCGCGGCCACCGAGCAGCAGATCGCGCAGCGCAAGGCCGCCGACAAGCTCGTGGCCGGCATCGGCGCCTGCATCCGGATCGCGCTCGGCTTCGTGGCCGTCCTGCTCACGCTCGATTCGGCGCCGTTCGGCGTGAGCGGCCTGCTCAAGACCAAGAGCGGCGGCGCGATTCTCGGCGCCGCGGTGAACGCCGCGATCGCGATCCTGATCGGCTACGTCATCTGGGCGCTGATCAAGTTCTGGATCGACAAGCGCCTCGCCGTGAAGAGCACCGACACCGGCGCCAGCGGCGCCGCCCGCGAGGAAGGCGAAGGCGGCACGGCCAAGGTCGGCACGCGCGCGGAGACGCTGCTGCCGCTGTTCCGCGCTTTCGCGGCGATCATCATCCTCGCCGTGATCGCGATCTCCGTGCTGTCGGCGTTCGGCGTGGACATCGGCCCGCTGCTGGCCGGCGCCGGCATCGTCGGCATCGCGGTGGGTTTCGGCGCCCAGTCGCTGGTGAAGGACATCTTCTCCGGCGTCTTCTTCCTGATCGACGACGCGTTCCGCATCGGCGAATACATCTCGTTCGGCAACCTGCGCGGCGAAGTCGAGGGCATCTCGATCCGCTCGCTGCGCCTGCGCCACCACCGCGGCGCCGTGCACACCGTGCCCTACGGCGAGATCCGCTCGATCACCAACTACAGCCGCGACTGGGTGATCATGAAGCTCAGGATCGGCGTCAAGTACGGCACCGATACCGACAAGGTGCGGAAGCTCATCAAGAAGCTCGGCCAGGAGATGCAGGCCGATCCCGAATACGGCCCGCTGCTGCTCGAGCCGCCGAAGTCGCAGGGCATCCTCGAATTCGGCGACTACGCGATCATCCTGCGCGTGAAGTTCAAGACCAAGCCGCGCGAGGAATTCGTGATCCGCCGCGTGCTCAACGAACGCCTCAAGAAGCTGTTCGAGGCCAACGGCATCGAATTCGCGTTCCCGACCGTGACGGTCGTCAGCACGCCCGGCGGCGACGCCGACGACGAGGCGATTGCCGCGGCGGCGCGCACCGTCGTCGCGAAGAAGGCCGAAGCCGCGAAGGCCGGCGAGCCGGCCTAGCGCCGGTGCTCAAGCCGCCTCGAACACCGTCAGGCCCATCGGCTTGGCGCGGAAATTGTTCACCGGGTTCGATTCGTTCGGACACGCCGAAACGGCGGCGATCACGTTCATCTCGGCGCGAAGGTCGATGTAATCGCCGGCTTTCGTTTCGGGCGCCTTGATTCCGAACGTGCCGTCGGGCCGGAGTTCGACGTTCATGAACACGTTGAACACGTCGTTGACCGTGTCGCCGGCGATGCCGAACGGCGCCAACGCCTCGGCGATGTTCTCCTGGCAGCTCCGCACGTCCGGCCCCACGCGATGGTCGCGCGCCGCGAGCAGCTTGGTGCTGCACCGGCCGGCGCAATTGCCGAAATGCTGCTTCACCGTGTCCTCGACGACCGTGAGCATCACGTTCTCGCGCGGCGGCTGCGAATAGAAATCGCGGAACGCGCGCGCCGTGCCGGTGCCGAGCATCACGGCATAGGCCCAGCTCTGCCCGACATGGAACTGCTCGCGCGGATCGTCGGCATTGAAGAACGCGCAATCCCCCACCTGCTGCCCTTCGATCAGGTGGATGCGGAGAATCTGCCCCTTCTTCACGAGACAGGCGCGCCCGTGCTTGGCGGGAATGACGATGTCGGTGACGATGCGGCGGGGCATTGGGCAATGGCTCTCTCGATACTTCACTGGGAAGCTACCGCGCCATGGACGGGCTGCCTACATGTTCGGCCGATACTGCCCGCCCACCTCGAACAGCGCGTGTCGGCGCCTCACATATTGCGTCGGTATTGTCCTCCAACTTCAAAGAGCGCCGTCGTGATCTGGCCGAGCGAGCAGACGCGGACGGCGTCCATCAGCACGGCGAACACGTTGTCGTTCCTGCGCGCGGCGTCTTGTAGTCGCGCGAGCAGCGCGGGCGCCGCCGCCGCGTTGCGCTTCTGGAAGTCGCGCAGGCGCGTCAACTGGCTCTGCTTCTCGTCCTCGGTGCCGCGGATGAGCGTCAGCGTCGTCTTCTCGGGCGGCGGATTCGGATTGAGGAACGTGTTCACGCCGACGATCGGCAGCGTGCCGTCGTGCTTCTGGTGCTCGTAGAGCAGCGACTCTTCCTGGATGAGCCCGCGCTGATAGCCGAGCTCCATCGCGCCCATGACGCCGCCGCGCTCGGAGATGCGCTCGAATTCCTTGAGCACCGCCTCTTCCACGAGATCGGTCAGCTCCTCGACGATGAAGCTGCCCTGGAGCGGGTTCTCGTTCTTCGCGAGGCCCCATTCCTTGTTGATGATCAGCTGCACGGCGAGCGCCCGGCGCACCGATTCCTCGGTCGGCGTC
>ERZ761602.3238-NODE-3238-length-23447-cov-11.493887_pt1 | contig 23447 bp, 13 predicted proteins | sample MGYA00512165_ERZ761602 | MGnify/ENA primary metagenome ERZ761602 (study PRJEB28899, sample SAMN02445085) | bioreactor sludge metagenome | biome: EBPR sludge; isolation source: Thorneside wastewater treatment plant | place: Australia: Brisbane, Thorneside...
GGCATCGGTCGAGCCGAGAGCTTTGTGGCGGAACGCTCTTGGGATGGTGCCGATGATCTCCATCCCGATCGACTGCCAGAGACGAACCGCCGCCGTGTTCGAGGCGACGACGAAATTGAACTGCATTGCGGTAAAGCCTAGCCGGCGGGCTTCCTCGAGCGAGAACTCGGCCATCTTTCGCCCGATGCCCTTGCCGTGGGCCGCGGGCGAAACCATATAAGCCGCATTGCAGACGTGATCGCCAAGCCCGGGCTGATTCGCCTTTAACCAGAACGTGCCGAGAACGACCTCGGTTTCTTGGCTGCTCATTTCTGACGCAACGTAAACGTGCTTCTCGGGCGAGAACCAGTAGTCGAGCATTTCTTCTTTTGAAGACCCCGGATCAAAGACGTAAGTATCCCCGCCGGCGATCACCTCCCGGATTATCTCCCAGATACCATCACGGTCGCATTCATTAGCAGTCCGAATAACCATTCCGTGCATCATTATATGACGAAAACGACGTGACCGGATAAAAAAGGGCCGGGTTTAGTACCCGGCCAAATAGGAACGGGAGGTTCCTTCAAGAGATCATTCGCGGGCGACGACCTCGAGGTCGTAAACGTCGCTAGCAAGGTCAATGACGACGATGTCGAATAGGTGTTCCTTAGCCTTGACCTGGATAAAATACGTCTGCCCCGCCGGGAGTTCTGAGACAGTGAATTTTCCGAACGGATTCGTTCGGACCCGCCGCGAGGCACCGGCCTTGTCGATGACGACAACCTCGGCGTTCGGCACAGCGAATCCGTTCCGCGAAGTCACGCGCCCGGTAAGCTCAACGCTCGCCGAGGTCGGACCGGCAAGCGAGACGACCGTCTCGGGGAACGCCGACGGCAAGGCCAATGCATCCGCACCGACAACCTCTTCCGTAACCGCTCCGCCGCCAAAGCTCATTGTTGTCGAGGCCGGGGCTCCGGGAGCGACGTCGAACTCGATAAGAAGTACCTGACGAACCCCGGCCTCGATCGGCTGGTTCGGCGCACGATCAAGGATTATCCCGAGTTTTCCGGACGTCGCCTCGCTGTCATTGACAGTGACAGCCGAGCCGGAAGCTCCGCTACCGGCGACGATATTTCGAGGCGAGGAAAGGATTGCGGGATCGAAGTTAAGCGTGAACCCAAGCCCGGACTCGTCGCCCTCAGATTCAAGTTCGATACCAAGTTGAAGCACATTGCCAATACGCGAGACCCGAACCGGTGTTAGTCTTCGAGGTGAACCGAACTCGGCCGCCGGCTTGGAGACACCGGGGGAACCAGACGCTGCATTCGGGCCAAAGGCCCTTGCGATGGGATCGAGTCCGGCGGCATAGCGCCGGCCCTGTATCACATCTGCAACGGAGAGCAGCCCATTCCCGCCTTCTTCTCGCGGAGCCGTGTCAGCACGTTGGAACTCGTTAAAGAGAAGGTCCGTATCAAGCCCTGCCGCAAACCGGCGTAGTTGTGCGACGTCATCACCGCCGACGGTGCCGTCGCTTCCGTTCGGCCTCGGAGCAACGTCGGATTCGGTCGCTCCGCCCGGGGTCTTTGTCGTCGCATCCGGGTTGGCCGGAGCCGCCTCGATATTCCCCGCGTTGTCGGCGCACGAACTGTAGAGGGCGTAATCCGTGCCCCAGTTTCCGATAAAGGTCTCCGAGCCCGACGGAGTTGTTGAAGTTATGAAAGGACGGAACGGCCCATTGTTTTCAGAAACGCGGATCTCGCAATAAGCAAAACCGGAGCCGTCCGTGTCGTCGGTACTTGACCACGTCACGACGAATTCGTTCGAGCCTTGCGTCGGTGCGAGCGGTGCGACCTGGCTCGTCGGCACAACGCTGTCGAGAAGGTTTGTTGTCGTATTGGTCACGATCGGGGCCTGTTGGTCAAAGATGATCGTGGCATTGTTCGCGATCGGGGTCCGGTTTGGGAAGGTCGGGTATGCCTCGACCGTAAATGTCACAAACCCTTGTCCGTCGTTCGTCTCGTTATTCGGTGGCAGCAGGCCGATGAACGGATCTATCGGCAGATCGCCTGTTTGCGGGTCGATCGCGGTCATCGTCCACGTGATGCGCCGATTTATGACATCGAGCCCGGCGGAGATATCGGCCTTGATCGAGTTGCCGTTAGCGTTGAAATCAACGCGGGTTGAATAGAACGCCCGGTTGTCCGGCACCACGAACCGCTGGTGATTGAATTCTATCTCCTTCAATCGCACGGTCCGAGGGTCAAGCTCCGGCGGCAACTGGTCGGTTATGAATATCCGCTGCGCCGGAGCATCGGCTTCGGCCAGATTCTCAAAGCTGATCTGGTAGTGAAGTGCCTGGCGTGCAGGGACGAACTGTTCATTACCGTACCCACGCGGCCCATATTTCTCATTCGGGTCGTTTGCGGCTGGCCGACCGACCGGTGTACACCAATCCAAATTCATACACTTGTATAGGTCGATCAACAGTTGTAGTCCGCCGGCTATCTTGAAAGCAAGATCGAGAGCGGTGATAGACCTCCCCGCACATGCTAATCCTTTCGTGATCAAGGAGCCCATCAGCGTCATTCCCGAGCCGGCTACGCCGAGCCCGTCCAAACTATCACCAAGGACGACATTGTTAAGGACCACGTTTGAGGCGACATCGGCAACCCCGTTGATGAACCCGGCCGCGGCGGCAAGGCAGTCGTCGTTACCTCCCGGAATGAATGACAGCAGATAGAAGAACAGATTCCGGGCGAAGCCGAGATAGCACTTCTTGATCTCGGCATTAACCTTTTCGCGGCAATCTTGTGAGCTTGGAGAGTTCGACGTGCCAGCTCCCCCGCCGGCACCAAATTCGGAAAATCCCGGTGTTTGGGCGACGACCTCGTCGAAGCCGAGCTTCATCATCTCGTCGAGCGGGGGCAGCACTACAGCGCTAATAGCGAACCGTGCAAAGGTCGCCGGGTCGATATTGATGCCGATATTGACCTCGCCGCCGGCACGAAGTATCGGGAGCATCAGCACGACGATCCGCCCGTATTCGTGCTCGATGTGGTAGCTCGTTGGCTCGGATGCGAGTTCCGGTGGCAGCGTGCTCGAAAAATCGAGAATGTTCCGCTGGTCGAGCCTGTATTCGTAGCCGGCCGGAATGTGTATCAAAAGCGGCACCAGGAACGCATCGTTCAACCCATCGTTTGCGGCCGTCACGGTGTACCTGACATTCCTTGCGCCGAAACGCAGGAATCCGGGGCCATCGATGCTTTGCCGCAAACTGTGGCCGCCTCCCGGTACGATCTCAAACCCGTCTTCAAGAAGCGTCACCTGCGAATCCGGATTTGTGACGCGGATGTCGTATGTACCCGGTGACTTGTCCTTAAGATCAAAGATCGCAGCTATCCGTGTGTTGCCGACGGCGGATTTGAACGGCGTAAGCACCGTGCCGCCATTTACCAACTCGACAGTTGCACCGGGCTGGAACTTGGCACCGTTGATGACGAGGGTTGCCTTGCCGGCGTTTCCGGCGCGTTCCGGAACGACGCTTCTCACCGAGAACGGAAGCACGGTTGCCGTTATCGTGATGTCCTGTGGCGGCGGCGGAACACCCATCTGGCCGTTCTTTACCTCTACGGGCTCCTTTTCGAACCGTGGAGCGACGTTGTTGTCGATGAGTTCGTGCGTGACCAAAGAGTAATACGGGCCGGACCCTGTATTCGGGACAAGGTTTTCCTGTCGTTCGCTTTCCAGGCCGTTGCCCTGAAAATCGTAGTCGGCGAGGCTTGCGGCCGTGAGGAAATTGGTGAATAGGCTGTTGTTGTTACCCGGCTGCCCGACCAGCGAGACCAAGACGGTTTCGTTTTCATCGGGCGCGAACTTGAACGACTTGAACCCGCCATTGAAGATCTGCGTATTGAACGGCGTGTTCATCGTCAGGGTGTCGATGGTGATCGGGACCGCGGTCAACGATGTCGAGATGTTGTTCGCCTCGTTGCTTTCTCGGACACGGTTCTGCGAATCAACCCGCAGGATCACGTAGTAGTTTCCTTCATCGATCGGCGGTAATTGAAAACCGGCAGATCGTACTTCACTCTGGAACGAATTGAGCGGCTGCCCTTGGCGATTGCTTTGCCCGATCAGGATATCGCTTGCATCCCAGAACTGATCGCGTGAGAGGTAGACCGTGTCGCGCCATGGCCCGACCGCCGGGAAGTCACCGGAGTTCTGAACGGTCCACTGGAATACCATCGAACTGCCCGGCGAACCCGACGCAGGCACCGTTATGTTCGTGATGTTCAGGTCCGCTGGAGGCGGCAGCTCGAGTACGACCGGGAACGGCGCACTCAGGTTATTTTCATCGTCGCTTTCGGCAAGCTCGTTCCGGCCATCGGCCTTCACAAGTATCCGATAGTCGCCGGTGAGTCCGTCCGGCAGACGAAGAGACTCCGTCTTCGTATAGCTTTCCGAGGCAGCCAGAACTCCGTCTCTCGCGATTCGTCCGAGAACACGGTCGGTGCTGTCAATGACCGAATCTCGCGAGAGATAGACCCAGTCAAACCAATAGCTGCCGAGCGTTTGTGTATCACCGAAGTTCGTTACGGTCCACTCGATATTTACCGAGCGGCCGGAGTATGTCGGCGGGGCTACGGAGTTCACGGTAGTTTGAAGATCGACACCGGGCGATGTGATCGTGACCGGAATCGCCTGAGAGATGTTGTTCGTTTCAAACTCGCTGTTTTGCGGGCCCTCAAAGATATTGGTACGTGCATCGGCAGCGACGAAAACGTAATAAGTTCCGGCGGCAAGGTTGCCGGTCGAGACGTTCGCCTGGCGGGTGTACGTCTCTCCGGTAGCGAGCGGCTGCTGAATATTCGTGACCGCCAGGACGCGGAATGTCGTGGAAAAATTCGGCGTGCGGGCAAGATAAACAATGTCGCCCCATCCGGTGGTTCCGTTCAGGGCTCCTCCGGCATTTCGCGTCGTCCATTCGACCGGGAATTGCGAGCCGGCCACGATCGGGGTCGTTGGAGCGCTGGCGGCATCGATGACAATGTCGGGAAGGCCATTGGTTACGCTGAATGGGTCGGCTGTTCCTTCGTTGTTCGCTTCGCCGCCGCCGCATTCGAAGATCGTGTTGTCGTGGTCGGCGAGTACGGCGATCCGGTATTCGCCGTTCATGAACGTCGGGAGGAAGAAAGACTCCGTCCGAGTAACAGAAGCGCCGGCCGCAAGCGGCTGCTGCTCGATGCTTCCAAGAAGCGTCGTTGCGTACCCGGATTGGGACACAAGCACTATCCGGTCTCGCCGCGGCCGTTCCGCCGGACCGGTTCCCGTATTTGCAACTGTCCAGGTGACCGATACTGATGTGCCGGGACCTGACACGGGTGTATGCGTCACCGAAGTTACTTGAAGATCGGGAGGCGTGAGTGCGACCTGGATCTGTTTGGCGGGACTCGCATTATTCGCTTCGGCATCGAGCTTGATGTCGAACTCGGCGACCCTATTGTCGATGTCGGTGACGGCGATCAAATAGTAGGTCCCGCCGACGCATCTGGGAATCTCAATGTTGAACGCCAGGTTATCGACCGCTCCCGCATCAAGAGCCGGACGATTCGCGCTCGCGAGCAGTGTATCGGCGGCGTCAAAGACGTTGTCGGACGAGAAGTAAATGCCGTCCCGTCGGCTAACGGCGGCGGGAAACGCGCCCTGGTTTCTGGTTGCGAAAGTTACTGCAACCGAATCACCGGCGGTGACGTTGTCCGGCGCTACGGGCGCATTATCGATCACAAGGTCCGGAGGCGTGATAAGGATCGGCATTGGCGAGCCGATGCCTTCGTTATCGTAAGCAGTGTTATTGTTCTCGGCGTTGAATTCGTAAACGTCATTGCTGAAATCGGATACCACAAAGACGTACCACGCACCTTCGACATCGATCGGGATCTTGGCCAATTGGGGTTGGCCCGCCGGCGCGTGTGTACTGGTGTCCTCGGGGTACGAGGCTCCAGCGGCGAGCGGCGTATACCTGGCCGGAGTCGTAAAGATCAGTCTGTCCTGGCTCGTGTTTAGAATGGTATCGCGCGAAAGGTAGACGCGATCCCGCCAAAAGCTCACACCGTTTTCGTCTGCACGCTCGTACCTTGCTGTCGCATCGCCGATGTTCTCGATCGTCCAGTTGATGTCGATCTCCTGGCCGGCAAATGCTTGTTCAGGCGCCTGAACGTTCGTGACTATCAGATCCGGAAGCGGTGGCACGTTCAGGTCGATGTTCCGGGTTAGTTTGTTGTTGGTCGTTACCTCTTCGTTCAGCTTGCCGTTGACGTCGGTGGTAAGAACTACCTGGTACGACCCAACAAGCCCGTTCGGGATCTTGAACGTGGCAGAAGCAATATAGCTTTCGCCAGGGTTGAGGGCCGTGATGTTCTCGACCTCAGCGACCTTCCCGGTCGAGCTGCTACCGTTGGTGTTCAGGTTTACGCGGTCGCGCCACAGGGACGCGTTGGTCGGCCCCTGGCCATTGTTGGTTACTGTCCATTGAACCTGAATGGTCTGGCCAAAGAAGGCAGTGTTCGGCGCTGTGATGTTCGTTACCTGCAGGTCCGGCCGCAGCAGCCGCCTTACAAAGAGAGGTATGAAACGCGTGTTATTCCCCTCGTTCTCGCCCTCATTAACGCTGTTCGTAGCGTCGGCTTTTACATAGACGTAGAAGTTGCCAGAAGCCGGGATCGCCGAGGTCGGAATAGTGACGTCCTGAATCCGGTCGACGCTCTGTCCGGGGCCGACGGCCGGCAAAGCGAACGAACCGAGCAACACATCACCGCCTTCCTGGTTGTCGGCGGAAAAATAGACACGGTCCGTAGATGGCGGCGATATCTTGTTCCCCGCATTCGCCGTTGTCCACGAAACAGCGAACGCGGTCTCTGTCTCGACCTCGGCCGGGGCAGAGCCCGCAGTTACCTGAAGGTCCGATATGTTGTATTGGAAGTCTATGTCGACAGCCGTTGTGTTGTTCGTTTCGCCTGTTCCATCCGGCAGCCCTTCGTTGACCGAATTGAGTTCATCAACTTTTACATAGAATTTTCCCGGCCCGCTCGGGCGAGCGGGTACTGAAGGAACGCTGATATTAGCGTTGACCGTGATCACTCCACCAGGCCCGAGGTTGATATCGGAACGCGAAGATAGTTCGATGTCGTCTGTATTGCCGATCGTTTGGTCGAACGAAAAGTAAAGCTTGTGCGAAAAGAACTGAGAATTGCCGGTCGTGGCCCCGCCGATGTTCCGCACCTTCCAACTGACCGGGTAGTTGACTGCGGGTTCGACGACCGCTGGCACGACGACGTCCTCGGCCACCAGGTCCGGAAGCACAACATCTATTGGCACTGCCACCTGGTTGTTCGCATACGCTCCGCCTTCATCCACGTTGCGAAACGAGTTTGCCTCGTAGATAAGATAATATGTGCCGTTCGATGGGACGCGATTCGAAGGGATCGTGACGTTAAGCTGTTTTACGCTTATCCCGCTCGGGAGCAATGTTGCCTGCGCGACCGAACTGACCTCAAGGTCGGTGCCGCTGTCGAGGATCGCATCTGTGGAAAAGAAAACCTTATCCGTGAATCCGCTGCCTGTCGTCACCGGCCCGATATTGTCGACGGTCGAGGTGATCTGGAACGGCGTTGCCGGGCCAACTGTTTCCGGCGCATCAACGCTGACAACACGTATATCCGGCCGCGACGGTGAGACGCTGACGGTCGCGGTTGCCAGGGCGAACGGCGCTGATCGACTTGCGGTCACATCATTGCTACGGTGGTCGAGCCTGACCGTGGTGTTGATCGGAAATGTCGCTTCGGTCGCACCCTCCGGAACCGTCACGGACGACTGCGGAAGATCGATGATCCCGGTTGCTCCCGAACGAGACAGGTTGATGACAGTTCCCCCTGCCGGGGCCGGAGCCGAAAGATAAACGGTACCGGTCGTCGATTGGCCGGCAGTAACCGGATTCGGATCGTTGATCCGGATCCTGAGCAGTGGGGTCGCGGCGGCCGGCACACGCCAGCTCAACCCTTGAAACGCCTCCGGTACGCCGTCGAAAAGCACTTGCTCAGGTATCTGGGTCGTTAGGTCAAAGGTCCAGATCTCATTGTTCGCGACCTCGTTCCCCTCGGGATCGATCGAGCCGCCCAGATACGCGATCTCGCTGCCATCAGGCGACCATACAGGCGAGCTCCAGAAATTCGGCGGTTGGTAGTCGTTCAGGATCTCACCCGTCGTCGAATCGATGACTCGCAGTATCCTTTGTGTGAATGGCCCTGCGTTTTCGCCCTGCCCGCCGGCAATGATATCCACGCGATGAAAAAGAGCGATCTTCGTTCCGTCAGGCGAGTAACGGGCCTCGGTCGCGAAGTAAGAACCTTCTGATTCATACAGCAGGGTACAGTTCGACCCGTCGGAGTTTATCCGATAGACATTGATGCCATCGGAACCCGCATATCCAAAGATGATGTGCTGGTTATCCGGCGAATAGTTCGGTGTATCGATCCCACCCCAGATCCCGGGAAATACACGATCCGACTTTCGACTCTGATTCCGACCGGCCTTTATCGGTTCCTTCGTAAAGCACGCGCCCTCGATATCCGACAACAGAACCTGCTGGTCGCCGCCCGACGTGTTCATCGTGTATATTCCTGTTCCCTGACCTGAATAATCGGCCGTATAAACGATGCGTTGGTCGTTGGGATTCGTATGAAATGAGAATGAAGGTTGCGACTCTCCGCCAAAAAAGACACCGCCGAGCCGACGCTGGTCCGTTCCGTCGCGGTTCATTATGTAGATCTCGCGATACTGCTGCCTTTGGAAGTAGTTTGACGGTGATGGTCCGTCGCGGAGGCTGATAAAGACGATCTTTGAGCCATCGGGCGACCATGCAGGCTCAAAGTCTTTGACCGAGGAGACGACCTGCGGTCCGCTTACGGGGTCGAAAAGAAAGATCGAATCACGGCGTTGCGGGAACAAAAGCGGAAGATCACCGCGGCCAAAGATCAATCTCGCACTTGGGCTGCCGGCGCGATCGCCCTCGGGCTTTTGATTCGCCTCGCCGTCTTCGGCCAATTCTCGTGCCAATGTGGCCGGAATTACAGCTCCGATAAGGTCGCGAACGGTTCCGGAACTATCTGCAAAGGCAGTAAATGCAGTAGTTCCGCCGGCGGCGAGGGCGAGGAAGCAGATGGTGATGGTCAGCGTTCGCAGCCTTCCAAGTCGCTTTGAAAATTGCATTATCCGAGTTCTCCAAGGGCACGAAATTGGGTGTTGCCCCTGAATGCGTAGAAAACGCCGGAACTCCGACAATTTTTTCGATCTTTTTGTTCAGCGAGCCGCCCGTAGCAGAACGGGCCGGCAGAATTCACCCGGACGGACCAATGAGATCAGATCGTGAGACGCTATTACCCGACAATAAGGCCTGATCGTACCTATCGGGTGGCGACGAGGCCCTGAAGGACCGTGAGGGCTGCGAACGAGACGATAACGACCAAAGTGATCCGCGTTTTCGTTGGCTTATTTTAGGTATTTTTCGAACCAGTCGAGGTTGCTCTGCATCGTTGCGATCTGGAGCCGCGGTTCTTGAATGCCGTGCGGCTGCCGCGGGAGCACGATCATCCGGGTCGGCACGCCTTTGCGTTTGAGTGCAACATAAAGCTCATAGCCCTGCGAGATCGGCACGCGGATGTCGTTCTCGCCATGTTGGATCAGCGTTGGGGTCTTGGCATTCTTGATGTTGAACATCGCGGAGTGCTTCACGTAAACGGCTGGGTCGTTCCAAAACTCTGCCTCGAAATAATCGGGGATGAATGAGGGAATATCTGCCGTGCCGTTAAAGCTCATCAGATTCGTCACCGGTGCCCCGGCCGAGGCCGCCTTGAAGCGGTCGGTCTTAGTGATGATCATCGATGTCATATATCCGCCATAGCTCCAACCCATTACGCCAAGCCGGTTTGCGTCGGCGACGCCCATCGCGATGACGTGGTCAACCCCGGTCATCAGGTCCTCGTAGTCCATCCCGCCCCAATCACGGATGTTCGCCTGGCGAAATTCGACACCGTAGCCCGACGACCCGCGCGGATTTGGCCGCAAGACGGCGTAGCCCTTAGCAGCAAGGGAGGCGAGCGGATAGGCCCCGCGGCCGCCGACATAATTTCGATTAAAGACGCCGGCCGGCCCGCCGTGGATATTCAGGATAAGCGGAACCTTGGTGCCCGCCGTATAGCCCATCGGATAGGTCAGGAGCCCTTCGATCTCGCGGCCATCTTTGCTCTTCCATTTGATGACGTCCGTCCGCGGAACCGTGTACTTTGCATATTCGGCATTCGCATTCGAGACCTTTCGAGCTTCCATTACGTCCTGTCGGCCGACGAACACCTCAGGCGGCGAATCAGACGTCTGCTTAACGAAGGCGTACCATCCGTCTTTGCCTGCAAATGGGGAGCTGATCACGGCGTCCTGATTGTCCATCATCTGGATCGTGCCGGAATCAATATTCGCATCGTAAAGTGCCGTGCCGGTTCCGCGAGCTTCGGTAAATAGAATTCCGCTGCCGTCCTGATGCCAGGCGAGAAGGGCCGGCTGGCCATCGTGTGAAGCTGCGAGCTTTCGCGGCGCACCTCCGCCCGCGGGGTAGATTGCGATGCGATTGCTTTGTGCCCAGCGGACGGGAAGATCGCTGACCGAGGCAGCGATAAAATTACCGTTTGGCGAGAACATCGGGTTCGCCTCGGCCGCTTCCGTTGCGGCGAGTACGGAAACCGAGCCCGAGCTTACATCGACGATAGAAATATCAGAGGTAGGCCAAAAATCAACGACCGGCGACTTTACGTGAGCAAAGGCGATTCGTTTGCCGTCCGGCGACCAATCGAACGCGGTTACGTGGCGGCCGACATCGCCGATCTTTCTCACCTCCCGCTTACCGGCGGCATCGGCCGCGAGCGGCGTTAGATACAACCGGGCAAGCTTCACGTTCTCATCCACCCAGCGGAAATCGTTTCTGGCCTTGCCGTCCTTTTCCTCTTCATCGGTTCGCGGGTCGTTCATCGTGAAAGCGAACGATCTACCATCCGGAGCCCATTCGAAACTTGCCACCGCACCTTTGCCGTCGGTGATCTGTTCGGCCTCGCCGCCCGCGACCCGCAGAACGTAGATCTGATTGCGATTATCCTTTCGGTTCGAAGTGAAGGCGATCATCGAGCCATCCGGCGACCACTTTGGGTTGGTGGCCGACTTGTCGCCAAAGGTGATCTGCCGATTCTCGCTGCCATCGGTGTTGGCCATCCAGATATGGGTTATGAACTCGCTCTTGTCTGCGGTCATTACTGCCTCGTTGACGGTGTAAACGACCTTTCGGCCATCAGGCGAGATCTCCGGCGAACCGAGTCCCTTGAGCTTTACCTGGAGCTCCGGCCTCCACGTGTATTGCGGGTACGCGGCAGCGGCAAAAAGTGTGATGGCAAGTAGCAACGATGCAAAGCGGGCAAAGGTTTTCATGGTCTCGGTCTCCTGATGTGAATTCGCTGTGGATGTGGCAGGTATTGTGCACCAATTTGCCGCTATCGGCAATCTCAGGCGGCGGAGCGGACGAGGGTGAACTTCCAGACCATACTCTCGCGTTGCTCATCATAAATGTATCGGCCGTCAGTAACATGCCATAGGCCAAGATATTCCCAGCGATTCACGCCGAGCTTGTTGAAGAGGGGAACAGCGTGGGCCGTATCGATGGCGGCGAGAAGCGCACGGTTTGCGGCATCGAGCTTTTGGTCGCCGCGGCGGCCCGATCCGGTGTAATGGATAACGTCGCGTGTATCGCCGTGGAAATCAGGATAGCAGGGATTGATGCGGCCGAAATCGGTCAGCAGCGAGACAAGCCGGCCGTCTTTCTGATAGATGCCGTTCCGCGAGCGATGGACGGAGGAAACGAACGCCCACGGGAATACTTCACCCATTTCAACCAGATCTAGAGCTGCGGAAATCACACGGCCATTTTAGCACCGAAGGTGCAGTCACTGACGGCCGGACCGCCAGTCTGTTTGTTCGGCGAGGCGGTCAATTGCTTGGAGCATTGCTGTCATTTCCTGCGTGTCCTGTCCCGCATTGCTTGCCTTGATCAGCTTCGTTCTGGAGCCGTACGTCACGGTCAGTTCGACCCGTATCGGCAACGAAATGATGTTCTTCGAGTCCGGTTCATTGGCGAAGTCGTTTTCCGCCATCACCGCGGCAAGCCGGGCAAAAGCATCGCGGCCGATGTTCACTTCATACTTCGTTGGGCCGCTCGAAGTCTTTTTGCCATCGACGGTGCGTTCGCTCGCCTCGACCTTGGTTGCAGTTCCCGACGCTAGAAACGTAAGGGTCGTGCTTTCCGAGGCGAAATTCTGGACGTTTATGTTTCCGAAGAACGCCGCCGGCCTGGTCGATGCGGTCGATCTCATCGAGCTTCGATGCAAAGAGATCTCGGTAATCTCCTCTGCCCCGACGACGATCGGGCCTTTTTGTCGCGGCCCGGCCGGCACGGAAGGCGTCTTCCGGCCATCCGCCGGAGCAGTTATTATCGCAGGTTCGGGTGCGGTTCGAAAATAGAGAAATCCGGCGAATGTGGCGATCAGTACGGCCGACGTAAACAGCGCCGTCAAACCGATAGCGAGGACGATCTTTGCAGTTGTACCTGTCATATTTACGCTACCATTTCGCCGGACACGGCTTTGGCCGGCCTTCGACCATTCCGATACCGAACTCGTTTATGCCGTTAACGCAGACGATCACCTTTTTGATGTTCGGAAACTGCTTTGCGGTTCGAATGACGGCGGCTTCGAACCGAAGCGTTTCGAGGTCGCCGGGGTTAAAGTCCTCGCGGATCTCGCGAACAAAGTCGATGCGTGCAGTCGAGCCTTTTATTCTGACATCGCTAAGCTTCATCGCGCCGTATGCGACGCTGGCATATTTGTCGGTATCCTCGGCATCGGTCGGGCCGGCAATCAGAGCCTCGATTGTCGGGCGAAGCGGTGCCCTGGCATCAACAACGCGCTTGAAGGGGATCATATCGTCGCCCGGTTCGTCGCGGTTAAACTCCCAGAAATAGACCGTCACCTCACGCGTTTGGCCGGCGGCCCCGATCGGCAGCAAAAGAAGAACCAGCGGCAGGACGCAAAGAAGATAAAAATGCTTTTGTCTCATCGGTTCTAGCCGCCGCACGACTCGTCAAAGATCATTACGGCCTTGTCCTTTTGAAACTCGAAGAGCATCTGGCGGTCACTCTCGGAATGAGTGGATCGGATCGCGATCTCCATCCGTCCGTCGCCATTAAGGTCGGCGACCGCAACAATGGAATGCTCGGCATAATCTGCATCGATGCGCTGATCAAAAAATTGGCCGTCCAATAGTATGTTCCTCGCAGACGGGCCCGAGCCGACGCGAAGCAAAGCGAACGAATAGTCGCCTGCGGATAGCTCGAATTCATCCCAACGTCGATAGTAGTGCCCGGTAATGATCATTTCGGCAGTTCCGTCGCCGTCAAGGTCGACAGAGATGGCTTCTTTGATCTTTGTCGGCGAACGCGTAATACCTTTCGAACGCAAAAACGTCGTGACTGCATCGGTGATGGCGGCATCTCCCGTATCCAGTGAAGTTGGCCGGCGAGGGATCAAATTCCAACCGGCCCTTTCGCCGATGAAGAGCCCGGGAAGTTGATCGTCGTCCTCGTCGTCCCGGCTGCGGAACCGGACGATCCGGTTCTCGTTGCACGCATCCCATTTCTCGTCGGTTTGGCCGGTGAGGATCGTCGTGTCATCGGTGTCATTCCGAACGGAGCGAAACTTCGGCGATGCCCCGAGCGGCACTCGAGCAGGCTTCAGCCATTTTCCGCCCTGTGTTCCGCCAACCAGGTAGTTTCCCTGGACGATCGGAATGATCGGTTCCTGCGCCAAAAGCGCGTTGCCAGTCAGAACCACGACCGAAATAAACACGAGAATGCGTGTCATATGTTTAACTTCACGATTCTACAGGCGGATCTATCATTTCGTGCGGTAAACGGACTTAGTCTTCGGCCGGGCCGAAACGGTAAACCAGAAACCCTATCGCTCGGGCTGGCTTGCCGCCGAATGTCGGGCGATTAAATTTGGACGCAAGTGCGGCACGTTCGGCCTCGGGCCAAAGCTCTTTATTTCCCGTTCGCCCTTTTGCAGTCAAGACGGAGCCATCGACACCGATCAGCACCTCGACCTGCACCAGGCCCTTCGCACCGGACGCTTTCGCTGCCCGAGTGTGATAGGGCTTTTCAGCCGAAACGACCTCGAAATTAAGGAACGTATATTTGTCTCCGACGACGAAGCCGTCATACTTAGGCGGAACTACGGGCTTTTTCAGGGCAGCGGGCTTTTTTGTCGTCGCCGCAGTTTGTTTGGCGGACGTTCTTGTGCTGCCACGACTGCGGGATGAAGTGCCCGTCGTGCTTCCGCCCGCTCGTCCGCCAGCCGATGCTCCGCCTCCTTCGGCCGGCTTTGGCCGTTCCGCGGGCTCATCAACGGCAGCGATCGCACCCATTTGGGCACTAGCTTCGGAATAGAGAACCAGGACCAACAAAAATGCGAACCCTAAAACTGCGAATCTAAACATTGTATTTCCTCCGAAACATTATAAAACGGGACGAGAACGGCCATCCTCTTTTGCTGATCCATGTCAGCTCAGAATCCCGATCCGCGCGTATTCTCTGCAGAAACCGTTATGCGTGCGATGCACCCGCTTGACCTCAGCCCAAGGCAAAACCGTGCCTAATACGATGTCGTCTGCAACCGAGGCATTCTGCACGAATTCAGGCTAACACCTCTCGAAAATGAGAGCCAAGCCGCTCTCTAACCCCCGTCCTCATCCGTGTTATCCTCGGGTGCCTCAGCAAAACCGGCCGTCAGAAGCAGCCTATCGGATTCGGCTTCGATCGCACCCGGTGTTGGTTCGCGTCGTTCAGTCGCGTCCGACCCTCGATGGGCGATGGTTGTGGTCACTTCCGATGTTATAACAACCATCGACCGACGTTTAATTATTGTTCGCAATTTTTTCTGCTCCTTCGGCCGGAATTGTCGGGCCCCCTACAACTCCGGCTCGGCTGTGAAATCGATGTCTGTCAGGTCCTCGTTCGCAACGACGACACGGCTCGGTTCTACGAAGTTGAACTTTCGGCTCGCGACCCTGATAACGTATGCCTCGCCCGCCGAGACGCCCTCGAAACTAAAATAGCCAAAGCTTGAGGATGCCGTTCGAAGCGTCGTTCCGCCGAGGTCCGAAAGCGTTACGCTGACGTTGCTTATGCCGGTGCCATCGGCCGACCGCACACGGCCCGAGATCCGGACAGAAGCGGATGTCGGTGCGATCAGGTTCGCCCAAAAGCCGCCAGAGAAACCGTAACTCCCGCCGTATGCCCTTTGGCCGACGCCCGGCTGTCCGGCGGTTCCCTGAACGACAAGATTGCCGCCGCCCTGTGTGCCGCCGCCGCTGGAAATAGTCAGCTTATCGAGTTGATACGGGCCGCCGGATTGAGCTGCGGCGACCGACGCGAACAATACGGCCGCGGCAAAGCGATGAATAGCGATCCTCATTTCTCCTCCTTGCATGCAGCGGCTCCCGGGTTCGACGCACAAACGAGTGCCTTCAAAGCTGCAAGCTCAGACCGCTGTGCTCTGACCTGTTCGCGAAGGCTTTCGATCTCCGCCTGCTGTTCCTTGACGGCATTCACTAGCAGCGAGGTCATTTGCGGATATTTGACGCCCTCGACCTGGCCGTCCTTGTCGAACGTCGCAAGGATCGGATCGACGGCATTGACCTCTTCGGCGACGAAGCCGAGATCCATTGTGCCGGACGAGTTCCACCGGAAGGTCACAGGCCGTAGCCGACGAACGACATCAAGGCCTGACTTGAGATCTGCAACATCATGCTTGAAGCGAAGGCTCGAACCGCAGGTTCCGATGTACCCGAAGGTATCATCACGGCACATAAAGACGGAACCGCCGCTCCAGGGCGTCCCAAGTCTCAGCAGCCCCTCGATCCGGACCGTGTCCTGGCCGTTGCGGCGGCCGATCGAAACGGAATTCGAGGTTACGGCTTCGGCGCCGGCTCCGATGGCTGTCGCATACTGGAAGTCGCCGCTGAAAAAGCCGCTGTCCGCACCGATCGCAGTATTGTTGCTGCCGGAGGTATTGTTCGCACCGGCCAATTTGCCCACAAAGACGTTTGAATCACCTGTCGTATTGCCTCCGCCGGCCGCCCGGCCAAAGAAGGAGTTGCTCGCTCCGGTCGTGTTGTCGCCGCCGGCCGCGGCCCCAAAGAAAGCATTTTGCGAGGCAGTTGTGCTGACCTGTCCCGCTCCGCGGCCGAAATACGAATTGTCGATCCCGGAGGTATTGGCGAAACCGGCCCCCGCACCAAAGAACGAATTGTCTGTCCCGATCGTGTTCGCTTGCCCGGCAAATGCTCCGAAGAAGGAGTTCTCACCGGCTGTGGTGTTTGCAATGCCAGCATTCCGCCCAAAGAACGAGTTTAGTCCGCCGGTGGTGTTTCCCGATCCCGCTCCCGCCCCAAAGAATGAGTTATCGAAACCGCGATTGGTCACTCCCGCCTGATAGCCAAAGAGCGAGTTGTAAGAGCCGTTCTGGTTCGCGTTGCCGGCACCCGCCCCGAAGAATGAATTGAACGAACCGGTCGTGCTTCCCTCGCCGGCCTGTTCACCGACGAAGGTGTTGTCCCGGCCTGTTGTGTTCAAGTTTCCCGAATTTCGGCCGACGAACGTATTGTCGGTTCCAGATGTATTCGCAACCCCCGAGAATGTACCAAGAAACGTATTGTTGCTTGCGGTGTTGTTGTCGCCGGCACCGTATCCCGCGAAGAGGTTACCGGCTCCGGTCGCGTGGAAAACTCGAGTGCTGTTCAGTTGGAACGCCGCGGTCGCATTCACATTTGCTGCCCGCAGATTACCGCCGAGTATGCCGTTTCCGTTGATGTTGAAATTCGTCGTACCGGGCTGCAGTGTTGTCCGGTTCTGGACGTAGCTCGCGTCACCGCCGTTGGTGTTCAATGCTCCGAGGACGGTCACGTCACCTAGAAAGAGGCCGTTGCCGTTCACATTCAGATTGCCGCCGACGTTCGCCGCTCCGCCGATGCTGCCGGTGCCGCTGATGGCGAAGTTGGAGTTCGCCTGTTGTGTCTGTGAGTTGCGGATATAGTTCGGGCTGTTCGGCGTCGGGTTGCGGTCATCGGAAAGCCGCGGATCGGTCGTCTGCACGTATTGGTTCGCTGCGACGCCGCCGAGCTGCGAGGCATCGGACGCGGTCGCGGCATTCTGGCTTCGCAGAGCGTACGGCACGGAGGTGATCTTCGGCAGCGGTGAAAGCACGGTGTATGTCGTGCCGCCGGCCGGCCGGATTCCGATCTCAAGATAGCGATCGTTGCCGTTGAAGGCATTCGGGCCGAAATCGAGCGTTACGGTAAAAACGCCGTCAACTACGGCCACATTGGTCCGCTCATTGTTCCCAAGCGGAATTCCCGCCGGGGTCGCCGTGGCGAAAAGCCTGAACCGGATATCGTAGAGTCCGTTCGCCGGTGAACCGTTATCGCTTATCCGGCCCTGATAGGTGAATTCGGTCGTCTGGCCGAATGCGGTCGCACCTGCCAGCAAAGTAATTATCAAAAATGCTCTTGCTCCGTATTTCATATTTCTCCCTGCAATTGTTTTCCCCGCTTAGGGGGCTCGCATTTCACCGACTGCCGGAATGCAAATCTGTTGTCCCAGCCTGTCTTTTTCTGCTATTCTTTGCGGGCTTGAAGAGTTAGGCCTCGCGATGCGATAGCTGCATGTGCTCGGGCAAGTATTGACTTTGGAGAGAGCCTGCGTCCTTAATTTTTCGGCTAAATTTTCCTAAATCTGGCTAAACGGCATGGAACCGCTTGGGGACAAACGATTTCGTTTCGGTGAATTTGAACTCGACTGCGCCCGACGTTCGCTAACTCGGGAGGGCAATGCCATTGATCTCAAGGCAAAGTCCTTCGATCTGCTTTCCATCCTTGTCGCAAACCGCGGCAAGATTCTTACTAAGAACGAACTTCTTGACCTTGTATGGCCGGACCAGTTCGTCGAAGAGAACAACCTGACCGTACAGATCTCCGCACTTCGCCGTGCGCTCGGCGATTCAACGGCCAATCCGCGATTCATCGCGACAATTCCGGGAAAGGGCTACACGTTTCGTGCGGAAGTGACCGAGATCGGAGTTCCTGAGGTCGTGATCGAACGAAAGGAGGTCACGAGGATCGTCCGTCACGAAGAGACGATCGAGGAGATCGTTGAGGATGATAACGCGACTGTTCCGGGTGGGCGTTTGGCACTGCCGGCAGCCACGGGAAATGCGAACCTCGGCTGGGGCTATCGCTGGGGGCCGATCGCTGCGATCGCGACTGCTGCACTTCTGATCGCGGGGGTCGGTGCGATGCTCCTCGCAGAGCGTTTCGGCTGGATCAGTTCCGGCACGCAACAACCGCTGAAGCTCCAGCGGCTGACGGCGTTCGCGGACGTCGGCGTTGCAACGGTCACGCCCGATGGAACGATCGCGGTTTTCAGCCGGCTTGAACCGGGCGGCGAGAGCCTCTGGCTGCGCGACATCGAAACCGGCGGCCAACAGATGATCCGGCAGCCCGATGACATTAACTTCATTGGGCTCGCCGTCTCGCCCGACGGGCGGTATATCTATGCCACGACATTCGCGGAGAATCGCGTTAACCCGCGGCTGATCAGGCTTCCGCTGCTTGGTGGAGCGGAAGAGGAGATCGCAAATATCGCGACCGGCGGCGCAGTGAGTTTCTCTCCGACCGGCGACCGGATCGCCTTTACGGAATCCCGCTCGTCGCTCCGGCAGACTCACCTATACGTCTCCGGCCCCGACGGCTCGGACAAGCGGTTGATCTCTGCCGGAAACGATGGCGAAAGGTCCTTCCCGAACTTCAGCGTAAACTCCGTAGCTTGGTCGCCCGATGGTGGAACGATCGCCGCCGCCGTCGTTGAGAAGGGCGAGCGCTCCGAGAGTTTCATCGTCATCATCGACCCGGTCAACGGCAGTGAACGGCGGCTTCCTGGCGGCGGTTGGGACATGATCGACCATGTCACCTGGTTCGATAGCGGAACCGTTGCCTTTGTCGCCTACACCCTCGAACCTTACGCCGGTCAGATCTGGTCCATCTCGACCGCTACCGGACAGACGGTCCGCTTGACCAACGACCTGAGTTCGTACTCCTGGCTAGCAGCTGCCGGCGGAAAAATGGTCAGCGTTCAGCGAAACCCGATCTCGGAGATCGCCGCTGCAAGGTTCGACACGAAAGCTGACACGCTTACCCCGAGGCAATTGCTCAAAGAAACCGGATACATCGACACGGTCGCTTATGCCAGCGACGGCCGGATCATCTACAGCTCGAGCTCAAGCGGAAAGCGTGAGATCTGGCGGATGGATCGGGACGGCTCCGAGCGGACGCAGCTGACCTCAGGAGCGAACCTCGCCTTCGGAATTTCAGTCTCGCCGCGGGACGGGTCGATCGTCTTTGGAGCCTCCGAGCAGGGCCGATATCGGCTTCGGATAACAGACGCCGACGGCAAGAACATGCGCAACCTGACCGATGCCGATGACGAATTGTTTCCGCGATTTTCGCCGGACGGCGGGCACGTCTATTTTCAAAGCGGGCTTAATGATCGCGTACTGCGGGCAATGCGGTTTTCTTTTTCCGGGCGAACGACTGCGGAGCTTTACCGGGGCTACGCAAAGTTTCCGATCGTCTCGCCCGATGGCGGAACGGTCGCATTCTATTTCATGGACACCAACGCAGACGGGCTATGGAAGATCGGGCTTGTGCCGAGCGGCGGCGGCGAGATCGAACGTAAGATCGATTTTCCTCGCTCGGTCGAAAGCCGGCGAATGGCCTGGCACCCGAATGGGGAATTCATCGGCCAGCTCTTCTCGGAAGGAGTTCGGATCGGCCTTCTACTTCTGCCGGTGGATGGCGGCCCGGCAAAGGAGATCCGCGGGCTCGGGACCGGGACCGGAACGTGGTTCGACTGGTCGCCCGACGGCGAAGAACTGCTGATCTCGACCACCCAGAACACAAGCGACATCGTTGTTCTGAACCGAGAGCAATAAAAAGGGGCGGCTTTTTGGGCCGCCCGAGTTTCCTTTGGAGGAAGAGAGAACTATCTTGCCTGAACCGGAACGTCCGACGGGAGCCCGAATTGGAAGGCGTTGTACGAACCGTTCGAGCTATTGAGCCGGTGCCAGATGCCGTCCGCCGGACGGAAGACGGCGATGTCGGTCTTGCCGTCGCCATCGAAATCGGCCGGTGCGGGAACGTCGCCGGCAATGCCGAACGTTGCCGCATAGAACGAGCCGTTGCTGCTTCGGAGCACGTACCATGCACCGGTCGCCGGCCGCCAAACGGCCACGTCAAGCCGGCCGTCGCCATCGAAATCGCCCGAGACGGGCTTGTCGCCAAGCATTCCGAACTGAGTAATTACAACGTTGCCGTTACCGCTGTTAAGCCTAAACCAAACGCCGCCTTCGGGCCGGAAGACCGAGAGGTCCGCCTTACCGTCGCCGCTGTAATCGCCTGGCATCGGAATATCGCCGGCCTGCCCGAAAGGTGCTCCGGTAAAGCTGCCATTCGAGCTGAAGAGCCGATACCAAAAGCCGGACGAGGGCCGGAAGACCGCAAGATCGGCCTTACCGTCGCCATCGAAGTCGGCCGGAACTGGCAAGTCACCAGCCGTTCCGAAGCTGCGGACATCTACTGTATTTGTACCGCTCCGGATCATCCACCACTGGCCTTCGCGAAAGATCGCAGCATCGGCGCGACCGTCGCCGTCGTAGTCCCCGGCCACGACCTTGTCGCCCGCGGTCCCGAATGTGAACGCGCTAAACCCTGCCTGGCTGCGGTTCAAATACCACGCGCCCGTTTCAGGACGGAAAAGAGCGATATCGGCACGCCGGTCGCCGTCAAAATCGAATTCAGGCTCGGCGACCACCGCCATGCAAAGTCCCCATGATGACACGTAGCTCGTGATCTCGGTACGTGAATAGGGGCAGAAGCTGACCGGCGTTGAGCCGCTGAGCGTCGCGTTCATCAGCGTATTGCCGCAGCCCTGCGTTGCCTCGGCATGGTTTGCCCCGAGGTTGTGTCCAAGTTCGTGTGCCGGGATGAGGAACTTCCCCGGTGCCCAACTGACGTATCCCGAGATGCCGTAAGCATATGAACTGTTCGAACACATCACGCCCAGATAAGCGATGCCCTGCGACTGTGCCGTGCTCTTTCCGGAGAAGAGGTGTGCCGCCGTCCGCGGGTAATTGAGCACGGGATAGTTCGCGTTCCAATGCAGGCGAAAGGCATCGAGCATCTGCGATGTGTTCGCTCCGGTGAAAGGATCGGCACTCGTCCACGTGTGCATGAAAGTCACGCGGATGGTGAGGTTCAGTTCCGAGGCAAATGTTCCCTCGACCATGTTAAGAATACTGAGTATCTCTGCATTGGCCGCTGCGGCACTTCCAAAGATGTTTACGTAAGCCTGGTCGGCATCCGTCGCAAGATCGATCCGCCGCAGCGACTGAACGGCCTCGGCCGCACTGCCTGCCGCGAGCGTTTTGCCATACTCGATCTTGCTCGGGATGTCCGATTCGCACCAAAAGCCCGAGCCGTTCTTCGAATCCTCAGCCCGATAGATCACGGCGAGGCCCGGCCCGGCGGCGGTGCTGTATTTGGAGGCGGGCTCGATAAAATATCGGCCCGACCCCGTCTCAAAAAATCCTTCAATTCCCTTTTGCCCGAGAGTCAGCCGGGCCTCCGAACCGCTAACGCCTTCGACCGAGCCCTTGAAGGTATTGACCGCGCCCATGTCGAGCGGCGTCCTGCCCATCGGGCCGGTGTCTTCGGCCAAGAAGTCTTCGGCCCGCAGATCATGCCGAACAAGGCGGAGAGTTTCCGTTCGCCCCCCGGTGGGAAGGCGAAGGGTCAGCGAACCGCTCTCAACCGCCGATTCCGGCAGCCGGACCTCGGTCAGTTCGTAACGTTCGAACGCCGACTTGAGGTCGCGGTTGATAGATGATTCCTGGGCAACAATTGCTGTGCAGGCGAAAGCGAGAATGGCACCCGCAAAAAGGTGGGAAAGAACACGTCGGTTAAACTTCATTGTAGTAAGGCCTCTTTTTCGGTTCGGTGTGGACAATGTGGGAGAGCGAAAAAGGGGAATTTGCGCTCAATATATAAAAACGGCGAAGACCCTAAAGTTTCCACGGATTTCTGATATCGTTAAACCCATATAACAGAGCGGTTTGAGGGGCACTTGATACGAAAGCTGATAAAAAGATCATGGAAATTGCTGCCGCCGGCGGCCCGCAAGCGGATCGTCCGGCTGACCCAGCCGCGCTTTACGGCCTCGGCCGCGGCGGTCGTCGTCAACAGCGAGGGGAAAGTGCTTCTGCTTGAGCATCTCCTGCGGCCGTATTCGGGCTGGGGGTTTCCGGGCGGCTTCATCGACCGCGGCGAAACGCCGGAGGCGGCCGTCATCCGCGAGGTCCGCGAGGAAACCGGAATTGAGATCACGGACGTCCGGTTGGTCGAGGTCCGGACGGTGGATAGGCATCTGGAGTTCATCTATAGCGCCCGCGGCGAGGGGCCGGGCGAGATACTGAGCGGCGAGATTCTTGACCTCGCCTGGTACGCGGCGGACGAGGTTCCTGAGGGGCTGACGCGACGCGAACGGCGGATCCTTGAGCAGGTTCTCGCAGGCGAACATTGATTCATTGGGGCGGTCTGACTAGAATAAGGGTTTTGATTCTCGCAATTATCCAACGTTAAGGAGATAAGAATGGTTGATCTCATACCTTCACCGGAATCCGTGATGGATATCCTTAAGGAAACCGGTGCTTACCGCAAAGGCCACTTCGTTTACCCGAGCGGCAAACATGCTTCCCACTATTTTCAGATGCCGCTGGCATTTCGCTATTACGACAACGCCCGCGTGCTCTCGGTCGGCCTTAGTCGGCTCTTCCGGATGGAGAAGGCCATCTCGAGCCGCCTGCCGCGTGTCTCGGTCATAAGCCCGAGTGCCGGAGGCATCATGGTCTCATTCGGCGTCCGAGAAGCACTCGGCGCCGACCAGATCTACTGGGCCGAGATGGAAGAGGGCAAGCGGCAGTTTCGCCAGTACATCGGCGAGGGCGACGTTTACCCGGCGATCATCGTTGACGACATCGTCCGCTCGGGCCGCGCGATCAGGGAAACGATCGACCTGGTGAAAGAGGTCGGATCGGAAGTGATAGGCATCGGGGCTATCGTCCGGTTCGAGGATTCGCCAAACGACTTTGACGGTATTCCGCTGAAATCGCTGATGAGCTTTGATGTGAATTTCTATGAGACCGAAGACGAATGGC
>ERZ761602.3239-NODE-3239-length-23444-cov-10.292146_pt1 | contig 23444 bp, 19 predicted proteins | sample MGYA00512165_ERZ761602 | MGnify/ENA primary metagenome ERZ761602 (study PRJEB28899, sample SAMN02445085) | bioreactor sludge metagenome | biome: EBPR sludge; isolation source: Thorneside wastewater treatment plant | place: Australia: Brisbane, Thorneside...
GATACAGTATTTCGATGTATTCGACGAACTTGCCCTGGCGGTGGGCCGCGTTGGCAGCGAGTGCCGCTTCGAAGGCGTTCGGGTGGGCATTCTCGAGTGGAAAATCACGAACTACGAAGCGGACCTTGTCCATGTATTCGGCGATGACACGCTTAAGTTCCGGATGTGTTCGGGCACATGCCGGACACTGAAAATCGCTGAACATCACGATCGTTACCGGAGTCGCGGCCGGACCGAATGAAGGGTCGTCATCGGCGGAGACATTCAGGACAAGCGGTTCGGGGCGATTGTAAACATAGCGGACCGCGTATTTCGCGATGAGGCGACGACGCAGAGCGTCCTCAAGGTCGAGCCGTTCCTCGGGCTCGAAGGTCTTGAGTTTGTGCGTCACCTCCGCGGCGAGGATCGAGCTTGCATCGGTGTTTCTCTCTTTTGCTTCAAGAGCAAGCAGGGCATAGAGAACGTCGTCCTCAAGGGCGATGTGGAGGTCGTCGTAAACGTGCTCGGCGGCATCGGCGAGCCGGAGCCGGTTCGCCTCGGTAAATTCGCGATAGGTGATCTGCCTTTCGCCGAGCCTGGCGATCGCGTCCGTAGGCCGGATGTCGGCGGCGTTGACGTTCTTCAGTAGCGTCAACGAATACTTTTTCTGGAGCGCGTCGGTCTGTTCCTGCAAGGCTTTTTGCTCAGGCTCGCGACGAAGAAAATCGACGATCAACTGCCGGACCTCGGCGAGCGGCTTATTGCCGAGAGCGGCTCGGTTCGCATCGTAAACCTGCTGAATTACTTCGGTAGAAGGGTCAGGAACTTTGGCTAGAGCTTCCCGCTCAAGTGCCTCGACTGAAATGCCGCGAGCCTTCGCCTCGGTCTCAAGCAACTGCTCGGCAAGGTAGCCCGAAAGGATCTGCGAGCGGCCGGCAGCGATGGAGGCGGCAACCGAATCATAGACGGCCTTCGTTCTTGGCATAAGGTCGCCGGCGGTGATGCGGATGCCTTTACCGGTAACGAGTACTTCGCCCGTTTGCCCCTGGGCGAGCGAAGCGGACGCAAGTGCCGGAATCAGAAGAAAAAGATAGAAGACGCGATATCGCATAAGAAGTCGCTGGCAAGCCTGTTTCCATCGCTGAGATGCGTTTCATCCCGTAGCGGCTTGCCGGATAGCGAAAGCCTATCATAACCGACCTAGCTGACGTCGCGGAAAGAACGGCAGCGTATTTGATAGAATCATGACAAGAGGTGAAGGAAATGGCTGATATCAGATTTACGGGAGCCGTCGATCATATCGCGGTAAAGAGCGATGACCTGGAAAGGGATGTCGCGGAATACAAGCGGCTAGGCTTTTCGGTCGAATCGCTGTTCGACGACTGGGCGATGGTTCGCGATGCGAAGGGCTTTGGGATAGCGCTTTTGCCGCCGGGCTCAAAGCATCCGCCGCATATTGCGATGCGAGTCGAAACGATGGCGGAACTCGAAGCCGCAGCGGAAAAAGAAGGCCGGCCGATCAAGCCGCACCGCGACGGGACGTCATCCTTCTACACAAAGGGCGTCGGCGGGCAGATAGTTGAGCTCATCTATTATCCGGAAAACTTCGGCAACCGCGAGGCTTGAGACGCAACAGTGCGGTTTTGTTCTGAGTGATACTGTATTTCGCGGGTGTTGATCTCGATCAATCGTCCTTTTCGTGCTCGGCCTCGACCGGTTTCCTCAAATACCTTGCGCTCGACCCAGTTTCCCCGTTCATCGAACTTGTACTCGAAGCGCCGCGGGGTAGTTGCCGGAACGCCTTTGTCAGACAGTACCACTTCCTGTAAGACATTGCCGTTGTCGTCGAAAATTTGTCTAAAGGAATTCATAAAACCGCCAGATGCATCAGTTTCAACGCGATCGATCCTGTTTTCCAAATAGCTGAATTTAATCACCGATATCGTGTCGCCGATGTTTGAAATGTTTTTCCGCTCGATCGGCCTTCCTAATTCGTCAAACTTGGTCTTGACCATTACGCCGTATCTGAGATCGACCTCTTCGCCATCAATCGGTCCCTGGGCACCTGAGACTATTGGCCGGCCAGAGGTCATACGAAACCCTTCAACGTGAACCGGCACGGAGGCCTGCCGATTTGCCCGGCTTCCGTTAACCCATCCCCAGGAGGTGATAACTTCTGGGAGGCCGCCTGAGAAGGCGACCTCGATGAGTAGAAATCCGCTTCGGTCATAGCGATACTCAACTGAGAACTCTTGTTCGTCATTTTGCGTCTTCTGCTTGAATTCGCGGACGACCGCGATGGGGCCTTTCATTCGATGCTCGATGGCGTCCGTCGATGCAAACGTTGCCGGAGCGGTTCGGGGGAGCGGCGGTGGTGAATACAGATCGATCAGAGAGATGATGCGCTCGGTCTTGGTCAACGCACGAAAGGTGTTTACGCGATCAGTAAGTTCGGCAAGTGTGCCACGCTCTTCGCTAAAAGCTGAGACAACTACCAGTTGTCCATTGAGAAAAAAAGAGCGTTCGACCAAACTAACATGTCCGCTCGAACGCATTTCGACCCCCTGAAATCCAGCGAACACATACGGGCTCTCGGTGACGGTGAGCTTCTCATTCGCCATTTGCTTTCTCGCGTAGGTCAAGAATGCGGAGTGGCTCTGGCGAAGCTGGGTCGTCCGCACTAGGCGGCCACCATTTAAGACGAAAAGACTTGCAATCCGCACCCTTCCTACCGAATCTTCCCAATCCAGGACATTGCCGGAAAACTCGTAGGCTCCAGACGCGAATGAAACGTATCCGCCACCGCTTGGGAGCCCACCGACATCGATCGCGTAGCCAGTCGTACCCTCGTGAAACTCTGTGGGCGAAGTCTGGCTTCGAAGCTCGGGCGCAAACCCGATCGCAAACAACAAAGCGACGAGAGGCAATAGGAGGATTCGCATAACAGAGCAGAATTCTAGCACGCGTCCCGCTCTCGGGTCACGGTTTTTCTGACGCCAGCGATGCTTCGAATGGAAGGGACCGAGACTGGCGAAGTCTGGCTTCGAAGCTCGGGCGCAAACCCGATCGCAAACAACAAAGCGACGAGAGGCAATAGGAGGATTCGCATAACAGAGCAGAATTCTAGCACGCGTCCCGCTCTCGGGTCACGGTTTTTCTGACGCCAGCGATGCTTCGAATGGAAGGGACCGAGACTGGCGATGTGCCGGCGTCAATGGACGGCGAGCGAATTCATTAAATGCTGAAAAGCTGATATCTTTTTAGACATATGACAGAAGCGAAAACACAGAAGGCGAAGCCGGACATCCGGGCGATAACACGGCTTGTGCCGCCGAGCGGGAACCTGGTTCAGGGGCAGTCGGAGCTGCCGATCGACCCGCGGCTTGCGGCCGAGGCTGCAGCGATAATTGCGGCCAGCCAGAACCACTACGGCGGAAGCGAGGGCGATGCGAACCTCCGGAAAGCGGTTGCTGAAAAGATAGCCACGTACAACGGCATCGAGGTCGATACTGAGGCACGGCCGTTCGAACTGATGATTACGAACGGCGGAACGGGAGCCCTGATCGGCATTGCGCAATCGTATCTACGCGGGCGTTCAGCTCTTGTTTTCGAGCCCTATTATCCGTATCACAAGCGAATCATTGACGAATTTGGCGGCCGGACCGAGCGGTTCGAGCTTGATGAGAACCTGACATTTGAAAAGGATGCATTGCTCCGGCGGTGCAAGGAACTTCGCGACCGCAGCGAGTTTCCGCTGCGGATGATCATCGTTTGTTCACCGGCGAATCCGAGCGGAAAGGTGATGTCGCAGACGGAGCTAGAGGCCGTTGCCGATGTCGCTAAGGAACTGGATCTGCTCGTCGTTTCGGACGAAGTTTACGAGCATTATGTTGTCGGCGAGAACCCGCACACGCCTATCGCCTCGCTGCCCGATATGCGCGAGCGGACGATAACGGTCAATTCGTTCTCAAAGTCATGGAACATCTCAGGCTGGAGGCTTGGTTACGCCTTTGGCAAAGGTGAATTGATCGCCCCGATCAACAATGCGGCGAATGTGATCTACGTTTGCCCGGCGACGCCGCTCCAGGCCGCACTTTCCCGTGTGCTTATGGCGGATGATGAATATTACACGCGGCTTCGCGACAAGTTTGACGCAAAGCGGGTGAAGTTCTCGGCGGGACTCAAGGAACTCGGGTTCAGGATCTATGACTCGGGTTCGGCGTTCTACATTTGGGCACGGATCCCCGAGCGGTTCGACGACGCCATCGCTTTTAACGAGATGCTGATGCGCGATGCCGGTGTCGGAATGACGCCCGGTTCGGCCTTTGCCGACGGCGACATGTGGGACGCCCACGTCCGCATCTGCATCGCCCGCGAAGATTCGATCCTGGATGGAGCGATGGAGAAACTCCGGTCTGTTTTGGGTCCGTAAGCTGAGATGTACCGTCGTTCCAAATTTCTTGAGATCTTGATCGCCATCCGCGAAGAGATGGCCCGCGAGGCGGATTACGACACTGACCTCTTCGCCGAGATGGTTCGCTCGGGCCGACGCGGCGATGGTGGAAAGCGGTATTCGCTCGCCGAGCCGGAAGCGGAGAGTTCCGGTCTGCGTAAGCGCTCACGGGCAAAAGTCCGCCGCTGAGCGGACCGATTGGACAAAGTTTTCGTGGCTAAATTCGGGCATCGCGTTCGCAGATGCCCATCACCTGATGTTCAGATACTTGCTTGCCTTTCTTATGATAGCGGCCGTGATCGCGGCTGTCGGGGCATACTTTTTTCGCGAGTATTGGGAGCATAGATACGATCCGCTTATCGAACAGCAGGCCCGGATCTACCGGATCGATGAAAAGCTCGTTTGGAGCCTGATTTACGAAGAGACGTATTTTCGTTCGAGCGCTAAGGGCGATGCGGGCGAGGTCGGGCTGATGCAAGTGACGCCGCTCGTCGCTCGCGAATGGGCGAAGGAAACGGGGTTGACGGAGCTTCAGAGGCAGGCGGCCGAAGATGTGGAAGGCTTGCTAAGCGACCCGAAGCGTAACCTTCAGATAGGCTGTTGGTACTACGAAAAGCTTCGTGAACGCTACCGCGGCCGGCCGGCCGAGACGGCGATGACGCTCGCGGCATATAACGCCGGGCCGAGCCGGGTCGAAGAATGGACGCGGGACGCTGACGCGGCAACGCTGCCGGAATCGCAGTTCATCGAACGGATCGGCATCGCCTCAACTCAGGCTTACGTCTCGTCGATCCTCGGGCGGTACCGCGAGACAACCACAAATCGGCCAAAATGAAGATCCTAACCGCAGACCACGTTTTGCCAATTACCGGAGAGCCGATCTCAGGCGGGGCGGTCGCGATCGATGGCGAAGACATCGTCGCTGTCGGCTTGGCGAATGAGATGCGCGCGCGTTACGCGGATGTTGAGGTCACTGAGTTCGGAAACGCCGCGATGTTGCCAGGGTTCGTCAATTGCCACTCGCATCTTGAGATCACGGCGATGCGCGGGCGGCTCGACGCGGTCGAGCATGACTTTCGTTCATGGCTGCTAAAGCTTAACGAACTGCGGGCGTCGATGTCCGATGAGGAGGTCGAGGAAGCGGCGTATCTCGGTGCCAAAGAGGGACGAGAGGCGGGCGTTACGTGTTTCGGAGATATCGGCCGGAGCGGCCACGCGGGGCTTCGGGCGATGAAGCGAGCGGGGCTACGCGGGATCTTGTTTCAGGAGACGGAGTTCTCGCCCGATAACCGAACGGCGGAAGATGACTTCAAGACCCTGATCGCGAAGTTCGAAAAGCTTCAGGGCGAGGCGACCGACCTTGTCTCGGCGGGTCTCTCGCCGCATGCGCCTTATACCGTTGGTTCGATGCTTTTCGAGATGATCGCCCAATTTTCGATCATCAACCGAGTGCCGATCACCATCCATGCGGCCGAGTCGGCGAACGAAACGGAGTTGATGACACGCGGCACCGGGTTCTTTACTGAAGTTTACGAGCGATTCGATGTCGAGTGGGCAAGCCCGCATTGCACAACGATCGAATATCTCGAACGGCTCGGCGTGCTCTCCGCCCGGCCGCTGCTTGCTCACTGCGTCGCGGTGACGGAGAGTGACATCGGACGAATCGCCGCGAACGGCGCACGTATCGCGCATTGTCCGAAGTCGAATGCGAAATTTGGCCACGGCTTTGCGCCTTTTGAAAGTCTCCTCGATGCCGGAATTGCCGTCGGGCTTGGGAGCGATTCGGTCGCAAGCAATAACCTCTGCGATATCCTGGAAGAAGCGCGGTTCGCTTCGCTTGCGGCACGAAACAGGCCGGGGTGCGAGCGGTTCATCGGGCCGCGAGAGATGCTCCGAGTTGCGACGCTCGGCGGTGCCGAAGCACTCGGATTGAATGATAAGATTGGCAGCCTCGAAGCGGGCAAGAAGGCGGATCTCGCTGTCATTTCGCTCGACGCTGCCGCACAAAATCCGATAGGCGACGTTGAGGCGGCTCTTGTGTTCTCAACCAGCGGCCGAGATACAATAGCGACCTACGTCAACGGCAAGCCTATTTATTCGCGACGGCCTTGACCTCACGCAGCAGGTCGTCGGCTGACCAGCGATTGCTCGGAAAAATTTTTGCCACCTTGCCCTCGCGGTCAATGACGGCAGTCACGAGCGAGTGGTTGAACTGGGCCTTGTCCTGCTCGTCGACCTCATATTTCAAGCCAAAGAAATCAGCTATCTTCCGAACTTCGGCGTCAGGCCCGACCGCCAGTTGCCAGACGGTGAAATCCGGCTTTTCGGGGTTGCCCAAATAGCCGATCCCGTATTCGCGGAGCTTCGCCGGAGTATCACGAGCCGGGTCGAATGAGATGCTCAACAGCCGGATCTTGTCTTTATTCTCGGCATCTGCGTTAAGCTTTAACGCCGCATCGCTGAAGTTGCGCGACATCTTGATGCAGAACTCCGGCAGTGGGCACTCGCGGTAGATGAACGTGACCGCAAGAACCTTACCCTTGTAATCGATAAGGCTGAAACGTTTTCCGTCCTGATCGGTTAGGGTAAAGTTCGGGACCTCTTTGCCGACCTGTTCGGGCTCTTTGATCTCGGGCTGCGGCATATCCGGATTCGGGGCCGCACTGATGCTGATCTTCTCGAGCCAATATGGGTCCTTCGCGGTGCTGTCAACGACCAGTTCGGCGTAAACGACGGCTCCCGGAACCAGGTCGTCCCATACCCAGTCTTCGCGGATAGGGAAGTCCATCGTCATTTTTTCCATAAAACCGACGATCTCCTCGTGTTCGATGCGGGCCGTTTTGGCCGACTTATCGACGGAGATGACCTTGCCTGTAAGCGGATAACGTTTTGCCGTCTCGGAAGTTTTCTGCGGCTCTTCGGCCTGACAGCCAAAAGCAAAGAGTGCTGCGAGGATAATGAAAATTACCTTTTGCATATTAAGAATACCTGTTCCAATTCTCTGCTTTAGAAAGTTCGGAATCAAGCGGGAAGGATGGCTCTAGCGGGCCCGCGGGCGAAGTTGTTCATCGTAAAGAAGCTGATACATCCGGTAGTTTGCCATTACCTTCAAGACGTAGTCCTTTGTCTGGGCAAAGGCGATCTCGGATACGTAGCGATCCGGCGATTGAGCCTTCGAGCGGGTCAGCCATCGTTGCATATTGTCCTCGCCGCCGTTGTAGCTTGCGGCGACGGCTTCGGGCTGGTTCGGGAACTGGCGGAAAAGGCTGGAGACATACTGTGATCCGAAGAGTATCGCGGTGCCGGCATCAAAGAGATGTTCATCAGCGAAGCTGGTGATCGCGAGTTCGCGAGCTATATCCCTAGAGGTCGATGGGATGAACTGCATCAATCCGCGGGCGGCCGCCGAGGACTTCACGTCAGGGCGAAAGCGCGATTCCTGCCGCATAATCGAAAGCAGAAGCCGCGCGTCGATGTTTCGCTCGCCCGCCTCGGCGATCAACCGCCGGCGAAAGGGTACGGGATAAACGTACCGAGCTTCATTGCCAATGAGAAGTTCCGGATAGAAATCACTGGGGAGCGGTCTCCAGAGCGGTTCGGCCGCACGGACGCCGACAAAGGCAAGGTCGCTCTTTGCGAAAAGCTCGGTGAGCAAAGGTGCGTCCTTTGCGTTCGCATAGGCTTTGGCGAGAAAGAAGGCCGCCTCATCGTAAATTCCGAAGTCGTAAAGCCGCTTGGCTGCGGCGATGCGAGGGTCCTCGTCGCTTTCTTCAAAAGCACGGCCGGGAATGAAGGCATCAGGTGAGGGAAGCTGCGAGTAACCCGGAGTCCGCGAATAGATCTCACGCAGCCGGGCGAGCACGCTGTTACGTTCGCCTTCATTGGTAACGATACGAAGAAGAGACTGAAGTGCCTTTCGCTGCCGTTCGCTGTCGCCGGCGGCCGCCTCAGTACGGAGCCGGGCCGCGGCAACCGAGATAGCCTCCGCCGCTACTGTCGAATCGCCAAGCTCCTGAAGCCTTTCGGTCGCACGCCATCCGTAATAAGAATTCCGGCCGTCGGGGACGGCAAGAAACGCGTCGATCGCGTCCGGAAAACGGCCCAATTGCTCAAGTACAAGGCCGCGAAGATACTGCACTTCCTCGCGCGTTGCTCCGCCGGGCACCCGAGAGCCACCGAGGTCTTTTAGCGGGGATAGGCGTTCCAGAGCGTCGAGTGCCTTCGGCCAATCCGCGAGCGCGATATGGATCCTCGCCTCGGCAAAGATGGCCTGGGCCTCGGCCGTCTGTCCGCGAAATTTCTCTGCGGCAGTTGCGGCTTTTCTGAGAGCTTCGACCTCGGTCCGCAGGTCGCGCGAGACGTCGATCGGGTTCAGGTATGCTCGGTCAAGCCGCTCATCGCCGGGATAGGAATCAACGTACCGGGAATAGCGGGCCGCCGATTCGCGCGGCTTCCCGACCCGAGCGTAGGCGGAGCCGAGCTGAAGCAAAGCATCCTTTGTTATCGGATCGTCAGTAAATTGCTCGGCAACGCGTTCGAACCAAACGATCGCATCCGAAAAGTTTCGTTCCTGTGCGAATCCGCGGCCGATGAGATAGGTAGCGTCTGCGGCGGCCTCGAACCCGGAGTGGCGATTTACGATCTGGAGAAAATGCCCGCGTGCAGCGGCGAAGTCGCGATTGAACTGATAGATACGTCCACGGGCCATGTGATCGGCCGGAAGAAGCTCGGACACCGTTTCTCCGCTCGACGCATCGAGGATTCGAACTGCCTCCAGCGAAACATCATCCGGCTCAGCCGGGTCATCGGTCCGGATCAGTTCGTCGATGATCCCCCGCGAACGTGCTTCTTCACCGATGGCATCGAGAGCAAGGGCGAGCAATAGCCGATCGGCCCGCGAGGTGTCGATCATCGTTCCGGACGGCTTTGCTTTGAGCATCCGCGACTCTACCCGGCGGATGGTTGACCGATAGTCGCCGGATTCAAAAAGGTTCTCGGTCATTCGGCGGCCTGCCGCTTCTGCGGCGAAGTTGTTTGGGTAGTAAAGCGTAAGTTCCGCAAGCAAGAGCCGCTCGGGCAATAATCCACCCGAGACCCGGGCGACGCCCGCGAGATGAAAGTTTGCGAGCGAAGCGAGTTCGGTCGGGCGCGTTGAGGTCTTGAGAAAATAGGCGGCGGCCGCGGCATGATCACCGGCCGCTAGCGAGATCTTTGCCGCCAGATAATCAAGGTCATCGGCGGCAAAGGCCTCGGGGTCAGACGTCTCGGCAAGCCTCAATTCGGAGAGCACGACCGCAAGATCATCACGCAAGAATGCATTTGAAAAGGGAACTGGAGGCGCCGGTGTTTGAGCCGAAAGTATCCGGACCAAAAGCGTGAGAATGGTGAGCACCGAGGCAAGAAAACGCACACCGCAACCTTACCGTTTCGACAAAAAAAAGAGAAGTTCCGAAGAACTTCTCAAACTCGCTAATGCGACATTCGGGGGAAAAATCGGTCAGGGCACTGCAACAATACTTTGTTTCGCCGTATGACCGCTGAGGGGCAAATCGCCTTCGCTTCCAAATTGGAGCGTAGAAAGTTCGCCGGTCGTTGACCGGAATGTGTACCAATTGCCGCGGTCGAAAACCGCGAGGTCTAGCTCGCCGTCGCCGTCGTAATCGGCAGGTGCCGGCGTTCCGCTTGCCGGGCCGAAGATCGTCGATTCAACCTGGCCGCTCGCGAGGTCAAAAATGTGCCATTCGCCTTCGCGGAAAATGGCAAGCTCTGCACGTCCGTCGCCGTTATAGTCCGCGGGAATAAGTTGGTCAGGGCCCGAAGTGCCGAAGGTTGCGACACGCGGCCGGCCGGTCGAGCTTTGTGAAATGAACCATCGATTGCCTTGGGGCCGGAAGACCGCAAAGTCCGTTCTGCCGTCGCCGTCGTAATCAGCTTCGACCGGGACGTCGCCGAGTTGACCCCACTGGAAATAGACCGTGCTGCGGTGGTCGTATCCGCTCGATGAGGTCAGCACGTACCAAATGCCGGTGTCGGGACGGAAAACCGCGATATCAGCACGCCCGTCGCCATCAAAATCAGTTGGCACAGGCACGTCGGCAAGTCCGCCGGTTGGGTGCTGGGTTGTCATTCCCCATGTGAAATGATCCACATTCCCATCGGTGCTTCGCAGGATGTACCAAACTCCCGTGGACGGACGCCAAACTGCATTGTCCTTGAGGCCGTCGCCATCGAAGTCGGCTGCGAGCGGCACATCGCCTTCCATTCCCCACTTGACGGCTGAGAAAGTCCCATTATCGTCCGCACTCTGCTTGAACCAAGTCGAACTTGCGGGCCGGTAAACTGTTGGGTCTTCTGGAACGGCGGCAACGGCCGAAAACGCGAGGGCCGCAATGGCCAGCGTCATTGCCGTGATGATGAATTTTTTTCCTGCGATCTTCATTCGATCTACTTTGCGCCCTGCCCGAAAATGTCCCGTATAAATGTTTTGACGGCCTTCGGCGGCGTTTTTGCGAAAAATCGGGTAAACTTGCCCGAAAAAAATACGCAATTCGCCGATATTCCTAAAAACCACAACATTTTCCGACGAACCCGGATATTAAACCGAACTGACATTCCGGGTCTGATGCGGTAGAATCCAGAGGTTTATGACAGCTCGATTGCTTAGCGGAAAGCCGATCGCCGAGGAGATCAAGGCCGAGGTTGCGGCCGAGGTCGCCGCCCTTCGGTTTCGTCCGGGGCTTGCGGTGGTCCGCGTTGGCGAGGACCCTGCCTCGGCCGTTTACGTCGGCAGCAAGGTAAAGACGACCGAGGAACTCGGCATGCACTCGGAGCACATTCACCTTCCAGTAGAAACGAGTGGTGACGAAATACTCGCGATAGTGAACGAGCTGAATTCGCGTGACGATATCGACGGAATCCTCGTCCAACTGCCGTTGCCCGGCCACGTTAATGAACGAGAGATCCTTGAGGCGATCGATCCCGTAAAAGACGTCGACGGTTTTCATCCGATGAACGTCGGGCGGCTCTCGCAGGGGCAGGATGCATTAGTGCCATGTACGCCGGCCGGAGTGATCGAGATCTTGAAGCGGTCCGGGATCGAAATCGCCGGGAAGAATGCGGTAGTGCTTGGCCGAAGCAACATCGTTGGAAAGCCGATGGCGATGCTGCTTTTGCATGAGAATGCGACCGTTACGATCTGCCATTCGCGGACGCGTGACCTCGCGCGTGTCACATCGCAAGCGGATATCCTTGTGGCCGCCATCGGCCGCGCCGGCTTTGTTCGAGGCGATCATATCGCCGAAGGCGCGACGGTAATTGACGTCGGCATCAACAACGTTTCCGACGCGTCAATGGCGGCCGAGCTTTTTTCCGAAGATGACATGCCGAAGCGGCTGGCGGCGATCGAGAAGCGAGGCTTTACGCTGGTGGGCGATGTGAACCCGAAAGAGGCGATGGAGCGAGCCGGAGCGTTTACACCGGTTCCGGGCGGCGTCGGATTGCTGACGGTCGCGATGCTGATGCAGAATACGCTCAAGGCTGCAAAACTTAGGCGAGGCATCAATTAGATTTGACTTATGACCTTCGAAGAATATCAATCGGCCGCCAGCAAGACGGCCCACTATCCGCGGCGGCTTGAAAACCTTGAATATCCGACGCTTGGGCTCGCAGGCGAAGCTGGTGAGGTTGCGAACATCGTCAAAAAGATTCAACGTGACCACGGCGGCCTGCTCACAGAGGAGACGCGGGCGAAGCTCAAGGACGAACTCGGCGACGTGCTCTGGTATATATCGGCATGTGCGGACGAGCTTGACCTGACGCTCGGCGAGATCGCTGCTTACAACGTTGATAAGCTCGCGAAGCGGCACGGGAAATGAGCGATGCTCAGAGTCGGGCTAACAGGTTCGATCGCGGTCGGGAAAAGCCATGTTTGCGAGGTCTTTCGCGAACTCGGCTGCTACGTCCTTGATGCCGACCAGACCGCCCGCGAAGTGGTAAGGCCAGGTACCAAAGGTCTGAGCCGGATCGTTGAAGCATTCGGCAACGGCGTGCTTCAGGTCTCGGGCGAACTCGACCGAAAAAAGCTCGGAGCGATGGTCTTTGCTGACAAGGAAAAGCTCGAACGCCTGAACGCGATCGTTCACCCGCTGGTTATCGAAGCTCAAGATGAGTGGATACGCGGCGTCGAGGCCCGCGACCCGAACGGGATAGCGATAATCGATGCAGCGTTGATGATCGAATCAGGCGGGTACAAGCGCTTCGATAAACTGATCGTCGTTTGGTGCAATCCCGATATCCAGCTTGAGCGGCTGATGAAACGCGACGGGCTTTCAAAAGAAGATGCCGAAGCTAGGATCAGGGCGCAGATGCCGCAGGAAGAGAAGAAGCGGTTCGCCGACCATTTGATCGATACCTCCGCAGGATTTGATGAGACCCGAGAACAGGTCAAAAAGGTGTTTGCCGAGCTTAAGGGGGTTTAGCCTTCTCGCCTTGGCGTGTGCCGCTCTGACCCTGACCGCGTGTTCCGAACTGGGACCCGGCAACGCAAGCTCTTATTTCGCCGACACACCTCCGCCGCCTGCCGGCTACCTTCGTTGGAGCAACGGCCGTTCGCCAAAGACCATTGATCCCGCCCGAGCCGCCGCCGCACCGGAGGCCGATATCGCACGTGCGATCTTCGAAGGGTTGACGGACATTGACCCGTCAACGCTTGAAGCTATACCGGCCGCCGCCGAAAGCTGGGAGGCGAACGGGGATTCGACCGTCTGGATATTCAGGCTTCGCGAAGGGCTGAAATGGTCAAACGGCACCGAGGTGACGGCTGATGACTTTGTGCGCTCGTGGAAGCGCGCCGCTGACCTCATGCCGCGGGCGCCGCACCGAGGACTGCTTGAGACAATCGCCGGTGTTGAACGCACGAGCGGGGTTGCTACGATGCCCGGCAATACGAACGGCAATGCTGGTCCGTTAAGTAAGCTCGGGTTTCAGCCGGGTGTTCAATCGAGCATCACGGCCGTCGCATTCCGAGCTGAGCCTACTGTTGGGCCTTTGCCAGCCGAAACAGAAACTGCACTGGTTTTTGGCGCCGTCGCTCATGATGCCCAGACGCTTGTGGTCACACTGAAGCGGCCCGATCCCGAGTTCCCGAAGCTCGTCGCTCACACGATATTTCGACCAATACCGCCGGTTGCAGCGGGCCTTGGCGAAGGCCCTCTCACTCCAACGACGGTCACGAACGGCCCATTCGTGATCAGCGAGGCATCGGCGAAAATGATCCGGCTGACGCGGTCGGAAACCTATTGGGGACGCGAGAGCGTTCGGCTTGAACGCGTCGATATGATCGCCGCCGAGACGATCGAGTCTGCGCTCGATGCTTACCGAGCGGGGCAGATCGATGTGATCACCAATGCCGAGTTCTCGCCGGTTCTGCTGAAGCTTCTGCTGCCATACGACGACTTCCGGCGGACGCAGTTTGCTGCGCTGAACTTCTATGAGGTAAATGCCTCAAGGCGGCCATTCAACGACCGGCGCGTTCGCGAAGCGCTTGCGATCGCCATCGAGCGGGAGCGGCTTGCCGAGGGCGAGCTCGAGGGTTCGACGACCCCGGCGTTCAGTATTTTTCCGTTCGGGTCTGCGGCGGCTTCGAACCTTTTGCAGGACAAGATGCGAGCTCGCGAGCTGATGCGGAATGCGGGGTTCGAGAACGGACAGGGCTTTCCCACCGTCAGGTTGATCGTTAACCGCAACGACACGCAGCAGCGCATCGCCCGCAGCATCGGGGCGATGTGGAAGGAGTCACTTAATATCGAAACGGAGATCATTGTGCTCGAGGCCGCTGAGGTCGAACGGGCTCGGGCGTCGGGCGAGTTTGATCTGATCCGCCGCGGGATGGTCCTGCAAACTCCTGACTCTCATTACAATCTCGGGGCGATCTTTGGCCCCAAGTTCCGCTCTCCGCTCGTGCCGGAGCCTTCGCCGTCACCGACACCGAATGTGGCAAATGGCGGCAGCAATACTGCGACACAGGCAACGCCGACGCCGGCTCCAGCCGTCATATCGACTGAAGAGGACGCGCTTTACGAATTGACGGCGATACCGCTCTATTTTCCAACGTCCTATTCCTTGGTTCGGCCTTACGTAGGCGGGTTCGCTCCGAACAGCTTTGATGTCCAGTTGCTGCAGCGAGTTTCGATCGAGCAGAGCTACTCGCCCGCCGGTGCGATCGCACCCGACAGAACCGACAAATAAGGATTGCCCGTAAGTGCCCTATCGTGATAACTTAAGGGCAGTTTTCTTGCTCTCCTCGTTCTTACAGCTTCCATGCCTTGAACTTTTGAAAGGCGGCCTAAACGGTGAATTGATATGTTTTTGATCCGATCAGGTAAGATGCATCCGGTTTTTGCTTTGGTAGTGCTTTCGTCGCTGCTTGCGGGCTGCGGCGGGGTCGCGTCTGAAGGGTTCTACGGTAAGACGGCGGCACCCCGGGATAATGTTCTGCGGTACATAACGGGTTCAGAGCCCGAATCGCTCGACCCGGCGGTTCCGACCGGACAGCCGGAAGCTCGGCTGCTGATGTCGCTTTACGACGGGCTGATCGAGTACGACCCGCGAACGATGCAGCCCATACCGGGAATAGCTGAAAGCTGGGAAGTCGGGCAAGAGAACACCGAATATATCTTTAAGCTCCGCAAGAATGCTAAGTTCTCGAACGGTGAACCGATCAAGGCCCAGGACTTTGTTTATTCGTTCCGGCGGGCTCTTGACCCCGAACTCGCGGCAAAGAATGCCTACCTCGCCCACTACATCAAATACGCCGAAGAGTACAACTCGATGCGGTCCTTCGTTAAGGACAAGAGCGGGCGGTTCCTGCTCAAGTCAGACCTGGACGGCGAGAAGCAAGAAGCGGCCTCTCCGACGCAGCCGCCGGCCGATGCGAACCTGAGCGATTATCGGAAGTTCATTGACGGCCCGATGCGGCTAACAGTTCCAAGCGATGAAAAATCGAGGAACGCTGCACTCGAGAAGAACCCGAAGCTGAAGTCGCTTGTCGAAGGTGCCGAGCTTGTGCCGGTAAGGGCAGAGGACCTTGGGGTCGAAGCGATCGACGACTACACATTTCGCATAAAACTTATCCAGCCGGCTCCGTTTCTTCTCGGCCTGCTTCCGCATCAGTTCTTCCGCGTTGTTCACCGCGGGACGATAGAAAAATACGGCAAGGATTGGACCAAGCCGGAGAATATCGTCACCAGCGGCCCGTTCAAGCTGAAAGAGCACCATCCATATGACCGGGTCGTTGTGGAAAAAGACCCGAACTACTGGGACGCGGAAATGGTCCGTCTTGATGGGATCGCCTTTTACCCGCTTGAAGAACAGACGACGATGCTGAACCTTTACAAGACGGGCGAGGTCGATGCGATCTATAACCACACCGTGCCGGCCGCTTGGGTAGATTCGATCAAGAAATTCGACGATGAATATATGAATCATCCGGAGGTCGCGATCGAATACTACACCGTCAATGTGACCAAGCCGCCGATGAATGACCTCCGCGTGCGGAAGGCGTTCGCACTCGCGGTTGACCGCGACGCAATGGCGGCCTTCCGAAAAACGACCCAGCCATTGATAGACTTCACGCCCGAAGGGCTTTTCCCGGAATACGAGGCGATCAGGAGCCAGGTCTATGAACGCGAACTGAAGAAGATCGGCAGCAGCCTCGATGAATGGAAGGCCCGAAAGTTCGATCCCGAGAAGGCGAGGAAGCTACTTGCCGAGGCAGGTTTTCCGGTTACGCAGAACGGCAGCGGGTGGTCGTGCCCGAATTTCCCCGTCGATCAGGTCGAGATCCTTTACAACACGAGCGACAACAACAAATCGATCGCCGAGTTCATTCAGGCACAGTTCAAGCAGAATCTCGGCATCACGCTTCAGCTCAAGAACCAGGAATGGAAAACGTTTCTCAACACGCGGAAACAGCTTGAATACAACGGGCTTGGCCGAGCGGGCTGGATCGGCGATTATATGGATCCGATGTCGTTCCTCAAGCTTTTCTATGGGCCAAACAATGACAGTTCAACCGGATGGACGAAGCCGGCCTACGACAAGCTGATCGATGATGCGAACCGCGAGCCCGACCCGAAGAAACGCTTCGAGAAAATGGCCGAGGCCGAATTCATGGTGATGCAAGAACAGCCCGTGCTGCCGTGGCAGACGCAGAAGACGAACTTCCTGCGTAAACCCTACGTCAAAGGGCTTTACCCGAACCCGGGAACGCTGCACGCATGGAAGTTCGTTTACATTGAGCAGGATCCCGCAAAATGGGACCGTGATGTCGAGACGATCTTCAACGTCAAGGACGAATGGGTGACGGGTCACATTAACAGGCTGATCGCGACGCAGGCATCATTGGTCGAGCGCGAAGAGGGCTACAAGGCGGCTCGGAAGTTTGGGTACTAAAAATATGATCGGATTCATTCTCCGAAGGCTTCTGATAATCATCCCGATGGCGTTGCTCGTCGTCTCTGTTACATGGGGATTGATCCGGCTTGCTCCGGGCAATTTCTATTCAGACGAACGGGCATTGCCGCCGGCGATAGAAGAGAACATCAAGCGCAAGTATGGCTTGGACAAGCCCATTTATCAGCAGTATCTGATAATGATGGGCAATGTCGTCCGCGGTGATTTCGGCGATTCGCTCAAGTATCAGGGGCAATCGGTCAACGAGATCATCTTCCGCCATTTGCCTTACTCGGCCACGGTCGGCGTTCTTGCCTATCTCCTTGCCCTCTTTATCGGCCTCGCGGCCGGCATCATCGCGGCGCTGAGGCAAAACTCGGCGTTTGACTACGGCTCGATGGCGACGGCGATGCTCGGGCTTTCGGTGCCGAACTTCGTTCTCGGGCCGATCCTCGTGATCGTCTTTGCCTTGTGGCTTTACTGGCTCCCGCCGGCGCGCTGGGGCGGCATCTCTCACTTGATACTTCCGGTCATAACGCTTGCGGCGATCTATGCGGCGTATATCGCCCGGCTAACGCGGGCAGGAATGCTCGAGGTCATGCGGTCGGATTATATCCGTACGGCGAGGGCGAAGGGGCTCGACGAAAAGACCGTTCTGCTCAAGCACGGGCTTCGCGGCGGCATCATCCCGGTGGTCTCATTCACGGGCCCGGCGCTTGCCCACCTGCTTGCGGGCACGGTCGTCGTCGAGCGTGTTTTCGCGATACCGGGGCTTGGCAACATCTTTATTCAATCCGTGCTCAACCGCGACGAGCCTCTGACACTGGGCATCGTCGCATTTTTGTCGATCCTGATAATGATCTTTAACCTGGCGGTCGATATTTCATACGGCTTCCTCGATCCGAGGATCAGGTACGAATAGGCTCTTCTATGATCAAGGAACTTAGCTGTCCAAAATGTTCGGCACCATTGAGCATCGGCTCAACGTCGCAAAGGCTTGTTGTTTGCTCTTTCTGCGGGGCAACCTCATTGGTCGATACTTCCGGCGGTGAGCCGAAGCTCCGGCTCGACGAATCGGGTGTTCTTGAGCGTTCATCGGGCGAACTGGTCGCCGGTGCCTCGCTCTGGAAAGATGCCTGGAACCGCTTGCTGAAGAACAAGCTTGCCGTTTTCGGGATGATCGTGCTCGGCGTAATGATCGTTGCGGTCATCATCGGCCCGCCGATCATCCGGCTGACGACCGGCTTCACGCCGGATTACATTCCATCGGACATTGACGGCGGTGCAAGGGTTCAGAGCTTTCCGCCCTCGCTGCAGCACCCGATGGGCACGGACGACAAAGGCCGCGACCTGCTCGCCCGCGTGCTGCAGGGCGGGCGGATATCGCTGATGGTTGGAATTATCTCGACCATCGTCTCGCTTCTTGTCGGAGTTTCGTGGGGAGCGGTCGCCGGCTACATCGGCGGGCGAGTCGATAACCTGATGATGCGGATCGTCGATATCATTTACGCGATCCCGTATATCCTTATCGTCATCGTTCTTCTTTCGGTCTTTGGCGGGCCGAATACGCCGGATTTCATCGATGCACTTTCGTCTTTATTTGGCGGGGCGGGCAATCAGGGCCTGAGCCAGATCTTTCTGCTCTTTCTCGCTCTCGGGCTTGTCTCGTGGCTGACGATGGCGCGGGTCGTCCGCGGACAGATACTTTCGCTCAAGAATCAGGAATTCGTGCTTGCGGCAAAGGCGACCGGCGTTTCGACCCCGGCGATCATTTTCCGCCACTTGGTCCCGAACGCACTCGGCCCGGTGATCGTCTATGCAACGCTGACGGTTCCGAGCGTGATGCTGACGGAGGCGTTCCTTTCGTTTCTCGGGCTCGGTGTGCAGGCTCCGTACGCGAGTTGGGGAAGCCTCGCGGCCGATGGCATCAAGAACATCCAGATCTTTCCCTGGCAGCTTATTTTCCCGGGTGTGACGATGGCCCTGACGCTCTTCTCGCTTAACTTTCTCGGCGACGGGCTCCGCGATGCACTCGACCCGCAGACGCGGAAGTTCTAGCAGTATTTTTCGGCCGGGTTCGATCATGAAAGCTGAATTGAGATCTAGAAAAAAGCTTTTATCGGCTGCGGCGGCGGCCATCGTCTTCTTGTTCGTTCAGGAGGTCGTCTCGCAAGCGGAAGAAATAACGGCAATTCGTAAGGAACTTCAATCAGAGGTTCAAGCCGGGCGTTATGAGCAAGCAGTAAAGGTAAGCGAACGGCTGATCGCCAAGCTCGAAGCAACTTACCCGGAACCGAACGAACAGCACGTGGCCGCTTATACAGACCATGGAGTGATTCAGAAAGGACTCGGACAACACGGTCAATCGGTAACCTCGCTTAAGAAGGCCCTAGACCTGACGACAAATGTACCGAAAGTAACGTCCGAATCACGGATCGAGATAATGCGGTTACTGGCGACAGCGTACGAACGCTCAGGAGACGGCAGGTCGGCACGTGAGACATACATGAATGCGGTAGAATTTGCCGATGCAAAGGGACTTGGTAATTCGAAAGCAGCGTTTTATATCGTACTGGGGGCCGCTAACGAGCTTGCGAGGGATAGCAAATACGGTCAGGCTCACGAATACTACCTTCGGGCGTTGCGACTGTCGTATGAGCATTTTGAGATCGATTCGAAAGAGCGTCACGAACTGACGGTGTACTACACTTGCCTGTTTGAGCCGAGGAGGCGGGACTCCAAACTTCAGAATGAGTATTCAAATCTGGCAAAAGAACTAAGTGAGCGCGAAAAGACAAATGAAAATGTTGTACCCGGTAAAGCGTTGAGATTGGGTCGCCCCGTTTATCCGGTCGCCCTACGAAGGGCAAATGTTACGGGAAGCGTTACTGTTTTTGTAAGTATCAGTGCGGAAGGTAATGTAACCGAGGCGACCGCGGTTTGCGGTGAACGACGGCTATCAAAGCTCGCGGAAGACGCAGCAATGAAGTCAAAATTCGAGCCGACGTTCAAGAACGGGAAACCGATCGCGACTAGGGGGCAACTTACTTTTAACTTCGCTTTAGAACAGCGGTAAGGAAAGGGTTACTATCGCGCCGATAAATAGAAAACCCGCTTAGCGGACTAGAGAATTTAAGGGTGCGTAGATGCCCGTAAAAATCAATCGAATTGATGACGATAAATAACGGTACAATTCTCTCCGTCAATGACCTTCGCACTTATTTTCAGACCGAAGATGGTGTGGTGAAGGCGGTTGACGGCATTACATTTGAGCTCAAGAAGGGCGAGACGCTCGGGATAGTCGGCGAATCGGGTTCGGGCAAGTCCGTCACGAATCTTTCGGTGATGCGGCTTATCCCGGAACCGCCGGGCAAGATCGTCGCGGGAGACATCATTTTCGACGGCATCGACGTTCGGTCGCTCTCGATCGACGATGTCCGGAAGATCCGCGGCAAGCGGATGGCGATGATCTTTCAAGACCCGATGACCTCGCTCAATCCGTTCCTGCGTATTTCGACGCAGCTTATGGAGGTGACGCAGCTTCACCTTGGCCATACGAAAGAGCAGGCCTACAAGCACGCGATCAAGATGCTGGAGACGGTCGGCATACCGGACGCGGCCAATCGCGTCGATGGCTATCCTCACGAGTTTTCGGGCGGCATGCGGCAGCGGGTTATGATCGCGATGGCACTCGCCTGCGACCCCGAGCTGCTGATCGCCGATGAGCCGACGACAGCTCTCGACGTAACCATTCAGGCGCAGATCCTTGAGCTTATCAAGGACCTGAAGGCACGGATGGGCACCAGCGTTATCCTCATCACTCACGACCTCGGCGTTGTTGCCGGTATGACGGACAAGATCATCGTGATGTATGCCGGAAAGGTCTTTGAACAGGCTCCGACCCGCGAGCTTTTTGCGACACCTGCAAATCCGTACACCAAGGGGCTTCTGCGCAGCGTCCCCGACCCCGCCCACGAACAGGGCAAGGAGCTTTACCAGATACCGGGCCTGCCGCCGGACGTCGCTCACCTGCCGCCGGGATGTCCTTTTGCCGAGCGGTGCGACCGCGCGGCCGATATATGCCGGCGGGAGTATCCGCCCTTTGTAAAGATCAACGAGGACCACCACTCGCTCTGCCATTTTGCCGATCAGGTCTATGCGGAATCTCAGGCGGAAAGGGAATTGGCCTGATAGCTCGCGGTCGGCCGATATGATCAAGACGTAAATATTGTGACAGTGGAAAATAACAATCTCATTCAGCTCGATGACCTTCGGGTCCACTACAAGCTCGGCGGCGGGCTTTTCAGCCAGGAAAAGGTCGTAAAGGCGGTCGATGGCGTCTCGCTCGATATCGAACGGGGCGAAACGCTCGGGCTGGTCGGCGAATCGGGCTGCGGAAAATCGACGCTCGGCAAGGCGATCCTCCGGCTGACCGAGCCGACCGGCGGAAAGGTCTTTTACAACGGCCGTGACCTCGCCCATCTGCCGCAGAGCGAGATGCGCGAGCAACGAAAGCATCTGCAGATGATCTTTCAGGACCCGTACGCCTCGCTCAATCCGCGTATGAACGTTGGGCAGATCATCGGCGAACCGATCAAGACCTTTGGCCTGGCAAATGGCGAGAAGGTGGATAAATTGGTCGGCGACCTGATGGAGACGGTCGGCCTCAGCCGGCGGTTCATCAAGCGATATCCGCACGAGTTTTCGGGCGGTCAGCGGCAGCGCATCGGCATCGCCCGGGCGCTCGCGGTGGCGCCGGAGTTCATCGTTGCCGATGAGCCGATCTCGGCGCTCGATGTTTCTATCCAGGCGCAGATAATGAACCTGATGGAGAAGCTCCAGGCCGATAAGGGGCTGACCTATCTTTTCATCTCGCACGACCTGAGGGCCGTCCGCCACCTTTCGGACCGCGTTGCCGTGATGTATCTCGGCAAGATCGTCGAGCTCGCACCGGGCAAGGATATCTACGCCGGCCCGCTTATGCCCTATACGCAGGCGCTCATCTCGGCCGTGCCCGTTCCCGACCCGGAGATCGAGGCAAAACGCGAGCGGATAATCCTTGAGGGCGATGTGCCCTCGCCGATCAATCCGCCGGCGGGCTGCCATTTCCACACCCGCTGCCCGTACGCCATTGCTGAGTGTAAGCAGATCGTCCCGCAGCTTGTTGAGATCAAGCCCGCCCACCGGGCCGCGTGTATTCGCATCAATCCCAAGAACCCGGACATAAAGGCAAACGTCGCCGCCGGCCTCGGAGCCATCGGCGTGTAGAAGTCGGCGATAGTTTCGAAGTCTCGAAGTATCAATTAAAAAGGCCCGGCCGGATGCAGGTTCCGGCGGACCATTTTCCCCCTTGGTGCTTCTCCCCCTTGTGCGGACTAACTAGCTTGCTGCCTTTTTGGCGTTGGCCACGTCGCGGAGAGCTTTGACGCGGTCGTGTGCGTGCAGGACCTTCGTGTACTGGTTCTGAACCACCTGCCTGATCACCTCGGGAAGCGGTTGCTCGAGTGCCGAGCTGTATTGCTCCTTGGCGACGTCTTCGCCGCGTTCGCATTCATTTAGGATCGCGGCCTCGTCCTTGCCGGTAACGGCCGATTTAATGTTGATCCAGCCGCGGTGCATTGCACCCGTTATCGAACCGGTATTCTCCGGGTCACCGCCGAGCCCGCGGACAACGTCCTGAAGTTCGCCGACAAAGCTCGCCCGCTCCTGAGAAAATTCGTAGAAGAGCGTCTTCAGGTCATCGCGGTCAACGCCCTCGGCTGCCTGCTTAAAGCCTTCCTGCCCGTCGCGGCAGGTCTCGATAAGGCCGTTGAGCCGCGAGATCACGTCGTCGTTGCTCATCGCCTGTGGTTGATCAGCTGTCGTCATCGGTTTTGCCGCAGTAGTGTTTCCAAAGTTATTCATCATGATTACCTAATCCCTCCTTGGGTAGTTAAACGTCATTCGAAATCGAACGACCAAAAAAATGCTGTCGCTTATAGTAGTTACAAGCTGCGTGCCGAAGCGGAGAACCCCCGTTTGCGGCGTTTTGCGGTGCCGCGGGCGTGGAAAGTGAATGGATAGGGAACGGTCGTGTACGGATGTGTTACAGGTGGAGAGTCCGGTCATGCCGGGAAACGGAACCGCTTTTCGCGGCGGTAAACATCTATGCAATAATCAAGCTTTCGTCGACAACCGATGCAAGAAATTTAGTGAAAATCGGCGCCGATTGAGACTATCTTGCATCGAAACGAATGCCCATAAACCGTGCCCGGACAAGGATTTTCGGGCAAATTGACCGAAATTGCGGCCGAAATTGGCTGAATGAGCGATAAGCGACCCCCAAAGTTCAAGTTCCTCGAGCGCCTTGCCGATGAAAACGGCGTGGCCATTGCCGTTTTGAATGAAAACGGCGACGTCACCGCCGCTGCCAACGATAATTCCATCTGCAAAACACTCTACGGCTCGGCGGCTTTCGGCCACCGATGTGCGGCCGATTGCGGCACCGCATTCGGTCGGGCTGAGGCGGCCGGCGGCCAGGTTGATTTCACCTGCCACGCCGGGTTGCGCTGCCGGGCAATGC